>Ga0316205_10000251_pt1 | contig 112745 bp, 115 predicted proteins | sample 3monthpyrite_MG_FD_204941 | JGI IMG/M metagenome (GOLD analysis project Ga0316205, IMG submission 204941) | Microbial mat bacterial communities from mineral coupon in-situ incubated in ocean water Damariscotta River, Maine, United States -... | ecosystem: Environmental > Aquatic > Marine >... | reverse complement strand
GGGGCGTATATGGTCGCTAATGATTTGTTGGATCAACATGATAAATTTAATTTTCCAAAATATTTCATGAGTGAATTAAACCCGGATATGATTGGTGATTATACCTATGAGAATGGCAAATGGTATGAACCCGCACAGGAAATGGCCGATGATTTAGAGGAAGACGATACCCCAGAGCGAGTCGAAGTTGATGCCGATGTCGCACAGTCCTTAGATGCTAAACGCGAACTGCTATTAAAAGTAATCGAAGACCAAAAAACCACGCCATTACAGCTCAGCACCACCCTGCCTGAGGCAACGTTAGTGATGATGGGTAATCGCAGTAGCGTCAGTGTTGATGAAGACAAGGGAACAATAGAAGAACCGGCAAATTATGATTCACCTGCGTTTATGCCTTCTTAATCGGCTAGCTTTGCTTTAGCCAATTCAGCGAAGCCATTTTTGCTCACCATGGACCTGGTGAGTTTGTATTCTGAAACATCTACCGCTACCCGCCCGCTTATTTTTACTTATTTCGGGCAAGCTGCCTAAGTGAGGTAAGCAAACTCGGGCCAGCCGACTTCTTCTCGGCTTCTTCAGCCTGTGCGTTCATTTCCTGTTCGTGTAATTCACGCTCGAGTTGTTCCCGTTCATTTCGCAATCGATTACGAATCTGCTCGCGTGCACCATCGCTGATATCCAACTTAAAAAAATCTTCCTGCTCTCGCAACAGGTAGCGACCAATCCTATCCATATACTTATCTGTAATATCACCTGGTTTGATCGACAGCTTCCTTAAACCAAGATTGTCAAAATTACGGATACTCAAATCAACACAACCCTGCTCGATATTAGCAACAAAACCAAACATCACCGGCACACGTAGTTCGATAACAAATGCTGTCTTCCTCAAATCTACGGCATCAACCTTTTGATCATGTCGTTCAACAGGCAACATGGTTTTCTGTAAATATTCGACGTATTGTTCAATATTTCGCTTACCTTCAACCGCATGTATAACCTTGCCTTCTGCAACACACTTATAAGGTTAATACCAGTTTTGTCATATCACGGCGGCTATTTACTGAAATACCGTATTCTCCCTGTTGTAACACAGGTAACTCGCCATACTGCTCAATGCTGTACCAAGCCTTGGTATCTGGCTTGATGAGATTTAGGTGCTCTGTAAACTCAAACAACCAAGTATAAATGTATTCCAGTTTTGGTAAGATATCTGAACGATAAAAGGCTTCTCGCTGGGCCTGTAGACGCTGCTCGGCACTCTGCCCGTCTCTAATAATATCGGCCTGTTTTTTTAACTCCTCCAGTATACCCACTACCTAATCCTTATTAGTTTTTTACAATGTCCCACTGTTATTCAAATTATAAAAGTTCTTTTTGCCAAAAGCCATGAGATAAAAATTATTTTCTTCAAGCCACGTTTATCTGTATTCTTTGATTTTTTTATAAACTTTACAAAATACAAGATGGCATAAATTATAAACTTTTTTACATTACCAGCGATTTATTGCATTTCTGTCTCGCCATTAAATAAACCTCAAAAAAAAAGACCCCGCAATGCGGAGCCTTTTTATGACCATTTGGATGGAATTAAGCAGCGCTAGCTTTATTTTTCGCCTTTGCTTTAGTGAAGGTCAGTTCATCGTCTTTAACTTCAACTCGAATTAAATCGCCCGCAGCAATTTCACCTTTAAGTATCTGCTGTGACAGCGGATTTTTAAGACTCTGCAAGATCGCACGTTTCAAAGGTCTGGCACCGTACACCGGATCAAAACCAGCGGTGGCCACTTTATCGAGCGCCGCATCGGTGAGCTCGATGTCCATGTCGTGTTCTGCCAACCTGATTTTCAGAAGTTGTATCTGAATTTTTGCCACTTCACGAATATTGTCTTTGGTTAATGGGTGGAAAACGACTGACTCATCGACGCGGTTAATGAACTCAGGACGGAAGTGTTGTGACACCACTTCCATAACCGACTCTTTCATGGCTTCATAATCAGCGTCATTAGTCTGATTCGATGCATTAATGTTAGCAGTACCTGACATTTCCTGAATCATTTGGCTACCTAGATTCGAGGTCATAACAATCACACAATTACGGAAATCTACTGTTCGACCCTGACCATCGGTCAAGCGACCATCTTCAAGTACTTGCAGCAAGATATTAAACACATCAGGATGCGCTTTCTCGACTTCATCAAGTAAAATTACTGAGTAAGGTTTACGACGGACTAATTCCGTTAAGTAACCGCCCTCTTCATAACCAACATAACCGGGGGGCGCACCAATTAAACGCGCAACGGAATGTTTTTCCATAAATTCCGACATATCAATCCGCACCATCGCATCTTCGGAATCGAATAAAAATTCTGCTACGGCTTTGCATAACTCAGTTTTACCGACACCGGTCGGACCTAAGAATAGGAATGAACCATTGGGGCGTTCAGGCTCCGATAGACCAGCACGTGAACGACGTACTGCATTAGCCACTGCCGCAATCGCTTCATGCTGACCTATGACACGTTTACCAATCACTTCTTCCATGCGCAAAAGTTTATCGCGCTCACCTTCGAGCATTTTTGAAACCGGGATCCCAGTCCATTTCGCAACAATTTCAGCAATCTCTTCTTCCGCGACTTTATTACGCAACAACTGGGTGTCAGACATTTCTGCTTGACTGGCCATGTCCAATTGCTTTTCAAGTTCCGGGATACTTCCATATTGCAATTCAGACATGCGCGCCAGATCGCTCGCACGCTGTGCTGTTTCAAGTTCAATACGTGCGCGATCAAGCGACTCTTTAATATGTTGTGTTCCTTGTAGAGCAGCTTTTTCAGCTTCCCAAATTTCCTGTAAGTCGGCGTACTGACGCTCCAGATCCGCTATTTCAGTTTGCAGGTCATCCAAACGACGACGCGAGGCCGCATCTTTTTCTTTGCTCAGTGCTTCACGCTCAATTTTCAATTGAATTAAACGACGATCTAACTTATCCATGTGCTCGGGTTTAGAATCGATTTCCATACGAATACGACTTGCCGCTTCGTCAATTAAATCGATGGCTTTATCCGGAAGCTTGCGGTCAGAAATATAACGATGTGACAATGTCGCAGCCGCAACAATCGCCGGGTCTGTAATATCAACACCATGGTGCACTTCGTATTTTTCTTTTAAGCCGCGTAAAATAGCAATGGTATCTTCGACGCTAGGTTCTTCGACTAATACTTTTTGGAAACGACGTTCTAAAGCAGCATCTTTTTCAATATATTGACGGTATTCATCTAGTGTTGTGGCGCCCACACAATGTAGTTCACCACGCGCGAGTGCAGGTTTAAGCATATTACCCGCATCCATTGCGCCTTCGCCTTTACCGGCACCAACCATGGTGTGCAATTCATCAATGAATAAGATCACCTGACCTTCTTGTTTAGAAAGATCATTGAGCACAGCTTTTAAACGCTCTTCAAATTCACCACGGAATTTTGCACCGGCAATCAAAGCACCCATGTCGAGTGATAATACGCGTTTGTTTTTTATACCTTCAGGTACTTCGCCATTAACAATACGCTGTGCGAGACCTTCAACAATCGCGGTTTTACCCACACCTGGCTCACCAATTAACACAGGGTTATTTTTTGTACGACGTTGCAACACCTGAATGGTGCGACGAATTTCATCATCACGACCAATCACAGGATCTAATTTACCGAGCTCTGCGCGTTCAGTGACATCAATCGTATATTTTTCTAATGCCTGACGTTGTTCTTCTGCATTAGGATCGTCAACTTGCTGACCACCGCGCATTTTTTCAATCGCTGCCTCGATGGTTTCTTTGCTCGCACCGGCACGGGTTAACAAATCACCGAGCATGCCTTTTTCTTCAATCACAGCCAACACAAATAGCTCACTGGAAATGTAAGTATCCTTTCGCTGTTGGGAGTATTTATCACAGATATTCAGCAATCGGCCCAAATCGTTTGATATATGCATATCACCCGTGCTGTCTTGTATCTGAGGCAACCGATCAAGGGCTTTACCGAGTTGTGAGCGCAATAAATTAACATTCACATCCGACTGGGTGAGCAAATGGCGAATACTACCGCCTTCTTGATCCAACAGCGCTGTTAGTAAATGTACCGGCTCAATGAATTGATTATCACGACCGATAGCAAGACTTTGCGCATCCGCGAGCGCAGTTTGAAACTTGCTGGTCAATTTATCCATCCGCATTTGAGGTTGCTCCTAAAATTTTAAATTAATCTCTACACAATAAGTTGGGGGAGCTATTTTAAATTTCAAGTGTTCTTAAAGCATAGACTGACTTATTAAAATAAGCGGCGGAAAAACTCAAATAGAAACCGTAAAAAAACAAAGGTTAGATATCGGGTAAAAAGGGGATGGTGTTAGTGCAGAGTGCCATGAAAAAATAGAGAGATATGATCCATGCAAGCCTCTTTCTCCATACTAGTAACATCCATCAGCTCACCGGCTTGCAATTTAGCATTACTACGAATTAATAAAGCCGTGACGGTACGGCCTTCACCACCCACACCGGTCAGTCGTAGTGGCAGTATCGGCGCTTGAGTTTGTTGTGCTAGCCAATGCACACCGGCTTTAAGTTTGCGCGGTGGAAAGGTCTCAGTATGAATTCTGCCGTGTGGAAACATCGCTACCACTTCGCCATTATTAATCACTTTAAGCGCTTCACGCAGGGCTTTTTCCGGGCGGGCGGTCCGTTCAACAGGAATGCAGCCAATACCCTTGAACAACCAAGTGAAACCGAAGCGTTCATATTCTTCACGCGCAATCATAAAGCGTAGCGGCCGGTTACAGGCAGCGATCATTAATAATGGGTCGAGACCCGAGACATGATTACAAACGACTAAAGCGCCGCCCTGCTCAGGTAATGGTATTTCAGTATAAGACAACCGATGAAAACGATGGCAAAAAAGACGATTTAATCCGTCTAATCGATTTATCCATACGCCGCCCCAATCTGCCCGGTTAAACCGACCGCAATAAATAAACAAGCCAAACAACAGGGCGACTATTGAAATAATAATGAGTGCTGTCAGTAACCAGATATCCATATTAGCCATTTAATTATTCTTGATAATTCTTTCGCTCGAACAAGTCATTGCGGCGGCTTACCAGACGGTCAACAAATAACAGTCCGTCCAGATGATCGATTTCATGCAGCACAGCCCGCGCTTCAAATCCTTCACACTCATGTCGTTGAGGCTGACCATCTTTATCAACGCTTTCCACCACGATTTTTTTAGCACGGATTACATTGCCAGTGTAATCGGGTACCGACAAACACCCCTCTCTGCCCTTCTTCTTCCCACTCGATTCGACGATTTTAGGGTTAATCAAAACCAACAGCCCCTGACTTTTGTGCTTGGGGTTATTCGACACATCAACGATCGCAATACGTTGAAAATAATTAACCTGTGGTGCCGCAATGCCAACACAACCGGAAGCATTCAGACGGGTTTCATCCAGGTCGGCAATAAAGTCATGAAGCGATTGATCAAAATTAGTGACTTCTTCACTAACGAGTTTCAAACGTTCATCAGGGTAATGTAGTATTTCCAGAATAGCCATCTGAGTAATAACTATCCTAACAAGGTATCAATTTCAGACAGACTTACGTCAATACCTTGTGATTTAATTTTTTCAACGGCAGTCTTTAATGCATCAACACCTTTACCGGCATGGCCTTCAATATGCATGATATAGATGGGTTCTGCTTCACTACCAGCGACATCCGATTCAAGATCAAGAATATGTAAACCGGCATCAGCAAGACTCGCTGTGACGTCAGAAACAATGCCTGGCCTGTCCGCTCCATACACACTAATTCGCACATCAGGTTCTAAATGTTGATGAAGCTGCGCCTCAATCGCATCGATATGATAATGTAAATTGAGTGAATCACTAATCGGTTGAATGACGTCGCGCAGTTTATCTGAGTCACCTTCAAGACTGACCATTAGCATAATGGTGAAATTACCACCTAGGCGCATCATTGACGCTTCGCCAAGGTTACAGCCGGCTTGATAAAGTGCTTGTGTTAGTTTGGCAACAATACCCGGTTGGTCAGTGCCCACCAGGGTTAGCATCGTCCAATTTGCCATTTGCGCTCCTTACAATTTTTATTAATTAAACATCCAGGTACTAGGGTTCGGCACAGGTTGTTTATTACCGAGGAACTGCATGCCTTTTACGCAGCGAATGATTAACCATATAACACAAAACAACCACACCAGATAACCAATCAGAAACAGCGCTAAGACTAAACCAACAAACATATATAATGCGCCAATCCAGAATGTACGGATCAGAAACGTAAAATGCGTTTGTGATAATTCGTCAGCTTGCGAGCGGTAGCTATACGCCATCACCACACCCACTAATCCGGTTAACGGTAAAACCATACTGACTAGATATAAAATGTAAATAATTTTTACGTTACTTTCTTGATTTGTCTGCACAGTGTCATTCATGGTTTTCTCCCTTTATTATTTTTTATTTGTCTCGAACTAGTGCAAGCCTGAGTGAGCGATAAAAATAGTCACCACACCCGCAGCAATAAGTGTAATTTGTTGTGCAGTGATACGCGCTTCTACCCGGTGGTGTAAGCCCGGTATTAAATCTGCAACAGCGATGTAGATAAAGCTCGCCGCGGCAACCGCTAAAATGTAAGGCACGATATCTTGCGCACCTTGCAACGTATAATAAGCAACTACGCCGCCAACCACGGTGGTTAAACTCGCGAGTACATTAAACAATAGTGCACGTGCTGAACTATAGCCACTGTGTAACAAAATAGAGAAGTCGCCTAACTCTTGCGGAATTTCATGCGTGGCGACGGCAATACTGGTGACGACGCCTAAGTGAATATCGGTGAGGAAAGCGGCAGCGATCAATACGCCGTCCACTAAATTGTGCATGCCATCGCCGATTAAGATCATCATGCCAGTGGCGCTTTTTTTACCCTTCTCGTGATTATGCGCATGATCTTCGCCATGCACTTCACAATCATGCGCATGGCAATGTCGCCAAAGCACCATTTTTTCAAGCAAGAAGAAACTCAGCACGCCCAGCAAAACGGTCATCATGATTTGATGTACATCAGTGGCAGGGCTTTCAATCGCGTGCGGCAATATAGCCAGAAAGGCAGTGCCCAACATAGCACCTATAGCGTAGCTAACTAAATGCGGTAGTAAGCGTGACCGCGATTGGTCAGAAAGCAACAAAAAGCTCGAGGCGACGAGCACGCTAACGACACCACCGATCATACAAAACAGGATTATCCAGACAATCAAACTCATTGTTTCACATTAACTTTTAAGACTAAAAATATGCTACGCATCATACCTGAATGCGTGCCTAAGACCTACTTGCTCATCCAGATGAGACTGGCCATGCGGCCAGTCTTAGATTCACGCCGGAATGAATAGAAACGAGCATCATCAGTGACAGTACAAAAACCACCACCGTAGATAGATTCAATGCCGTGAACCTGCATTGTGATGCTTGCCAAGGCATAAATATCGGCAAGCCAGTGGTTTTGTCGACTGTCGGTAAATGCCAACGCATGTTGTTTATTCTGGGAGATAAACGCATCGCGCACTTCGCCGCCAACTTCGAAAGTTTGCGAGCCAATCGCTGGCCCCATCCAAGCCATTAGCTCATTGGCTGGGCAATCTAGTTTTTGTTGCAGCTTCGATGCCGTTGCTTGCAAGATGCCAGCAGCCAAACCGCGCCAACCGGCATGTGCGGCGGCCACTGCCCGGCCTTGCCGATCACAAAACAAAACCGGTAAACAGTCTGCAGTCATGACGGCGCAGACGGTGTCTGTTTTAAGGCTGAAGCTCGCATCTGCCTCAACGTCAGTTGACGAAGTGTTTGCATCAACAACTTGTTGGCCATGAACTTGGCTTAACCACAAAGGTGACTGTGGCAAATTTAAGCTGTTTTCGAGCAATTGACGGTTTTGCTCTACATGCTGGTGCTCATCGCCAACATGGCCTGCTAAGTTAAAACCATTATAGGGCGGCAAGCTCACCCCACCCCGCCGTGTGGTGACAGCGGCTTTAATATTCTCAGGCGCTGACCAGTCAGGAAAAATGAACTCAGGTGATTCAGCCGGCATGGCTCTGCATATCTTCATCCAGAATATCGATTAAGGCCTGCATGTCATCAGGGATGGGTGCCGACCATTCAACCAACTCACCACTGGCTGGGTGCTCAAAACCAAGCGTCGCCGCATGCAACGCCTGACGCTTGAAATGTCGCAACATATCGCTCAGTGCCGGATCGCAATCGGGGGGAATACGCAGGCGGCCGCCATAAACCGGATCGCCGACAATTGGATAGTGAATATGAGCCATGTGGACACGAATTTGATGGGTACGCCCTGATTCCAGTTGCAGTCGAATCTGGCTGTGGCTACGGAATCGCTTAGTGACTCGGTAATGCGTCACTGCTGGTTTACCCTTGTCGTTCACCGCCATACGAGTGCGGTGCACCGGGTGGCGGCCAATTGCTGCATCGACGGTGCCTCCAGCGGTCATAACCCCACACACGACGGCGATATATTCGCGTTTCATCTCGCGCTCTTGGAGTAGCGCCACCAAATGCTGATGCGCGGTCACTGTTCGGGCGACCACCAGTAATCCAGTGGTATCTTTATCGAGGCGGTGAATAATGCCGGCACGCGGGATATGCGCTAATTCTGGTGCGTAATTGAGCAAGGCATTCACCATGGTGCCGTCGTAGTTGCCGGCACCGGGGTGCACAACAAGCCCTATCGGCTTGTTTATAATCAGTATTTCTTCGTCTTCGTAGACAACGTCGAGAGGAATATCCTCGGCTTTCCATTCAATTTTAGGCGCCAATTCAACCTTCACAATAACTTGCTCACCACCACTCAAGGTATCTTTAGGACGCAGGACTTTGCCATCAACAGTCACTTTGCCCGCCTTAATCCACTTCTGTAGGCGCGCGCGAGAATAATCAGGTAGTAATTCAGCCAGCCCTTGATCAAGGCGGCGACCCGCCATTTGCGGGGGCATCTCTAACAGAATTGGCTCAATTTCGGTCATTTGTATTTTGTCTTGTTAGTCTAAATGGCGCACAATACACTAATTGTTCACTAGACACAGGATACAGGATTACAATGCGACTATTCGGACGTTCACCCGGACTCACGCTGCTGCTGATTTCAATGCTGATGGCATCAGGTTGTTCACTGGTTCCCAAGCAGATCGACAACACCAAGAATTGGTCAGCCAGCAAATTCTACGCAGAAGGTAAAAGCGCACTGACCGAAGGTGACTTTGAGCAAGCGATTAAATACTTTGACCAACTCGAAGCACGCTTCCCGTTTGGTAAATATGCCCAGCAAGCACAAGTTGAAACGGCATACGCTTATTTTAAATATGACGAACCTGAATCGGCCCTTGCCGCAGCAGACCGTTTCATTAAGCTGCATCCGCGTCATCCAAATGTCGATTACATTTACTACTTAAAAGGCTTAGTTAATTTTGAAGCCGGTAAAGACTTAGTTTCTAAATACATTCCACAAGATCCGACTCAACGTGATCCTGGGGCGGCTCGTACTTCATTTGATGACTTCTCGGTGTTGGTGCGTAAGTTTCCTGAAAGCAAATATGCTAAAGATTCTCGCCAGAGGATGTTGTTCCTGCGTAATAACTTAGCGGAATATGAAATCCATGTGGCTAAATACTACATGCGCCGCGGTGCCTATATTGCCGCCAGCAACCGCGCAAAATACGTGGTCGAAAATTACCAGAAAACCACCGCCGTGCCTAAGGCACTTATCATTATGGCTCGTTCTTACAAGTTTATGGGTTTAGATGATCTCTCTGCGGATGCTGTTCGGGTGTTGAAAGCTAACTATCCTGACCAGGGTAAAGTGCCGCAATAGATTCACACTACCGAATCAAAAACACCGCCTAAGGGCGGTGTTTCTTTATGCGCATTTAGCATTAAAAGCTAGATAGCATCACGACCTGTTTCACCTGTGCGAATACGCACAACTTGTTCAACATTGGTGACAAAGATTTTACCATCACCAATTTTTCCAGTGCTGGCAGCTGAAGTAATTGTTTCAATACAACGCTCAACCTGATCTTCTGTGACCACGACTTCCAGTTTAACTTTAGGCAGGAAGTCGACCACATACTCGGCACCACGATATAACTCAGTGTGACCTTTCTGACGACCAAAGCCTTTCACTTCAATCGCGGTCATGCCGGTGATACCAATTTCCGAAAGCGCTTCGCGCACATCGTCGAGTTTAAAGGGTTTAATGATTGCCTCTATTCTCTTCATGCTCTACTCCATTCTCAGTAAGACAACCAGTATACGGTCAGTTAGCCACATTTTCCAGAGCGGTATGCGTTGGTGATGGGATAACGCCTATCACGACCAAAGGCTCTCGCGGTGATTCGCACGCCAGGGGCCGCCTGACGACGTTTGTATTCGTTCATGTCGACCAATGCAATCACCCGTGCCACCGTTTCTTGCTCAAAGCCAACCGCGACAATATCTTCCAGACTTTTGTCGTCTTCGATGTACATCGCCAAAATAGGATCAAGAATATCGTAAGGTGGCAGACTGTCTTCATCTTTCTGGTCTGGGGCTAATTCGGCACTGGGGGGACGATTGATAACGCGTTGCGGAATCGTCGGCGCTAAACTGTTGCGATACTCAGCCAGTTGATAAACCAAAATCTTAGGCACGTCTTTTAAGGCATTAAAGCCGCCAGCCATGTCTCCATATAAGGTTGCATAACCCACCGCCATTTCGCTTTTGTTGCCGGTCGTCAAGACGATGCGACGTTTTTTATTGGCGATAGCCATCAACAAGACGCCGCGACAACGGGCCTGAATATTTTCTTCAGCGCTGTCCACTGGCAAGCCAGTAAAGGCCTCTTCAAGGCTATCTAAAAATGCCGTGAACATTTTTTCAATCGCAATCACTGAAAAGGCGGCGCCCGCCATTTCAGCTTGCTGGCGCGCATCGTCAATACTCATGTCGGCGGTGTAACGTGAGGGCATTGATACACCTTCCACGCGATCAGCACCCAGTGCATCGACAGCAATGGCGAGTGACAAGGCTGAATCAATACCACCTGACAGCCCAATTATCACGCCATCAAAGCCGTTCTTGCCGATATAATCTTTAACGCCCAACACTAACGCGTTATAGATGCACGCCAAATCATGTTCAACCATCGCAATATCCGCTTCCAGAGGTTGTACTTTTCCTTTGTCATCAATGGCTAGATCAACTTGATACAAACCGGTTTCATAAAGTGGTGCACGTTGGCAAATTTCACCTAAGGCATTCACCACCATTGAACCGCCATCAAAGACCAGCTCATCCTGACCACCGACCATGTTGACATAAACAATTGGTAAACCTGATTCTGTCGCGCGTTCGTACAACACGGCTTCACGTTCTTCTTGTTTATTTAAACTGTAAGGCGAGGCATTTAAATTAATAATAACTTCGGCGCCGGCTTGTTTAGCCATTGCTACTGGACTAGGCATCCAGATATCTTCACAGATAGTAATGCCAACCGGCACGCCTTTAATGTCCACTACGCAAGCACTGTCGCCGGCGACAAAATAGCGCTTTTCATCGAACACACTGTAGTTAGGTAAATGTTGTTTATGGTAGCTGGCGGTGATCTTACCGTCTTGAATAACGGCGGCGGTATTAAACAAACCTTCACGTTCTTGACTTGGGTAACCAACGATAACCGCGATACCCTGCACAGCTTGTTTAATCCTTTCTACACCGTGCAATGCCGCCAGTGTGAATGCTGGGCGCAATAATAAATCTTCCGGCGGATAACCAGTGAGGCACAACTCAGGGAAGACTATTGCATCGGCATGATGAACATCACGCGCTTCAATCGCTGCACTAATTATTTGCTCGGTATTACCGACCGTATCACCGACCAGCATATTAAGCTGACCCATAACAACCGTTAACGACTTCGTCATACTAAGCCTGAATAACTTCAAGCATGCGCACACCCATGTCAGCAGGTGAACGCGCTATGCCGACACCCGCTGCTTCCAGCGCGGCAAATTTTTCACTGGCCGTGCCTTTACCGCCTGCGATGATGGCACCGGCATGGCCCATGCGTTTACCGGCTGGCGCTGTGACGCCAGCAATGTAAGCAACAACCGGTTTACTGACTTCGCTGCGAATAAATTCTGCGGCGGATTCTTCAGCACTACCACCAATTTCACCAACCATGATAATGCCTTCGGTTTGCGGATCTTTTTCAAAACGCTGCAAGCAGTCGATGAAATCCATGCCGTGAATCGGATCGCCGCCGATACCAATACAAGTACTTTGGCCTAGGTCTGTAATAGTGGTTTGATGCACGGCTTCATAAGTTAATGTACCTGAGCGCGAGACAATACCAATCTTACCCGGCAGATGAATATCGCCCGGCATAATGCCTATTTTACATTCACCCGGAGTAATAATGCCGGGGCAGTTTGGACCAATCAGCTGAGCATCGTAATGCGCCAATGCCGCTTTGACTTTCAGCATGTCTAAGACCGGAATGCCTTCGGTAATACAGGCAATCACTTTAATCCCCGCATCGGCGGCTTCCAAAATCGCATCGGCGGCGAACGCAGCCGGCACATAAATCATGGTCGCGGTGGCGCCGGTAGCATTCACTGCACCTTGCACGGTGTTAAAAACTGGCAAACCTAAATGCGACTGGCCACCTTTACCCGGTGTCACGCCACCGACCATTTGTGTGCCGTAAGCGATCGCTTGTTCGGAGTGAAAACTACCTTGCTTACCGGTAAAGCCCTGACAAATCACTTTGGTATCGCGATTAATTAAAATACTCATGATGCCGCTCCTAATGTTGCGGCGGCCGCGACGGCTTTTTGCGCCGCGTCAGCAAGGTCATCACTAGTAATAATATCGAGATCACTTTCTTGTAGCATGGTTCGGCCTTGCTCAACATTGGTGCCTTGCAGGCGCACAACAACCGACACGTTGGTGCCGACTTCACGTACTGCGCGAATGATGCCTTCAGCAATTAAATCGCAACGCACAATGCCACCAAAAATATTAACTAAAATTGTTTTTACTTTGTCATCAGACAAAATCAATTTAAACGCTTCAGCGACTTTTTCGGCGCTGGTGCCGCCGCCAACATCAAGGAAGTTAGCAGGCTCACCGCCGTGCAGCTTAATTAAGTCCATAGTCGCCATCGCCAAACCGGCACCGTTGACTAGACAACCAATGTTGCCATCAAGACTGATGTAGTTAAGCCCAAACTGTTGGGCATGATGTTCTTTCTCGTCGTCCTGACTAGCGTCTAGCAAAGCGGTGATATCTGAACGTCTATATAAAGCGTTGTCATCAAAATTAATTTTGCCATCAAGCGCCAGCAAGTTGCCCTGCTCATCAACAATCAGTGGATTAATTTCAATCAACGAACAATCTTTGGCGACAAACAGCTTAACCAGCCCCTGCATGATGCGGCCCAGCGCTTTAATTTGATCAGATTCAAGTTCCAAGCCAAATCCCAGCGAACGGATTTGATATCCCTGCAGGCCAGCCACGGGATCAATACTGATGCTGAGAATTTTGTCAGGGGTGTTGGCCGCGACTTCCTCAATGTCCATGCCGCCTTCGGTGGAAGCCATCATGACGATGCGTTTACTGGCACGATCGACCAACATACTGAAATACAGCTCGCGGGCAATGCTACTGGTTTGTTCTATTAATAGCGTGTTCACTGGCTGACCGGCTGCAGTGGTCTGGTGCGTCACCAAACTGCTGCCCAGCAAGGTGCTGCTGATTTTCTCAACTTGCTCAACATCCTGCGCGCGTTTCACGCCACCGGCTTTGCCGCGACCACCGGCATGCACCTGCGCTTTGACCATCCAGCCATCACTATCAATACCACGAGCCACCGCGACGGCTTCTGACACTGAGGTCGCCGGTGATCCCTCGGGTACCGGAATACCGTAGTCCCGGAATAACTGTTTGGCCTGAAATTCATGTATGTTCATAACGTCATATTCTCAATATTCGAGGCGCTATTATAGAGAGGCTTCCCGTGTCGGGGCAAGCAAGGTATGATGCCTGCCTCTTTAATCAGCGACCTTTTTACTATGTCTTTTCGCTTTATTCTCATCGCTATCGCCATCTGGATTGGCGTGATCATGTATCGCAACTACCAGTCCAAACGCAAAATCGAAAAGGCCCGCACGCTCAAACAATCTAAAAATATCGTTCCTTGCGCAGTCTGTGGTGTTCATATTCCTGAAAGTGAAGCAATAAAACACGACGAAAAGTTTTTTTGCAGCAGCGCCCATCTCGATCAGGCTAATAAATAAGCTCTCATAAATTCCTGCCTAGGCTCTCAATCTGCGCTACTATAACCTGCATGAGTGCCATTGCCGCCAATGACAACCTTTCCAAGCTAGACAACAATGATGGCTGGCGTCCGCTACGCCTGCTGAATTTATACCGCATGACCTTGGCTGGTCTGTTTCTGGTGTTGTCATGGAACGACATGAGTAGTGTGGTGGGTAATTTTGATCCGCTGCTGTTCCGCTATACGGCACTAGGTTACTTGCTGGCCAGCATCTTTTACAGTTTTGCCATTTTAAAACACACACTGCGATTTTCTCGTAGCGTTAATCTGCACATTGCCACCGATATCCTCGCGCTAACCCTGCTAATGCACGCCAGTGGCGGAATCAGTACCGGCCTTGGCACCTTGCTGATTGTCAGCATTGCTGGTGGCAGTATGCTGACGACCCGGCGAATCGCTATTTTATATGGCAGTATTGCTAGTATCGCGATTCTTAGCGAGCAAGGCTACAACGCTATTTATGACGTATTCGAGACGGTGCAATACACGCACTCCGGTATCCTGGGTGCAACGTTACTCAGTACCGCTTTAATTGCTAACGTGCTCTCACAACGCAGTCTTGAAAGTGCCGCGTTAGCTGAGCAGCGAAGCCTGGATTTAGCTAACCTAGAGCAACTCAACGACTATATCATTCAGCATATGCAAACCGGCATCATGGTTATTGATGAATCGTCTCATGTTCGCATGTGCAATCGAGCGGCGCGGAAACTGCTTAATTTAAGTCATAGTAGCACTAAACAACCGCTAACTGATATTTGTCCGGCATTAGACGAACAAATGTCTTTGTGGTTGACTAACCCCGCCAGCCACACCATGACATTCCGATCATCAAAAACATCACCCGAAATACAACCTAAGTTTGCACGACTTGGCGGCAAAATACCCAATGGCATTCTTGTTTTCCTCGAAGACACCACCGCCGTTGCCCAACGTGCACAACAAATGAAACTCGCGTCACTGGGTCGCTTAACCGCCAGTATCGCGCATGAAATACGCAACCCACTAGGTGCTATCAGTCATGCTAGCCAGTTATTAGATGAATCACCTGATATTGTTGAAAGCGACCAGCGCCTGACCCAAATTATCAGCGATCATACGGTACGCATGAATGACATCATTGAAAACGTGATGCGTTTAAGCCGGCGTGATCGTGCTGAGCCAGTGCTGTTTGACTTGAAAGAATGGTTAGACGACTTTCTAACTGACTTCATTCGCAGTGAACAAATTAATGAAACCGAAGTGAGTATCTTTAATAGCCAAAACGCCATTCAAATACGCATGGACCCCAGTCAGCTTAACCAAGTGGTTTGGAATCTGGTCCGCAATGGGCTGCGCCATAGCCAGGATTATGATGGCTCACCTAAAGTTGAGTTAAAAGCCGGTTTCACCCGTGATGCCAACACCCCTTACCTTGACGTGATTGACCATGGTTGTGGCATTACACCTGAACAATCTCAATCTATTTTCGAACCATTTTATACTACAGAAAGCAGCGGTGTGGGCTTAGGCCTTTACATCGCCCGTGAGCTTTGTGAGGGTAGTCAGGCACGGCTGGACTTTATTCCTGTCAGTGCGGCGGAAGGGGGTGGCAGTTGTTTTCGCATTACCTTTGCTGACCCTCGACGCAAGCAACAAATAAACCCTGTAAACTAAATAAAAATAATATGTAATAACGGATCAAAATAGTGGAACGATACCAAGCCCTGATTGTTGACGACGAACCTGATATCCTCGAACTGCTTGAGATGACGCTGGCACGCATGGACATTGATTGCCACAGCGCTTCTGACTTAACCAGCGCACACGATATCCTCAACAGCAATGACATCGATATATGCCTCACTGACATGCGTCTGCCTGATGGCGACGGCATCGATCTTGTGCAACACATGCAGCAGCATTTTTCACACATACCTGTCGCCATGATCACCGCCCACGGCAATATGGAACTCGCCATTACCGCACTCAAAGCCGGTGCGTTTGATTTTGTTTCCAAACCTGTCGACCTTACCGTGCTGCGTAATTTAATTAGCACCGCGTTAAAACTATCGCATAAAGCCGGTGCGTCATCAGCCACCAATGCAACGAAAACAAGCCCATCACAAGCTAGTTGTAAAGAAGAAGAAAAAGAAGATGCCGGCACCCGCTTGCTGGGTGAGTCGAAGGCTATTGAAAGAACCCGCGCCACAATTAACAAACTGGCCCGTAGTCAGGCACCGGTCTATATCAGCGGTGAATCGGGCAGCGGTAAAGAACTCGCGGCCAGACTTATTCATTATAAGAGTCCCCGTACCGATAGCCCTTTTATACCGGTTAACTGCGGCGCCATTCCACAAGACTTAATGGAAAGTGAATTTTTTGGCCACAAAAAAGGCAGCTTTACTGGCGCAGTGGCAGACAAAGCAGGGTTATTTCAAGCCGCTAATGGCGGCACCTTATTTTTAGACGAAGTTGCCGAGCTGCCACTACACATGCAGGTGAAATTACTGCGCGCGATTCAAGAAAAATCTGTTCGCGCGATTGGTGAGCAAAGTGAACAAACCATTGATGTGCGGATTCTAAGTGCAACCCACAAAGATCTAACCCAACTCGTCAACAGTGGCGAGTTTCGCCAGGATCTTTTTTACCGTATCAATGTTATCGAGCTCACTATGCCTAGCCTGCGCGATCGAGCTAGTGATATTCCTCTACTGGCTAACTATTTTCTTAACAGGCTCAGTGAAGGTGATGCCTGCCCGCATTTAAGCGATGGCGCGATCGCTGCCCTGCAAAACTACAGCTTTCCGGGTAACGTCCGCGAACTGGAGAATATACTCGAACGCGCAATGACGCTCTGCGAAGACGGCACCATTACCGCTGACGATCTACAGCTGCGCCACACCGAGCCTAATTCTCAAAATAGCACGGTCGACCCCATCGACAATGTGTCTGGAATCGCTGCTACCCCTGACCGCCCTGATGACGAGCCTTTAGAAGACTATCTGGGTAATATCGAAAAAGACGCCATCATGCAGGCACTCGAAAACACCCGCTACAACAAAACTGCAGCTGCCAAAAAACTTGGCATTACCTTCCGCGCACTACGTTACAAACTTAAAAAACTAGGTCTCGATTAAAAAATACAGCTTTCGTAACATTTATTTCCAGACATCAATCAATTTTAATCATAATAAAGTGACGCTCAGCGTCACTATCTGCCCTTTATAGTAAGTGCTTTACGCTCGGCGATAATAAAAGCATACAGAGAATAGTAATTACACTTTTATAAAAGCGGTTTATTAAACCATTACTATCAACATCTTATAAACTTATTCAAGGGCAATACCAAAAACTATCCCCTGTTGGCACACCACTTGCTCGCATATTAGGCAAGGAAACAACCAATGTGTTTTTTTCGAGATGTTTGACTATGCTTGGTATGACTTTTAATTAAAGCATTCCAAGAAAGTAACGATAAACGCTACTCAATGAATTTTTAGGAGATAAACATGAAATCTATCCAAAAGGGTTTTACCCTCATCGAATTGATGATCGTCGTGGCGATCATCGGTATTCTGGCTGCCATCGCGCTGCCTGCTTACCAGGACTTCACAGTTCGCGCAAAAGTATCTGAAGGTTTAGTGCTTGCTGCACCACTTAAGACGGCTATTGCTGAAGGTTACAGCAGCAGCTTTCAAGTTGGCGTGGCCGCAGCAGCCAATGCTTTTGCCTTCGTTCCTACTAAGTATGTTTCTACTATGACGGCTAATACCACTTCTGGTGCGATCACAATCACTTATAACGTTGCCCCAATTACAGGCCAAATATTAGTATTGACACCTAGCTTACAGGTAGCAGGTGTACCGACTGCACTTGGCACTACAATAACAGGTAGCATCGACTGGGCCTGTACGGGTTCGGCATCTACAGTTGCTGCGTCCAGAAACTTAGTTCTAGCAGGTGGTGGTAGCTTATTAGGCAGATACGCGCCTACTGAGTGTAAATAAATCGTACACACTTGATCGTGTAATATCGTAAAAAACTGGAGCCGCCTAAATAAAGGCGGCTTCTTTTTTGCTTGACCGGCTAGACTAAGCTCCAAAGGTTATCTATTTATAAAAAGTATCTTCTAACAACCTACGCTCACTATTTGATTTTGTCATCTTCAGTGCGTATATTTTATAGTTTTATGGCATGAGAGCTCGTGATGAATTTATTTTTCTGGCGAAAAAATCGCCTAACAGACAAGTTTGCTGTAACGTTAGCCGATGATGTATTTAGTGCCATTCAACCTGAGGCAGCGGCACAGTATTTCAGAAAAACACTTGATGCAAATAAAAAAAAATCGATCAAAGCGGTGACAAATACCGAGCAGAATTTAAACGGCGCTATTTCCCAAATCCGCCAATTCAAAATAACCCATAACCTTGGCGTTTATGGAAAAGCGCGACTGCACATGAAATTTATGGCTCGCCTTGAAGAACTTGGCTACGAACCAGATGTAGTGAAAAAATGTAATGAAATGCTTATGTTAGGCTCACCTTAATGCCTATTTTCTAATCATCTTTAATAAATACACCTGAGCACTTGCAATGTTACGCACTCCATCTTGAGCAATGATTAACTACTTGCGTAAACATCAATTCAAACCCGCATCGTTAACTATGGTGAAGTTCCGTGAATCAGTTAGATAAGAAACAAGCCCTTGCCAAAATAGACCAAGTATTGGCATTAGCTGACAAAGGACAACTCGAAAAAGCCACGGCGCTTTATAACGAGTTTGCTAATTCACTTCCTGATGATGTTGAGGTTATAACTAAGCTAGGGGTACTATATCTGCAACTTGGCGATGCCGTTAAAGCAATAGCGGCATTTTCTAACTTAGCCAGCAAGCACCCGGAAAACGCTGAGTATCTCAGTTATTTAGGACTCTCCTATAAAATGAATAACCAGTTACAAGAGGCGGGGTATGCATTTCTGAAAGCACTGGAATTTAAGCCTGATTCAATAGCTGCTCTATCCGATCTGTCAGCTATCTTTATTGAATCAAAGAATTATGTAGAAGCTGAAAAACACATTAAAAAAGCCTTGGAGCTAGAACCCAAAAATGCCGAACTACTTGCTGATCTCTCTGTGTGCTTGAGCATAACCGGGCGCTGTGAAGAGGCGCTGATATATGGCGAGAAATCGATTCGTTTAAATCCCAAGTTAGCGCATGCACATGCCGCAATGGGTAAAGCAACATCCGAACTGGGCAGAATGGAAGAAGCCCTTAGCCACTTCAAAAAAGCCATTGAGGCCGACAAATCCTATGGTGCCGCTTATGCGCTATTAGCCAAAATAAAAAAGTTTTCTAAAGATGACCTGCCGTTTATTCGAAAAACAGAAAAAACATTACAAACTAACATTGATACTAATAGTCGTGCCCATATTCATTTTGCACTAGGAAAAATATACGATGACTGCAAAGAATGGGAAAAAGCCTTTGAACACTATCGATTGGCGAATGTATTAGTAAAAAGCCGGTTTGACGAAACCTATTCGAGTAATTTATCTCGTGAGCTTTATTCTACTCGTCATTGGATGAAATTATCAAAAAAAGTGTTTAACAAAAATCTATTTCAACAAATGCAACACTTGGGCAATGATTCCGAAGTACCGGTTTTTGTTGTCGGTATGCCCCGTTCTGGCACCACTCTGGTAGAACAAATTATTGCAGGTCACCCTAAAGCTGAGGGTGCTGGAGAATTAAAGAAACTCAGTGAGTTATCCGTGACGATTTGTAGCCCTGACCGCGCGAAAGAATATAAAAAGGCATGGCAGGAACATTTAACGACAGATAAATTTACACAGTTCGCTGAAGATTATCTTGCTGTACTGCAAGAAAACAGAAAAGATGCCTTACGCATTGTCGATAAGATGCCTGATAATTACAACCACTTAGGATTCGGCGCTCTGCTATTCCCTAATTCACACATTATTCATGTAACGCGAAATCCGCTAGACACTTGTTTGTCTTGTTATTTCCAGTCGTTTATTGAAGTTGGCTGGTCATGCGACTTTGCACACCTTGTTGAGCGATATAAAACTTATAAAGAAGTGATGAAATTTTGGAAAAGCGTCTTGCCAGAGAATATGATTACAGAGGTTAAGTACGAAAACCTTATCAGTGAGCCAGAAAATTATGGCCGCCAACTAATAGAAAGTTGCGGTCTCGACTGGGATCCCGCCTGCCTCAATTATCATCAAAAAAAACGCACTATTGCTACGGCCAGTGTATGGCAAGCACGCCAACCTATCTACAAAACCTCGGTAAAACGTTGGACTAACTATGCCCCCTATTTAGCAGAACTGGCAAATGGCCTACAGGAGTATCTCGACGACGACGACAAAGAAATGTTAGCGGAAGCGGGTATTAAATTTAAATCAGGTATCTTTCACTTATTTAAATAACCAGATTGTAATCTCGAATGTAACATCTTCAATAAATTGTATAACAAATATAACTTTTTAATGTAATTCTGTTTAATCTTAAATTTCGACTATACTTTCATAAGTAAAGTAAAGTAAAAACATAGTGGTTTTACTTCCTATCGTTCGCAAGTAAAGTTAGCTTAATTTGGGTGTTTCAGTATGATAATCCTGCCTAAAGGCTTCACCCTCATCGAATTAATGATCGTCGTTGCGATTATTGGTATTTTAGCATCTATTGCGCTCCCAGCTTATCAAGACTTCACCGCACGCGCTAAAGTTAGCGAAGGACTTAGCCTGGTTACAGCCGCCAAAGCTGGTGTGGCGGAGGGGTTTCAAATAAATAGTCTTACTGGTGTTGCTAGTTTTGCAGCTACTTATAATCCAAACTTCTCACCTACTAAATATGTCAATACCATCAGTGTAAATGCTGGCTCTGGCCTCATTACTATTATCTATAACGCACCAGTGCAAATAGCCGGCTTCACTATCACATTAACACCCCAAATACGCCCAATTGGAGGTGGTCCAGCTGCTCCTCTTGCGGCAGGCTTAACGGGCCAAATAGATTGGGGATGCTTTGGTAATGCTGCCAGCACTGTAGCCGTAAACTATGGTTTTTCCACCCCCGCATCGACTGGTAACATTCCTTTGCGTTATTTACCCTCAGAATGTAGATAAATACCATAATGTCACTACCCTAGCTTTAGCTTTATTTAGACTCTTTCCTGTTTGCTGATTATCACTTTACCTATTTGGATGTATGTCGATACACTAACATGGTGGCTCGAAGAACTATTTGTTGTAAAAAAATCCTATCCACGAATACTCTTGAACTACTGAATGTAAATGTTTGTATTTCCTTGTTATTTAGACTAATGTTATAAATAACTCATTTTAATGATTTGATTCACGTTTTAGACTCAGAATTAGGCCTATACTTAGAAAATAATATGGCAACAACTCAAGCAAAAATGGCACTTAGCGGCCTCGCACGTAGGCTAGTACAGGATGGCAGTCTCTCTGAAGACGATGCCACGTCTTCGCACGATCAGGCCTTAAAAAACAAAATCCCCTTCGTCACCCATTTAGTGCAAAACAATGTGCTTGATGCACTGACGATAGCTAATGCCGCCTCGCAAGAATTTGGAGTTCCGCTGTTTGACATCGAGACGATGGACTTAGAACAAGCAGCCACTTCATTGGTCGATGAGAAGCTGCTTCGTCAACACCACGCCTTGCCTCTATTTAAACGTGGTAATAGGCTCTTTGTTGCGGTGTCAGACCCTACAAATCTATTAGCCCTAGATGAAATTAAATTCCATGTCGGCGCCAACACTGAAGCGGTACTGGTTGAAGAAGATAAGCTTACCCAAACAATAGAACGCGCTTTAGAAGCACAAGATACTAGCTTCTCTGATCTTGATGATACTGACCTCGATGACTTGGAAATCAGTGGAGGGGACGAAGCCCCAGCCAGCGATGATGGCGGCGATTCAGATATTGATGATACGCCGGTGGTCCGGTTTGTTAATAAAGTACTTTTGGATGCTATTAACAAAGGTGCTTCTGATATTCATTTTGAACCCTACGAAAAAGTATATCGGGTGCGATTCCGGCAAGATGGGGTTTTACACGAAATTGCTACTCCGCCCGTTAACTTAGGTAACAGGCTGTCTGCTCGTTTGAAGGTGATGTCTCGTTTAGATATTTCAGAACGGCGCGTCCCCCAAGATGGCCGCATGAAAATGACGCTGTCAAAAAATCGTTCTATCGATTTTCGTGTCAACACATGCCCTACCTTGTTTGGCGAAAAGATCGTCATGCGTATTCTCGATTCCAGCAGTGCCAAGCTAGGCATTGAAGCACTGGGTTATGAAGATGAGCAACGAGAACTATACCTTGATGCGTTAAACAAGCCGTATGGCATGATTTTGGTTACTGGACCAACAGGTAGCGGTAAAACTGTTTCTCTGTACACGGGTTTAAATATTTTAAATACCGAAGACCGTAATATTTCGACGGCCGAAGATCCGGTTGAAATCAACTTGGTCGGTATTAACCAGGTTAACGTTAATAACAAGGTCGGGCTCAACTTTGCCAGTGCACTGCGTGCATTTTTACGCCAAGACCCGGACATTATTATGGTCGGGGAAATACGTGACTTAGAAACTGCCGAGATTGCAATTAAAGCTGCTCAAACCGGGCACATGGTGTTATCAACCTTACATACCAATGATGCGCCACAAACACTAACCCGACTTGCTAACATGGGCGTACCCTCTTATAACATAGCCTCAACAGTCAGCTTAATTATTGCTCAACGACTAGCGCGTAGGCTCTGCCAACAATGCAAAAAAGCGCACGATATTCCCAAGGAAAGCTTGCTTGAAGAGGGCTTTACTGAAGAAGAGATTGCAGCCGGTTTAAAGGTGTTTAGCCCAATAGGCTGTGACCAGTGCACTAACGGCTATAAAGGCCGAGTAGGTCTCTATCAGGTTATGCCTATCTCTGAAGAAATGGGACGCATCATCATGGCCAATGGCAATGCGCTGGAGCTCGGTGATCAAGCAAAAAGTGAAGGCATTATGGATTTACGTCAGGCAGGACTAAAAAAAGTCAAAGACGGTGTCACTAGCCTAGACGAAATTAACCGCGTGACTAAAGATTAGGGATTAAATCATGGCGACTAAAACTGTAACAATTGATGATACATTCGTTTGGGTAGGCTCAGACAAAAAAGGCACTAAAGTAAAAGGCGAGTCTACGGGTACTAGTGCGGCGTTAATAAAAGCTGAACTACGCCGACGAGGTATTAAACCAACGAAGGTTCGTAAAAAACCAAAACCCTTATTTGGCGGTGCGAAAGGTAAAAAGATCACCCCGGGTGACATTGCTATTTTTACACGCCAGCTATCGACCATGATGTCAGCGGGTGTACCACTAGTTCAGTCTTTTGACATCGCGGGACGCGGCCATGAAAACCCTCGTATGCAGGATTTATTATTATCTGTTAAAACCGAAATAGAAAGTGGATCAACCATGGCTGAATCTTTAGCCAAACACCCCTACTATTTTGATGAACTCTACTGCAGTTTGGTTCATGCTGGTGAGCAAGCCGGTATTCTTGAAGCATTGCTCGATAAAGTAGCCACCTATAAAGAAAAAGTCGAAGCGATAAAAAGTAAAATTAAGAAAGCGATGTTCTATCCCGCTTCTATCATCGTTGTTTCAGTCATCGTGACGGCAATTCTATTAATTTTCGTTATTCCGCAATTTGAATCACTATTTCAGGGGTTTGGGGCTGATCTACCAGTGCTTACACAGGTTGTTATTGATGCATCAAAACTTCTTCAAGAATATTGGTATGTATTTTTTGGTGTCATTATCGGGTCTGTGTTCGCACTAATTCAATTAAAAAGACGCTCTGTTAAGTTTAACCATATGCTTGATAGAACCTTACTGAAATTACCTATTATTGGTCCAATACTAAATAAAGCCGCTATTGCGCGTTTTGCACGTACACTTTCAACCATGTTTGCTGCCGGTGTGCCATTAAATGAAGCAATGGAATCCGTTGCCGGCGCAACCGGTAACATCGTTTACTCTAATGCCGTCATGATAATGAAAGATGAAGTTACCACCGGACAACAACTTAATATCGCCATGCGTCAATCAGGTCTGTTTCCTAATATGGTGGTTCAAATGGCTGCCATTGGTGAAGAAGCTGGCTCAGTCGATGCCATGATGGCAAAAGTCGCTGATATCTATGAACAAGAAGTCGATGATGCAGTAGATGCACTCAGCAGTCTTATGGAACCGCTAATCATGGTCGTGCTCGGTACTCTAATCGGTGGCATGGTTATCGCCATGTACTTACCAATCTTCAAACTCGGCACGGTTATTTAATAACTTGCCACTATTACGATAAAAGACGGGCTCTTTCGCCCGTCTTTTTCATTGCCTATGCTTATAATCGATTACTTACAGACTAACACCGCCGCTTTCTTATCACTATCATTTGTGTTGGGATTGTTAATTGGCAGCTTTCTCAATGTGGTGATTTTACGACTACCGGTGATGATGCAACGTGACTGGCGTAAACAGTGCCATGAGTTATTAGAAACACCAGATAAAGATAACCAAGAAACTGAAACGCCCTATAACCTCAATACTCCTCGTTCACAATGTCCTAAATGCAAACACCAAATTACCGTTCTTGAAAATATACCAGTACTGAGTTTCCTCTTTTTACGTGGTAAATGTTCAAACTGCAAAACACCAATATCGCCGCGTTATGCATTGATTGAATTACTTTCAGGTCTGCTCACTTTAGCCGTTGCCTGGCACTTTGGTTTTGGTTGGGCTGCCGGCGCTGCGATGTTGCTAACTTGGGCACTAATTGCCTTAAGTTTTATTGATATTGATACGCAAATGCTTCCTGACGATATAACCTTGCCTCTATTATGGTTAGGACTTATTCTCAGTCTGGTACCCATTTTTGTCGGCACCAGCACCAGTATTATCGGTGCAGCATCTGGCTACCTTTCTCTGTGGGTAGTCTTCCATATCTTCCGCCTTGTTACTGGCAAAGAAGGCATGGGTTACGGCGACTTTAAGTTATTAGCGGTCTTCGGTGCCTGGCTAGGCTGGCAGTTATTACCAGTGGTTATTCTGCTTTCTTCTGCGGTTGGGGCGGTAGTCGGTATTACAATGATTCTTGTACTTGGTCGTGACCGTAACATCCCGATTCCTTTTGGCCCTTATCTTGCCGCCGCCGGTTGGTTAGCAATGATGTGGGGGCAAGATATTAATAATGCCTATCTAAGCTACAGCGGTCTCTAAAGCATTCATGCTCTAAAATAAGTTACAATCAGCCTATGCTCAAAATTGGCTTAACAGGTGGTATTGCCAGCGGTAAAACCACCGTGGCGAGCTTATTTGCTAAACATGGCATTCCCATCATCGACGCAGACTTGGTAGCCGCTGAACTTGTTAAACTTGGCAGTCCACACCTAAAACTCATTGCCGAAACATTCGGCGACAGCATTATAAACCAAGACCAAAGCCTTAACCGCACTGCACTGGCAAAGCTAATATTCAATGACGCCAATGCCCGCAAACAGCTAGATGCCATTCTTCACCCTCCCGTACGGAAAGAAATAACACGGCAGGTTAACAAGTTGAATGACTGCTATTGCGTGGTTTGTATCCCGTTGTTAGTTGAAACAGGGCAACACAATCAATTTGATCACATCCTCGTCACCGATTGCAGCGAAGATACCCAATGCCAACGGCTAACGCAGCGCGACAATATTGATAAAAACTACGCTGAACAGATGCTCGCCGCACAAACCGATCGTGACAACAGACTCAAATATGCCACTGAAATCATTAACACTGACGCATCCTTGGTGGAAGTCGCCACCGCAGTCACAAAATTGCACGAAAAGTACCTAGCGCTCTGTCAAAACACACGTGGATAATGTTATCTTATGGCCATATTGATGACTGAAACATCAAATAACGAAAACAATAATTGTGACAACCAGTATTTACTATGAGCAACCTCTCAATGAACGAGTCAGGACTTTCCTGAGGCTCGAGCATTTGTTCGCCCGTGCTCACTATGCCCAGCAAGGTAATAGCATGTGGGATAGCAGAGCTGTCTTAGACTGCTTGTTTGAGATCCAACACGTATTTGGTCGTTCTGACCTGCGTAGCGAGTTACTTAAAGAACTCGAACGACACTCCTCTAACTTCACCAAACTTGAACAAAACCCAAATGTCGACAACACAACCTTAAATGCCATTCTCAACGAAATTGATATCCTCATCGACCGGTTGCATGCCCTAGATGGTCAGCCGGGTCACAGCTTACGAGACAATGAATTTCTCAGTAGCATTAAGCAGCGCAGCTCTATTGCCGGTGGCAATTGTGATTTTGACTTACCGGCTTATCATCAATGGCTACTCTATCCCGATGAAATACGCCAACAAGACGTGGCATCATGGTTATCTGAATACACCACCGTGAGTGATGCGATAAAACTCATTCTTAAGTTAGTCCGAGAAAGTGCACCACCCAAAGCACTGATTGCTGAAACAGGGTTTTATCAACAGTCACTCGATACCTCAGTTCACTATCAATTAATTCGTGTCGCCTTACCTGCCGAACATATTTGTTTCGCAGAAATTAGTGCTGGCAAGCATCGTTTCACGATTCGTTTCATGCAAATGCCAGATAAACAACAGCGTCCCTTTCAAAGCAAAGAAGATATTAATTTTTACCTATCTTGCTGCGTATTATGACCACAGAAGTAAAATGTCCCCAATGCGAAAAAATCGTCGAATGGGTCAAAAAACAAAAGTGGAAACCGTTTTGCAGTGAACGCTGCAAACTGATTGATTTAGGTGCCTGGGCTGATGAAAGTTATCGGGTTGAATCTAAAGAACAAGCTTCTTCACCAAAACCGTTTGGATCTTTTGAAGATGAAAATGATTAACGTTAGTTTCTCCACAAACTGCGAATAGCTGAAATACCTTGCGCGCCATTATTGTGTGCCTCTTCTAAATCACTGCTGTCCATTCCACCTAATGCAAACACTGGGATTTTTGCACGCTCCGTGAAGGCTTTTAGGCCTTGCCAACCAATTGGCTTCGCTTCTGGGTGAGACTTAGTGGCTTTAATCGGTGACACGACAACAAAATCAGCTCCGATTTTTTGTGCCTGGCTCAAATCTTCATTGGTGTGGCACGATGCAGCTAGCCACATTGAATTAGGTACTGGTCTACTCGCAACGCTATGTAGCTGTCGACTATCAAGATGTAAACCGTCTGCTTGCAAAGCAATCGCTTGCTCGGAGGAGGTATTTAAAAGACAAATAGCTTGCGCAGCCCGACAACGGTTAATAACCTTTTCAGCCAACGTAGACCACGCATCTTGTTGCATAGCTTTAGCGCGGAACTGTAATAACTTAATGCCCAACGTTAAAACCTTATCAAGCTCGTTTAAGAACAGCGTTTCATCTTCTGGTTGCGGGGTAATTGCGTAAAGATCGGGTAGTTGAGCTGCCGCACAAATAGGAACATTTGCTTCAGGAAAAGTATAATCAGCCAGCGATTGAGGCGAGACCCATTTTATTGGCTGACCTTCACGACCAGTCGCTTCACCACTAAATTCTGTTACTCGCCAAACGTCTAATAAAACTGATTTACCTGGGTAATCATGTGAAATTTGAATCAACGGTCGCATCACTGTGGGAGTAATACCGAGTTCTTCAACTAACTCGCGACTTAAACCTTGTTCAACCGTTTCGTCATCTTCAAGCTTGCCGCCCGGAAACTCCCAGCGACCACCTTGATGCGCGTGTTCATGACGTTTACTAATCAATATCTGCCCTTCAGCATTAACAATAACCGCGGCCACAACATGAACACGTTTCAATTTATCGTCACCTTTAACTGCGGTACTCAGCATTAATTTTTACGTAGTCATAAGACAAATCACAGGTCCAAACTCTCGTCGACGCACTGCCACGACCGAGCTTCACTGTTAAGGTGATCTCGTCTTTATCCATCACGTGTTGACCGGCTTCTTCGGTATAATCATTGGCTCTCGCACCAGAGCGAACGATACAAACATCATCAAGATAAATTTCTAATGCGTTGATATTTAAATCAGCCACACCCGCACGACCAATCGCTGCCAGAATACGGCCCCAGTTGGGATCAGCAGCGAACAGCGCAGTTTTGACTAAGGGCGAATGTGCAATAGTATAGGCAACGTCATTACACTCACTTTCATCAGCACCTGATTCAACGTCAATAGTAAGCAGCTTAGTTACCCCTTCCGCATCACGAATGGCCGCTTGCGCAAGGTAAATAAATACTTTTTCAAGCGCTGCTTCAAAACTTTCCGATGCAGCCTTATCTTTACCATCAAGCAAACTATTATTTGCAGCGCCTGTTGCCATTAATACACAAGAATCGTTAGTCGAGGTATCACCATCGACCGTAATCCGATTAAATGACACGCCAACGACTTTCTTTAAACAGGCTTGAAGGTACTCAGGAGCAACATTAGCGTCAGTGCCAATATAAGTCAGCAAAGTCGCCATATCTGGCCGAATCATGCCCGCCCCTTTCACAATGCCTGTGATAGTGATTGTTTTACCATCAATCACACACCGCTCACTTACGCCTTTGGCAATGGTGTCGGTGGTCATAATCGCTTCTGCGGCGGCTAGCCAGGCGTCTTCTTTAAGCGATGCTATCGCATCAGGGATAGCCGCTTCGAGCCGTTCAACAGGAAAAGTTTCGCCAATAACACCGGTTGAAAAAGGCAACACGGCTTTAGCATCACAACCAGCAAGCTTAGCCACAGTGTCACAACTAGCTTTAGCACAAGTAATCCCTTCAGCTCCTAAGCCAGCATTGGCGTTACCACTATTGACCAGTAAGTAACGCGTTGCGGCACTGGTAATATTGGCGCGCGCAACTTGAACCGGCGCTGCGCAAAAAGCATTCTGCGTAAACACAGCCGCACTGTGACTCCCTTCTGATATCTCAATCAAAAGTAAATCCTGCCGATCGGGATACTTAATACCAGCGGCGGCTGTGCCCAGACGTATACCTGCAATCGGTAACAAGTTATCTGGAATATTGAGTCCAACGGCCATTATTGTTCCTGTTTAATCTAGTTTGTTTAACTTGCTTTAAAGCGACATTATAGGAGAGGAATGCTTAATAGCAAACTCCTCTCATGCCATTTGAATATAAAAAAGCCCTGTACGTTGACAGGGCTCGAGTATTCTAGCAATGAAGGAAGGTAAGGCTTATTAATTTAGCTTACCATGACACTGCTTGTATTTTTTACCAGAACCACAAGGACAAGGGTCATTACGTCGAGTTTTCTTCCCATCTCGCACAAATGGTGTGTGTGACTCACCACCACTAGCGGCTGGTTGTGGTTGTTCAGCCTCTGCTTGTTCATCAGTGATAGCACCCGCTTCGTCATGCATAAAGTGCATTTCACCTTGCTTACGGCGTTGCGCTTCAACCGCTTCAACGTCTTCTTCATCTTGCACTTGTACTTTTGACAAGATACTAATCACGTCATTTTTAATTTGTTCAATCAAGCCACCAAACATGTCGTATGCTTCGCGTTTAAATTCTTGTTTAGGGTTCTTTTGAGCGAAGCTACGCAGACCAATGCTTTGACGTAAATAATCCATTGCTGACAGATGATCTTTCCAGAATGAGTCGAGCACTTGTAGCATCACGGCTTTTTCAAAATGTCTTAGAACAGCCGACCCTGCTTGTTGCTCTTTTGCTTTGTAGGCATCACAAGTTTCTTTAAGAATACGTTCGCGTAAGGTCTGCTCGTATAAGTCGTCGTCGGTATCAAGCCATTGCTTAACTGGCACTTTGAGTGCGAATTCCGCATCCAGTGCTTCTTCTAAGCCAGCGACATTCCAGGTTTCTTCCTGACTTTGAGGCGGAATGTACTCACTAATGATGTTGTTAACAACATCTTCGCGGATAAAATCAATCCGTTCAGAGACATCTTCTTCGGCCATCAGTTCATTACGCATTTCGTAAATTTCTTTACGTTGATCGTTGGCAACATCATCGTATTCAAGTAATTGTTTACGAATATCGAAGTTATGACCTTCAACTTTACGTTGTGCATTTTCAATTGCTTTGGTGATCCAGCGATGTTCAATTGACTCGCCTTCTTCCATGCCTAAACGTTGCATCAATCCTGCAACGCGGTCGGAAGCAAAGATACGCATCAGGTTATCTTCAAGCGAGACATAAAAACGACTCGAGCCTGGATCACCCTGACGACCAGCACGACCACGCAGTTGGTTATCAATTCGGCGTGACTCATGGCGCTCGGTACCAATAATGTGCAAACCACCGAGTTCAAGCACACGATCATGGCGCTGCTGCCAATCATTCATGATTTGGCTACGTTTATCATCCGAAAGGTCTTTACCTTGAGCCTTTATTTCTGCATCAACGTTACCGCCAAGCATAATATCCGTGCCACGGCCGGCCATGTTAGTGGCGATAGTCACCGCGCCTGGTTTACCAGCTTCGATAATGATGTCTGCTTCACTTTCGTGGAACTTTGCATTCAGTACTTGATGTTTAATATTCTGTTTATTCAGAAGGTCCGATAAATATTCAGACGCTTCAATCGAAGCAGTACCTACCAATACAGGTTGCTCTCGTTTTTGACTCTCAATAAGTTCTTCAATAACAGCGTCGTATTTTTCACGCGCAGTAAGGAAAACCAGATCAGCTCGGTCATCGCGAATCATTGGCCGGTGCGTTGGAATAACGACTACTTCAAGACTGTAAATTGACTGGAACTCAAATGCTTCAGTGTCAGCGGTACCGGTCATGCCTGATAATTTGTTATACAAGCGGAAGAAATTCTGGAAAGTAATCGATGCGACGGTACGTGATTCGTTTTGAATCTTAACGCCTTCTTTGGCTTCAATCGCTTGATGTAAGCCTTCAGACCAACGGCGACCCGGTGAGGTACGACCGGTGAATTCGTCAACGATAACAATCTCACCATCTTGTACAACATAATGCACGTCAAGTTGGTACAAACTATGGGCACGCAAGCCAGAATCAACATGATGCATAAGCATAATGTTCGCGGCATCATAAAGACTTTGGCCTTCTTCTAACAAGCCTTCATCATTGAGTAGTTGTTCAATGTGTTCGTGACCGGCTTCAGTCAGCAAAGCTGAACGGGCTTTTTCATCAACGCTGAAGTCACCTTCACCGTCTTCTTGTTCCTGCTTGGTCAGCTTAGGAATCAGTTTATTTATTTTTAAGTACAGCTCTGAGCCATCTTCGGCTTCACCCGAAATAATCAGTGGTGTACGCGCTTCGTCAATAAGGATTGAGTCGACTTCATCGATTACCGCGAAATTTAACTCGCGTTGCATTTTTTCTTCGATGGTAAAAGCGAGGTTATCTTGTAAGTAGTCAAAACCGTATTGGTTATTTGTGCCGTAGGTAATATCAGCGGCATAGCTTTGACGTTTTTCATCGCCATTCATGCCACCAACGATAACCCCAACGGTTAAGCCGAGGAATTCATAAAGCGGCTTCATCCAGTCTGAGTCACGTTGAGCAAGGTAATCATTAACCGTAACGACGTGCACACCATTACCGGTTAAAGCATTTAGGTAGGTCGGTAAGGTGGCAACTAAGGTTTTGCCTTCACCCGTGCGCATTTCAGCAATATTACCTTCATGCAGCACCATGCCACCAATCATTTGCACGTCGAAATGACGCATACCCATGATCCGTTGACTTGCCTCGCGAACAACCGCAAAGGCTTCAGGCATCAGGTCGTCGAGCGACGCGCCATCACTTAAGCGGGTTTTGAATTCAGCTGTTTTAGCTTGAAGATCGTCGTCGCTTAATGCTTTGAGTGATTCTTCAAAAGCATTAATCTGCACAACAACTTTGTTGTATTGTTTGATCAACCGATCGTTGCGGCTTCCGAAGACTTTCCGCAAAAGTTTTTGAGCACCCATAACTTAACGTATTACCTGCCTAAGTACTTGAAATTTATATTATCAATGCCAGCCAACCTATACAGGCGAGCGGCGAAGGTTCACTTTATGGGAGATTATAACTCAGTGCAAATACTTAAAGAATCTGGCTGAAAAGAAAAACCGTCCATTGGTCCATACCCGCGAATCCTGCCCGTTTAGCGCTTGCTGATGTACTTCGTTGGGTCGACGTGGCGACCGTTCTTTAGCACTTCAAAATGCACATGCGGGCCTGTAGAACGACCGGTAGACCCCATCAGTGACAAGACGTCACCTTTACTTATTTTATCACCGACTTTAACGATGATACTTTTATTATGCCCATAGCGTGTAGTGTAGCCATTGCCATGGTTAACTTCGACTAAATTACCGTATCCGTAGCGCTTTGATGCCCAGGTCACGACACCTGACGCTACTGAAATCACTTCGCTACCTTGCTTACCGGCCAAATCGATTCCCTGATGGTGCTCACGTTTACCGGTAAAAGGATCGTTACGCATACCGTAATAAGACGATACCCATCCCTTGCGAATTGGACGGCCAGCAGGTGAGACTTCATCATGTAACTTGCGATTCATCAGCATAGTTTCCAGCACACTCAATTGTGAGCTGCGATCATCTAACTGACGGGAAAGTTCATCAAACTGCTGCATAAAATCAGGAATACTAGTGCTCGATGTGGTCGAAGAGCCATGAGGGCCACCGACTGCTGGGCTTTGCGAGAAGTCGAATTCACCTTTCTCAAGCTTAGCCATTTTGGTTAGTTGTTGGCCTAGCGCATCGAGACGAATAACATGTGCCTGCATTTTACCTAACTGGCGTGACATGGCATTCATGTTGAGTTCGGCATCTTGCAACGCAGAATCGAGCTCAGTGCGTTGGCTATCGAGTGCTACCCGCATCTGTTCAGTACTTGAATCTTGCTGCGCTTGCAAAGTTGGCTGAGGCGCAAGTAAGTAACCTATATAGATAAACAGTGAAGCAAGCATTAACAAGCCTGAGCCACAAAACAGCACACGCCGTTTATCGATATTGAAACTAGAAATTTGGCCTTTCTGTTCTGATAAGAAAACTATGTTCATTCTGACCCTACACCGGTTATGATTAGTTTACGCCAGCCCTAACTATCTGGCCTTTGTAACGCTATCGGCAAATATGAAAAAATCTCAAACAAAATCAATACGTTCTGTGCAGGATATACTAAGAAAAGGCCCTTTTTCTCAAATCCTTGCCAGCAACCAGAACAATCGTGATCTGCGCGAGTACATCTGCCTGCAACTTTCACCTATTAGCGCTGGGCATTGTTTAAGTGCTCAACGCCATAATGACCAACTGACCGTCCATGCCGATAGTCCTGCCTGGGCAACTAAATTACGCTACCAACTAGCAAGTCTACTTGCTGAATCTGACCGCCATCAGCCGCTAAAAGGCTTGAAAAGTGTCAATGTTCGGGTAAAACCCAATTCAGAACCATCGCATATCCAACCGCCACGACCTGAAATAACTGCTGACACTTCCCATCTAATTCGTAGTCTCGCTGCCGGTATTACCGATGAGGAGCTGCGTAAACGCTGGCTGCGACTCGCACGGCAGACGAACTAAATTAAAACAATCAATAAAATCAATTAGCTAGCTATTATTTTAGCAGCATATTCGAGCTTTTCCAGTGCTCGCCCCCCCCAGATTCAGATTAGTTAGCCTGAACCGGTTTTGAGAAAGCGATAGGTACATTATCGGCATCCTCAAAAGTAACAATTTCCCATGATTCTTCATCCGCTAATAGCGCCTGAAGTAAACGATTATTCAGCGCATGACCGGATTTGTAGCCGCTAAAGGCACCAATCAGACTATGACCTAACAAATAAAGATCGCCCACTGCATCGAGAATTTTATGTTTAACAAATTCATCTTCATAACGCAGACCATCTTCGTTCAAAATTCGGTAGTCATCGACCACAATCGCATTATCCAGACTGCCACCGAGGGCTAAATTCTTTTCACGCAGTTGTTCAACATCCTTTAGTAAGCCAAAGGTACGGGCGCGGCTCACTTCTTTAACAAATGAGGTCGTCGAAAAATCGAGTTCTGCTGTGCGGGTATGGGTCTGAAAAACAGGGTGATCAAAATCGATACTGAAACTAACTTTAAAACCATCAAATGGGTCAAAACGTACCCACTTATCGTCTTCTTCAACAATCACCGGTCGCTTAATGCGCACAAATCGTTTCGCGGCATTTTGTTCTTCAATGCCGGCAGACTGAATAAGGAAAACAAAAGGTCCGGCGCTGCCATCCATAATAGGCACTTCAGCGGCACTTAAATCAATGTAGGCATTATCAATGCCGAGGCCAGCCATTGCTGAGAGCAAATGCTCAACTGTTGAAACTCGAGTGTCACCATTGCAAACCGTGGTGCACAAGCGCGTATCACCGACATTTTCGGGGCGGGCAGCAATTTCGACAGGATCTTCTAAATCTACTCGACGAAAGACGATTCCGGTGTTTACCGCAGCTGGACGAAGGGTTAAATAGATTTTCTCACCCGTGTGGAGACCGACACCTGTTGCACGGATGACATTTTTAAGCGTACGTTGCCTTATCATAATTCTATATATTACAACCAGTTAGAAAACTCTAATAATAATTGTGTGGTAATTCAGATCCTTTACTGGTGCATATTAGCATAGCGAGCAACTTTCCTCCTAATAATGCATCACAGTTCGTAAGTGTACATAAAATAATCAAAGTCGGTGGCACCTCGGCATCAGCAGGGGCGAATCTACTAAACCGGGGTGCCAACACTTAAAGCCTTATATATAGATACTCACGTATCCATAAAAAGGCAGTCGAGCTTTAGTCTGCCTGGCGACGTAAGAAAGCTGGAATGTCTAGGTATTCCAATTCTTTCTCACCAACACCAGTGAAGTGATCACCTGACGCTTGCTGACGAATAACCGTAGGACGATCAAGTTGTTCGTAGTCTGGCGTTTCAGCGGCTTCAGTAGCAACTGTGTTATCAACAACTTTTTGTACCGCTGGTGTATCGCGTTTTTGTACCGCATTGCCCAGACCGGTAGCAACAACCGTTACACGCAACTCATCTTTAAGTTCTGGATCAATAACCGTACCGACAACAACCGTTGCATCATCAGAAGCAAAGTGGCGAATTGCTTCACCTACTTCTTCAAACTCACCAATCGACATATCCAAACCAGCAGTGACGTTAACTAAAATGCCACGTGCACCTGAAAGATTCACATCTTCAAGTAATGGACTACCAATCGCTTGCTCAGCGGCAGCTTGTGCACGACCTTCGCCGCGTGCTGTTGCAGAGCCCATCATTGCCATGCCCATTTCTGACATCACTGTACGAACGTCTGCAAAGTCAACGTTAATAAGACCCGGGCGTGTAATCAGTTCAGCAATACCCTGCACGGCACCAAGCAATACATTGTTAGCTGCTTTAAAGGCATCCAGTAGGCTGACATTTTTACCTAACACTGACAGCAACTTTTCATTCGGAATAGTAATTAATGAATCAACATTTTTTGATAATTCATCAATGCCATCGCCTGCAATCACTGAACGTTTTTTGCCTTCAAAAGAAAAAGGTCGAGTAATCACCGCAACAGTAAGAATACCCATCTCTTTGGCAATCTCGGCAATCACTGGAGCGGCACCTGTTCCTGTACCACCACCCATGCCAGCGGTAATGAACAGCATGTCAGCACCTTCGATCACTTCTTTAATCCGTTCGCGATCTTCAAGCGCTGCATCACGACCAAGTTCAGGGTTAGCACCGGCACCTAAGCCTTTTGTAATTGTACTACCCAGTTGCAATAAAGTTTTTGCAGATGAATTTTTCAGTGCTTGCGCATCTGTATTTGCACAGACAAAATCAACACCTTCGATTTCTCCACAAACCATGTGTTCAATGGCATTACCACCACCACCACCTACACCGATTACTTTAATAACAGCATTTTGACTGTATGCATCCATTAATTCGAACATTTTTTCGCCCTCCAATAGGTACCACTTTAGTTAAAACAACATTTAAAAATTAAGGCTTACGCCCATTAAAAATTACCTTGAAACCAACCTTTCATTCTTTCCCAGACTGCACCAACACCACTTGTATTCATGGTATCGAAACAACCAATATTTCTTTGATCCTGACCGAACAACAGTAAGCCAACACCCGTTGCATGAATCGGATTACGCACCACATCTACCAAACCAGAAACACTTTGTGGTACACCTAAACGTACCGGCATGTGGAAAATCTCTTCAGCCAACTCAACCACCCCTTCCATCTTTGAACTGCCGCCGGTCAAGACAATGCCGGCTGCCACAATGTCTTCGAAGCCACTGCGACGTAATTCCGCCTGGACGATGCTAATAAGCTCTTCGTAACGAGGCTCAACCACTTCGGCTAATGTTTGACGCGTTAATCGGCGTGGTGGCCTGTCGCCCACACTTGGAACTTCAATGGTTTCTTCTGCACCAGCAAGTTGTGTTAATGCACAAGCATATTTCACTTTAATTTCTTCTGCGTATTGCGTTGGTGTTCGTAAGGCCACTGCAATGTCATTAGTAACTTGATCACCGGCAATAGGAATCACCGCGGTATGCCTAATTGCGCCTTCTGTGAAGACAGCGATATCTGTCGTGCCACCACCAATATCAACCAGGCAAACGCCGAGTTCTTTTTCATCATCGGTTAACACAGATTGACTTGAGGCCAATTGCTCAAGAATAATGTCATCAACTTCTAAACCACAACGGCGTACACATTTAAGAATATTTTGCGCCGCACTCATCGCACCACTGATTAAATGCACTTTTGCCTCAAGCCGAACACCCGACATGCCAACTGGTTCTTTAATCCCTTCCTGGTTATCAATAATAAATTCTTGTGGTAACACATGAAGCACCCGTTGATCAGCAGGGATTGCCACCGCACGCGCAGCATCAATAACCCGATCAACATCATTCGGACTGACTTCTTTATCTTTAATCGCCACGATGCCATGAGAATTTAAACTTCTAATATGGCTACCGGCGATACCCGCGTAGACAGAGTTAATCTGGCAACCAGCCATTAGTTCTGCTTCTTCTACCGCGCGCTGGATAGACTGAACAGTAGACTCAATATTAACCACCACACCTTTCTTTAAACCACGTGATGGATTAGAACCAATGCCAATAATCTCAATCACATTATCAGCATTAATTTCACCGACAATCGCAACGATTTTCGAGGTTCCGATATCCAGTCCTACAATTAAATTTTTCTCAACTTTTCTGGACATAACGTCTCATCCCTACTGGTAACTCAGCAGTATTTTTATTTTCAGCCTGTTGCCAATGAACGGCAATTCCATTGGTATAACGTAAGTCTATTTGCTCAATCTTCTCTTGTTGGCCAGCAATCAATTTCGGATAAACACTCACGAAGCGTGATATTTTTTGCTCACTATTATTGCGACCTAATATTAATCGAATATTATTTGTTAACAATAATGTCCAAGCCCGACGGGCATCGAGTTCAACTTGTAAGATTGATAGCTCGGCGATTTTTAATTGGCTTTGCATTGTTTGGTATTGCGACAATACTTGTTTCGCCATACCCTCTGGTCCCATTAACTTTGGCAACCCTTGTGGAAAACTGCCTTTATTTGGAAAAAATAACTCTCCCTCTTTACTCAACAGAGCTGTTTTATTCCACACCGCGACAGCTTGTTGTTCAAAGACGGTAATATGTAATTCATCAGGCCACACCCGGCGAGTTGCCACTCGTTCCACCCAAGGCATTGCTAACACAGTGTCAGTAATAGCATCGACATTGGTACTAAAAAAGCCGCCTAGCTCGTTGGCCATCACCACTGTCTGTAATTGCTTATCACTCACTTGTACAAATTCACCATTAACTTGCACTTTTTTCACCGGCAATGTTTCTGGATCATATAATTCGGCCACTGACCAGCTAACCAGTGCTAGTGCGAATAACACGCCAAAGGTACTCAACAGCAATGCTTTACTTTGCTTATGCTGTAATACCCGATCGCTGTTAAATCGGTTATTTTTACGCGTACTCATTGCACAGACTCAGTATCAATACTGGTTGCTAAAAGGCGAATCACTAATTCATTAAAATCGACACCCACGGCTTTAGCTGCCATCGGCACCAAGCTATGGCTGGTTAAACCCGGTACAGTGTTGACTTCAATTAACCAAGGCTCACCTTTCTCATTGCACATTAAATCAACTCGCCCCCAGCCCTTAGCCTCAACCGCGGCAAAGGCTCTCAGTGCGAGCTTCTGCATTTTATTTTCGGCTTCATCACTCAAGCCACAAGGACAATGGTATTGAGTGTCAGTGGCATTATATTTCGCTTCAAAATCATAGAATGTATTCGGTGTTTCTAAGCGTATGACGGGTAATGCAATTGAATCTAAAATTGCGACCGTGTATTCAGCACCAATAACATATTCTTCAGCAATGACACTGTCATCGTATTGGCGGGCAACCACCCACGCTTCATCTAAATGCTCAGCAAAATCAACTTTACTCATGCCAATGCTTGAACCCTCTCGCGCGGGTTTAATCATTAACGGAAAGCGCATTGTTTCAATCGCTTTCACTAAATCCTCACGGCGCTCTAACACATGCCATGCAGGCGTCGGGAGTTCAGCGCTTTGCCATAGTTGCTTGCAACGCAACTTATCCATCGATAAGGCTGAACCCAATACACCACTACCCGTATACGGCAAGCCTAACGTCTCTAAAGCACCCTGTATCTGTCCGTCTTCACCGCCACGACCATGCAAAGCAATAAATACCCGGTTAAAACCACCATTCGCTAATTGTTGTAAAACATCATGTTGTGAATCCACTGCATGAGCATCAACACCTGACTTTTGTAAACTTTCCAGCACGGCCTGACCCGACAACAACGATATTTCACGTTCAGCCGAATCACCGCCCATGAGCACAGCCACTTTGCCGAACTCTTCTGCGCTAATAGTTATGTCAGGCAGTTGTGCCATTTACGCTAAGTCCTCACCCACAATTTTTACTTCTGTTTGCAGTGTAATGTTATGTTCTTTTTTAACTATTTCAGCGATGTGCTTAATCAGCGCTTCGATATCCGTTGCACGCGCATCGCCTGTGTTAATAATAAAATTGGCATGCTTTTCTGACACACAAGCATTACCAATACAAAAACCCTTTAAACCACTATCCTCAATAAGTCTGGCTGCATAATCACCGTCAGGGTTTCGAAACACTGAACCACAACTAGCCTGACTAGTTGGCTGTGTTGCAGCGCGCTTAGCCAATAATTTCTTAATCGCTTGTTGTGCCTTTTCCACATCACCTTTGGTTAATGACAAATCAGCACTCACAAACCACTCATCATCCTTACCTTTAACTGTTCGATAACTAATCTCATAATCTGCTGGTACATGTGTCACCCGCTGCCCCTGCTTGTTAACAGTTTCAACTGACTTCACAATTCGCCATGTCTCGCCGCCGAAGGCACCGGCATTCATTGCTAATGCGCCACCCATGGTGCCAGGAATACCAGCTAAAAATTCGGCACCAACCAAACCATTTCGCGCAGCTAAACGCGCTACTTTGGCGCAGCTAACGCCTGCTTCAGCTCGAACAGTCGTTTCATCTAATAAACTTAATTCGTTAAGTCGTCCACTGGTATGAATTACAGTGCCGCGTAGCCCACCATCGCGCACTAGTAAATTACTACCTAGACCAACCCAAAATAAATTTTCGTTAATATTCATTTGCTGCAAAAAATCACAAAGATCATCTAAATCAGCTGGACGGTAATAATGCTCAGCATTACCACCCACACGCCAAGTCGTATGCCGTGACATGGGCTCTGCTTCATGCTGGTCGCCACGTAGTGTTGTGATTTTTTCGACTGCCATCATCACTACCGATTGCGCTCTGTTACTTTTCGTTGACTAAGACGAGCCGCTTTTTCACTCGTCGTTTTATTCACGCGTTGTTGTTTCTGAGGCAACTGATAAACCGGGATTAACGGTTCTCCACAGCCATGATGCAATTTATCGAACTTATAATTTGTCACCCTTATTTACCTCCACTTATTGTTGATAACTTCTCTGCCAAACTGCTGGCAACAGTACCGATATTGCCGGCACCCAGTGTTAAAACAACATCATTATCTTTAAGCACTGAAATCAAATCTTGTGGTAAATCATCTATATTTTCGACAAAGACAGGATCAACCTGTCCTCGGGTACGAATTGCACGACAAAGGCTACGACCATCTGCGCCCGCAATCGGTGTTTCGCTAGCGGCATAAACTTCTAGCATCAGTAGCACATCGACGGCTGACAAGACACGGGAAAAGTCTTCAAATAAATCACGCGTGCGACTGTAACGGTGCGGTTGAAACACGACCACTAATCGCCTATCAGGCCATGCTTGCTGCGCAGCTTTTAACGTTGCTTCTAACTCTTTTGGATGGTGACCATAATCATCAACATGTAAAACACGGCCAGCGGGTATTTCAATATCGCCATGAATATCAAACCGTCTGCCAATGCCTTCAAAACTCTTTAAGGCTTTTTGAATAGTGTCGGCTTCAACCTCTAACTCAAAGGCTATCGCGACCGCCGCAATCGCATTTAATACGTTATGTTGTCCGGGCATATTTAAAGTGATATTGGTAACAAATTCGCCATATCGATATAAATCAAAATGGGTTTGGGTTACTTCTTGAACAATATTCACCGCACGAATATCCGCATCATCACAGGTCCCGTACGTCACTACTGGGCGGCTAACATCTGTTAGTAGTTCGTGAACAGCATCATCATCTATGCACAAAACAGCTAAGCCATAAAAAGGTAAGTGATGCAGAAAATCGATAAAGGCTTGACGTAGTTGCTCAAAATCACCACCGTAAGTTTCCATGTGATCGGCATCAATATTAGTCACGATGGCTAATACCGGTTGCAAGCATAAAAATGATGCATCACTTTCATCTGCTTCGGCGACTAGATATTCACTCTCACCTAAACGAGCATGTACACCGGCACTGTTCAAGCGGCCACCGATAACAAAGGTTGGATCCAATCCTGCTTCGGCAAGTAAACTCGCCAGTAAACTAGTCGTCGTTGTTTTACCGTGCGTACCGGCAACGGCGATTCCAAAACGGAAACGCATGAGCTCGGCCAGCATCTCTGCTCGGGGTAAAACAGGAATACGTGCATCACGCGCAGCAACCAATTCAGGATTGGTTTCCGATATGGCGGTCGACACAACCAACACGTCACACCCTTCAATATTATTAGCATCGTGACCAATGTGAATAGTGGCACCAAGATCTTGTAAACGCTGCGCCATCGCATTCATATTTATATCTGAACCAGAAACGGCATAACCAAGATTAACCATCACCTCTGCTATGCCACCCATGCCTGCACCACCGATGCCAACAAAATGGATATGTCGCATTCTTTGCATGCGGCTGTTCACATGAGAGCGCTTGTTATGCATTCCAATGCTACTCATGAACAAACTCCTTGCATTGCTTGCATGCAGAGTTCAGTAACATCTTCAGTTGCATTGGGTTTTGATTGCAGTCGCGCGGCTTGAGCCATTGCTAATAGTTGCTGTGGTTGACTACTATAATCTTCAAGCAAAGCGTGAAGCGTCTCAGCATTAAATGCTGATTGCGGCAACAATACTGCACCACCACACTGCTCAAGATAACGTGCATTAGCAGTTTGGTGATCATCAACTGCATGCGGTAATGGAATTAAAACAGAAGCAACACCAACCGCCGCAAGTTCGGCAATGGTTAGTGCGCCAGCGCGGCATATCACCACGTCTGCCCAGGCATAAGCCTCTGCCATGTTGTCAATAAAGGCATTCACTTCTGCATCAACATTATTTTTCTTATAATTCTCAACAGCCGCCTCTAAACCAAGTTTTCCACACTGATGTTTTACTGTCGGACAATGTTCACTTGAGAATTTGGCTATTGCTTCAGGCACAACATCATTAAGTACTTTGGCACCTAGACTGCCACCAATCACTAGTACCTTTAATGGCTGACTGTTTATGTCATAACGTTGAACAGGCTCAACCACTGCAGCGATATCTGCTCTGACCGGATTACCTGTTTGTTTAGCATTGAAACGTTGTTTAAAAGCACCTGGGAAAGCTTCAATCACGCAACTGGCAAAACGGGCAAGCAATTTATTAGTTAAACCCGCAATTGCATTTTGTTCATGTATGACTAATGGTCTGCGCAGTAACCACGCGGCAACCCCACCCGGGCCAGTCACAAAACCGCCCATACCTAGCACCACCTGAGCCCGACAAGCTAATAAGACACGTACTGCGATCACAACCGCAATAGTGATTCGTAGCGGTGCTAGCAACCAACCTAACGCACCATTACCTCTCAGCCCACTGATAGGTAATGTAAATAGTTTTATAGATGCATTAGGCACTACTCGTGATTCCAAACCACGTTGTGTACCCAACCAAAATATTTCGACACCTTTTTCACGTAACTGTTCAGCGACTGCTAACGCTGGGAATACATGGCCGCCAGTACCACCAGCCATAATCAAAATTCGTGAAGGATTCATAGTAGCGTCGTTCATTGTTTACCTCGACGCTTAACATCGACAACATTTAATGCGGCCTGCCGTGATTCGATATCAACCCGAATCAAGAGTCCAATAGCAATGCAACTCACCAACATACTACTGCCGCCGTAACTCATTAGCGGTAAGGTCAAACCTTTAGTAGGTAACACACCCATGTTGACGCCAATATTAATAAAGGCTTGCATTGCAATCCATAAGCTAATGCCATATGCCGTGTAGGCTGCAAAATACATTTCTAATGCTTGCGCATTTCTGGCTATACGGAAAGCACGCCAGATAACGAAGACAAATATCAACACCACAGCTGTTGTGCCGAATAAACCAAATTCTTCAGCTAGTACGGCAAATACAAAGTCAGTGTGTGCTTCAGGTAGATAGAACAGTTTTTGAATGCTACCGCCTAACCCTAAGCCAAGCCATTCACCACGACCAAATGCAATCAAAGCCTGAGTCAATTGAAAACCACTATTGAAAGGATCAGCCCATGGATTAATAAAGGCTGTTACTCGCTCCAATCTATACGGCGAGTTAATTGTTAATACCGCAACAGCCGCTAGAATCAATGAAATCAACACCCCAAACTGCCACAATCGAACACCGGCTAAAAACATCATGCCTAATGCTGTCGCAAAAATAACCGCCGCCGCACCCAGATCAGGTTCCATTAACAACAACAAAGCAATCATTGAAAGTAGCAGCATCGGTTTGAGAAAACCTAAGACCCGTGTTCGCACTTCCTCACCACGGCGAACTAGATAACCTGCTAGATAAACAATAACAAACAGCTTCATAAATTCCGATGGTTGCAGATTGAAGATACCCAATGAAAGCCATCGAGTACTACCGTTGATGCTTCTACTCACACCCGGCAAGAGTAAAACAATCAATAAGAGAATACCGCTAATCAGTAACAAAGCACTGACCCGTTCCCAAACGGCCAACGGTACTCTTATCACCATTGCACCTATCAGTAAACCAAGGCCAATAAACATTGACTGACGAATTAAATAGTAGAGCGGTTGACCAAGTTCACGATCGGCAATAGCGATTGACGCTGAGCTCACCATTACAACACCGATTGCCATTAACGTTAAAACTGCTAATAGCAATTTATTATCGAATTGGGGTAATTGCGATTCACTGCGGCGCGTTGCCTGGCGCTTGCCTGTAAACGTTACAGCTTGTGCCGCAACACTACTCATTGCAACACCTCGTTCACTTGTGCAATGAAATCATCACCACGTTCTTCAAAGTTTTTATACATGTCAAAACTTGCACAAGCTGGTGACAATAAAATGCTGGTATCTGGCTTAGCAATTTGTGCCGCACTCTTTACCGCTTCATACATAGTTAGCGCATGATGAACTGGAACACATCCATCTAGCGCCGCTTCAATTAAAGAAGCATCGCGACCAATTAACACGACCGCTTCAACGTGTTGGCATAGCACTTGTTTCAGTGCAGAGAAATCGGCACCCTTACCCTCACCACCAGCAATCAAGATTAATTTTCCCGGCATACCTTCTAATGCAGCGATGGTAGCACCGACATTGGTGGCTTTAGAATCATTAAACCAGCGAATATTATCTTTATCTGCTACCCATTGGCTACGATGCGATAATCCTGTGAATGCTTTCAGCACACTAAACATTGATGATTCATCAAGGCCCGCAGCTGAACCTAAGGCCAAAGCAGCAAGCGCATTGGAAATATTGTGGTTACCAACAATTTTTAATTCATCTATGGCTAATAAACAACGTTCACCTTGTGCCAGATAATCTTTACCATTCTGCTGACGAAGACCAAAATCACCTGCTTGGGGTTCATCCAAACCAAAGCTGGTAGTGTTTCGTGTGGCATCACGCATTTTATTCACGTGCGCATCATTACGGTTTATAATCATGACACCATCACCACGATACACACTTTGCTTTACTATCGCGTAATCATTGAGACTGTCATAACGATCCATATGGTCTTCACTGATATTTAACACAACGGCTGCCACTGCATTTAAACTTTGAGTTGTTTCAAGTTGAAAGCTTGACAGTTCTAGGACAAATAATTCTGTGTCTTTACTCTCCAACAAGTCCAATGCAGGCTTGCCAATATTGCCGCCACATTGCACACGTTTACCAGCTTGTTTAGCCATTGCTGCAACCAGACTAGTGACCGTGCTTTTACCATTGGTACCGGTAATCGCGATAGTAGGAACCTTTGTTGCACGTGCAAACAACTCAATATCACCTAACACTTCAGTACCATGTTGTTTAGCGGTAAAGACATGCTGTTCTTTCATCGCAATACCAGGGCTTAAGATGATTTGTTTAGCACGAGCAAAATCTTGATCACAAAAACCGCCTAGCACCACATTAACCTCGGGCAACTCATTTTTTAATTCATCAATACCCGGTGGTTGCAAGCGGCTATCCGTCACCACAAACTCAACGCCAATACGCTTTAAGTGACGCGCACACGATAATCCGGTCTTCCCAAGACCGACTACCAGTGTTTCTTGTGCACGTGTTTGTGGCATTTTTTAACGTACCTTTAAGGTTGCTAAACCAATCAAAACTAAAATAACGGTGATAATCCAAAAACGAACAATGATCCGTGGTTCAGGCCAACCCTTTAATTCAAAGTGATGATGCAATGGTGCCATTCTGAAAATTCGTTTACCGGTTAACTTATATGAAGCGACTTGCAGCATGACCGACACAGTTTCCATCACAAACACGCCGCCCATAATCACCAACACCAGTTCCTGCCTCACGATGACGGCAACAACACCTAGTGCTGCACCTAATGCCAACGCGCCCACATCACCCATAAAAACTTGCGCAGGGTATGCGTTAAACCAGAGAAAACCTAAACCGGCTCCAACAAATGCGCCGCAGAAAATCACTACTTCACCTGCACCGGGCACATAGGGGATAAGAAGATAACTCGCTAATTTCACATTACCGGCGGTATACGCAAAGATACCCAGTGCACCGCCAACCAGCACACTTGGCATAATGGCTAAGCCATCTAAACCATCAGTTAAGTTCACAGCGTTACTGGTGCCAACAACCACTAAATAGGCAAGAGGGATAAATAACCAACCCAAGTTAATTGCGATTTCTTTAAAGAAAGGCACAATTAGCGTTGTTTCAGCCGGCGTTACCGCAGACTGATATAAAATAACCGCAATCGCGATACCTGCGACAGATTGTCCAAAGTATTTTTGTTTTGCTTTCAATCCATTGGGATCATTGCGCACTAATTTAATGTAATCATCGATAAATCCAATCACACCAAATGAAAGTAATGTCGCAAGAACTATCCAGACGTAACGATTACTCAAGTCTGCCCACAATAATGTACTAACGGCTATCGCAACAATAATGAGTGCGCCACCCATGGTCGGCGTGCCGGCCTTACTTAAATGTGACTGAGGACCATCTTCACGAATATTTTGGCCAATTTGATTAGTACTTAAACGGCGAATCATTAAAGGCCCAACAGCGAATGAAATAATTAAGGCAGTTAGTACACCCAAAATTGATCTCAGTGTTAAATACTGAAATACGTTAAATCCGCTATACGTCTCAGCGAGTTGTTGAGTTAAGTAATACAACATTATTTTGTTTCTCCGAGCAAAGCTTTAACGATGCTGTCCATTTGCATTCGTCGTGAGCCTTTGACCAGAGCGACACTGTTTTCATCCATAATGTCATTTAATGCTCTGAGTAAACTTTCTTTATTTTCAAAATGTTGACCGCCATTGCCAAACTGCTGAACAGTTGCAGCTGATAGTTCTCCAACGGCATAGAGATACTGCACATTTGCCTGTCGTGCACTCGCCGCAATGTCAGCATGCAAGCTACTAGCAGCTTCACCAAGCTCAGCCATATCGCCTAACACTAAAATTCGTTTACCCGGCAACATCGCGAGCACATCAAGACCTGCTTGCAGTGAATCTGGGTTGGCGTTGTAGCTATCATCAATAACCAAACTGCCCCGTGCAGTCTTAGCAGCGTGCAGTCGACCACCCACTGCTGACATTTGTTGCAAGCCTTCAGCCACTTCTTGCAACGAAATACCTAATGCCAGGGCCGCTGCAGCTGCGGCCAATGCATTCATAACGTTATGGCGACCAACTAATGGCATGGCAATATCCTGCATACCTTGATCGCTAATTATCGTAAATGTGGTCTGCCATGATGCGGGATCAAAGCTAACGTCTCGCGCAGTCACATTTGCGGAGTTATTTAAACCGAAGGTAACGATGCTTGCTGGTTGTGCTCGTAGTTGCCATTGCCCACAATAACTATCATCGGCGTTAATAATAGCCACATTGTTTTCTTGCAACGCATCAAATAACTCACCTTTCGCCAGTGCAACACCATCTCTGCTACCAAAACCTTCTAGATGCGCTGACAAGGCATTAGTCACGACCCCCACTTGAGGTCTCGCCAGCTTGGTAAGGTAAGCTATTTCACCAATGTGATTAGCGCCCATTTCAATCACTGCGTGCGTATAAGACTCATCGCTGCGCAATAATGTTAAGGGCACACCGATGTCATTATTTAAATTCCCGATTGTCACCAGCGGCTCACCACTGACTTGTAAAATACTGGCGATCATTTCTTTAACCGTGGTTTTACCATTGCTGCCGGTAATACCGACGACAGGGAAACTAAACTGCATTCGACATGCTTGCGCAAGTTGCCCCAATGCATGCACGGTATCTTCAACAGCCAGTAACGGCAGACTATCTGAACCAGTTTTGCTAACGACGGCCGCAACAGCACCGCTGTCTGCTGCTTGTTGCAAATAATCGTGAGCATCAAAATTCTCACCATTAATAGCGAAAAATAGTTCGCCTTGTTTTACCGTTCGGGTATCGGTACTGACGCCGGTAAATACCGTATCTTCTCCACTAAAATCACTACCAATAATGGTTGCCAGTCGTGATAAAGGCATGCTGCATGTATTCGTGCTATTCATCATGCATCCTCCCCGGCAATAAAATTACGAACGACTATTTCATCGCTAAATGGAATTGATGTCGCACCAATCAGTTGATAATCCTCATGGCCTTTGCCTGCAATTAACACAATATCCTCTTTGGCCGCATTTGCTAAGGCATAAGTAATGGCTTTATAACGGTCAGCTTCAACATGTACTGAGTTGTGTTCATGAATACCGGTTTTAATGTCAGCGATAATGTCTGCACTGCTTTCAGTTCGTGGATTATCATCAGTCAAAATAATATGGTCCGCTAACTGGGCAGCAACAGCGCCCATCAGTGGTCGCTTACCTTTGTCTCTGTCACCACCACAACCAAATACACACCAAACTTTTGCTGGGTAATGTTCTTTAGTCGCGGCCAGTGCTTGACGCAAAGCATCAGGCGTATGCGCATAATCAACAATGGCATCAGGATGGCTAGCGCCTGTCTCAAGTTTTTGCATGCGACCAGGAATGCTACGTAATTTAGAGATTCGAAATAAGGCATCCTCCAAACCGATACCCGCGAGTAACGAGGTCGTTAATACAGCAAGGATGTTGCTGGCATTAAAGCGAGCAAATATAGGACAGTTGAGTTCACCGTCACCCCAGGGACTTGATATATGCATTTGCAGCCCCGCTTCAGTAAAGCGAACCTGACTCCCCTTCACACAACCTAAGTGCATAATACTCTGACGTATTGAGCTCAGTTCTTCATCACTTCTATTCGCTAGTGAATAAGCAACGGACTGTACTTGCTCTGGCAAAGCGGTTAAAAATTCTCGACCACATTCATCGTCAACATTCAGCACCGCTGTACGTAAGCCCTGCATTTTGAACAAACGTTGTTTACTCTGTGCGTAACGTTGCATGTCACCGTGATAATCCAGATGATCACGACTTAAATTAGTGAATACCGCGGTATTAAAGATAACTTCGTTGACTCGACCTTGTTCTAAACCATGCGATGAAACTTCCATCGCTACATGACGAACACCCTGATCATGCATCGACGCTAAAGTAGATTGCACACTGATTGCATCGGGAGTGGTATTGGCCGTTTTACTTAACTTGCCGAAAACCCCATTACCCAGCGTGCCAATCACTGCCGCTTTTTGTGCTTGTTCTGATAACACTTGCGCCAGAAACAAGCTGCAAGATGTTTTGCCATTAGTACCGGTAATGCCAATGACGTGCATAGACTTACTAGGAAAATCATAAAAGCGTGCGGCGATAAGCCCTAGCTTATCGCGCAAATTATCAATTTTAATTAGCTCTACCTCAGCAAGCAGCAATGCTTGCAAAGCCTGCTGCACTGGCAACGAATCCACGTCATTGGTACAAAGCTCATAAACAACGGCAACAGCACCTGCGTCCACGGCTTTTTTTGCAAACGTTAAGCCATGTTGCTGACTTCCTGGACAAGCAATAAATAAATCACCGGCTTTAGCCTGGCGACTATCCAGGCACAAGCCCGTCACTTCAGACTGAGTAGTAATTTCATCGATACAGATTCCTGACAATAAATCAGCAAGCGCATAGGCTGACGAATGTGTGCTTTGTGCTGCCATCATGGCCGCGCTCCCACTTTCGCTGTCAGTAAACTTTTATCGGTCGGCTGTAAATCATCCGGTGCCACATTTAATAACCGCAAAGCATCCGCCATGACGTTAGCGAAAACTGGCGCAGCCACTTCTCCGCCATAATAAACACCGCCTGAAGGATCATTAATCATTACTACCATTACTAAACGTGGATTACTGGCTGGCGCCATGCCAGCGAATAAAGAAACGTATCGATCTTCAAGGTAACCACCAACGCCGGCTTTCTTCGCAGTGCCTGTTTTGCCCGCGACACGATAACCTTTGACTTTAGCGCGTGTACCGGTTCCTCCTTCTACAACAACTCGTTCCAACATTTTTCGAACTTGGCGAGCAGAGCTCGGTTTTAAAACCGAATCTTGCGTAGCATGTACTGCTTTTACATCATCAACTCGTTGCAAAGAAAGTGGACGTAAAAACCCGTCACTAGCGAGCACACTGTAGGCTTGGGCTAATTGCAAAACAGTTGTCGAAATACCGTAGCCAAATGACAAAGTCGCTTGATCTATCTCGCGCCATTTTTGATAGCTGGTTAACTGTCCACTTGATTCACCCGGAAAACCACTACTAGTAATTTCACCAAAACCAATCCGTGCTAACACTTGCCAAAACTGCTTGGCGGATAAAGACAAAGCTATTTTACTTGAGCCTACGTTACTGGATTTTTGAATCACGGTAGAAACATCAATCGTGCCGTAATTGCGATGATCACGAATAGTGCTTCGACCAACTTTATAAAACCCAGGTCCTGTTTTTATTTTTGTTGATGGGCGATATTTTCCTGATTCAAGACCGGCTGCGATCGTAAATGGCTTTAATGTTGAACCCGGTTCAAATACATCCGTGACAGCGCGGTTACGGTATCGATCAGCACGAATATTACGACGCATATTAGGGTTAAACGCTGGCTGATTAACCATTGCCAATATTTCACCTGATTCAACATCCAACACAACGGCTGATCCGGAACGTGCCTTGTGTTTTGTCACCGCACTTTTTAACGCACTGTATGCAACAAATTGAATACGGCGATCGATACTTAGTGCAATATTGCCACCCGGCTGAGGAATGCGAATATTTTCAACATTCTTAATAATCTGTCCTAAGCGATCTTTAATCACGCGTTTACTACCTGCTGTGCCCCTTAGCCAGTCATCAAACGCCAGTTCAATGCCTTCTTGGCCAGTATCGTCTACATCAGTGAAACCAATAAGATGCCCGGTCACTTCACCGGCAGGATAATAGCGTTTGTATTCACGTTTCAGCGCTACGCCCGGAATTTTTAAAGCCATGACTTTATCAGCTAACTCAGGATGTGCACGGCGTTTAAGATAAACGAACTCACGACCACGTTTAGACGTCAGTAGCTGTAATAACCGATCTGAACGCATGCCCAATGTCTTGGATAATTTGGCTAATTTCTCACGATGCAAAATTAATTCTTGTGGATTAGCCCAGATTGAATCAACCGGTGTGCTAATCGCCAGCGGTTCGCCATCACGATCAGTGATCATGCCGCGGTGCGCCGCCATTTCAACCACACGCAATGCACGCGCATCACCTTGCCCTTGTAAAAAGTCATGTCTAACAACATGCAGGTCAATGCCACGCCAAATCAATAAAATACCCGCGCACAAAAGCACTGCCAGCAAAAAGTGGCTGCGAAAACGCAAATTTTTTATTTGTTTTTTATCCGTCATTATTATTCGTTTATGATCCTGACGTTTTCACTTAATGGCACAACCATGTCTAATTTATTTCTTGCTGCTGCGGCAATACGCCCATGTGTTGCCCAGGTGCTTTGTTCTAATTGCAAGCGCCCCCATTCCACATCCATTGCATCTTGTTTACCCTGCATGGTTTGCAGTTCAACAAATAACTGGCGGCTTTCATGTTTGCTGTAAACCACACCGAGTGCTGACAAAAGCACGGATACGGCAAGAATGGCTAAACCTATATAGCGAGTCATTAAACTCGCTCCGCAATACGTAACACGGCGCTTCTTGAGCGTGGGTTAACTTTAATTTCTTCATCACTGGCATAGACTGCTTTACCAATGGCACGGAGTTTTGGATTTAACTCGGCGGCAGTAATGGGGAAGTCACGTGGCAAGTCATCGCCTTTCATTTGCTTGCGAATGAAACGTTTTACGATCCGGTCTTCAAGCGAATGGAAACTAATAATCGACAGACGGCCCTCTTGATTAAGCACGTCGATAACTTGCGCCAAGGTGTCCGTAAGGTCATCGAGTTCACGATTAATAAAAATCCGAATCGCTTGGAAGCTACGGGTAGCAGGATGTTTATGTTTGTCATGCGAAGGACTTGCTGTGGCAACTAACTCTGCCAACTGGCGAGTTGTTTCTAGTGGATTTTCTTCACGGTGTTTAACAATTGCACGGGCAATACGTTTACCGTGCTTCTCTTCACCATAATCAAATAACACTTGTGAAATATCGCGTTCGCCTGCTTTTGCTAACCACTGCGCAGCAGACTGACCATGGACAGTATCCATGCGCATATCCAATGGACCATCGTTCATAAAACTAAAGCCGCGTGCAGGATCGTCGATTTGCGGGGAAGAGACACCTAAGTCGAGGAGAATTCCGTCAACCTTACCTTTATACCCTTTGCTTTCAACTACTGTCTCTAACATAGTGAACGAACCTTGTTCTATGCTGAACCGGTCGTCTTCCTTGGCTAACAATTCTCCAGACTGAATGGCGAGTGGATCTTTATCAAAACCTATCAGCCTTCCCTTAGGCCCAAGCTGACTCAAAATCGCTCGGGCATGTCCTCCTCGACCAAAAGTGCCATCAACATAGACACCGTCGGCTTTTACATTTAACGCAGTCACGGCTTCTTTGAGCATTACCGGTGCATGTTCGGCTTGCTTAGCCATGCTGACCACCTCAACTACAGCGATAAATTTTCAAGTTCATTGGGTAGCTCGAGTCCGTCTTCATCTTCTTCGGCCAACCATTCATCACGCCGTGCATTCCAAGTTTGCTCATCCCACAACTCAAATTTATTACCTTGACCAATCACCACGATAGGACGTGCCATATTGGCAAACTCACGTAGAGGGCCGGGTAATAAAATTCGACCATTGCTGTCGAGCTGTACTTCCGTGGCATGACCAATCAATAAACGCTGCAAACGACGTGCTTGTTTGTTCAAGCTAGGCAACTTCACCAACTTGCGTTCAATCTCTTCCCATTCAGGGAGTGGGTACAACAACAAGCAATGATCGCGATCAACTGTGACCACAAGTTGCCCACCACAACGCTCTTGCAGGCGCTCACGATACCGCGTGGGCATTGCCATGCGCCCTTTGGCGTCGAGATTGATGTGGGTAACTCCGCGAAACATGTTTTATGCCGTTGCCTCTGTGAGGGAGACTGGATCCAGAAATATCCACTTTTCTCCACTTTTTTTCACTATAGGCATCATCCGCCCCACTGTCAAGTAAATTCCTCCACTCTCAACAGAGAATATTTTCTTTTTACACAAACACTTAGGGGATTTAAGACGAGATCAAATTGCAGCTAAAAAACCATACTTTTCAAATATAGCGAGACTATATAAAACAAATACTTATGTGATTTACTTCAAGAAGAACATTAATAAAAACGCGGAAGTGATTAAAGAAGGAGTTGGCCGATAAGCCGGGTTCTGTCGAGGACGATCATTCATCTGGGTAACACGTCACCGTGCACCTCAAGCAACCTACCCGGGAACAACGCGGGCCACGCCTAATGTTCCCCTATTTGGTCTTGCTCCGAGTGGGGTTTACCTTGCCACACACCGTTACCGGTGGCGCGGTGCGCTCTTACCACACCATTTCACCCTTACCGGCGACATTGCTGTCACGTAGGCGGTATATTTTCTGCGGCACTTTCCGTAGGCTCTCACCTCCCAGGCGTTACCTGGCACTCTGCCCTATGGAGCCCGGACTTTCCTCCCTTGTCATTAAGACAAGCGCGATCGTCTGGCCAACTCCGGCGCGCATTATAACCTGAGTTAGGCATGAAAAAGGAAAAATCTTGTGAGAAAAGCCTCACCTGAAACAGGTGAGGCGAATAATTAGAAAAGCTTAAACTTGCTGAATTTTAGAGTAAGTTATCTTACCCCAAAGGCGATTTAAAGGGTTATCGCGACTTAAAAAACGGAACATGACATCACGACGAATACCCAACCGTTGTCGAAGACGAATTAAATCAGGGTGGGTATCATCCACATCCAAACCACGGCGCAAAGCAGCGATGGCCAAGCGGCGATTATTCAGTTCGAGTTCAGCACGGGCTAAGTTATAAAACACATCACCATCAAAACACTCGCCAGAAACGGCGTCCCGGCACATTTCGATGCCTTTAGATTGACTGGCATAAACCAGCATCAAGCCATGAAATGATTGGTATTTATTTTTATAGGTGTCTTCGCGCACAGTGCAAATGTCAGCACGGGCAAAGGCATTTAAAGCGGCATCACGATCACCTTCAGAGAGATAATAGATCCCTTCTCTGAACTCGGTATTCATTGCGGTATAATCTCGGTAGACAGCGTTATCCATTCCAACCAACCTCCTGTTATCCTTCCTAGTTAAGCTCCCTGAGGCGACAGCTATTTCAGGTGTTTTATTATTATTACTGACGCCAGTACTCTATGACTGAGTATAGGACATGGATCTGCTAATTAACAAGAGGTAAGTGTTCACTACGCTTAAGAAGCCTTTAATAAACTAGGCATCTTTTAATTCCTGAGCAAGCTTATAAATTTTATTGCGTTTTTGATCACATATCTGCGCCGTCAACGTTGCCGCCTGACTCACGGGTAAATCTGCCATAAGGATACCCAGCACTCGACGAACAGCTTGTTCATCTTCATCTACTTCTGCCGCCCCAGCAACAATCACCACAAATTCACCGCGCTGCTGAGATGGGTTATCGACTAGCCAGGCGCTTAGCTCAGCCAATGAACCTTGTTTAATCGTCTCGTAGGTTTTAGTTAACTCACGTGCCACCACCGCTGCCCTGTCACCACCAAAACAATTGAGCATATCTTCTATAGATGACTGCACCCGACGTGGCGACTCATAAAATATCAAAGTTCGGGTTTCATTCACCAGTGCCTGCAAGCGACTGCGTCTATTACCCCCCTTGCTAGGTAAAAAGCCTTCAAAGACAAAGCGGTCAGTCGGCAAGCCAGACACAGATAAGGCACTAATCAGGGCGCAGGGGCCCGGCACCGGTACCACCTCAATATTTTCCTGACGGGTAGCATGCACCAGCGGATAGCCCGGATCACTAATCAAGGGAGTGCCTGCATCGGAGATAAGCGCGATGTCTTCACCGGCCTGCAAACGCTGTAAAAGCTGGCCAACCCGCGCCCGCTCATTATGTTCATGCAACGACATCATCGGCGTTGAAACGCCAATCGCCTGTAACAGTCGCCCGCTAACCCGCGTGTCTTCAGCGGCGATCACTGAAACACGTTCTAAAACGTTCTTTGCGCGGGGGGAAAGGTCATCTACATCACCAATTGGCGTTGCAACAACGAAAAGTGTGCCGTTATCCATTGACAGGCCTTAGTTGGGTCAAGATACTGTGCTGCGTCATGAAACTAACTTTAACATATTTGAAACTCGCTCCGCTTAAACGCGGCATATTCCTGCCAGTACTAATATCGCTGGCGCTCTCAGGTTGTGCGGGTGTCGAACCCGGCGGTGAACCTGTCTCCGGCGATCAAGGTATCGTTACGCCTAAAATAGACTCAGTTCAGCAACAAGTAGATAACTTGCGTGCGCAAAGTGACTTTGCCGGTGCAGCACAAATCTGGCTACAGCAATCAAGTATTGCAGGACTAGCAATTCAACAACGCGATACGTTGCTATTAAATGCTGTCGACGATTTAATAAAAGCCAACCTGGCCGAGCAGGCTCAAGCAACCATGACGCAAGTGTCGCTCACAACGACAGCGCGTTGGGTATTAACTTCTGCGCAGTTACAGACCTTATTAAATCGCCCTTCTAGTGTCAGTAGCTTGCTTGAATCACTGGATACAACGACTCTAGACGAGCAACAACTCAGCCTTTATTTACAACTGCAAGCCGATGCATTTTCAAAACTAGAACAACACTTACAAGCCGTTGAGGCACTCAATCAACTTGACAGCTTACTGCTACCTGCACAGCGCGATAGCAATCATGCTCGTTTATGGGCAGCGCTCAATCGACTTACCCAAGTGGCACTTTCCAACGCTTACACTGCTAGCCAGCCGGGTCCGCTACGCGGTTGGTTAGAGCTCGCTTTACTTAACTTACAGGCCCGTAATATTGGCGGTAATGTTCAATTGCAAGAATGGCGCAATCGCTACCCATTGCATCCGGCCACCACCAATTTTCTTGAAACACTGCGTAGCATCATCACGGTACAAACCCAGCACCCTCAAAAAGTTGCGCTGTTATTGCCTTTATCCGGTCGTATCGCCGAACCGGCTCGAGCAGTAAAAGATGGTTTTTTAGCGGCTTATTACGCCGATCAGGCACACAAAGATAATACCTCTGTGCGTATTTACTCCGTTGACAATGACAACGTCGAAAGCGTTTATCAACAAGCGGTTAAAGATGGCGCCGAATTTATTGTTGGTCCATTAAATAAAGACGCGGTGAAAAAAATTGCGGCATTACCTGAATTGCCGGTCACAACGCTGGCTCTGAATACGATTGATATAGAAGAAGATAATAATCAACTTTATCAATTTGCTTTACTGCCTGAAGACGAAGCTCGACAAGTTGCTGAACGCGTTTGGTTAGATGGCCACAGTAAAGGCATTATGATTTACCCTGACACTAACTGGGGACGCCGGGTACTCAGCGCTTTTCGCCAACACTGGACACAACTCGGCGGCAAGCTGGTTGCTGAACAATCTTACTCACTAAGTAGTCGCGATTTCTCGTCGCCAGTGAAACAAATGCTTAATGTCGATAGCAGTAAAAATCGACATAGAAATCTACGCCGCATGTTGGGTGGCAAACTCGATTTTATTGCCCGTCGTCGTCAAGATATTGACTTCATCTTCGTTGCCGCTTATCCCCAGCAAGCACGGCAAATTCGCCCGCAATTAAAGTTCTTTAATGCCGGCCGCCTACCCGTTTACGCGACCTCACATGTTTACAGTGGTAGCAATCAACCCAAACGCGACCGCGACATGAACGGCATTATCTTTGGCGATATGCCATGGACCTTGCTGCAATCGAAAGATAAACAGCTGCATAAAAATATCGAGAATCTTTGGCAAAAACGTAGCCGCAAATTATCGCGTCTTTATGCCTTTGGTATTGATGCCTACAACATTATTCCGCACCTACCACGCTTACGCCAATACCCTTTTGAACGTTTTGCTGGCCGTACCGGCAGCCTTCGCATTGATGCTAAGCAACAACTTCACCGCCAGTTACGCTGGGCGCAATTCCGCAGTGGTTTACCGAGTTTGATTAAGCTTGAGAACACCGCCCTACACAGCCCTGAAGTCCCTGATGTCTTGCCCATTGACGCACAGAGCATACCGACTCCGCCTGTACCCGCCGTCGACAACCGTGGCTCAATAGGTAGCCAACCCACAGCACCACCGTAAACACTCACTTCGTCACATGACATGGAGGTCAGATGACACGCACACCGCAACAAATTATTGGCAGCGCCCACGAAGCACTCGCTTGTGAATACCTGCAGCAACAAGGGCTTAGGTTGATTCAAAAGAACTACCTTTGCCGTTGCGGCGAAATCGACCTGATCATGCAAGAACGTGACACACTGGTTTTTGTCGAAGTGCGCTTTCGGCGACAAAATCGTTTTGGCAGTGCCAGTGAAAGTGTCACTGTCACAAAGCAACGCAAGCTAATAAAAACCGCTCAGCAATATCTACAACGATTTGGCAAAACCAACAGTCCAGCCCGCTTTGATGTTGTTGCAATCAGTGGCAACGGCACTGATCCGATGATTGACTGGATTGTTAATGCATTCGCGACGTAGCCGTAAACAACCGTTATAATGGTCTAGAATCACATTAACGATATAGGGCATTCCTTTGGATCCTGAAAATAGAATACGCCAGCAATTTCAAGACAGCATTCAAACTAAAACCGTGGCCATGGACACTCTTGCCGCGCCAATCGCGCAAGCCGCACTAACCATTAGCAGCAGCTTGCTTGCCGGTTGCAAAGTACTCAGTTGTGGTAATGGCGGTTCGGCTGCGGATGCACAACACTTTTCATCTGAAATGCTCAATCGGTTTGAAATGGAACGTCCTGGTCTGCCAGCGTTAGCATTAACAACCGATGTTTCCACTATCACTTCGATCGCAAACGATTATCAGTTTGAAGAAATATTTTCTAAACAAGTTAGGGCACTTGGCCAGCAAGATGATGTCTTACTAGCGATATCAACCAGTGGTCATTCTAAAAATATTATTGAAGCCATTACTGCTGCGCACACTCGCAACATGCATGTAGTAGCTATGACCGGTCGCGACGGTGGAGAAATCAGCACTTTGTTGAACTCTGGTGATATCGAAATACGCGTACCGTCTAATTCAACTGCGCGCATTCAGGAAGTACATATTTTAGTCATACATTGTTTATGTGATTTGATTGATCAACGATTAATCAAACAGGAGAGTTAATATGAAACACCCATATCACCTTATCGCACTCGTGCTTGCTTGCGCTGCGTTATTACAGGGTTGCGCAGGTGCTGTTGTTAGCGGCGCGGCAACGGGCGCCGCAACAGTGCATGACCGACGTTCAGTCGGTACTGTTATCGATGATGAAGTGATTGAACTAAAAGCGGCTGACAGTCTTTTTTCTGACCAAGAACTCTATGACAACACGCATATTAACGTCACCTCTTATAACAATATCGTTTTACTTAGCGGTGAAGCACCTAACGAATCATTACGCGGCCGAATCTATGCGAATGTTTCAAAAATTCAGAAAGTCCGAAAAATTCATAACGAAATTGCGATTGCCGCACCGAGTTCATTACTCACTCGAAGTTCAGACAGTCTGGTAACGTCCAAAGTAAAATTCAAATTCTTCAATATTGAAGGCTTAAAAGGCTTTGATCCTACTCGGGTTAAAGTTGTCACTGAAAACGGTACGGTCTATTTAATGGGTTTACTCACCCGCGATGAAGCCGAAGCAGTCACAGCCGTCACCCGAACAGTCTCTGGCGTGCAACATGTTGTGCTGTTGTTTGAATACCTAAATTAACGCGAGAAAAAATGCCCAGCCTCACCGATGAGTTTATCCGTGCCCTACATGACATAGTGGGCAACGATGCCGTATTCACTGAACCTGAAGATTGTTGGAATTACGGATACGATAACAGTCGCCGCCAAGCGCAACCGCAAGCGGTTATCTTTGCCACTGAACATGAGCACGTAGAAAGAATTATTGGCTTATGTAGCCAATCTAATATTCCATTACTCGCACGAGGCCGAGGTACCGGCACCACTGGTGCAACCGTGCCAATTCAAGGCGGTGTAGTGTTATCGTTTGAGAGAATGAACAAAATACTCCGCGTTGATCCTGACAACAGAATGATGATTGTTGAACCCGGTGTTACTAATCAGGCAGTACAAGAAGCTGCCGCTGAACATGGTTTTTTCTGGCCACCCGATCCCACCAGTGCTGCCTTTTGTACTATTGGTGGCAACCTTGCTTATAACTCGGCAGGTCCTCGTGCAGTAAAATATGGCACCCCACGAGATAATGTACTTGGTTTACGTGCCGTCACTGGTAACGGTGAAACGATGCGTAGCGGTACCTATACTACTAAAGGAGTAGTTGGTTACGACCTAACGCGTTTATTAATTGGTTCTGAAGGAACCTTAGCGATCATTACCGAAGCAACCCTCAAGTTAACGCCTCTCGCGGAATCTAAGCGTACTTGTCGTGCTATCTATCAAGATATTAGTAGTGCGAGTAAAGCTGTCGCCGATATCATGGCGCAGCCTGTCACGCCTTGTGCCTTAGAGTTTATTGATCATGCCGCGATTAATATGATTCGTGAATATAGTGACGCTGAGTTACCTGATAATGCCGGTGCGTTACTAATGATTGAAGTAGATGGTCCTGAAGCGGCAATGGAATCAGCCGTCGAGAGTATTAAGCGTGCAGCAAATAATAATGGGTTGTTAGATTTTCATATCGCCGCTAACGATGAAGAAATAAAATCATTATGGGCAACGCGCAAAGCCTTGTCGCCCGCTTTACGGACTGTGGCACCAAAAAAGATCAACGAAGATGTGGTGGTGCCGGTCTCACGTATTCCTGAATTAATTTCAGGTCTCGAGTTACTGGCAAACAAACACGCTATAAAAATAGTTAATTTTGGTCATGCTGGCAATGGCAATATTCACGTTAATCTACTAGTTAATCCCGATGAAGAAGGACAAATGGCTGCCGCGACTGATTGCCTTGATGACGTATTTTCTTTAGTGTTAAAACTAGACGGCAGTCTTTCAGGTGAACATGGGGTTGGTTTAGAGAAACGCGATTACATCAATAGAGAGCTAGATGCTACCTCGCTAAAATTAATGCAGGCGATACGCCAACAGTTTGATCCTAATCAGATTCTTAATACCGGAAAAACGCTCCCTCCTGCTTAAAAAACTGAACTCATGTCACAAAAAAGCATCTTTTTTTATTCGTAATGGAATAAATTAACGATTAAGCTTGTTATTAGTAGTAGACAAGGCTAATGTTATAACTCTGCTAAGTCTGTTATAAAAACAAGAGCAGTAATCACAATTAAAATTCGTAGTATTTATGGAGGTTTGATATGGATAGACGTTCTTTCATCCGCTTGGCTGTAGCCGGAAGCGCGACAGGAATTATTGCACCACAAGTTGTACTTGGTGCTGCACATGGTGGCCCATTAAAAGGCAACATGGCTGGTGGTATTTTTTACACTAAAGAATCACCTGGTCGTTGGGCTAAAAAAGCAGGTCCGCACTTGCCATCAATTAGCAAATCTTCAGGTAAAGGCGGCACCATCATTGATGTTGTAACCGGTCACCCAATGAAGAAATTTGATCACTACATTGTTAAGCACATGATTTTAGACAAAGACTTTAATTTCATGACTGAACACTTCTTTAACCCACTAACTGATAAAGCAGCAACTTCTCAGTTCAATGTTAAAGACTACAGTGGTGCACTTTACGCACTAAGTGTTTGTAACAAGCATGACTCTTGGTTAAACGTTATCGAAGTTTAAGAAAACGTTATCAAAACCATTAAAAAGCCGGTGACGTGAGTCACCGGCTTTTTTTATTACTGGCGGTACTGGTACACTAATAGCACTATGAGTGATTTGATTTATTTAGGGATCTTGCTTGGCTTGATCTGGTTTTGGCTAGACAGTCGACGAGCGCACGAATTTGCGGTTGGCTTATGTCGGCATGTTTGTGACAAGAATGAAGTATTATTATTGGACGACACCATTGCACTAAGTAAAATCCGATTACGACGCACCGCTAATGGTCGCATGCACTTTGAGCGGTACTATCGGTTTGAATATAGCTTTGATGTCACCCGTCGAGAACAGGGACAATTATTACTGCACGGATTAAAACCCGTTGAAATATACATCAATGGGCAAAGAACGTATCTTTAGGACTATTTAACGACTTTTAATTTTGGTCGCTGAGTGGGTTTAGTTGGCTCACCATCTGGTGGTGTACTGTCATTATTTTCTTCATCTGCAAATAACATACCCTGGCCATTTTCACGCGCATAAATACCAAGCACCGCTAAACTAGGTACGCTAATAAGCACTTCTTTACCTGAAAATCGTGCGCTGAATTCAAGCACCTGATTACCCATAATCAGGTTCTCAGTCGCTTGAGGACTAATATTGAGGACAATCTTGCCGTCCTCAATATATTGGGTAGGTACTTGCACCGCTTCGAAGTTGGCATCAACCAACAAGTAGGGCGTCATATTGTTGTCGACGATCCACTCATACAAAGCGCGTACTAAGTAGGGGCGACTAGAGGTCATGCATGATTACTCGTGCATTTCCCGTTCAAGTTCGCTTAGGCTGTTCTGGAACGACTCACGAGAAAATAAACGTTCAGCGTAAACATTCACCGCACTTGCCTGAGCAGGAAGCTCAATACCTAATTTTGGTAAGCGCCACAATAACGGTGCCATGTAACAATCGACCAAGGTAAACTCTTCACTCATGAAGTAAGGCTTTTGATCAAAGATTGGCGCAATAACCGAGAGACTATCACGCAGTTGCTTACGTAACTTGGTGATGTTTCGACTATCGGTTGATTCTTCAATCTGATCCATCAGGTGATACATGTCACGGTCAATACGATACATGAATAACTTTGATGTTGAACGGGTAACTGGGTCAACCGGCATCAACGGAGGATGCGGGAAACGCTCATCAAGGTATTCCATGATAATACGTGAATCATACAGAACCAGATCACGATCAACTAACGTTGGCACCGTGTTGTACGGATTCAGATCAATCAAATCTTCATGTTTGCCGAGATCATCAACATTGTGAATTTCGAAAGTAATATTTTTTTCTGCGAGAACGATGCGTGCGCGGTGACTATATGGAGAAGTTGCGCTTGAGTACAAAGTCATGGCAGAACGTCGGTTTGCGATTGACGCCATATTGATGCTGCTCCTGCTAAATGCAGATAAATCGACTATATTAGCCGAACAAAAGAAACTCCGCCGCGCAGTAAACTGCACGGCAGAAAATCAATTTAGTGGATGTCTTTCCAGAACTCTTTCTTCATAAAGTAAGCAACCAGTGTGAAGATAGCGATGAAAATAAGTACGTACCATGCCATACCCTCACGTTCTAATTTGGCTGGCTCACCCATGTAGGCAAGATAGTTAACTAAGTCACGGATAGCGTTGTCATATTCTTCTTCGCCCATTGAACCAACTTTGACAATTTCAAAAACAGGTGGCACATCTTTATGCTCTTTGGCACCCGCTTCCATCTCAGCAGCATTGGTCAACGCTTGCATACCCTGTAGTTCCCACAATACGTGTGGCATACCAACATTCGAGAACACAGTGTTGTTAACACCAAATGGACGAGATTCATCAACGTAGAAAGAACGCAAGTAAGTGTAGAGCCAATCTGGACCATCATCACCTGAACCTTTAGCGCGTGAAATCACAGACAGATCAGGTGGCGGCGTACCGAACCACTTACCACCATCTTCAACCGTCATCGCGACACTCATTGGGTCACCGACTTTCTCACCAGTAAACAGAAGATTTTCTTTAATCTGTTTATCAGTCAGGCCGATGTCCTTGCCCATGCGGTTGTAACGCATGAAATTGGCAGAGTGACAGTTCAAACAATAGTTAACGAACATAGCAGCACCACGTTGCAGTGACTCTTTGTCGGTTAAATCAATGTTAGCGGGGTCCAGGTGAACCTTCATAGCTGCGAAGGAAAAACTGGGCAATGCCGCCAACAGACATACAATGATTAATTTTTTCATTTTGTTGTCACCCTTTCTGGCACAGGCTTAGTCTTATCAATAGACGTGTACCAAGGCATTAATATAAAGAAGGCAAAGTAAAGAACACTAAACACGCGCGCAAAGTTTGTGAAAACTTCGGTCGCTGGTTGTGTACCTAACCATCCCAATGCAATAAAGCTGATAACGAAGATTGCTAATGGAATCTTGTACATCATACCGCGGTAACGGATAGAACGAACTTTACTTCTATCTAACCAAGGCAATAAGAACAACATCACAATTGACATACCCATGGCTAACACACCCGGGAACTGTGAGCTAAACAACGGCGGCACAGCACGCAAAATTGCGTAGAACGGAGTGAAGTACCAAAGTGGCACAATGTGCTCTGGCGTTACCAGTGGGTTTGCCGGGACAAAGTTATCTTTCTCTAAGAACCAACCACCCAGTTCAGGGAAGAAGAACAAGATAAGCGCAAAGAAGAACAAGAAAACGCCCACACCTACGATGTCTTTAACAGAGTAGTAAGGATGGAAAGGAATGCCATCAAGTGGAATACCTTTATCGTCTTTAAGCTTCTTGATATCGACGCCATCAGGGTTGTTAGAACCGACTTCGTGCAACGCAATAATATGCGCAACAACCAGACCTAACAGCACGATTGGTAAAGCGATAACGTGGAAAGCAAAGAAGCGATTCAAGGTCGCGTCAGAGATAACAAAGTCACCGCGAATCCAGGTGCCCAGTTCCTCACCAATGAACGGAACCGTACCGAACAAGGAGATAATTACCTGTGCACCCCAGTAGGACATTTGGCCCCAAGGCAGCAAGTAGCCCATGAAGGCTTCTGCCATCAGCGCTAGGTAAATGAACATACCGAAGATCCAGATAAGTTCACGAGGCTTCTGGTACGAACCGTAAATCAAACCACGGAACATGTGCAGATAGATAACAATAAAGAATGCCGAGGCACCCGTTGAATGCATGTAGCGAATCAACCAGCCCCAGTCTACGCCGCGCATAATGAACTCAACCGAAGCAAAGGCTTCCGCTGCATTAGGCTTGTAGCTCATGGTTAACCAGATACCGGTAACGATTTGGTTGACCAAAATTAATAGCGCTAGCGAACCAAAGAAGTACCAGAAGTTAAAGTTCTTTGGTGCGTAGTATTCAGAAAGATGTTCTTTCCACATTTTAGTGGCAGGGAAACGATCATCAACCCAGCCAAGTGTGTCTTTTAAGATAGGGAGTATCATACTGGCACCTTATTCAAACCGATTAACAATGTTGAATCGTTAATGTAGACGTGATCCGGAATTTTGAGATTCAGTGGCGCAGGTACACCGGCGTAAACACGACCGGACAAATCAAATTTCGAACCATGACAAGGACAGAAGAAACCGCCTTTCCAGTCCGCGCCTAAATCAGCCGGACCGACTTCAGGACGGTAAGTGGGTGCACAACCTAAGTGAGTACAAATACCGACAGCAACAAAGTACTCTTCTTTAATAGAGCGTGCTGTGCCAGTGATGTAATCTGGCTGCTGTTCCTTAACGATTGATGCCGGATCTTCAAGCTCGCCTTCAAGTGCTTTCAAATCAGCAATGTTCTGGTCGGTACGACGTACAATCCACACAGGTTGTTTGCGCCATAAAACGCGTAAAATCTGACCAGGCTGAAGCTTACTGATGTCTACTTCAACCGGGGCACCTGCGGCCTTGGCTCTTTCGCTCGGGTTCCATGACTTAATAAAAGGAACAGCAACAAAGGCTGTGCCTACAGCACCGACAACAACGGTAGCATTAGTCAAGAAACGGCGTTTACTCTTATCTACGCCATCTGTACTCATTATGTTCTCCTGTGGGTCGCATCGCTGGTGAATGCCGGCCACGAAATTTAAAAACAAATATATCGGGCAGTTACAATATCTGAATATTACAACATCAGCATATTTTAACTTAACCTGCCTAAAAGTGGCGGTATTCTCTAACAAATTACTGGATTGGTCAAGCGAAAGGTTGATTTTGTAAGGATTTACAATACCTTATAGCGCTTCTGGGCTATTCGCGAAAAGCCCTATTTTGACAAAACTCAGACTGGGTTATCGATATCAATGAAGCTGTGGCGCAGTGAAAAGTGCTCGGCAAGGTGCTCACCAAGTGCCTTAACTCCATATCTTTCAGTGGCATGGTGACCCGCGGCGTAAAAATGAATGCCCGCTTCGCGAGCGGTGTGCACGGTTTGTTCCGAAATTTCACCGGTGATGAAGGCATCGGCACCCAGTTCAATCGCTTGTTCGAGATACGATTGCGCGGCACCTGTACACCAGGCGACCTTCTGAATCGGTTTATCACTATGATCATGGCCAATATGTAACGGTTGGCGCTGCAAAGCGGTTTCGATGTGACTGGAAAGCTGCGCAGGAGACATTGGCTCAGGTAACTTGCCAACACAGACAATGGCCTGATCACCCACTCGCTCCTCTATATATAGGTTGAGCAATTTGGCTAGCTGACTGTTATTGCCCAGTTCAATGTGTGCATCAAGAGGCAAATGGTAGGCCATTAAGTTGATGTTATTCGCCATTAAAGCCGCAATACGCTGGCCTTTCAGTCCGGTAATGCAGGGACTCTCGCCTTTCCAGAAAAATCCATGGTGCACCAACAGTACATCAGCCTGCTGCTCTATCGCCGCATCAATCAGTGCCTGACTCGCTGTCACCCCTGAGACGATGTGCGAAACTGTCTCACTACCAGCCACCTGCAAGCCATTCGGGCAATAATCACGAAACTGATCAATCGATAATAACGTGTTGATGTAACGCTGAAGTTCGTCTCTGTCCATGCGCGACAGTATAGCCCATCACAACTTTTTAACTAAGCTACTGACGGCCGGGGCGTGAGATGCTAGATTAGGCGAATATGAAACTTAGCAAAATACTTCAGTTTTTATTTCAGGCGGTCACCGTTGGGCTGGCGGCATTTATTGTCGTGGTGTTTATGAAACCCGACCTCATCAACTATAACGCTATCGCCAATGCCACCAAAGCCATAAGCACTACCAGTAATAAACCTGACCCACTCGGTTCTGGCCCTGTTTCCTATGCCGACGCGGTAGCGCGCACCTCAACATCAGTGGTAAATATTTACACCGCAAAGCTAGTCAAACAGCGCCGTAGCCAACAGGAACAACTCCGACCATTTTTTAGAAATGCACCGCAACGACCACAAATTGAAACCAGTCTGGGTTCTGGTGTGATCGTGAGCAGTGACGGTTACATTGTCACCAACAACCATGTGATTCAAGGTGCGGATGAAATTTTAGTCGACCTCGCCAATGGCGACACTGCCCGCGCCGTTGTCGTCGGCACTGATCCGGATACTGACATTGCTGTGCTGCGCATCAACTACACCAAACTGCCGGCTATTACGCTGGCGCCGTCAGTGCCGCTGCGGGTGGGTGATGTCGTGCTGGCAATTGGTAATCCGTTTGGCGTTGGTCAAACAGTAACCATGGGCATTGTCAGTGGCACTGGTCGTAACCAGCTTGGCATCAATACCTTTGAAAACTTTATTCAAACCGATGCCGCTATTAACCCCGGCAATTCTGGCGGCGCGCTCATCAATGCACGCGGCGAACTAGTAGGCATTAACACCGCCATTTTTTCTAAGTCTGGTGGCTCGCAAGGTATTGGCTTTGCCATTCCTTCTTCATTAGCCATGGCAGTGATACAACAAATTACCAACAACGGCCGCGTGATTCGTGGCTGGCTTGGTGTTGAAGCACAAGACGTGAGTGCAGAACTGGCTGCAGCATTTGAACTCGAAGAAGGTCAAGGCGTGTTAATCGGTGGTGTGCTGCGCGGTGGCCCGGCTGATCTTGCTGGCCTTCGCCCGGGTGATCTCATTACTGACATCAATGGCACCCGCATACGTGACACCCTCACCTTATTACACACAATTGCCGGTAACCAACCTGGACACGAACTAAAAATTAAAGCCTTAAGAAAAGGTAAAGAACTTAACTTAACCGCCAAAGTGGCAGAACGCCCTGCACAACGGATTTAGTTTCGTGGCCAATACCCTGTTTGCACTGATTGCAGGACTGTTCGCCGGGTTTGTACTCAGCGCAACCCAAGGCCTTGTCTACGCCTACCAACCGATCCCCTATGAATATTTATCATTCTTAGATAACTATAGTGGAATAAACAAAACATCCGCCTATGCCCTACTGAATTACCTCATTGCTTGCAGTGTCACATTAGGTATTGCTGGTGGGCTAGTTGGAATACAAGTAAAAGGCAAGCTTATTTATTTTTCGAGCTTAACCAGTATCGGCGCACTGATTATATTTCTCGGCGCAAGAATGCGCTTCGTGTATAACTACACATGGGAAAATATCTTCCCCTATGGCTGGCAGCATGGGGTTGAAGTTGCCATTATTATTAGCGTTATCAGCCTTAGCATTTACACCGCATACAAAATAAAAAACTATTTTGTATAGCTTGCTCAGATAACGGCAGGCACACCAATAAAAAAACAAAGCAAGTCAGCCATTAGCAATATTCTGAATAAAATTCTCTGCTCATTAAACTTTACTTTCCAATACGAGATCAGCAATATCAATAACGTGGTGACATAAATCGATAGTTGCAATAAAGAAAGACTTTCAACAGCGACTATAGTTATCGCCATGGTACAGAGCGTTAAAATGATGTTAAGCAACATCACCCTTATGACGGGCCCGTCACTCATCAACATATTGGTTTTTCAAAGACCTATTAATGATGACAGCCATTTTTCCTCATATTCAAAACCAGCTTTATTTCTTTTTGGTTAATAGTTGAACAATCGATAAAGCAACATCACCTTTATCCTCTTTATTGAGTTTATCGGCTTGCCAATAATATTGATCTTTGTTGAGAACCAGTAGTTTTAAATCACCCAATGTCACTGTTTCAGTGTACTCATCGGATGGCCCGTAAACACTGACTTGCAGGTAACTATCCTGCTCAATTTCTTCATTTATGCTCACTAGCATATTATTTACGCCGTCGTAATTTTTATACTCATTTAAAATTTCATTTCGTGCTTGTACTAAATCACGATAAATATCCAGTGACTGCCAATACTCTTCACGCATACGTTGGAATAATTGGAATGATTTTCGCGCAACCATGTCTTGTATAAAGTAATCAGCCCAAGCACCTTCTTCTACCGCCTTTGCAGATTCTTTTAAATAGTTTTTAGCCAAGTCTTTAGTGTATTCTTTCAACACGCCCTTTAACGAATCTCTAGAGGTACGTAAATGCTCTAAGTAATTTGTACCTTTGGTTAAAGACGTAGCGACTTTATCTTTCTTATCTAAAACCTTTCCAAATATTTTGGCAGCTTTAGTGAACTCTTTGTCATTACTGCGTGCCGCATTAATCAATTTCACTGCATTGTCATTGAGCGCCTTATCACGCACACCATACACATAGGCCTGAGTTCTAGCACGCTCAATACCGGTATCACTTAATGTAGAAAGTGAGAAAAACTCATTACGTGCTCCGCTATAACTGGAATTACCAAACAAACTCGCTAAAACTTTTTGCTCGTCCGCAGACTTAAAGGCCGGTTCATTACTAGTCCAAGCCACTACACCTTTGGCAAAAGCATCCGTTAATGCCGCAACAGGACCGCCGGATGCCCATTGTTCTGCAATATCAATAAAATAAAACAACGATTCAGCACCTGCTTGTAAATAAGCAGTTTGCATAATAGCACCCGTAGCACCGCCAAGTTTACTTAAGGCAGTCCGCGAGTCATCAAAATCAACTTCGAAACGTGCCTTGTAAGTTTGGAATTGCTTCTTAGAACGGTCTAGATTAAACCCTGCCTTTTGCACTAAAGCCTCAACTGAGTTGAGCGCCTTTTTAGGGCTTTTACTCGCGTTTGCGGCATACACCGTTTTGCCGTTAGCGCGAACATAGATAGTCTCTATTTTAGGTTTATCATTCGCCAAAAACTCCGATTTTTTATCCAACACTGCATTTCGTTGCTGATGCAGGCTGTTAATCTGAGTGGCAATTATATTTTGCTTGTTTTGCAAAAGCTGGCGTTCGTCTGAAATCCGTTGCTGTTTTCTTTTACGATCATTAAATTCATCTTTTAGTTTAATTGATAGTTCTTTTTGCTCAGTATATTTAGTTTCTAAACTCGTGAAATATGCTTTTAATTTTTTCTCAGTTTCTGCCTGACGTTGCTCTTCTTCAGCAAGTTGAATAAATAGCTCAGTATTCTTAGCTCGTTCTCGTGACGCCTTACTTTTCTTGCCTGCTTTCAAATGGTTTTTAGCGCCTTCCTCTCGCCTTATGATTTCATCTTCTAATCGAGATATTCTGCCTTTTTGATACTTGTATCTCACATAATCTGCGCGATAAGGCTCAGGCGCTGATTGAGTCTCTAAGCCCCTCATGGAATCGAGTATTGGTTTTAACTTACTTGTAATCAGCGTTATTTGCTTTTGAATATCAGCTGACAGACTATCATTTTTACCAAAATCGGCTTCAAGAGATTGTAGTTTTCGCTCTTGATGTTCAATATCTTGGCCAATTTTTTTAAGTTGATCATTAAATGTTGTTCTTTGTTTCCGCCAACCAAGGTTACTAATGTCTAAAGTGGTAATTTTATAAGTATCTTTTGCTTCATCAATTGGTAAGCGTGGTTCAACGTCGAGCCCGCTGAATATTTTTTTGTGCGCCATTTGATCGCGCGACTTACCATTTAGATAAGACTCCATTTGACTTAGAAATTTTGTGCGTTGCGTATGTTGTGCAATTTTTTTAAGCACGGGCGCAAGCGCTTGCTTCTCTTGCGCATCAAAAAACCGACCTTTTTCACCTGCAAGCGCAAGATACTCTGAGTTAATTTTGAGCTTATTTGCTTGCGCTAGCCGCTGTTTTGCCCCGGAAACGACTTTTTTAGCCTTAAACTGTACGTAACTTCTCACTACCCGGCTAATTTGATCATCTATTACTAGCCAACGCTTCATGCCTTTGGCTAAATAATCAAGATCCTCCGCATAGATTTTTTTCTTTTCTGCAACGCGAAGTGACATTTTAATTTGTTGTTGATGAAATGCGTAATAGCGACTGCGTATTGCATCCCAGGTGAAATAAACCTCATCACTGCGTGCATCCAAGTGCGCGTATATACCCACAACATCATTATCAGAGACTGCATCAACATGTCTTTTAATTGTTTTCTTCGATGCTGGCGGATAGTACTTCTCATCCATGTATTTAATGCTCTGATTGATAGTATCCAGATGCTTTTGAATAGCCGCAATAGCTTGCTTAGGCGGAATTGCTTCACGCTCCTTAGCCGCTAACGATAATGGCAATAAGAATATTAAACATAACGCGATAACACGGCATATATTCGCCAATCCAGAAGTGTCGTTGGCGCGAATAATTCCTTGTTGGTTATCATCTATATAGGCTTGATTCATCATCTTCCCCTGACTTCACTGCTAACACAGTGGTTCCTTAAGTAAATATATTTATTAATTATTAGGTTAAAGACTAATCATTTTCATATTTTGCCGCAACACCAGATATTTCCTTGTATATTACTAGCATTTAGTGTTGCCAATAAGGCTACCCAGTAGTCCTCTTCGCGCGACACTGTCCCTTTTTAAGGCTCAACTACCTTCCTATTAAAATAAAATTGGCTGCATAGACTTTGTTAAAACATGACTTCATTAGTCATTATGCGGCCATTTGATTAACAATATTGTCTTCAGAATCAATATTCTGATAATGTTTATAAAAACTGGCTGTACACACTCCTATGACAATCATCAGCACCTTTATTATCGGCTTTTCAATCATTATTGCGATATTGCTATGGCTGACTTATCTGTTGTTTATTAAGCATGAGAACAAAACATGGATAACCGTTGTTTCGTGTACTGGCTTATTGATTGGTTTATCTGTCGCGCAATATAACCATTATAGTTTTTATGAATATGACATCGATCCCTTATCAACGATTGGCTATCGGTTTCTCATTCTATTCCTGCCAACGGTGTTCTATTTCTTTAGCCGCGCCATTCTTTTCCCGCGACAGAAAATTACTGCCCTTCACCTGGCTCATTTTCTGCCATTGCTTTTAGCTTTTCTGGCACCAAAAGAAGTCGCCGTGCCAGCCGCTTTTTTAGTCGGTGCCGGTTATTGCCTGTGGCTAACCAATATCATTTATGGTCTCAGGTCTGTTCGCAAACGCTTTGGGCTGGTGTTCTTCTTCTTTGGTTTTTTCACTATCATCGCCATCATCGTGTTATTTATTGGTTTTGCCGCTGCGGATATTGGTCAAGCCTACTTCTATCACTTCTACACATTTGGCATAGGCAGCAGCTTAATATTGGTGACAGGCACACTCATCGTGTTCCCGAACGTATTGAGTGAAATCGACGAAGTGGCACGACTGCGATATTCAAATTCGACCTTGAATAATATTGATGTAGAGGCTTGCAAGCAGAAGCTTGAGCAATTAATGAATACCGCCAAGATGTATCAAAACGATAAGCTCAGCCTTGCCATATTGGCTGACGAAATGCAGATAACGACTCACCAGCTCTCTGAACTCATTAACACCCAGTTTGATACCAGCTTCTCGCAATACATTCGCCGGCAACGCGTCGACGCTGCTAAGCAGTTACTCATCGACGAGCCCAATGCCTCGGTGCTGTCTATCTGTATGGAGGTGGGTTTCAAATCCCAGTCCAACTTCTACTCTGCTTTCAAAGAAATCACCGGTGAATCCCCCGGCAACTACCGAAAACCCACGACTGAATAGCCCCTTCCTTCTTCTATTATCATTCTGGAGAGTTTTAAGCTACTGAATAATAATAGTTAAATTTTTATCTATTCAATTCTTATCGTTTAGGAATCCAACGCATTTTTTCCTGAGTAACCTTGGTCATGACAGTTAACAACAACCGAGGAGTAAACAAAAATGATTGAAATAACCTACGCAACCTACCTAGTAATCAGCATCGCCATGACAATATGGGTAGCCAGAACCCTTAGTAAAAATGGCCGTGTATTTTTGGTAGATAGCTTTGAAGGCAACGAGGGCTTGGCCGATTCAGTTAACCATTTGCTGGTGGTTGGCTTCTATTTGATTAATATCGGCTATATTCTTTTGTCACTGAAGACCAATAAAGATATCGACACACTAAGAGTATGTATCGAGTTTTTGAGCGTTCAAATTGGCTTTGTATTGTTAGTATTAGGTGCACTGCACTTCTTCAATATCTTCGTTATCGCTAAATGGCGTCAACGCGCGCTCAATAACCAGTTAATGAAAGAACAGACTATCTAATCTATTAGATGAACAAGTCAGAACGCAGCGTTAGTTAATGACTAAGCTGTGTTCTGACTATTTCTTACGCCTCAACAAGAACAATATTAAATTCGTATATTTCTGACTTAGTACTAATTTTTTTTGCAATCATCAACTCCTGATCATGCTGGCTTTTGCGTTGTAACAATAAGTCAGTTTTATTCAATTGTTGGTTCGGGAAATACATTTGAGTTACTAATTCAACATAGCCACGCTTAGCGGTTTTAAAATGGATATGCGGCGGTCGGATCCACGAACGGCTGGCAGGATACTCACCGGGGATAACCGTTTTAAAATCAAACCCACCGTCTTTACCACTTTGAACAATCGCCCAACCCTGAAAATTTTCATCTAAGGCGGCTGGATTTGAATCAAATGGGTGTCGGTATTTACCCGCCGCATTCGCCTGCCAAATATCGACGATTGCGTTTTCAACTGGTTCGCCTTTAGTGTTGAGTACTTTGCCGCGTATTTGAACTATCTGACCTTTCGCAACACCTTGCTTGCCCTTCACTTTCGTTAAATCAAAGTTCGTATCTTTTTGAGGCGTGACAGGATAAAACGGCCCTTCAGTTTCAGGCGGCGTCGCGTCATTAGCATGTATGCTATTAGCAAATACACCTAGTACACTACCGATGATAGATTTGGTCATAAAAGAACGTCTTGAAATTCTCATAATGTGTTTAGTTCCTGGTCTTTTAATTTCAATCTTTAAGGGTCCGCTGGACTAAGTGCGGTTCATATTAAACTCAGTTTTATACAGTTTAGAAACTCTAGTTATGTCTTTGTGCTAAACCAAAGCTCTACTTCATCAGTTTCCACCTCAAATTGAGCAGAATGCTCAACTTGTGCAGGAACATGGTACCACTCACCAACACTGATACGAGTTACCTCACCATTCATGGTAAGAATTAACTCTCCGCGAGTTATTATGCCGTGGTTCTCAGTATCATGCTGATGGGGTGGTATTGAAGTCCCTGCCGGGTAGGAGGCAAAGAGAACATCACAATCTTTCGCATCTAGTTTGTAAGCATCAAAACGGCCGTCATACAGAGGGAGCGACTTTATTCTATCTGGATATTTTCCGGCCATGTAATTCCCTTTACATTAATTGCTAGTACTTACCAATAATCAAATAACTGCCTTCCACCTTAAAACGAGGTTGAATCATATCTGAAGTATGATCACCCAAGTTTTTTCCATTATAAGTCCAACGCCACTCATGATTACCCCATTCATAATCACTTTTATCATGACAGCGTATAGTGCCATTAGGTTTAATGAGATTATTCTCTAGTTCAGGGCGAAAATCCTTGCAAAGACCACCCCATCTAAACCAATCAATGTCAGGTAAGAATACTTTATCTTCCTTAGTCGGGATTGTGTAAACACTTAGTCTGCTCTGATGATCTTTAATAATTAACCAACTTTCTCCCAACCACCCTCGTTGGCCAGAATCAATGATTCGGTATTCACCAATGTTTAATTTATCAATCTTTATATGCGGTAAAGTTAATCCGGCTGTAACAGATGGTTTCATGTAACCAAAAAAGGGAATGCTTGCCGCCACGATACCTGTCACTGACATTAACGCTACCATTGATACTAATATCATTCTTTTATTCATGATATATACTCCGTTAAATATTTCTTCCCCATATCTTAATTAAATCTATGCGATCCAGAGTTAGCCATTCATCAGTGTTTGATTCATGATATTTGATAGTTAAATCAAAGGTGTCAAATTTTATCGGCGCCTTTAAGGATACCGTTCTAGTAAGCTCTGCAGAATGCCTTCCTGGACTCAACGGCATTGCTTTATTAATAAAATAATCCCTAGGGCCTAAAGAAATATATAACCAAGGTTTTTTTACAGTGCTTTTATTATTCTTATGATAATGATACGTAACACCAAAGGTCAATGTATCTCGATGCTCTTTAATAATTGATATGTTAGTTACAGTGATAATCTTATTTAACTTAAGTGGGGATTTAAGGAGATTTTCTTCATAAACCCATTTTTGCTTTAGATCACCATCATTGTAATATTCATTTGTTGGATTAAGCCTTTTCCCGTCATGTGTTTTGTAAAAGTATTTTATTTTCTTGTTTTTATAGTAGCTTTTATATACTTGCGATGGGATTTTAGCTTTGCTCGTAGGCTTCACACTCGTGACAATCGTTTTTTTATTAAAGATTGTTTCATAAAACCGTTGATTCCAAGGATTTACGATAGAGTTTTTTCTGTTGACCGCTTTACTAAAGCCATATTTTTCACCCATAGTAACAAATGCAATAGGATTACTTTTAAATAAAAGTGCTACTGCATTACCGTTATCAGACCATAAAAAACTGAAATCCTCCTTTTTAGCATCTCGAATTATCGCTTCCTTTGATGCTATAGATGCATATATATATCGCCACCCAGTCCTTGTTTTTTTGAGTTTTCTCCACTGACTAATCGCCACTGGCTCTATTTTCATATAGGAAATTGCAGTCTTTACTGAGTTGACGTTTCCTTTTTGCGATAGAGTAAGTATTCCTGATTCATCAAATTCCTTGAATAAGGCATAACGAGTAGATTCTTCATTATATGATCTTATGCTTATTCCTTCAGCACATACGTTAATGGCATTAAATAAGAAACACATAAATATTAATTTTCTAAACATGTTACACCTAACGATTAAATTAAAATATAACGAGCGAATTGAGTTTTTTGAGTGACTTGTATGTTAAATTCATCCATAAATCCTCCAAACTGATAAAGTAAAGTCGGTAATATCGAGCTATGTTACCAATTCAGTAGCCCATGAGTGATAAGTCTAAAAGACCAGTAACTAGCGGAGACATTTGTTAACCCTTATTTTTGCAAATGATCCCACACGGCCTCTATCATGATCATTGATGCATCATCTGGATGACATGGCTTGCCACATGCCGACTTTATTAGTTTTTCATTACCGCGCCACAAGCCATAGTAATTTCTAATGCACATACCCCACCCATGATGAAACTTAATTAGATCATCCTTCGGAGTGCCCTTTACTACCTTCTTGCTTTCCTCTGACATGGATGAAAGTATATCATTTACCGTATTCTCAACAGTAACAGGCCATGTTTCTGGGTCTAACACATCATTTTCTTCAGCCGTTACTACATTTGAGCAAACCAGTATAAGAAAAAATAAAAATGTGATTAAAGAATATTTTTTCATGTCTTACCTTGGGCTAACGTATTAATAACCGGTGCTCTTCAGCGCGACAGAGAGAACAGCGTGAACGGGTTAATTTATATGTTAGGCATATTTTACGCATTCTTTTTGCCAAATAGTTTACTGCCAATAGCAACTACAACCATTATATAAAAGAAATACTTGCCTGCTATTGCAGAAACCCCAGGATCAGATGAGATTGCACCGGCAACCAAAATACCAAGAATAATTGAAAAAACTTGCACCGAGCCTTTTAACCATTTATTAGATATATTACCTGCAATCATATAGACAACAATAGTAGCGACGCTTCCTAAGAGAGCAATTATTATTGGTGAATTCATTGTACTACCTCATATATTATTAATTTATTGCCTAACGACTAGGGTAGCTGGATGGTAATGAAGCGCAGCGTAATTGCCTGCCCATGTCGACCCGCTTGTTATGTGACTTGCGGTACTTCATGCCAACCTTTATATAAATAATAAAGCGTTATTAAACCTAGGATTGTACCAATAGGTACACTGAGTAGAGAGAATATAGTAATTATAGCACCTGTTATTTTTGCCCATTTTTTGTTCTTTTTAATTGAGCTACCGACTATCAAATACACTATTGATATTAGAAATCCCAAAATAACTACGATAAAAACATAGCCGAACTTTTCTGGAACATTGCCTGAATTAAGAGTCGGTATCAAAATTGCAGCAGTGATGCCGACGGTTGCGATTAATGTTAGCCAGCCCATTAACTTAATTAGTCGACCAGCTTTATTAAGATTACTTAGTGGTGCATTCATAATTGACTCACATAACGTTTTAATAACCGGCTCGACGTAAGGAGAGCCCGGCGTGTGGAACACGCGTAGTTGATTTATTTGTTAGAGGTTTTTTTACTTCACTCAAAAACCACCTCCATCTCCACCACCACCACAATCCTCACCGAAGCTACCACCTCCGGCGCTTCCACATGAACCACCGTTACCTGTTTTTTTAGTTAACTTATGTTCTTTTGTGAGTTCTTGATACCTTTCTTCTTTCTCATTTATCTGTTTTTCTTTTTCTATTTTGGACAGCCTTAATTCTTCAGGAAGGACTTCTCCACAATACATGCATTTATCGAAAGTAAGATCTACTAACTTCCTATTACATTTAGCGCAGAAGACATCATCTTTATCCACGAAGTATCACCTCTAACAGTGTATTAGGCCGCCGCGGTCTATTATCTAATCCATTTCAGCTTATAATTCCTAAATAAGCTAACTATTCAACAACCTGGGTGTTTTTTAGTACTTATCGATCATACAAAACGCCGCCTCTCATTAAAATACCACAACTAAGCAGTCTGGCATTGCGTGTTTATAAGCTTTTGCTAAAGAATTGGGTCTAAGGGTAAGAACTGCAATAAGAAGTTTTTACTACGGTGAACGATACTGGCTTCACCATCACCATTTTCAAGGCGTGCGTTCCAGCTATTGCCTTTAGACATATCGCCTTCAATGCTTGTTTCTATTTGTTTGGCGAGTACTTCGTCATAGAGATAAACGCCGGCTTCGGTGTTGAGGTTTTCTGAACGGGGGTCGAGGTTGTAGGTGCCAACAAACACGGCTTTACTGTCGACGACCAGTGTTTTGGCGTGCACGGCGAAGATGGGGTTGTAGTCTTTGAGTCTTGTGTAGCGTTGCATGATGGCTTTGCCAATAGCTGGATGGGGTTTAAATTCATAAATATCGATGCCCATGTCGAGTATTTCTTGACGTTGACGGGCGTAACCACTGAATGAGGGTAAATTATCACTGGCCGGGAGTGAGTTGGTGTTGATGCGAATCTTTACACCACGATCAATGAGTTCTTGAAACAGTTCAAAACCGTCTTCAGATAAAATTAGATATGGTGATTGAATGGTGACTTGTTTTTTTGCTTCGCGTACAAGGTTCGCTAAAGTAGTAGTGGTATGGCCACCACCGTCAAGTCTAAATCTATTTTCATTTTTGCCCGGTTCATCACTGACAAAGTGCACGTTAGCCCAGCGCATTTCATCGATTGTTTTTTGAAAACGAGCAGGCAAGTTCTCGATGCGCTGTCGCACTTGGGCTTCGAAGTTTTCGGGGTCGTCAGCGTAAGCGTGCAGTTCTTGATAATGTTTATTGGTGTCTTCTTCGCTTAGTCTAAAATCTGTGCGCGAGAGTAGTTCATCTACATCAACGCTTAGCTTACTATTCCAAAACTTTTCAAAGCTGTTTTTCATGTTTTGCACAACCGGGCCAGCCAGTAGCATGTCGCGATCACGAAAGTTGTATTCATAGTCATAATCAAAATATTCATCGGCCATATTCCGGCCACCAGTGATTGCAAGCTGGTTATCTACCATGAAGGTTTTGTTGTGCATGCGTTGATTAACGCCGCGAAAATTGGTGAAGATATTAAAGATGCGTTTTATGAATGAAGTGCCGACCGTGTATTTTGGGTTATAGACACGAATAAATACATTAGGGTGCCGGGCTAGTGCGACTAGCGTTTTATTTTCAGCATCGATTAACAGGTCGTCGACTATCACCCGCACTTTTACCCCGCGCTCAGCGGCGCGTAGTAAAGCGTCGGCGGCGAGAATGCCGATATTGTCGGTGCTCCAAATGAAGTATTGCACATCAATACTGCTCACCGCGTTGTTCGCCATCCATGCACGAGTGAGCAAGGCATCTTCACCTTTATCTAATGAAAAGGCTCCGCTTAAACCGGGGTGTAAGGCAGTTTGTTGGGAGACGAGATCCGACATGCTAGGGGCAGCATGTAATGTGCCCGCCTGCAGGAAGATAATGCAAAGTATGATTTTGAGTGCTTGCTTAAACATCCTGTTCGCCTGTATTCGTTACACTGCACCTGCAGCGTAAATAAAGGCTACAGAAGTTTTTTCAGCACGCTGATGAGTTGTTGGTTTTCAGCTTCACTGCCAACGGTGATCCGCAGGCAGTCTGTTAACACACCACCGACCGGACTCAGGTTCTTGATCAGAATACCGTTGTCTTTCAATCCCGTAAAGGCTTTATCTGCTTCACCTTCTGCTGTGCGTAGTAAAATAAAGTTGGCTTCGCTAGGATAAATGGTTAATTGCTTAAATTTAGCCAGTTCGGCCAGTAACCACTCACGTTGCAAACAAATCTGTTCGGCCTGCAGTTCAAAGATGTGCTGGTTACGTAACGCAAAGGTGGCGCTGATTTGGGTAAGGATGTTTATATTATAAGGCAGGCGGACTTTATCGAACTCTTCTAGCCACAGCGCAGGCCCAGCTAATAAGCCCAAGCGCAAACCGGCCAGTCCTTGCTTAGAGACAGTGCGCATCACTAACAAGCGATCAAATTCACCGAGGCGAGACATGTAACTACGTGATGCAAACGGCGCATAGGCTTCATCAATGATCACCAGACCACTTGAGGCATTGGTGATTTCATCAATCGTGGCTTCATCAAATAAATTGCCGGTAGGGTTGTTCGGATAAGCGAGAAAAATAATCGCCGGGTCGTGTTCGGCAATGGCCGTCAGCATCGCCGCTTTGTCTAATTCGAAATCATCATCTAACGGCACACCAACATAGTCCATGTTGCAGAACTTGGCGATCATGCGATACATAACAAAGCTGGGTTCAACGGATAAAACTTTTCTGCCCGGCTCAGCGATGGCCATCATCAACATTTGAATAATTTCATCGGAGCCATTACCCAACAAAATCGACATGTCTTCCGGCACGTCCATGGCGTTATGCAGGTATTCGCTGAGTTCGCGTGCTTGTGGATCGGGATAACGATTGAGCTCTGCGTCGCGCAGGGTTTCTAACCAGGCATCAGTCATGGCGGTTGGCCAGACGTAGGGGTTTTCCATCGCATCAAGCTTGATGTAATTACCGGGCTCAGGCACGTGATAAGCAGAAAGTGCTTTGATCTCGCTACGAATCAGCCGAGTAACGTCGTCGTTGATGCTCATCGTTATTTTTTAATGCGGTATTCTGCAGAACGCGCGTGCGCGGTTAAGCCTTCGCCATGGGCAAGAGTTGAGGCAATTTGGCCAAGAGTAGAACTGCCCTGCTCTGAACACATGATCAAGCTTGAGCGTTTTTGAAAATCATAAACGCCTAAGGGCGAACTAAAACGCGCGGTGCGTGAAGTCGGCAACACGTGGTTAGGGCCGGCGCAGTAATCGCCTAAGGCTTCAGCAGTGTAACGACCCATGAAGATAGCACCGGCATGACGAATGGTTTTCGCCATGGTTTCAGGATCTTCAACGGATAATTCTAAATGCTCAGGGGCAATGGAGTTTGAGATTTCAACGGCTTGTTCTAAATCACGCACTTTAATTAAGGCACCGCGGTCAGCTAATGCTTTACGAATAATTTCAGCGCGTGGCATTTCAGCCAGTAATTTGTCCATGCTTTCGGCCACGGCATCAAGGAAGGCTTGATCAGGACAAAGTAAAATAGATTGCGCATCTTCGTCATGCTCGGCTTGCGAAAATAAGTCCATCGCAATCCAGTCTGGATTGGTCTTACCGTCACAGATAACTAAAATTTCGGATGGACCGGCAATCATGTCGATGCCAACCGTACCAAAAACTAATTTTTTAGCTGTTGCTACATAGATGTTACCGGGGCCAACAATTTTGTCGACTTGCGGAATGGTTTCAGTGCCATAGGCCATTGCGGCGACGGCTTGCGCACCACCAATAGTATAAATGGTATCCACACCGGCAATTTCAGCCGCGGCATAAACCATTTCATTGACCACACCATCTGGTGTTGGCACGACCATAATTAATTCTTTCACGCCCGCAACCTTGGCAGGAATGGCATTCATTAACACTGATGAAGGATAAGCTGCCTTACCACCCGGCACGTACAAACCAACCCGATCTAACGCCGTGACTTGTTGGCCTAACAAGGTGCCATCAGCTTCAGTGTATGACCAGGAATCCATACGTTGTTTTTCATGGTAATCACGAACACGTTGTGCGGCTTGTTTTAGTGCCTCAAGTTGTTCTGGTGTTACCGCAGACATCGCTTGTTGGCGACGCCGTGCAGAGACTTTAAGTGCTGACAAACTGTCTGCATCTAAGCGGTCAAATTTTTTGGTGTATTCAAGCACCGCTGAATCGCCTTGCTTACGCACGGCGTTGAGGATTTCATTAACGGTCGTCAACACGCCATCATCTGAAACGGATTCCCATTCCAGTAAGGCGCTTAACTCGCTGGCAAAACCAGTGTCGTTAGCATTGAGTTTTCTGATCTCAGGCACTTTTCTTATCTCGCAGTGCAACAGCTTCGGCCATAGTGTTAATCAATGATTTAATGCGTGCGTGCTTCATTTTCATTGAGGCTTTATTCACAATCAAACGCGAACTGATTTCCATGATGTGTTCTAAAGGTTCAAGACCGTTAGCTTTTAAAGTGTTACCGGTATCGACCACATCAACAATTAAGTCTGACAAGCCAACGATTGGCCCCAGTTCCATAGAACCGTAAAGTTTAATGATGTCGACTTGTTGGCCTTTTTCGGCGTAGTAGCGTGATGCAATGTTCACGTACTTGGTGGCAATGCGCAGACGTCGACCATTAATTGGTTCAGGTTTAACCGGCCCGGCGACCATCATTTTACAAGCGGCAATATTAAGATCCAGTGGCTCATACAACTCGGTGCCGCCGTATTCAATCAACACGTCTTTACCGGTGATGCCTAAATCAGCCGCGCCGTATTCAACAAAGGTTGGCACATCTGACGCGCGAATGATGACTAACTTCACATCCGGCACGTTGGTGTCCAGTATCAACTTACGACATTTATCCGGATCATCGGTGGGCACAATACCGGCATGCGCCAGCAATGGCAGCGCTTCCTTATAGATACGGCCTTTTGAAACTGCGATGCTTATTGTGTCGTTACTCATCAGTCTTTTCCTAGTTCGGTACACGACGAATGGTCGCGCCTAACGATGCCAGCTTTTCTTCAATACAATCATAACCGCGATCAATGTGGTAAATACGATCCACCACGGTGTCGCCTTTCGCCACCAGACCCGCTAACACCAAACTTGCCGAAGCACGTAAATCAGTTGCCATCACTGGCGCGCCATTCAAGCCTTCAACGCCGGTACTAAACGCGGTGTTACCTTCTAAACGAATTTTTGCACCCATGCGTTCCATTTCTGAGACGTGCATGAAGCGATTTTCAAATACTGTTTCAGTGATCACTCCACCGCCTTCGGCAACAATATTCATTGCGGTAAATTGCGCCTGCATATCCGTTGGAAATGCAGGATAAGGCGCGGTGTGAATATCCACGGCTTTAGGGCGTCGGCCATGCATGTCGAGTGAAATCCAGTCTTCACCCACTTCAATGTCGGCACCGGCTTCAACCAATTTGGCTAGCACGGCATCGAGAATATCCGGGCGCGTGTCTTTAACTTTAATCTTACCGCCGGTAATTGCCGCGGCAATCAAATAGGTACCGGTTTCAATTCGGTCAGGCAGCACGTCATATTCAGTGCCGTGTAAACTGTCGACACCTTCAATAGTAATCGTGTCTGTGCCCGCGCCTTCTAACTTTGCACCCATGGCAATTAAGCAATTGGCTAAATCCACCACTTCGGGTTCACGCGCCGCATTTTCAATCACGGTCGTGCCTTTGGCCAGTGTTGCGGCCATCATTAAATTCTCAGTGCCGGTCACCGTCACTAAGTCCATCACTAAACGCGCACCTTTTAAACGTTCAGCACGAGCTTTGATGTAACCATTTTCAACGCTGACATCGGCGCCCATTTGTTGCAAGCCTTTAATGTGCAAATTCACCGGACGGGAACCAATCGCACAGCCGCCCGGCAGTGATACATCGGCCTGCCCGTAGTGAGCAAGCAAAGGACCCAGCACTAAAATCGATGAACGCATGGTCTTAACTAATTCGTAAGGCGCGTAAAAATTCTTAATCTTACTGGCGTTAACTTCAATATTGAGTTTTTCGTCGACAACGAATTCCACACCCAGTGCGCCAAGCAACTCCAGCGTGGTGGTAATGTCGTGCAAATGCGGCACGTTACGGACAGTGACTTTTTCATCAGACAATAAAGTCGCGGCCAAAATTGGCAACGCCGCATTTTTCGCGCCAGCGATACGCACTTCACCATTGAGGGTAGCGCCGCCGGTTATAATTAATTTATCCATGTCACTCGCATTTTTTTTAAATACTTTAAAAACAGCAAAGCCACCTCAGTCGGTGGCCTTACGTTTGACGGGAAGTCTTGTCAGACTATCCCATACTAAATTTGCTGGCCTTTTCCCAATCCGCTGGGGTGTATGCTTTGATGCTCAGTGCATGAATCTCGCCTGAGGTAATTCGGTCGCCCAAGGTGCCATAAACAAGGCGTTGTTTAGCTAATGGCGCTTTACCCGCAAAGACTTCACCAATCACAATGGCGTCGAAATGGCTGCCGTCACCTGTCACGCGGACTTCAACGTTTTCTAGGCCGGCTTCAATTAAGGCTTTTATGGCATCAGGTTCCATACACTCTCTACTCTATTACGGGATTAAGGGCGGCCTATTCTATAGAAGATTGCGCCGAAAGGCGAAATCTAACCGCGTTTCAGCGGCAATATATTGTCCAGACTGCAGGCACGGGCAATGGCCAGCATTTGCGTGGGCATATTGATGTAGCTAATGGGTTTGTTTTGGCTACGGGCAAAACGCATCCATTCAATCAATAAGGCCAGACCGGCACTATCACTTCGACTAACATTTTGTAGGTCCAGTACCAATGAAGGTGAGGTCCTGAAGATATCCATGCCCTGACGCCAGATTACTGGCACGGTCTGAAAACTCAGCACACCTTTGAGGATGAAACAGCCATCTTCGCGGCGTTTCAGCGAAATTATGTCGGCACCGCTCATGGATTATTTACCATCGCCTTCAGCTTGGCTGTAAAGGAACTGACCAATCACTTGTTCCAGCACAATCGCTGATTGAGTCAGACGTAAATCGCCACCTTCAACTAAAAACTTTTCTTCACCACCGGGCTCAAGGCTGACATATTGCTCACCCAGCAAACCGGCGGTAAAAATGCTCGCCGAGGTATCAGTTGGCAAGGTGTTGTATTGACCAGAAATTTCCATGGTCACCACCGCTTCATAAGTTGTATTGTCAAAACCAATATTGGCAACACGACCAACACGGACGCCGGCGACAGACACAGGGGAACGCACTTTCAGCCCACCAATATTTTCAAACCGTGCGGTCACTGAGTAACCATCACCACCGGTGGCATTGCTCAAATTACTGACTTGCATCGCCAACATAAACAAGGCGGCAGCGCCAATGACTATGAAAATCCCAACCGTTATTTCTACTGTTTTTGAATTGTGCATCACACACTCCAGCTAAGGCATTGCTGCCTGTTAAATCAATTAAACATTAATGCGGTCAGCACAAAGTCGAGCCCTAAAACAGCTAAGGCGCTATGTACTACCGTCCGTGTTGTTGCGCGCCCCACCCCTTCTGAGGTCGGTATCGCGTCATATCCTTCATAAAGCGCTATCCAGCTGACGACAATGCCGAAGACGATACTTTTGATCACGCCATTCATCACGTCTTCCATGAAGTCGACTTTGGCCTGCATTTGCGACCAGTAAGCGCCTTCATCAACACCGAGTAGACCTACACCGACAAAGTAACCGCCGATAACACCCATGGCGCTAAAAATAGCGGCCAGAATAGGCATTGAAATAAAGCCTGCTAAGAACCTTGGCGCAATCACCCGCTTCATGGGATCAACCGCCATCATTTCCATGCCGGATAATTGTTCGGTACTTTTCATTAAACCGATTTCAGCGGTTAACGCCGAACCTGCGCGGCCAGCAAACAACAACGCAGAGACAACCGGCCCTAACTCACGTACCAGCGATAATGCCACCACAATGCCCAATGATTGCTCGGCGCCAAAATCAACCAAGGTGTTATAACCTTGCAAACCCAGCACCATGCCAACGAACAAGCCAGATACTAAAATAATCAAAAATGACAATACGCCAACAGAAAACAACTGTTGAATCAGTAATGCAGGGCGTGGAATAACTGACGGAATACTATTGATAAGTTGGAAAAAGAACAGATGCCCGCGGCCGACTCGTTGGAAAAACTGCAGACCTTTCTGGCCAATCCTTTGTAAAACATTAAGCATTATTTCGTACCATCGCCTTGACCCGCTAACAAGTCATCAACGTACTGCGAGCCAGGGTAATGGAACGGCACCGGGCCATCCGGTAAGCCATGCATAAATTGTTTAACCCAATCTGAATTGGTCGAGGTCATTTCAGCGGAGGTGCCTTCACCGACAACTCGGCCTTCTGAAAGCACGTAAATGTAATCAGCGATGGTGGCCGTTTCCTGCACATCATGTGAGACCACGATACTGGTCAAACTCAAAGCATCATTTAATAGTCTAATCAGCTGCACTAGCGCGCCCATCGAAATAGGGTCTTGTCCGGTGAACGGTTCGTCATACATGATCATCATCGGATCCAGTGCGATAGCACGCGCCAAAGCGATACGCCTTGCCATACCGCCGGATAACTCAGAAGGCATTAAGTCACGCGCGTTGCGCAAACCTACTGCTTCAAGTTTCATCAACACTAAGTCACGAACCATAGCTTCTGGTAATGCCGTGTGCTCACGGATAGGAAACGCGACATTATCAAACACGGTCAGGTCGGTGAGTAAGGCACCACTTTGAAATAGCATGCCCATGCGTTTACGTAATTCAAATAACTGCTTGCGGCTTAAATGCGGCACTTGCTGGCCATCTACTTCAATCGTGCCGGCATCTGGGCGTAACTGGCCACCAATCAATTTCAGCAAAGTCGTTTTGCCGGTGCCACTGGGACCCATGATCGCGGTGATTTGACCTCGGCGGATGTCTAAATCGACGCCGTTAAATATTTTGCGACTACCTCGCGAAAAATGCAGGTTACGGATGCGAACTAACACATCGTCTTCAGAACTGCTCATAATTCCATCTTTTATTATTTATTAAATACGCTAAACCCCGATGCATTTTATTGCATTCTCGCGGCTAATGTTACCCCTAAACCCTACTTACTACGCAGACAATTGGCTGGCAGTTTCATTAAGCAGCGTCCATCTGTCAAGTTGGACGTAGTGTTTATAAGCTTAAGCACCGATGAGCTCTGCGATGATGGTCACATTTTGCATCGTTTCAAGGGAAGGTGCTTCCCCACCTATTATAAAGTGTATTTTTTCTGACTTTGGCGTATCAACCAGTACCGACTCAATGTAGGCACGTAAATCAGCTAAGTCAGTACCCACTTCGCCGGTATCTATTACCACCAATGAGGGGTGGTTTTGACCGTGTCGCGCATAACAATTCATCACCGTGTGACAATCGCCCAAGGGTACCCAAATTGGCCAGTCAGCTAATGCTGGCCGCCAAACTTGCTCAGCCTGGGTTGAGGCCACAAAGCCTGCCAACACATCACCCAGTACTTCGATGCTTTCTGGCAGCGGCTGTAGCGTTTCAGGCAACTCAAAAAACAAACTGAAATCTTCGCTGGCATCATCAGCCCATTGTTCCAGCAACTCATCATCCACCTCTATCCACTGCTCGGCAGGCACCAACACACAACGGTATTCATTGGCGTAGTAACCAAGCTTCCAATCAGTCGGTAAATCATCCGGGTAAAACTGCATTTCCCAACTAGGATGTAGCCAGCCACGCGCGCCAACCACTATCTCTGCCAGATTGTCTGAATCTAATTTCATGGCGTCCACTTAAACCTTTGACACTAGCCTTATTAGCTCTCATTATCGCTTAAATAGCGGCTACTTAACATGCCGACATTGGCAATTATGACAAACATCATTCAATTCAAAATTCCTAAACCCAAGCAAAAGCACAAAGGCAAAACCTTGTGCAAAAACGGCCTGCATAAATGGGAAATTGTCACTGAACGTCGCTTTGATGTGCATCAAGGCGGCTTAGTCACTGAATTTCGTTGCCAACGCTGCGGCAAAACGCGCATTAAAGCGCTCTAGCCAATAATTTCTGCCCGCGTCTCAAGATCAATGCGCAATTGCCGACTACAATTATTAACGGTTCTGCAGTCAACGAATAATATTCTGTGTGCAATTTACGACACTGACATAATGCTGAGCAACACCTTATAAACCTTACTACTTTGGTGCTAACAGCTTGATTATCAGGCAAGAGAATGACATCATCCCTTACATTAGTCGGGGGAGATGATCGGCAGAGAATCTGCTGAGTGTTGTCTTTGTACCACAGTATGGATAATTGTGAAGTTATAATATGAATAATTGTTTGCGAAACTTATTTTTACCCTTTGGGTTACTTGCCGTTTTAACACTGAGTGGTTGTGCGAGCGTTGGCGAAACTGATCCTGAAGATCCGTTTGAGTCCTATAACCGCGCCATTTACTCATTCAATGATGGGCTTGATCGCGCTGTCATAAAACCAATCGCGCAAGGTTATAACGCCGTGTTGCCGAATCCGGTCAATAAAGGCATCAGTAATTTCTTCAGCAACCTCGACGATGTTGTGGTGCTGTTCAACGACATACTGCAATTTAAATTTGAGCAAGCCTTATCCGACACCGGTCGTATCGTCTTTAATACTACCTTTGGTTTACTCGGATTCATTGATGTCTCCACTGAACTGCAATTGCCGAAACATAACGAAGACTTTGGTCAAACCTTAGGTTACTGGGGTGTTGATTCTGGTCCGTACTTTGTTTTACCCATATTAGGTCCAAGCACCATTCGTGATACCGGTGGCATAGTTGTTGACTCCTTTGTTGATCCAATCAATGAAGTTGAACATAGCGATGATCGCTTAGGTTTATTCGTGCTTAAAGGCATTGATACTCGTGCCGGCTTATTAAGCGCCAGTACCATTCTGGAAGAAGCTGCACTAGACCCTTATCTGTTTGTTCGCGGTGCCTACTTACAGCGCCGTCAAAGCTTGGTTTTCGACGGTAATCCGCCGCCACCAACATTTGAAGATTAAAGATTTAAACAAATCCGTATAAAGCCCCATCCAAATGATGGGGCTTTTTTTATGGCACTCGCTACCGAAATATAGGATGTTAACCGAATATGCTAGCTTTTAATGCATTTTATTCTCATTTTTACCGACGTTAGAACACAATAAAATCTCATTAGAATTCGCTTGGCCTACACCCTAGAATCCGTGACAATACTGGCCAGCTAATACCACCAACCACAGACCTCAAAAGATCACCATGCTACTAACAAACATAATTGCTGTCCTCGTCGGTTTCGGCGCCTTAATATGGGGCGCGGAACGTTTTGTGCTTGGTGCCTCGGCCACGGCGCGCAACCTAGGTGTCTCCCCTCTAATTATTGGACTAACGGTGGTTGGCTTTGGTACCTCCGCCCCTGAAATGTTGGTCTCGGGTATCGCCGCCTGGTATGGCACACCGGGAATTTCTATTGGTAATGCGCTGGGTTCAAACATTGCCAATATTGGTTTGGTACTTGGTTTCACCGCATTAGTTTCGCCGATTATTGTTAGTTCAGATATTCTGCGACGCGAATTCCCGTTGCTGTTCTTGTCGTTAATTTTCGCTTTGCTGCTGATTTTTGACGGTGAAATGAGCCGTCTCGATGGCTACTTATTGCTCGGTGGCATGGTACTTATCCTGTACTGGATTGTTCGCATCGGTTTACGCAGTCGCCAAAAAGACCCAATGCGCACTGAATTTGAAGCCGAAATGCAGGAGGAAATCCCTGCAGAAATGTCAAATGCCAAAGCTTTTTTCTGGCTGTTTCTTGGTGCACTGGTTCTACTGGCTGCGTCACGTGCGGTGGTCTGGGGCGCCACCGATATCGCTCGTGCTTTAGGGGTCAGCGATTTAGTGATTGGTCTTACCGTTATCGCCATCGGCACCAGTTTACCGGAACTGGCGGCCTCGATTATGTGTGTGCTGAAAAAAGAATATGACATCGCGATTGGTAATGTCGTCGGCTCCAATATGTTCAACATACTGGCGGTCATGGGCATTCCCGGGGCTATCGGCACATTCATCATTCCCGCCGACGCACTGAGCCGCGACTATGGTGTGATGTTTGTATTCACCGTTGGATTATTTGTGATGTCCTATGGCCTAAAAGGCCCTGGCCGAATCAATCGAATTGAAGGCGGCATTTTATTCAGCGGCTATATCGCTTATATGGTGTTTGTCTACCTCGCCAGCGTATAACCTGCCAGCCGGTTAGGCTATACTGGCTTCATAAAATAACGACTTTCATTCCTCACTATTTAAAGACAAGTATGAACGATAAAAACCTGTGCAACATGGGCCTGGCCGTCATTGACGCCGAAATAGAGGCGATTAAAGCACTGCGTAACAGGCTCGGTAATGATTTCACCAGCGCTTGCCATGCCATGCTTGACTGCAAAGGCCGCATTATCGTTATCGGCATGGGTAAATCTGGCCACATTGGTGGCAAAATAGCCTCTACGCTTGCCAGCACCGGTAGCCCGGCATTTTTTGTTCATCCGGGTGAAGCCGCGCATGGTGACTTCGGCATGATTACCGCCGATGACGTTATCGTCGCGATTTCAAACTCCGGCGAAACCGATGAAATTATTACCCTATTACCACTGATTAAACGGCTTGGTATTCCACTGATTGCACTATGTGGCAAACAACATTCCGCACTAGGTCAAGCAGCCAGTAGCTATCTCGATATCAGTGTTGAAATTGAGGCTTGCCCGCTCAATTTAGCTCCCACTTCCAGCACCACAGTCACCCTAGTGGTGGGCGATGCCCTCGCCGTCGCATTACTCGACGCGCGTGGCTTTACTGAAAAAGACTTTGCCCACTCTCACCCGGCTGGCCGACTTGGTCGACGCTTGCTGCTGCACATCACAGATGTCATGCACAGCGGTGATGCTATTCCCGTTGTCGACACTAGCGTCACGCTCAGTGCAGCACTGCTGGAAATGACCGCTAAAGGTCTCGGCATGACTGCGATTGTTGATGATCAACACAAACTCTGCGGTATCTTCACGGACGGTGATCTTCGTCGTACACTGGATGACTCTATTGATATTCATAACACGCAAATTGCCGACTGCATGACACGTGAGTTCACTAGCGTTAGCGGCGATATTTTGGCAGAAGAAGCGCTGCTCACCATGCAAGAAAAAGAAATTAACGGCTTAATTGTGGTTGATGAAAACAATACCTTAATCGGCGTTCTTAACATGCATGACTTATTGCGTGCAGGTGTGGTTTAACACGAGAGTTTTTTATGAAAGACATACTACAACGTGCAGCCAAGATTGAATTAGTTATCTTTGATGTTGATGGTGTCCTCACCGATGGCAGCTTATTCTTTGGTGATGATGGGCTCGAGTATAAAGCCTTTAATTCACGCGATGGTCACGGCATGAAAATGCTCCAGGAAGCTGGCGTGATAGTCGCCATCATTACTGGCCGCACTTCTAAGGTCGTTGACTACCGAATGAAGAACCTTGGTGTTGAACACGTTTACCAGGGCCAGCTTGATAAACGCCATGCCTTTGCTGAAATCACCAAAAAATTAAATATTGATCCTGCCAACGTTGCCTACGTCGGTGACGATGTTGTTGACCTGCCCGTGATGGTACAAGTTGGTTTAGCGATTGCGGTGCAAGACGCACACTCAATGGTGCTTAAACATTCGCACTGGCAAACACCGAGCAATGGTGGCCATGGCGCCGGTCGTGATGTCTGCGAAATGTTAATGGAAGCGCGCGGTGTATTACAAGAAAAGCTGGAGAGCTATCTTAAGTGAACATCCGCTTACTGCTTGTTGTCTTAGTATTAGTCGGCATGGCCGGCATCACAGTATGGATAGACAACGCCAGTCAGGTTGATATTGAAGCTACTGACACCACCGAAAAAAAGCGCCACGTGCCAGACTATTATATGGACAATTTTGAAGTCACCACCATGAATGTCGAAGGCAAACCGCAGTCTTTATTGCAGTCAGTCAAAATGAAGCACTTCCCCGATGATGACAGCACCGAACTGGCCATGCCGGTCATGACTTTATACCGAGCATCTGGAAACCCGTGGGTCATCCGTTCCGAACGCGGTTGGATCACGGCCAATAACGAGCTCATTCTTCTCAGTGGCAAAGTCCGCATCGAAAGAACATCCGGTCCACAAAATCGACCCGTCACTTTATACACCGACCGTCTACGTATTCACCCTGATACTGAGTTTGCAGAAACTGATCGCCCAGTAACCTTACTCAGTGATACCCGCCGCACCGATGCGATTGGCATGCGTGCTTACGTTCAGGAAGGCCGAATCCAACTGCTTAATGATGTACAGGTGAGTTATGAAAACTAAACAGCAAATTCTCTCGCTAGCGCTGTTATTAATGGGTAGCCTATTCACTCAACCCGCGTTAGCACTTTCTACCGACAGCGAACAGCCAATGAATATTCAAGCTGATCGAGTCGATATTGACGATGAAAAAGGCACCAGTATTTTTCATGGCAATGTTGTCATTACCCGCGGCAGTATTCGTATTACTGGCAACAAAGTCACCGTTTATCGCGACAAACAAAAAAACCTCGATAAGATCCATGCTGTTGGCCAAAAGGGCAAGCCCGCTCATTTTCAACAACGTCCCGATAACAAACCAGATGACGTGATCGCTGAAGCGATTAACCTGCGTTATAACGCCTCCACCGAAATTCTTGATCTAAAACAAAGTGCTAAGGCCGTGCAAGGTGGTAGTGTTACTACTGGAGACCATATTGTTTACAAATCAAAAACCGATACCGTCATCGCCAAGAGCAAACCCGGGGCCAGTAAAAATAATGGTGGCCGAGTGAATATTACTATTCAACCGAAGAAGAACAAAAAGACCAAAAAATAACGCAACTCATGAAAACCTTACGCGCTGACAATCTAATTAAAAAATACCGCTCCCGCGCCGTCGTTGATGATGTATCCATCTCCGTTAATGGCGGAGAGATCGTTGGCTTACTCGGCCCTAATGGTGCGGGTAAAACCACTAGCTTCTATATGATGGTGGGTCTGGTCAGTGCTGACAAAGGCAATATCTATCTCGACGATCAAGCCATCAGTAAATTACCGATGCACCGCCGCGCGCGACTCGGCATTGGTTACTTACCACAAGAAGCCTCGGTTTTTCGCAAACTCACGGTTGCCGATAATATTCGCGCAATATTACAAACGTTACCTGATTTAGACGAAGAACAAATTGAAACAGAAACCGAAGAGCTATTACGTGAATTAAACATTACCCATATTCGTGACTCTATCGGTGTCAGCCTCTCAGGCGGTGAACGTCGCCGCGTTGAAATTGCCCGTGCGTTAGCGACCCGACCTGACTTTATTCTGCTAGATGAACCATTTGCCGGGGTAGATCCACTTTCTGTCATGGATATTAATTCCATAATCAGTCACTTACGCGATCTCGGAATTGGCGTGCTAATTACCGATCATAATGTAAGGGAAACACTGGGTATTTGTGAACGCGCCTATGTCATGAATGAAGGCAAAATTATCGCTGAAGGCTCACCGGAAACCCTGTTAAACGACCCACATGTTCGCGAAGTTTACCTTGGCCAGCATTTTACCCTGTGATGCGATATTCGACTGTATTACTCACAAACATGCGCTATTATTAGATTAGAGATGCCTGATACTTCCAATAAAATGTTAAGCCGTTCATGAAGCAATCCATCCAGCTTCGTCTAGGCCAAAACCTAACCATGACACCGCAGCTGCAGCAGGCGATACGGCTACTGCAACTGTCTTCGTTAGAACTCAGTGCAGAAATTCAAGAAGCACTCGAATCAAATCCCATGTTAGAAGTTGAAGGCGAAGAAGCCAACAACAATAATACTGACGCTGAAAAGGTGAATGGCGAAACATCGGCTAGTGAACCTGCCAATAACAATGACGTGGACGCCGCCACAACTGAAACCGACAAAGCACTGCAACAAACCGAAATGCCCGATGAGTTACCGGTCGATACTGCGTGGGATGATATTTATGAACCCACCACTTACCAAGCTAGTAATTCTTCGTCGGCTAGTGGTCCGGGCGATCGTGAAGTCGAATTTCAAAACCCTGAGTCAGAAAGTTTATGGCAACACTTAAGCTGGCAAATGGATCTCACCCCCTTTTCACCGACCGACTTACAAATTGCTACCACTATCATCGACTCTATCAGTGATGATGGTTACCTGGATGTCAGCACTGAAGACTTACACAACAGCTTGCTTAAAGATTTACCCGAATTAGAGCTTGATGAAGTCGATGCGGTTTTACGCCAAATACAAAATTTCGAACCTACTGGTGTTGCGGCCCGCAATTTAGGTGAATGTCTCACCTTACAGCTACAACAACTTGCAGAAGATACTCCTTGGCGCGAACAAGCGTTCCGTTTGGTGCGGGAACATCTCGATATTTTAGCCAGCCATGATTACAGTTTGTTAATGCGTCGCATGAAATTGTCTGAGGAAGATCTCGGTCTAGTCGTTGAACTGATTCGTTCACTTAATCCAAGACCCGGTAGCCAAATTTCAAGCCAGCAAACTGAATACATTGTACCCGACGTATTTGTGCGCAAAATTAAAGGTGTATGGAAAGTAGAACTTAACGCAGAAGTAGCACCCAAGCTGCGTATCAACAACATGTATGCCGGGCTCATTCGCCGCGCCGACAGTAGTAAAGATAACAATTTCCTCAAAGATAACTTACAGGAAGCACGCTGGTTATTAAAAAGTTTGCAAAGCCGTAATGAGACCTTACTCAAAGTGGCTACCCGTATTGTTGAACATCAACGCGGCTTCCTCGAGCATGGTGAAGAAGCTATGAAAGCCTTAGTCTTACATGATATTGCTGAAGCGGTTGAAATGCATGAATCGACTATCTCGCGTGTCACCACCCGCAAATACATGCACACCCCTCGTGGCATTTTTGAACTTAAATATTTCTTCTCCAGCCATGTTGGCACTGCCAATGGCGGAGAATGTTCTTCCACCGCTATTCGCGCTTTTTTGAAAAAATTAATTGCCGCAGAAGAACCTAAAAAACCATTGAGCGATAACAAACTGGCCACATTGCTGGCTCAACAAGGGATCAACGTCGCACGACGCACAGTAGCAAAATACCGTGAAGCGATGACAATTCCACCTTCTAATGAACGTAAAAGATTAATGTGATTTATCAACGACAACAAAGGAGAACCGCCTATGCAAATTAACGTAACCGGACATCATGTAGATGTTACCGAGGCGATGCGTAACTATGTCATCTCAAAATTTGAGCGTCTTGAACGCCATTTTGACCACGTCACAGATACGCACGTTATTCTATCGGTTGAAAAGTTAAGGCAAAAAGCAGAAGCGACCGTGCATATCACCAAGCACAAACTGTTTGCTGAAGCGGTGGATGAAAATATGTATGCATCTATCGATGAATTAGTCGATAAACTCGATCGGCAAATTAAAAAACACAAAGAAAAACTCACTAACCACCATCGTGGTCAAGCGGGTGTGAAAAATCTCGAGATCGAGCCTGATAATGACCAGGCCGGTGCTGAATAAAGGTAAACGAATACTGACATGAATATCTCTGATATCCTCAAGCCGGATTGCGTGTCTTGCGCTGTCTCTTCACCCAGCAAAAAGCGCGCGCTTGAGCAACTAAGCAATTTGATTATTGATGACAACCCCGAATTAACAGGCGGTGAAATTTTCGAGAGCCTGATTTCTCGGGAAAAGCTCGGTAGTACAGGCATTGGTCACGGTGTCGCTATTCCTCATGGACGCGTGCACACTGATGGCAAATCAATAGGTGCCTTTATTCAATTATCAAATGATATAGACTATGATTCGATAGATTCTAAACCGGTCGATTTAATGTTCGGGCTACTGGTGCCTGAACACTCTACCGACGAGCATCTGCAAATTTTATCGACCTTAGCGCAGATGTTCAGTGATGAACCTTTTTGTGAAAAATTGCGGTCGGCTGAAAACCCAGAAGTGCTTTACAGCTTATTGACACAATGGAGTAGCAGTACAACGGAATGAAATGACTACTGCAATTTCAGTCAAAACATTATTCGAAGAACATCGCGATAAACTCACCCTTGAGTTTGTCGCCGGTTCTGAGGGTGAAGAGCGTTTTATCCAACTCGATCAAGCGCAAATAAGTACCGAAAGTGTGCCCGATGTTTCTTTCGTTGGGCATATGAATTTTATTCACCCGCATCGAATTCAAATTATTGGTAGCCGTGAAACAGAGTACCTCGATTCGTTAGACGAGTTAGAACGCGCACAGTCACTTGTTCGATTATACGATGGCGATCCGTTGTGTATTATTATAGCGAATAGTCTTGTTGTCGCCGATGACTTAATCGAGCACTCAACCCGTAGTGGCGTGCCCTTGTTTCGTTCATTACAAAACAGCCAGTTTTTAGTTAATCACCTACAGTATTATCTCTCTCATAACCTTGCTAGTCGTATCACTTTGCACGGTGTATTTCTAGAAGTCATCGGCCTTGGCGTGTTGCTCACTGGGCAAAGTGGCGTTGGTAAAAGCGAGCTGGCACTTGAGCTTATCAGCCGTGGACATCGGTTAATCGCTGATGATGCACCTGAATTTTCCAGGGTTTCCCCCGACACCTTAAGCGGCGCTTGTCCGGCAGCACTAAAAGACTTTCTTGAAGTTCGTGGTCTTGGTATCTTGAATATTCGTGCCATGTTCGGCGATAACAGCATCAAGGATAGTAAATACCTGCGTCTGATCGTCAACCTTGAAGATATGAACGATCAACAATTACAAGAAATTGATCGGCTGACGGGAAGTCATCAACTGCGCAGCATACTGAATGTTGATATTGAGCAAGTCACCTTACCCGTGGCGCCCGGGCGTAACCTAGCAGTATTAATTGAGATTGCAGTGCGAAATCATATTCTTGCCTTAAAAGGTTATAATGCAGCCGAAGACTTTATGCAGCATCAAAGAACTTTTATTACTAACGACAAAGACAATAACTAAAAATTTCTGAACAAGGTTTGTTCTATGAATACCAGCTTACTCGTCATCACTCACGACGACATTGGCAAAGCACTCGTTGAAACAGCTACCAGCATGCTTGGGGTATGCCCGCTGACGATTGATTCACTTGGTGTTACTAAAGATCACAACCCTGACGAAGTTCATGAGGCGGCCTGCGCGCTAGTAGAAAAAAATGGCGCCACCTTAGTGCTAACTGATATGTATGGTTCCACACCGAGCAACATAGCCTGGCGTTTACTGGCCCATAATCATGTGCGTGTCGTCAGCGGTATTAACTTACCGATGTTGATTCGAGTTCTAAATTATCCCACACTTGATCTCGATGAATTAGTCGTTAAGGCCGTTAGCGGCGGTTGCGATGGCGTCATCAGTAGTCAAATCATTAGTGACCCTGATTTGCTCAGCAGGCAGGCCGAATAATGGCGACACAAGAAGTCACCATCGTTAATAAATTAGGCCTGCATGCTCGTGCGGCAGCTAAATTTGTCACACTCGCCTCTTCCTTTAATAGCGAAATTGAGCTCGCGCATGAAAATCGAACAGTTAACGGTAAAAGTATTATGGGTGTGATGATGCTTGCAGCGTCGAAAGGTACACAACTAACGCTGATGGCCAGCGGTGATGATGAAAGCAACGCCCTGACCTCACTGAGTGAACTCATTGCTGAACGTTTTGGCGAAGACGAATAAGGGGCTGACTGATTAGCATCTCTTTAACAGGCACTGGTGTTTCTCGCGGCATTGCGATTGGCGATGTACATTTGCTGCAACGCGGACAAGTTGAGATTCCTGAATACACCATTTCTGCTAAATTAGTGGACGATGAGGTAGAACGTTTAACAACCGCGTTACGCACCGCCCGGGCGCAACTCAAAGCAATTCGTAAACGTATCCCCGATTCAACACCGGCTGATATTGGTTCATTCATTGATGCGCATTTGCTGATGATTGAAGATTCAATGCTTAGTAGTGAACCAATTAACACCATTAAAGCCACTCGATGTAATGCCGAGTGGGCATTGAAACAACAGCGTGATGCACTGGTTAAAGTCTTTGATGAAATGGATGATCCCTACTTGCGCACTCGTAAAGATGATATCGACCATGTTGTTAACCGGATTCAAGTGCTGCTGCTCGATAAATCAGCCCATGCCAGTGATTTAGATAGCCGTCTTAAAGGCTGCATACTCATTGCCGACGACCTAACCCCTGCCGATACAGTACTCATGCAACATTATGGTATTGCCGGGTTTGTGACTGAATACGGTGGCCCTACATCGCATACCTCTATTCTTGCACGCAGTCTTGGCGTACCAGCCATCGTTGGCTTACGCCATGCGCGGCGTTATTTAACTGAAGGCGAATCAATCATTATCGATGGCCGCACGGGTATTATGATGGCCGATTGTGATGATCGCACTATCCGTCACTACCGTCGCCACCAACGTGAAGAAAAGAAACGGCTTAACGAATTAAAAACCCTGAAAGATAAACCGGCCATCACACTTGATGGCAAAGCCATCACCTTACAGGCAAATATAGAACTACCCGAAGATATTCCGGCCGTTAAAAAAGCCGGGGCCGAAGGTATTGGTTTATTCCGTACTGAATTTTTATTCATGAACCGCAATGACTTCCCCGACGAGGACGAACAGTACAAAGTTTACGCCCGTGTTATCAAAGCACTCAAAGGTAAACCTGTCACCATCCGCACCTTTGACTTAGGGGCAGACAAACAATTTGATAGTGGTGAAGAAAGTGGTAAGCCACTCAGCTCAAATCCGGCACTGGGTCTACGGGCGGTTCGTTTATGTTTACGCGACCCGAGTATCTTTCTGCCGCAAATCCGCGCCATATTACGCGCATCAGTGTACGGCCCAGTCAGGATAATGATTCCGATGCTCACCAGCCTTGCAGAACTAGAACAGGTAAAACAAATTATCGATGAAGCAAAACTCGAACTCGACAGGCAAGGTATTGCTTACGCCGATAATATTGCGATCGGCGGCATGATCGAAGTCCCTGCCGCCGCATTAGCCGCTAACCAGTTTGCCAAGCATCTAGATTTCTTTTCCATCGGTACCAATGATTTAATTCAATACACACTGGCCATCGACCGCGTTGATGACGAAGTTAGCTATCTCTACGATCCACTGCATCCCGCTGTGCTACAACTAATACACATGTCTATTCGCGCTGCCGATAAGGCAGGAATTGCCATTGCTATGTGTGGTGAAATGGCTGGCGACCCGCACTACACTCGATTGCTGCTCGGCCTCGGCTTGCGTGAGTTTAGTATGCATCCTTCCGTTATGCTTGAGATAAAGCGCACAATCAATAACAGTGATACTCGCCTACTCACTAAACCCGCACGAAAAACACTAAATAGTTCACGGTTAAATGAAGTTGAGAAAATTATTAGCAACATGAACAATGCTGAGCATGAATAAACAACTGTAGCGATTCACCTCCAATTAATTTCCATTTTTAATCCATCATCACGTGCACCCCTGCTATTAGGCAGGTAGAATAGTCGCTCATCCTAAAAAGGTTCAGAAGCGAAGCGTAGTCATGCCAGAAATCTCTGACGAACAAAAACCACTGGATCGCCTGCATATATTCTCCAAGGCGTTACGAAGTGGTACGTTAGAACAGCTTCGCTTAATGCTGAATGGCCTTTATCCTGGCGAAATTGCACATTTACTTGAATCGCTACCACTAGAGAAACGCGAATTTGTCTGGGAGTTAGTCGATAACGACTTACAGGGTGATATCCTACTCGAAGTGAATGAAGACGTTCGCGACAGCATTGTCCAGTTAATGGATACTAATGAACTGCTTGCCGCAACAGAAGGTCTCGACACCGATGACCTCGCCGACTTTATTCAAGACTTACCCGATACTGTTACCCAATTAGTCTTGCAGTCCATGGACACACAAGACCGTCGCCGATTAGAAGCCGTGTTGTCTTACCCCGAAGACACCGCCGGCGGCATGATGAATACCGATACCATCACCGTACGTCCCGATGTCTCTGTCGATGTGGTGCTTCGTTACTTGCGCCGGCGTGGCGAACTGCCCGCCATGACAGATAACTTAATCGTCGTTGGCCGTAACAACCATTACATCGGTCTTATTTCACTGACTGACTTAATCACCCGCGAGCCAAGTTTACGCGTTGGCGATTTAATTAACTCAGAACAAATGGCCATTCCGGCAGACATGGCCGACAATGAAGTTGCCGCACTGTTTGAACAACGTGACCTAGTAACGGCACCAGTGGTTAATGAAAAGGGTGAATTATTAGGCCGTATTACGATTGATGACGTGGTTGACGTTATTCGTGAAGAAGCCGAACATTCGTTTATGAGTATGGCTGGCTTGAGTGAAGAAGATGATATGTTTGCACCCGTCATTCGCAGTACTCGTCGCCGTTCCTGGTGGCTTGGGGCAAACTTAGTTACTGCGTTTGCTGCTTCATGGGTGATTGCCCAATTTGACGCCACCATTGAAAAACTAGTCGCACTTGCTATTCTAATGCCGATTGTTGCCAGCATGGGGGGCATCGCCGGTAGCCAAACATTAACCCTGGTCATTCGCGGTATGGCGCTGGGTCAAATTGGCATGTCAAATGCCTGGCAATTAATTATTAAAGAACTGTCTGTCGGTGTCTTAAGCGGTATTTTATGGGCATTGATCGTTGCTGCCATTGCTACCTTCTGGTTTGATGATCCCAAGCTTGGGATTATTATTGGGGTCGCTATTATTATCAATTTAATTACCGCCGCACTCGCCGGTGCCACCATCCCGCTGTTACTACGCAAATTAGGCGCTGATCCGGCACTTGGTGCCAGTGTGGTGCTAACAACTATTACTGACATTATTGGCTTCATGGCTTTCCTTGGTCTTGCCGCGATTTACTTAGTTTAATTCTCCCTACCTAGCTCTACCGACCTATTTCTCATTTATTTTAATAGTTATATGATATAACTATTAAAATAATATTAGGGAGACGTATCATTAATATTCACCGCATATCAATTTATCGCCAATGCAAACGCTTAGCGCTTTTAATTTTTATCAGCTTCTCTTTAGCCGCTTGCAGCAGTGTCGCTCCCAACGACTATTCTGGTGAAACCCCGACATTAAAATTCAATCAGTTCTTGCAAGGCAAATTAACTGGCTGGGGAATTTTCGAAGATCGCAGTGGCAAAGTGGTTAAACGTTTCCGCATTGATATGACTGCAAATTGGCAAGGCAACAAAGGCACCTTTATTGAAAATTTCAGTTTTAACGATGGCACTAAACAAGTGAGAACATGGGAACTAACCCGTATTGATGATCATCACTATACAGGTAAAGCAAATGACTCTATCGGCGTTGGCCAAGGTGAAGTCTGGGGTAATAGCATGCACTGGAACTATACTATTAAAACTGAAACTGATAGCGGCACCTATAATCTTGATTACGATTACTGGATGCACTTGATTGATGATAAAACATTAATTAATCGCGCTACCCTTAGCAAATTTGGTGTTACGCTCGGTGATATTGCGGTAACGTTTCACAAACCATAATAAATAATCCGTAGGTTAATATTACAATGCGCCATTTATTTTTTATTTCTTTTTTTCCAGCCATAGCAATCTTACTCAGTGGCTGTTCACCACTTGGTATGTTAAATGCCACAGTCAGTGATGATGGTTACAAAACTACCGCCAATCAATCATACGGGCCTGATCGTCGTCAGGAATTAAATGTGTATGTGCCCAATGACGTGCAGGACAACGCTGACGTGGTTATTTTTTATTATGGTGGCCGCTGGCAGTTTGGTAATAAAGAACAGTATACATTTGTCGCTGACGCCTTTACCTCACAAGGTTTTGTCACCGTTTTACCTGATTACCGTCTATACCCAGCTGTTGATTGGAAAGACTTTATTAAAGATGGTGCCAGTGCCTACCAATGGGTACACAACAACATTGCTAAATTTCAAGGCAACCCCAAACGTATTTTTATTATCGGTCATTCTGCCGGGGCGCACATCGCGGCGATGTTAAGTGCGGATGAATCACTGTTTAAACAAGAGACCAAACGTCCTTGTGGGTTTATCGGTCTTGCAGGGCCTTATGATTTTTTACCGATAAGCGATGCGGATGTGCAGCAGGTATTTGGTTCTGCACGTGACCTACGTGTGACGCAACCGGTTACTTTTGTTAGTAAAGGTGATCCCGCTATGTTGTTACTACACGGAAAAGATGACACAACCGTTAAACCCAGAAACGCAACGCGATTAGCTAAACGCGTTGCACAATCTGGTGATAAAGCAGAAGTGAAATTTTACGAAGACGTTGACCACATAGATATCTTAATATCACTGTCGAGTACGTTTAGAGGTTTTAGCCCGGCACTCAAAGACAGTGTCAATTTTATAAAAAAAGTTGAGTGTTCTTAGTAAAAAATCGAGCTACTCACCGGCAATCATCATTTCACGAATAAGAATTGAACCAGTGCGTGTACTGCGACGTAAGTCTACATCAGTGCCCACTTCAAGGATGTCGCGGTACATATCTTTTAAATTACCGGCAATGGTGATTTCAGAAACAGGATATTGTATTTCGCCACCTTCTACCCAAAAGCCGGCGGCACCGCGAGAGTAATCACCTGTCACGCCATTCACTGACGAGCCCATCAGTTCAGTGACTAATAAACCGCGATCCATTTTCTTTAATAAACCTTGCGCATCTAAGTTACCCGGCGCAATAGTTAGATTGTGCACCCCACCGGCATTGGCCGTTGTTTGCATATTAAGGCGCCGTGCTGCGTAGCTATCTAATACGTAACCTTGCAATACACCGTCGGTAACAATATCTCGGTTTTGCGTGGCGACGCCATCATTATCAAACGAGGCACTACCTAGCGCTGCGTGCAAATGCGGTTGCTCATAAATGCGTATACCATCAGCGAACACAGGCTGGCCAAGATGATCGAGCAAAAAGGAGGTTTTACGATATAGGCTGCCACCACGAATAGCACTGACAAAATGCCCCAGCAAACTCGCGGCGACATCCGCCGAATAAAGTACCGGCACTTTACAGGTCGGTAACTGTTGCCCACCTAAACGAGATACCGTTCGTTCAGCAGCCATGCGACCAATACTGTCCATACTTTCTAAATCAGTCGGCCGACGTGCTGAGCTATACCAATAGTCACGCTCCATGGCGCCGTCTTGCTCAGCGATCACAGCACAACTGGCGCTGTGATAACTGCTTGCCGAACCGGCTAAAAACCCATGTGTGTTACCATAAACACGTAATCCACAATGACTAGAAATTGAACCACCTTCAGAGTTATTCACACGCGGATCATAATCAAGCGCGGCAGCTTCACATTCACTTGCTAGTTCAATCGCACGGGCGGTGTCTGCTGACCAAGGGTGATTTAAATCCAGGTCGAGGATTTCAGTGGCCATGTCTTCCGCATTGGCCAGACCAGCATACTCATCTTCAGCGGTGTATTTAGCAATATCACAGGCCGCTTCTACTGTGCGTTTAATGGCTGCTGGCGAGGTGTCGGTGGTGCTCGCCGCGCCCTTGCGCTTGCCAACGTAAACCGTAATACCCATGCCGTTGTCACGATTGTGCTCAACGGTTTCAACCTCACCCAAGCGCACTGTCACGCAGTAGCCTGATTCAGCAGAAATAGCTGCCTCTGCAGCCGTCGCGCCGAGGCCTTTAGCGACATCCAGTGCCTGACTAATGGCCCGTTCTAACTCAGTTTGCGTGGGTAAACTTGTTTTTTGTTGTTGTACGGCGGGTTGCGACATCATTTATGTTCCCAAAATCCTGTAATATAGAGCATCGTCGAACTGACCAGCCGGGCACCGCCCAAGGCCAGTTACTCACAACACCAATGGTTTACTATTATGACTGGTATAGATGATACCGAACAAGACCCTAGCAAGTCTCAGATAAAACGCGATATGCACGATCTTCATGATTTAGGCGTACAAATGGTGGAATTAACCGCTGGCCAGCTGAAAAAACTGCCATTGGATGAAGATTTACTCAATGCGGTTGAGCTCTGCCAAGGCATCACTCAACGCGGTGGCCGCAAACGGCAGCTTAAATTCATTGGTAAACTGCTGCGCCATGTTGATGCTGAGCCAATTGCGCAAGCTGTTGAGAAGATTCTTGCCCCACATCACCATGCAGTAAGCGAATTCCATGACGTTGAGAAATGGCGCGATAACCTTATTACTGAAGGTAATAAAGCCCTAACCAAATTTTTATCGGATCACCCTGATGCCGACAGGCAAAAACTAAACCAGCTAATTCGTGCCGCTCAACTGCCGAAAGATGCCATCGACAACCCTGAATCAGTACCGGCCAAACAGTTTGAACGGGCTAAAAAAGCAAAAAGAGAACTGTTCAAACTTCTGCGTGAGGTACTGACTTAACCTATCGCAGATAAACTGAAATAAATTCTCTAAACTTCTGTTGAATTGAAGTTTTAAAGATAAAGTTATCCGGATCACGGATATCGTGGTCAAGTGAAGTCGATGTGTATTCCATCTTATCGCCACTACAATCAAACATCATAAAGAATATATCAGGATGACGACGCGCCCCCCCCGAACCTTCCGCTGACATCACACCAAATAACAACACATCCGCATCATTCTCTTTACACAAGCGGTGACTCATCGTGACTTCATTCGATGCAAAATTGACATCTTTAGCTATTTTCCAGTTCAGCAATGCTACGTTGCCAAGATTTCTATTTTCAACAATTTCTTTCATCGCCGAAGCAAAATAGTCTGAATATACCGCATCTGACACTTGTGTATTATTGCCACCATTATCTCCCCAGGCACTCACAACAACTTTTCTACGTGTGTTACTAATTACATTTGGAGCGATAGCTGCAAGGGTGTCATTACTCTCTTGAGCCACAATTTCTGCCATTAATATTTCAGCAAGCTCCGCAAACTTTCCATTTGGGTATTTTTTCAAATATGCACGATAGGTTGCTGCACTACCCGATTGTTTAACTGCGTTCCAAAAAGCGATTTCTACTGATAACGAATTATCTTGCGCAGATGCACCGGAGTTAACGATAGGCGTAATGGTTATTTCTACTTTTGGACTGAGGAAAATAAAATCGCCCTTGTCTAGAATTGGATCGCGTATCTTTCCATACTGAGGTGTTTGCGCACGTCTAGTATAATTAATCACCGTCTCTTCTATATATTGTGCTAATTCAGTGCCGGTGATAAAACCATCAGTATTAAGATCGGCATCACCATCTAAACCAGAAATAAACTGCTGTCGGAAAACACTTTTATCCGGCACTGATTGTTCCGCATTACCGGCGGTAATGAACTGTCGAACGGGTTCAGCGGTTTTTTGAGAAATACTGTCAGGAACTGCACGTGAAATTTCAAATAGGCTGCCCGAGAAACAGCTGTCGAACATAAACAGCGCATGCTTTGATTCCATCTGCTTAGCAAAAATTTCAACTTCTAACATCGAGATTGCTTTTTGTTTAAACTCACCGCTGTTTTTATTTGGCAATGGGGCATCAGATGGAACGATATAGCCGAGTTGTCTACCGCGAAATGTCTTTAATGTGTGGCCGTGTCCCGCATAATAAACTACTAATCGGTTTTCAGGATCTTGGCCATACTTGCCGATAAACTCGCGGATAGAGCGATCGAACGTTTCACGTGTTGGGTTTAATACGGTAACCACTTTAAAACCATGCTGCTTCAAACTGTTTCCGACTAAGCGTATATCTTCTTGCACACCGGGCAGATCTGGCCAGACTTCATAATCACTGACACCAACGACTAACGCATAGCTTTTAGAATAGAGCTCGACAACTTGACCATTGCCGACAGGCAACCGTATTGACGCATCAACTTGCGTGGCAAAAATAAGCACCCCTAACAGTGCTAACTTTGTAAAAATCTCTTTCACAGTGCCCCCCGGCAAAACTGATTTTCTCTATACCATGATAATACACATAAATTATAGAGGCTATTATATGCTATTTCGGAAAATACTTATGTGATGAATTTACCCACGTATATATAAACTTTTGGATAAGCCACTGATTTTTATGACCAACCATTTCACATAATTTAAAAGTAAAGAACTTTATCAAGTGAGCATGTTTAAAGAAGCTGATCTCTGTTTAACAAAACCATATTAGAAAATATTACACCGCAACCAATTTTTATCTGGCTTTTCAACCTTCAGAATCTACGTGATACTACTTTATTCTTTTAACCATTTATAAAATAACGACCTCGTCTACCCAAACTAATTCGCATGCACCACCACCCGTATCGGTACGAACCAACGAGCTTCTCCAACGCCAACCATCGGCTGCATTGATGTTAATCAAGTGGCCTTTAAGTGAAACGACATTGCCTTTACGCACTGAAGCAAGTTGTTTTGCTACATGATTACTTGAGGGTACCATGTGCATGTTAGAGCTGTGACTAACTATTTGTTTTAAAGGAATCGGTGGTCGTTCGGCACGCCAGTAATAAAAACGGCCACCTTGTGAAATGTCTATTTTGCTGAGTACTGCAGTGTCTGACATGGGGCCCCAACCTAAAGCAAAATCAATCGGTGAGAGTTCTGATTCACGACCCAGGTGATATTTCTCGCGCGAAAGTACTCGCGCTTCAATAGAGAAAGTGGCCATTGGTTTAATCATGTAACCTTTAAACTCAAAGGCGGGTGCTGAATCAAGATAGCGTTGAGCAGGGTCGTCTGCGGCGAGCACGCCGTCGGGGTGGGTGATTACTTTATTTTGGTCGTACTGCCAAATACCGAGTGCGACAAACAGCACCGCAAAGATAATTTTCTTCATGCCACATAACCCCATTAATCATGTTGTGGCCTCCATGCCGTTTCCACCGAATCGTTCTGGTGAATGTTTATCAACTTATAGGGGTAATCGGCATTTTTACGGTTAAACTTTACCTTTATCATGTGTTGTGGCTGCCATTTTCGGCTGGCGAATTGAAAACCACTGTAAACTTCAAAGCGAGCACCGTCTTCCAGCACCACAATGGCGCCATTTTCTTCAACGGATTTGACGAAATGGCCATCTTTTAGGCCGGGGTACTGACTTTCTGAACTATCACTCAATTAGTGCCACCAACAGTAATCCCGTCTATTCGTAGGGTTGGTTGGCCCACACCAACGGGCACGCTTTGGCCTTCTTTGCCACAGGTGCCAACGCCTGAATCAAGCGCCAGATCGTTACCAATCATACTAATGCGGCCCATTACTTCGGGGCCATTGCCAATAAGTGTGGCGCCCTTGACCGGTGCGGTGACTTTGCCATCTTCGATTAAGTAAGCTTCACTGGCTGAGAAAACAAATTTACCGGAAGTGATGTCTACTTGGCCACCACCAAAGTTAACCGCGTATAAACCATTTTTCACAGAGGCAATAATTTCTGCTGGGTCTTCCTGACCAGCCAACATGTAAGTGTTAGTCATGCGCGGCATTGGTAGGTGCCCGTAGGATTCGCGGCGGCCATTACCGGTAGGAGCAACGCCCATTAAACCGGCGTTGAGTTTGTCTTGCATGTAGCCGCGTAAGATTCCGTCTTCAATTAAAACCGTTTCTTGTGTCGGTGTGCCTTCATCATCAATGTTCAGTGAGCCACGACGATCGGGCATCGTGCCATTGTCGACCACGGTGACGCCTTTAGCCGCCACTTGTTCACCAACGCGACCTGAAAATGCCGAGCTACCTTTACGATTAAAGTCCCCTTCAAGGCCATGGCCGACGGCTTCGTGTAACAGCACGCCCGGCCAACCAGGACCGACCACGACATCCATTGTACCTGCCGGTGCGGCAACGGCTTCTAAATTAACCAGCGCTTGTCGCACGGCTTCTTCGGCATAAAGTTTGGCTGCATTATTATCAATGAAGTATTGATAGCCACGACGACCGCCACCACCATGTGAACCTTGTTCGCGTTTACCATCTTGTTCGACTACAACTGAAACATTGAATCTAATTAATGGTCGCACATCACCGGCAAGCGTCCCGTCACTAGCAGCAACTAATATGGTGTCGTGCACACCGCCAAGACTAACCATCACTTGCACCACGCGCGGATCCGCGGCGCGAGCAGCAACATCGGCGGCTTGCAATAAAGCGACTTTATCTTCTGCCGGTAAGCTAGCGAGTGGATCGAGTGGTGTGTATAAATCCAGACCGCTACCTTTTGTCCAGGCACTGACTTGACCATCGCCACCACTGCGGGCAATCGTGCGTGCGGCATCGGCGGCTTGCGTTAGGGCGGGTAATAAAATGGCATCGGAATAAGCGAAGCCGGTTTTCTCACCACTAATGGCGCGTACGCCAACACCTTGATCAATGTTAAAGCGGCCATCTTTAACGATACCGTCTTCCAGAGACCATGATTCATGTCGGCTTAGTTGAAAATATAAATCAGCCGCATCGACCTGATGGCCCATGAGTTGATCCAGTGTTCGTTGCAGATCACCTTCATCAAGGCCGGCTGGTGAAAGTAAGTTGCTGCTCGCTTGTTCTAAGTGTTGAGTCATTTGAAGTCACAATCTATACGTCGATGTTCAATTACAGGAAACGTTTTACGTACCTGCACCAGTTGTTCAATATCAATATTAGCAATAATGTAACCTGAGCCACTGGGTAAACGATCTAGCACTTGCCCCCAGGGATCAACAATCATACTGTCGCCATGCGTTTCACGACCACAGACATGATAGCCGCCTTGTTCTGCAGCGACGACATAACAAAGATTCTCAATCGCACGTGCACGCACCAGTATTTCCCAATGTGCTTTGCCAGTGGTGGCAGTAAAGGCGGAGGGTAAAACAATAATGTCCATGCCGGTATTGAGCATGCGTCGAAACATTTCGGGGAAACGTAAGTCGTAACAAATAGCCACACCCAAACGTCCAAAGGGCGTATCAACGACAACAATATGATCACCCGGCTCTAGCGCTTCTGACTCATTATAGTTTTCATTCGAGGAATCGATATGAACATCAAATAAATGAATTTTGTCATAGCGAGCAACCACCTCGCCCTCGGCATTGAAGATAATCGTCGCTGCTCTGACATGGGTTTTATCATTGCCTTGAATAGGGATCGTGCCACCCACTATCCAGATTTTATGTTTTTCAGCTTGTTGTGACAGAAAGTTTTGCATCGGCCCATCGCCAACAGCTTCAGCAATGGCCAGCTTATCGGTCTCGGTCTTGCCCATAAAGGCAAAGTTTTCTGGTAATACAATCAAGCCTGCACCCGCGGCAACTGCATCTCTTATTAATCGCTCTGCTTCAATTAAATTTGCATTAACGTTGGGCCCGGAAGCCATTTGAATTGCTGCTACTTGTTTCATCACTACAGATTATTTCCTTGAATCGTTAATTCAATTTGATCACTTCGATCACTGCCCGGGCGCATTTCGATCATTATCGGATCAATACCAAGCGCAACCAACCACGATTGTAATTCTTCTGCCCAGATGCTGCCATCTTCACCGCCGGGAAAACGCATCACAAGACGAGCGTTATCACGACTAATCAATGACTGAACCGCTTGTCGAACAGGTTGCATATCAGCAACTGCCGCCGCGCTTCGTGGTCTTGCCCACAACTCCGCAGTGACCAGGTAAACGGGCTCACTGCCAACTGCTGGCGAAGTTTCCGCCGCATATAATGGCCATGTCACCAGCAACAACAGGCTTAATAATAATATTTTCATAAGTGATATCTTAGCACAGGACAGGGTTTATTCAGTTTCGACGATTTCGGTAGCTGGGGGCTGTTCATCAGTATTTTTCAGTGTTTCAACACTTGGCTCATCCCAACCACCAGTGATCGTGTACTTGTAACGGGTAATTTCGTCCAACGCTGGCTTAAACAGTTTATCGACCGCAAACAATAAGCCACCCGCGATTGGCCCGCCTACCAGCGCACCCGCTATCGGTAGGCTTGAGGTTAGTTTGGGGGTCACGGTCACGACTTGATCGTAATCACGTTGTGCAAGACCCGTGCGACCAGAGATATCAATACGCGCAGCAGGGCCTTCTAGGTAAAGATCTGTTGTGTAAGCATCTCCCAGATCGAGTACAAAGTTTCCCCGAATCTTGTCAAAGCTAAGTCCCTTGTTAAACACATCGCTGAAATCCAGCGTTAAGCGTCTTGGTAAAGACTGCAAGCTCAACAAGCCAAAGACGCGACCTGCACCGGGGCTCACGTCTTGCAACTGGCCATCACGAATCGTAGTTTTCAGCTTGCCACTTAAATTATGCAAATCAAACTGCAGCGGGTTACCCGACCAATTGAGTGATGCCGTCGAGCGACTACGCCCCGCATCAAAGCCACTTTCATAACCCAACTTATTTAATAAACGACTTAACATATTGCTGCGTAATTGCCCGCTAATAGTTGTTCGCTGTTTATCATCTTCGACTAACCAGCTACCCGTCGCCGATAACACAATATCCTCACCTTCTATTTCAAATTCATTAAGCATGACACCATTATTATCGCGTTGAATACTCGCATTCAGTTTGCCTAAATCAGTGCCGTCAAAAATCATCTGGTCAACTGATAAGTTTATTGCCGGAATATAACGAGGATCATACTCAGGGGTTACACTATCTTCGCTGGTACGATTAATTTCCAGACGATCTAGATGCAGCGCAACCGGATTATCGGCAACATTAAAAGGGATGGTTGCTTCGCCAGAAATAAGCTCAGATTTAAGCCCAAACTGCCATACCTTGTCATCGCGTTTTAAAACTAACTCAGCTTGTTTGTAGTCTGTGCCTAGTGCCGTAAAGCTGGCCACTTTGACATCAACCTCTCGCAACCAGGCGATATCAGTATTAATTGCGGCTAAGTTAGTACTTTCAGCAGTGATTGGCTCGCTTTGTTTACTAAAGTTTTTATTAACGTAGGTTTGCCATTCATTGGTTGATAATTTATCAATACGACCACGCAAATTTAAACCATCCAGTTTAGGTAAAGCTGCTTCACCTTCGTAAAAGACAACTTCGCCACGCTGCAAGGATAAACCTTCGTTGTTGTTTTTTAGCTCAAGAACAGCCCGTATATCATCACCATAATCAAGACTGAGCACATGCTTATCTGAATCACTAAATGGGAATCTTGCTGAAAATAATTTTGTTTCATCACTGGGTTTGATAAACGGTGCGGGCGCATCAATGCTCACCCCTTTCAACGATGATGAAACAGTTATTTGTGCTAACGACTGGTCCGTTGATTCAGTCGCAGGAATAGCCAGTTCTGCTTGCCAATCAGCACTGCCATTTAATAATTGCGGAACTTTATCACTAACATTCTCTCGCAGCAATGTGGCCAAGTCTAAATTAGCCTGTACATTAATCTTCATGGCGGTCGTTTTATTGTCGCCAGGTAAGATACTCATCTTCACTGAGTGACCCAGCATTTGTGCCGTTAATGATTCTGACTGCAAAGCATCTTGCTTAAACAGCACCTGACCATTAACTTTTTTTAGACTAATGGGCTGTTTGGCCAAACCAACTTCAGCATTAATAAAGTCCATTGCACCGGTTACAACTGGCTCAGGCTCTGCGTCGGCTTCCGCTAGTTTAAGTAAAATATCTAACTGCAGATGACTCTTACCTTTAAACTTAAGACGCTTTAAATCATCACTGTAACCACTGCCTAAATCTGTCGCAATCACGTAACGCAACACATCACTGGCATCACCGTCAACACCACCTATAATACTCATGCGTGGGAAATCTGACACCAAATCGGGGATATTAACGACGACATTAGCTAATGTAGAATCAAGAATATTTCCATCTTTAGCTAGAATTGTTAAGCCGCGGCCATCAAAAATAACTTCGCCGTTAACTTTCTTTAGATGCGGCCAATCTTTTTCATAATTAAGTTCAGTATTTTCAGCATCAAAGCGGACTTCAAAACGTCCTTCATTATTGTCATAAGGAAAAGCGGCGTAAGGACCATAAAAAACAAAGCCGCCTTGTGTAATTGTGCCTGCGATAACCATATTGTCTAAATAAGTCACCACTTCTTCGTCAAGCACACCACTCGGTAAATAATGCGATGCACGAGTGCCAACACCGTCCTTAAATTTCCCCATTGCATTAATGAATGGCTCACTGCCATCGAGGGGGATTTTAAACTCAGCCCGAGCCTCGGCGGTTAAATCGCTGTTAACGACATCCAGTTGTGGAATCTGTAATGTCAGGTTTTGTTCATTCAATTGCCAGAACACATCAGCTTTAACGACATTAAATGCTAACGGATCGCGAAACATGGCTAAATAATCCAGCACAACGTTTTTGCTATTTAATCTCAACATGCCGCGATTAAGATCATGCACTAGGTACCCTGACAAACCTTTCAGGCCTGGCAATTTCTGCCAGGGTTTAGTCGTTAAGTCAGTAAAATCTGTTTCTATATGCAGAGTGGGCTTAGCACTGTTAGAGGCGTCACCTTCCACCGCTGGTGAAAAATGCACTTTTAAATTTTGTAAGTTTAAATTGGGTTGAAAACGATCAAGATAAGTTTGTGCGGAATCATCGACTAACTGCATTGCAGACAAAACTGGTAACAACTCTCCGACTTTAAGAAAACCAATACTGGCTTGGTATTGATGTTTATTGGTGTCGGCCAACAACGTGAAATTTGACTCTGTCCAATCAACATCACCAACACTAGGCGTAAAATGCCCCACTTGCATCGACCAGCCCTGCGTTTCTTTGCGCCAGTCAAATTCTGCTTGTAGGCCAGTGAAAGGAATAGCCTTACCACGCTCACCCGCAAATTGTGTTTGCCTCGCAAATACATTGCCTTCTAAGCGCTGTAATTCTTTATCTTGCCAATGCCCCCACACTTCATAATCAACTCGGCCATCAGCGAGTGTAATACCTTCGCTTAATTCTTGACGCAACCATTGGGGAACAACAAAGTCTCTACCGTTAAGATAAACTTCACCCGCCCATTCTTCTGGCCGCGCAAGATCGCCTTGCATATCAATCGCAAAGCCAAACGAGTCACCAAAGGCATTGGGTAATACCACACTGCCTTCAATCTGATGATGCTCTTTATCGTTTCTTAATCTCAAATAAACTTGATCAAACAACAGGTCTTTAACACCCAGTTTTTCGTCGGTGACTAAAAACTGACTGGTTTCAATACCCAAATCGGGTTGGCGAAAAAACCACTCGGTAATGCGTTGAGTAGTTTTACCATTTGAACCCGGGGTCGCCGCCGCGAGTCCACGAACTTGAACCCGACCATCTTTGTAACGAGTAAAACCTAACTGGATACCGCTCACGGTTAGATTGGATGGTACAAAATCCCAGTTGATGATTGACTGAATAATATTGATATCAATGCGCGCAGAAGAAAATTTAAGTAATTCCTTTTTACCTTCGTCATCGAGTAAACGTACCTCGGAAAAATACAGTCGTGGTCGAAAACCCACCCACTCTGCACGCATTGCGCTAATGCGTATATTTTGGTCGGTGTATTGGGTTAGTAACTGCTCGGCATCGACTCGATAGTCTTCAGCCAGTGGCAGCAAAATGCGCACAGCTATCACTAAGGCAGCCAACAACATCACCGCACTGGCAAAACTAT
>Ga0316205_10000250_pt1 | contig 112768 bp, 92 predicted proteins | sample 3monthpyrite_MG_FD_204941 | JGI IMG/M metagenome (GOLD analysis project Ga0316205, IMG submission 204941) | Microbial mat bacterial communities from mineral coupon in-situ incubated in ocean water Damariscotta River, Maine, United States -... | ecosystem: Environmental > Aquatic > Marine >... | reverse complement strand
CCGGATATATGTCAGCACGACCTTTTTCTTGAATGTTGCCGATATAGAATGAAGATATTTTTACTGTGATGTACACGGTACGGTTGCTATTTGCTTGACATCAGTGGAGCGTCCATATATGTCCGGTCTATACTGTCTATACTTTAAGTTTATACACCAGTCTCTATTACACTTTTAATTAGACAATTGAGGATAAAAATGAAAGCAAGAGCTGCCGTCGCCTGGGAAGCGAAAAAACCATTATCTATTGAAGAAATAGAAGTGATGGGACCACGAGAAGGTGAGGTTTTATTGAGAACAGTCGCTTCTGGTGTTTGTCATACTGATGCTTTTACCTTATCGGGGGATGATCCTGAAGCATCATTTCCCTGTGTACTTGGTCACGAGGGTGGCTGTGAGGTCGTCGAGTTAGGGCAAGGGGTAAAGAGCTTAAGTGTCGGTGATCATGTAATTCCACTTTACATCCCTGAGTGCGGTGAGTGTGAATATTGTAAATCAACGGAAACTAATTTATGTCAGTCCATTGCGGGTACAGTGTGGACAGGTTATATGCCTGATGGGACACGCCGCTTTTCTCAAAATGGCAAAGATATATTCCACTACATGGGTTGCTCGACGTTCTCTGAGTACACTGTCGTTCCAGAGATTGCTTTGGCTAAAATTAATAAACTGGCACCACTTGATAAAGTTTGCCTCCTCGGTTGTGGCGTAACCACAGGCATTGGCGCGGTACTCAATACGGCTAAAGTAAAACCCGGTTCAACTGTTGCGGTATTTGGGCTGGGTGGTATAGGCTTATCTTGCATTCAAGGTGCGGTGATGGCGGGCGCCGAGAGAATTATTGGTATTGACATTAATCCGGATAAGTTTGAATTTGCAAAGCAGCTGGGGGCAACAGACTTTGTTAATCCGAATGAAATCGATGGCTCTTTTGTCGAGTATATGCAGGACACGTTTAATGGTGGTCCCGATTATTCGTTTGAGTGTATTGGTAATACGCATGTTATGCGAGATGCCCTTGAATGTACGCATATGGGCTGGGGTGTTTCTACCGTTATTGGTGTTGCCGGTGCGGGACAAACGATTGAAACCAGGCCGTTTAATCTCGTCGTAGGCAGAACCTGGAAAGGTACGGCTTTTGGTGGTGTTAAAGGTCGCACTGAGTTACCTGGATATGTAGATCGATACATGAATGGGAAAATTGAACTTGATTCGTTAGTCACCCATACAATGCCGCTTGAAGACATTAATACTGCCTTTGACCTGATGCACGCAGGCAAAAGCATTCGCTCAGTTATTATTTTTTAATCATGAAACAAATAGAATCCATAAAAGAATTTGGCGGCTACCTTAACCGCTATGTCCACCGCTCAAACAGTTGTCATTGTGATATGACGTTTTCTGTTTACCTGCCCTCTCAGGCCAAGAACAACAGCGTGCCTGCTTTATACTGGTTATCTGGCTTAACCTGTAGCGATGATAATGCACGCACCAAAGCAGGCATGCAGCGTTATGCTGAAGAACAGGGCATTGCATTAGTTTTTCCAGATACCAGTCCACGGGGTGCTGATGTGCCAGATGAAGCGGATCAATATGATTTGGGACAGGGCGCCGGGTTTTATGTTAATGCCATTCAGCCTCCGTGGAATCAGCACTATCATATGTATGATTATGTCACTCAGGAACTCCCCGAACTCTTAGAATCAGAGTTACCCATATTACCCAATATTAAATCCATATCAGGACACTCTATGGGTGGCCATGGTGCATTAATTTGTGCGCTTAAAAATCCAGATAGTTATCGTTCGGTGTCGGCCTTTTCGCCCATCTGTAATCCAGTAGAGTCCGCCTGGGGTCAGGGGTGTTTTAGTGCCTATTTAGGCAAAGATAAAGCCCTGTGGAAACAATATGATGCGACTGAGCTTATAATGACTGGCGCAACTCTCAACAGCATTTTAATAGACCAGGGTAGCGCTGACGAATTTTATGAGGCAGGCCAGTTATTACCTGAAAATTTTAAAGCGGCTTGCCAAAATTCAGGACAGGTACTTAAGTTAAGAATGCAGGAAGGTTATGACCATAGTTATCATTTCATATCGAGCTTTGTCGGTGAACACATTGCATATCATGCGAAAGCGCTTAGAGCCTGAACTGGGTAAGGCCTGACTTTTAATTAACTGGGTGCAGAGTGGAATACCTCGATTACTAATCCCGAATATTCGTTTACTCTTCAAGATTTGATATCAGCTCACGAATGAGAGAGTCTTTGTCTTTATTGAATCTCTTTATAAATTCTGCTGGCGCTCCAGTTTTATTATCATACCTGGCAGACCAGGCAATCATTTCCAATAGCATCGGCAGTAGATGAATGCCTTTTTGGGTTAAGGCATATATCTTTTTTGAGTTATTCTTTTTATCGATTGCCTTTGTTATAAGCCCATTAGTTTCCAGTTTTTCTAACCTGTCTGCCAGAATGTTTGTTGATATTTTTTCTTCAGAAGCCAAAAACTCACCATAATATTTTTTGCCCTTAAACATTAAATCCCTAATGATCAGGAGGCTCCACTTATCGCCAAATGTCTCCTGAGCAAAGTTTATTGGGCAGTGCGATCTGTATTTTTTTTCTTTTTGATTCATGCAACCATCATAGCACTTGCATTAAACAAGTAGAAGGTTTAGGCTTTTATCACTTGCATAATGCAAGTAGATATTGAACAACCTTTAAAACATGAGGAGAAACTAATGCCAAATTATATTCTTGCTTATCATGGCGGTAAAAAACCCGGCAGCCCTGAAGAGGGAGCCGAACATATGGCCAAATGGAAAGCCTGGGCCGACGGACTTGGTAAATCATTGATCAATAAAGGTACCCCTTTAGGTAAATCCAGGACCGTTAATTCCAGCGGTGTTACGGACGGTGGTGGACCAGACCCGTTAATGGGGTATTCTATTTTACAGGCTGAGACCATAGATGATGCCGTTAAAATGGTTGAAGGCAGTCCACACATTAATTTCGGTGGCACCATGGTCGTTGCTGAAATGATGGAGATGTAGCCGATATGAATATTAAAAAAACCATATTGGCTACGGCCTCCTATGTGGTGATCACTATGGCAATAGCCTACCCCTGGCATATGATGTGGTTTCATGATTTATACGCAGGAATGGGCGCATTTACGCGCGCTGAACCGATTATTCCTTTGGGTATGCTCGCCATGATTACACAAGGAATAGTTATCGCGTACCTGTATCCACACTATTACAAAGGCGGAAATCCGATCCTACAGGGAATTAAGTTTAGTCTTTTGATAGGAGCGGTCGTTTATTCAGTCATGGGATTTGCAATGGTCGCTAAAATAGACATCAATCCAATATCAACATTCTTATTTTATAGCGTCATTTTTCAACTCATTCAGTTTGCATTAACTGGAGCGGCTCTCGGACTCATCTTCGGAAATATTAATAAAGAAATGTAAATTGGCTAAGGGCTGAATGCTATTCAGTCCTGTCCTCGCCGCCCTGCATGAGATTCCGCACAGGGCGGTTTTTTCAAATTATCTATTCAGATCATGTAGCTTATCCAGACGCCTCTTTATGAATATAATCCCCCTTCATTTAAAATTTTATAACTCAGCGCATGCGGCACGCTGAGCATAGATTTTTTTGCAAGTTTAGCGTCATCATTCCAATCAATTCTTTTGTGACGAATAGACTATAATTTTGAGTATTCTAAATTAGAAGCGAATGTCGGTTCTGCACTATTACTGATAAACCTGTCTCATTTACTGATATGTAGCTTGGGTACCATTTCTATATATTCTCTCTAATTTTACAATTAAACTATGGGATGCTCGTGGCTGCATGCACGATGCAAGATTATGGATAAAGATTACAAAAAGCTGTTGATTGATGCGAATACCGCCAAGCAGGAAGCGGTTGCAGCAAAGGAACTGGTTAACAATATCATAGCGCGGGTCAATGATGGCTTTGTCGCACTGGATAATAACTGGAATTATACCTATGTTAATGAACGGGCAGCGCGTATGCTGCAGCGCGATAGTGCTGCAGAACTCATCGGTAAACATATCTGGACTGAATATCCTGAAGGCATTGGTCAACCATTCCATAAAGCATATCTTAGAGCCCTAAAAACACAACAACCCGAGATATTTGAAGAATATTACGCTCCCTGGAATCAATGGTATGAGAATCGTATCTACCCTTCTCCCGATGGTTTAACGATTTACTTTACCGATATTACTGAGCGTAAGAAAGCTGAGCAGTGCATCAAGCAAACCAATAGAGCTCTTAAACTGTTAGGTCACTGCAATGAAGCTTTAATTCATACCAATAATGAAATCGATTTACTTCAAAAGACATGCAATATTATCTCGCAAGCAGGCGAGTACCCACTTGTCTGTATAAGTGTTAATGAACCTGGTGCAAGTAAGCCACTTAAGATTGTCGCACAAACAGGTTTTAAAGAAGGACAGCTTGATAATTTTATTTTAACTATGTCGGATGCTAATACATCTGATGTCTCTGTTAACACCAGTGAGAACATAACTGAACCCGTCATTTTTAAAGACATATTGAAGGAACTAGTTGATCCGTGGTGGCTAGAAACGGCAAAAAAATACAATGTCACCTCTTCGGTTTCAATTCCCATACGCACAACTGAAATTAGTTTTGGATACTTAACTGTTTTCACCGATACTGCAAACCATATAAATGAAGATGAAATAAAATTATTGCAGGAGCTATCCGATAATCTTTCATATGGAATAGCAACTATGTATGTGCAGAGTGAGAGAAGACAATTGCAACGACAGTTACGTCAGGCTCAAAAAATGCAGGCGATAGGTCAGTTAACAGGCGGCATTGCCCATGATTTCAATAATATACTTGGCTGTATTATGGGTTACACTGAGTTAGCAATCGAGCACTATGCAAAAGAAGAAGGCAGGTTATCTGTTTACCTTAACGAAGTGTATCAGGCTGGCAAAAGAGCACGAGATCTAATACAACAAATGCTGGCATTTAGCCGTAACTCAGCAAGCAACACGCGTATTATTTCAATTGCACCTTTAGTAAAAGAAGCCTTATCGTTATTACAGTCGACACTAACTTCTAGTATTACTATTCAGACTGATATTGAAGAAGATGTTTCAAGTATTAGTATGGACCCCGGACATTTACATCAACTTGTGATGAACCTGTGCATAAATGCACGGGATGCATTAGATGGCGAAGGCATAATTAAAATAGCAATATCAAATGTAAAGCAGAGCCGAGCAGAGTGCAACTCCTGCCATCTACAGATTGATGGTGACTATGTACAACTACTGGTAAAAGATAATGGCTGTGGTCTTGAAAAAGATTTAACTAACAGAATATTTGATCCGTTTTTCACCACCAAAGATGTCGGCCAAGGATCTGGCATGGGACTTTCGATGGTGCATGGACTTGTACATGAGCATTCGGGTCATATTTTGCTTGAGTCTAAACCCGGTGCTGGCACTACATTTAGGTTACTCTTTCCTGTCGCTAAAGCTGATAAAAAAAATCTACAGATTGGTAATGAAACCTATACACCCAGTGATATCAATAAACAACACTCAGGCCATTTGCTAGTCATTGATGATGAAGAACCAGTGGCAATGTTAATGGCAGAGCTATTGCAGCTCGCTGGCTATCAGGTAACTGTAGTCATTAATAGCACCGAGGCGCTTGCGCTATTTAAAGAAAATCATCAATATTATGATATGGTGATCACCGACCAGACCATGCCAAACATTACTGGTAGTGAATTAGCCACGCAAATGCTCAAGATCAAACCAGAAACCCCTATTATTCTTTGTACCGGATACAGTGAGAAAATAGACCAACAAAAAGCTGATGATATCGGTATCGCAAAATTTCTGCAAAAACCGATTAGTCACAAAGTTTTACTGGATAATATAGATCGGTTATTGAATAAAAGAATAAAATAAACACCATCATGAAACAGACACAGAAAATTTTACTAATACTTGAAGTATTGTTATGTTTTGGCCCAGTTACTCTATTTTTATTTCAGGGAATAATAATTACTACTGTCTTCGGCATAATTTCAATTATGGATGATAAGCCAGAATTTTTTTTCATTACATCAACAATAAGAATTATAGGTGGAACATTCGGATTGATCGGCATTATTCAATTAACAAAAATAATTATTCAGAAAAAATCTAATGACATGAAACACCGTAGAATTTTATTTTTTATACTATGCGGTATTCTCTCCATAGTTCAGCCTATAATAAACGGATTTTATAATAACAATACTTTTAATTTAAATAAGGACTTTTCGATACTTATAATGCATATACTACCTCTGGTCTCAACATTTCATCTTATATATTTAGGGCGTCATTATTTATTTTTAAAATCTGGTTCAAGGTGATTTAAGCAGTTGGATAGATAAGTAATATAAGGACGCTCCATTAATGCCTGGGCACCCTGTTAACAATAATTGGTAAAATAAATTTAATTAAAGCCTCATCAAATAACCTTCTAATATTTCTGTACTCTAATACACCTGTAATACTTTATTTTATTTTTGTGCTATATCTACAAATACCTTCTGAAACTAATTCATTTGTAACATCTAATATGATTAAAAAATCTGTCTTTAAGCCGTTTTTTTTATTTTATTAGCATTATCCGTGCTATCAGTAAAAGCTGAAGAGAATCAATTAAAGATAGATGATTTATTTAATCTATCTCTCCAGGAATTAATGAAAATAGAAGTATACACTGCAGGCAAAAAAACTGAACAAATTAAAGACATACCGGCCAGTGTGGTGCTTATTACGCGTGATGATATTGAAAAATATGGTTACACCACTCTGACAGAAGCTCTCGAGAACGCACCCGGACTGTATAACCTTTACAGTTATGCCGGTGTTTCCGGCAACTTCGGTGTACGTGGTTTCTGGAACCCGAATTCTCAAAACAGTAATATTTCTATTCTTATTAATGGTGTAAGCCAGATTTACGACAATGACCGAACTCACCCATTAGATAAGATAAATGTACCCGTTGAAGCTATTGATCGAATTGAGATTATTCGCGGGCCAATGGCAGTACTCTACGGAAATGGAGCGTCATTTGGTGTTATTAATATTATTACTAATGAAGTTTTCGATGACAAGCAACTCAGCCTTGCGTCAATTTCCTATGGCTCACTTGATACCCGAAAGGCCACTTTTAGACTAGCGGGTAAAGAAAACGATTTAAAATTTATCAATGCCGCACTTTATAGAACAGCTGGCGTAGATAACTTGTTTAGCGATATGATGAGCCCGGAAAATCTAGCTATTCTACCGTCACTAGGTGTTACAGATCCACAATACAGTACTCAAGATTTATTAGATCAGGAAAGTAAGTATTTCAGTTTGTCTGGCTCATACAATCACTGGATTTATGACTTCGCTTACAATGAAACTGAAATTGGACTTTTTTTACTGGTGCCCCCTCTAGATAATGGTTATAACCGCACATCAAAAAATACTAGTATGATGCTAGGCTATCAGACACCGGTATCAGAAATAATTGATATAGATTTTAGAGTAACCTACAACAGTACCCAGCGAAGTGATCTGGCTGAACTACTGATTGCAGATATTGAAAACACTCAGGTTATCAATTTCAATTCACTGGAATTCGAATTATTATCAACCATCACACCCAATACTAAAACCAGTATAATTGCTGGTTTAAACTATAATACCATGTCAGATTTGTATGATGTTATTGATCGTCCTTCAGTCGGTATAATTAATGAATCATTTAAAAAATCAGATAGAACAACCGTAGCTGCTTTCGGACAAATTTCCTATCAGGCAAACCAGCAATTAAACCTTGTTGCAGGATTACGTTATGAGAACCTTCTCTCTTATGATATAAAAGGCATTACAGATGGTGGGCTTCCTGGCCAATCAACATTTGGTGAAACACGGGGAGACATTCAGAGCACTTCTCCTCGATTGGCCGCAACATACTCGTTTAATTAAGAAAATATTGTAAACTTTTATACGGCGAAGCAAACAGACTTGGCGATGACACGTTAGATGCGGAGATCACCAAAACAGCTGAAATTAATTACATTCACTCAAAAAATAAACTGTTTACAAGTTTAAGTCTATTTCATAACCAGCTAAAAGACCTGGTCGTAAAAGATCTTATATTTATAGAGGACAGTCTCACTTCAAGACAAAGTAATAGCGGTGAAATAACCACCAACGGAATTGAATTTATTATCAGCAACGACCTAAGTCGTCATTTTTTTGGCGAGTTCAGCATTACCATTCAGGATAGTGTTAATGAAAACCTGAAAAATATTGATGTCGGTTATTCACCAAAAAATGTGTCACATGCAAAACTGTCTTACCAGAAAAACAACACCACCATCTCCGCTCTGGCTCGCTACATTGGCTCAATGGAAACAATATATGATATGACCAAACAAAACCCTGACAACACAATAGGTGCACGCGTAGGCGACAAAATAGACAGCTATTCTGTTGTTGACTTAAACTTTCGTCAGGATAATTTATATAAAAATTTGTATATGAATTTTAAAATAAGTAATTTACTGGATACAGAAATTCGTTACCCGAACAACCAGGAAACAAATGAACTACTCGATCGGGGCACCATTGGAGAAGAACGAAAGTACGTATTAACGATTGGCGTTAAATTTTAATCATGGCTTATACAATTGATCTAACAAAATAAAAAAACTCGGTCACATTATTTTAAATCAGTAAATTTCTAATTTTTTTTGTAAAACAAAAAAATTATCCCACCTTTCTTTTTATTATTGATTTACCTCATTTACTCGTTAACAATCCTGCACTAACTTTAAATAGATTAATTATTTGTCCTGCCCATAAAAATGTACGCATTGCCACAATGGAGGAGTAATGATAGAACGGCTACAATCACAGTCTAGTAAAATGTTGGTCGTCTATCGCTTTTGCGTCTTTACACTCAGCTTTAGCATGACATTTCTTGTTGGCAATGCGAACGCGGACCCCACCCGCTCCTCAAAGTGGCAGCCTTATTTCGATATAAAGGCCAGGCTTGGCAATGAACGCAGACTGGGAAGTGCAAATCTGTTCCTACCTCTGGCACAGACCAACAATCAGCTGCTTTTTACCGATGCTCGTTTCACCTTCGACGATAGCTCTGCCACTGAAGGAAACCTTGGTCTCGCTTATCGCCATCGTCTCGGCGATCTGGTGAGTGGTGGTATCTTTGGTGTTTACGGTTTTTTCGATTACCGCAAGAGCGAATCTAACTTCAGTTACAAGCAACTGACAGGTGGTCTGGAATGGTTGGCGAACGACTGGGAAGTTCGCACTAACCTCTATGTCCCCGAGGATAATCAGAACACGGTCTCATCAGCCCTCACAACCGATGTTGCACTCAATGGTACGACGGCCATTTATCGTATTAGCGCGCAAAGTTTCATGGAACAGGCTCTGCCTGGTTATGATGTGGAGGCCGGTTACCGATTTGGCCTGAACGATCGTACAAATATCTGGGTGCTTGGTAGTTATTTTAATTTCAATGACACTGGCGCCCCCGAAGTCTCCGGCCCGCGCCTGCGGGTGGAGTACCGATTACAGGACCCCTTTGGTTGGACGGGCTCGGAACTGGGCCTGGGGCTGGAGGGGCAGAACGATGATGTGCGCGGATCTCAGGGTTTCGCCACCGCCCACCTGCGCATTCCCCTTGGCAAATTGAATCAGGGCAAGTTGAATCAGGGCAAGGTGAACCAGAACAGGTCCGTCCTGACCGGCCTCGATCGGCGCATGATCCATCCAATACAGCGAGATTTAGATGTCATCACTGTGGTGGATGATTCCCCTGTCGAGGAGATTGTCAGCGAAACGCCCATCACCGACCCCGATTCAGGCGAGGTCATCAATGTCTACTTTGTTGAAGAAAATGGGGTGGGTGATTGTTCACAGGCAAATCCCTGCGTAGTGAGCTCTGTACAGGGCGATGCTGTTTACGGGATAGCCGATATCATTGTGCCCCTGTCTAATTCCGGCGACATCACTAGCGATATCCTGCTCACATTGCCACGTCAGCAGGTCGTTGGTGGCGGTAATACCGGCAATGCCATACTGTTACTTTCCACTGGTGACCGGATGGTGCTCTCAGAGTTGGGTACACGTCCCACACTCGGGGCCAGCCTGTCCATGACCGACGCTAGCTTCGCAGCCGGTTTCAATATCAACAACAGTAATACAGTGGCTGCCATTTCGGCAAATGGTATCACCACCGCTGGCGTGCGTGACATCAATATACTGGGCAGTGGTGGCGCAGGGTTTGAGTTCATCAATGTAAATGGGGCCATTAACATTGAGAACAGCAGCGCCATCAATACAACTGGCGCGGGGTTACGTATCAGTGGCGGCGATGCTGCGGTAGTGCTTACTAACTTCGACATCAGCGACACTGCCAGCGGCCGTTCCGTGGATATACAGGACACCACCAGTGGTTCAATCAGCTTCGATACCGCCAGCAGCATTAATAACAATGGCGGCAGCGGAGTGTTCATCAATAATATCGGTGGTGACATTAACTTCGATGGTGCAATTAATATCACGGATGCCACTAGCAATGCGGTTACCGCCACTAACCTTAACGCCAATACCGTGGCCTTTAACGGTGCACTGGATATCACGACCACCAATGGTAATGGTCTCACCGCGAGCAACGGCACCCTCAACATTGCCGACATCGCAACGACTATCAGTACGGTCAATGGCAGTGCCCTCAATCTGAGCAATGTCAGTGTTGGCAACGGCAGTGGTGGCGCCCTTAGTTTTGCCAGCCTTGCCGCCAATGGTGGCGCTAACGGCATCGTACTCACCGACATTACCGCCACTAATGGCCTGTCTATCAGCAGCGCCACTTTAGCCAACAACACGACAGCAGGAATCAATATAAATAGCCTCACTGGCAGCCTCAACATCCTCAACAACCTGGATATCAACGCTGCAGCCATCGCTGTACTCTCAGATAACAGCGGCGATATCACGGTTACGGGAATGACCAGCATCAGTAATGCAGGCACGGCGGCTATCCGAGTGACTGCGGGGGGAACGGGTAATTTGAGTTTTGCCGACGTCCTCATCGATAACGCGGCACAGGTCGGCATCGATACAAGAGGTGCCGGCGGCGTGCTGGATTTTGGCAACGTCGACATCACTAACTTCGGTGGCAGCGTCGGCATGTGGACCGCAAACGCCTCGACCGATGTAACGATTACTAGCCTCGACATCACCGGCACGGGCGCCGCCAATTCCACCGGTGTGGACATCACCGGGTCCACAGGTAGTTTCACAGTAACCAATGCGGGCACTCTTCAGAATGTTGTCACCGCCTTTGAGCTAGACAGCCTCGGCACCGGCACAACCAACGCTACCTTGAGTTATCAAAATGGCATCATCAATGCCGGCGTGCCGGTCAATACCGTCGGCATCACTACGGGAAGTTACGACTTCACCAACACCAGTATGATCAAGAACAATGTCTTGTCTACTGATACAGGCTTTGGCGGAGACTTCTGGTTCGCCGATGCTACGGGAGGTGGCACGGGAACCAGCACCGATCGCGCCAGCATTGATTTTATCGAGGCCAACTCGAGCAATAACGACATCATCCTCCTGGTAAATGATTTTACCGGTAATATTATTGCCAGCAACGGCCTGCAACTAAAGGACAATCAGCAACTTCTCGGCTTCGCCGCCGGCGATGCTACGGTGGACTACACGGGCAGCAACGCACAGGTTATTGGAAATTTCACCTATTCGGTTAGCGATCCAACCGGCAACGGAGCCGCAACGCTGAGCAACAGCGGCGGTACCGAGGTGGTGACGCTGGCGGGTAACACAAAACTGCGCGACTTCGATCTCGTCACCACGGGTGCGGTCGATGGCATCGCCGGCAGCGGATTTGCCGGCACGACGATTGACAATATCGCCATCGCCAACGCCGGTGCCGAGGCCTTTGACTTCACCAATGCTAGCGGCACCATCACTATCGAGAACAGCAGTGCCACCAATTCCACCGGTGCGGGAATACGCATCAACGGTGGCGATGCCACAGTGGCGCTGAATAATTTCGACATCAGCGACACCGCCAGCGGCCGTTCTGTAGACATCCAGGGAACTACCGGTGGCTCAATCAGTTTCAATACCGCCAGTAGCATTAATAATAGCGGCGGTAGCGGTCTGTTCATCAATAATATCGGTGGTGACATTAACTTCGATGGTGCGGCTAATATCACGGATGCCACTAGCAATGCGCTTACCGCCAATAACCTTAACGCCAATACTGTGGCCTTTAACGGTGCACTGGATATCACTACCGCCAGTGGTAGTGGACTGATCGCAAGTAACGGCACACTCAACATTGTCGGCAGTGGAACGACTATTAGCGCAGTCAACGGCAGTGCCCTAAATCTGAACAACGTCAGTGTTGGCAACGGCAGTGGCGGCGCGCTCAGTTTTGCCAGTCTTGCCTCCAACAGCGGCGCCAACGGCATCGCACTCACCAACGTTACCGCCACCAACGGACTAACGGTAAACAATGCTACGCTTGCGAATAACACCACCGCTGGTTTAAATATTAATGGTGTGACCGGTAGCCTTAACATCACCGCAGCCGATGTTGATGCCGGTGCAGCAGCTACCGGGGTAGCCATTGCCGGCGCTAACGGTACTCTTAATATAGGGTCGGGCAGCACAGGTCTGGATATCGACGGCACCACCACCGGCGCTTCCATCAACCAGAGCAGCGGCACCATTAACCTTGGTACTGGTGCAAGTGGTGTGTTCGCGGTCGACGGTACTAGTGGTGTGGGCGTCAGTATTGCTGGAGCAGGTACGGTCAACATCGGTACCGGTGGGGGTAGTGCGACCATCGGCACGACAGTCAGTCCCGGTGGTGCAGCATTCAATGTCGACGGTGGTAATGGCACGGTTACCTACAACGGCACGGTGACGAATGCCGCGGGTCGTGCTGCGATCATTCAGAACCGTAGCGGCGGTAGTGTTACGCTCGCGGGCAATGTTATCGACACCGGTACCGGCTTGTTGCTGCAGAACAATGTCGGCGGTAGTGTAAACTTCAGCGGTGCGAACGTGGCGCTCATCACTGGCGCGAATGCGGCCGTGACGATGTCGAACAACACGGGATCGACAATTAATTTCTCCGGAGGCGGACTCAATATAGTCACCACCACTGGTGCAGGTTTCAGTGCTCCTGGCGGTGGAACGGTCAATGTCAGCGGTGCCAACAACAACATTGCAACCACCACCGGTACTGCACTAAACATTACCAATACCACGATCGGGGCGAGCGGCCTGACTTTTCGCAGTGTCTCCGTTAACGGTACAGCCAACGGTATTGTGCTTAACAATACCGGTACTAGCGGTGGTTTTAGTGTAACCGGCGACGGTGTAAACAGTGGCTCGGGGGGAACCATCCAGAATACCACGGGTGCCGGGATTTCGTTGACCAATACCCGCGATGTGTCCTTGAACTATATGACTGTCACTGACACTGCGATGGCTGGTATCACGGGTAATGGTGTATCGGGTAGCTTGACGGTTCTGAATTCGACCATTCAAAATACTGTCGGTCATAACATCGGGTTGAGCAATGTTAGCGGGGACATTGATATCTCTAACAATACATTACTCGATGCCAACGAAGATGGCGGCGGTGATTTTCTCGACGAAAATAATGGCATCGATATTACCAACAACTCCGGCACCATCAGCAGCCTGACAGTGACCAACAATACTATTCAGGGCACAACTGGCACGACATCTGATGTGGGTGTCGCCTTGCATCTCGATGGTACTGCCGGGCTAACGTCTGCGACTATCTCGCAAAATGCCATTCAGGGTCACGACTTCCACGCGGTACGCGTTTCACTGGATAATGACGATACGGGTGACGCCCCTGGGGTTGCACGCCTGGATATTACTAACAATACGGTACTGAGTTCCGAGTTAACGGCCATAGAGTTGAACGCGCGTGGCGCGAGTGATTTGAACTTTACAATATCGAACAATACGCAGATTAGCAGCGACTTTAGTAATGGGGTTCAAGTCAATGCAGGCTTGTTCGCCGTTGGCGGTAATAGCACGGCAACCGTGGTGGGCAGTATCACGAACAATACAATCACGAATGTTGGCGATGGCGCTAACGATCGTGGTATCGATATTCTTTCACAGGAAAGTAGTGCTGTGGTGGTGAATGTCGATGGCAACAACATCAGCGACATCACCAATGGCGGCATTGCATTACGCGTTCGGGACACAAGCAGTCTCGATGCCGTCGTCAATAACAACACACTCACTAATACCGATACCTTCGGCGGTGGTGTAGTTGGCCTGTTTGCCGAAACCCGCGAAACCTCTAACGGATGTTTTTCATTGACCAACAATAGTAACGCTTTGACTTATCAGTTGAACCAATCTGCCGGTACGCTATTTAATCTTGAACCCCTGGTGGGCAATACGGGCACGGTCAACACCACGGGCACCATAACCGCGGTTACTAGCGGCACATGCCAGCGCGTGCCCTAGAAAATAATAATAAATAAACCATATATGGATTCGCCATTAATGCCTTACATATTTATTTCTTTAAAAAATGTCCAACACAATTAACATCTTTCCATCAAAAATGGATATACACCTTAAATAAGCAGCAAAAGTCATTTAACTTTACAGTTATCAATCACAAACAATCTCGCTCTCAATTTATTACAATTAAATCAGTAGCCTATAAATTCAGGTTGATTCTTGCTGTTAAATATATAATGTAATTGTATAGATCCCATAAAACATCCCTTTTTTAGATTTTGAATTACTGGCTATGATTTAAGGAATTCGAGCCGACTTTGGTGCATACTGGCCTTGTTGGGTTAGTCGGTTTTGTCCGGCGTAAGTAAACATAAAATTCAACTTTATATTTTATTATTAAAGGGAAATTTTTTAGTTGCCTTTTTTACTCTTGCTAAATTAGATTACTCATAATGTTAACAATAATTAAACGACTTATAATAATCATCCTAACCGTCGTATTGCTCTCCTGCGTTGGCTACCCTGTTTCTGAAAAGCGTAGTGAATTTGAGATTTCTGGAAAAGTTGATGGTATTGAATCAAGCCATAACGAAAAAATCATACGCGTTACGATAAAACATGGGACACAATATCTATTTACACCTGAAGGCCCGATTAGAAAAATGCAAGATGGGCAAACGATTAAGTATTATCTTGAGAAAGAGAGCAAGAGAAAATCACTAATGTTTTTAGACTCATCGGATAGTGACTCCCCCTGGAATAGCATTATTAACATCAATAAAAAATGGTTTGCTTTTAATGTAAATTCAGATCCGGAGGTCATTAAAATTATACAGTTTAATTCTGCAGGCAGTGTTAAAGAATACAATATACAAGCTTACCATACTGGAACAATCGCAGAAATATATATTGATAAATCGGCCAACTTTATTGTCTGGAAACAAGGAAGTAATGGTTATCAACAATACAGCCTTAAGTCCAGAAAAAAACTCAAGCAACCCACATTGCTACCTTCCGATTTAACTGAATATATAGAAATAGGATACATTCAACCACTATATGATAGCGTAAGTTTCTATGAAGTTTTAAAAAGTGACGACGTGCTCTATAAATCCCGCTATGCAGTTGAAACAGCAAGAAGCTATACCCCATTGTTAGTTACTGAAACTGATTCAGTTAAACTGCTTCGCCATGCAAGCATTCGCAAATGGTACATGTATCGATGGGCGGTTGTATTAAATCCAGTTGCACCCTATGACCTAATTGAAAAGCTAACGGGAGACCCTTCGCTTTATGTTGCTGAGGAAGCAAAAAAACGATTCAAGACGATGGAGGAAGAACCTTCTGATTTTTAATGCCGGATTATTGTGTAAGGTCACACCACCCACTTTATTACGCTTAATATCTCCAAACATTTTCACTCAACCTGAATGTATTGCCCGAAGACAATCGCTTCCTGTCAATTTATGTTGACAAGATAATTTTGTCAACTATGATTGACACATGACTAATATAAATTCAATTCCACCGCCAGAAAAACCTGAAGAAGCATTAGCTGCTGTAGTTGCTTTACGGTTAATGGCCGATAGGTTAGAAAGACAAACAGTGAAAAAGGCAATCGCGCAAGGCTGGACATGGGCTCAAATAGCAGAAGCATTAGGTGTAACGAGGCAAGCTGCACACAAACGTCACGCCGGTTCTATCGCTAAAAGTAAAGTTAGAAAAAAAGGAGATTAACTGTGTTTAAACGATTTAGATTACGCCTTAAAGATATACGCACTATTAACCAACTCATTTCGGGCGCAGATGAACAAGCTCATATTATGGGTGAAGAAAAGCCAGGAGCAGAGCACTATCTTCTTTCAGCGCTAAAGCTTCCTGATGCTAGCGCTCTTAGAGTTTTTGAAAGCATAGGTACTGACCCGGAGAAATTAAAATCCGCTATAAAAAAACAATATACTGAAGCGCTTAGCAGTATTGGTATTGATGGCTCTAGAATTATGGAGAAAGAACCTGAGCCGATAACACCTAACCGAGTGCTGCATAATTCAAAACCATCAGCTCAGGCGTTAATGAAAGATCTCTATACCTTAAAAAAAAATGACACACACAGGCCTTTGTTAGGCGCACATGTAGTAAATGTTGTTGCGCATATGGAACATGGTGTAGCTGCACGCACACTCAAGGCAATGGGTATTGAGAAAGCAGTTATTCTTTCTGCGGTAAAAGAAGAGCTTGATTCATTCCGGTGCTAAGGTGTAACTAATTTAGCGTACTATGATAAACAGGGTAAAGTAAACATTATGCAAATTATCCTCAGCATTAATGACACCATCAAAAAAGATGAAGTTTTAAATTTATATAATACTAATAACTGGTCAGCCGCAAAAAAGCCAGAACAATTATTAATGGCTTTACAAAACTCACATAAATAACCTGCGAGAAATCATTACGCAACTTATATTATTTTATTGTTATGTGGTTTTAAAAAATTAAATTTAATACCAATAGATTTATTAAGACATAGATTATTGTCGCAAAAAAAAAACACAATGCCTATTAAAGATATAAATATTATTTTATGATCAGAGCTTGCTATAAATCATAACTAGTGATTACTGGATTTAATTTATACTTTCCACTCCCGCCATCATCGCCAACCTTACCAGTTCTGTTGGTGAAGCCGCATTCATTTTGCTCATTAAGTTTGCACGATGCAATTCAACCGTTTTAATACTGATACCTAATTCAGATGCAATGATTTTATTCTGCTTAGAATCTAAAACAAATTTCATTACTTCATTTTCACGCGGTGTCAGACGATTAATCCGCCGCTGAATTTTATCGACTTTACTCTGATACTCGCGTTTATCTCTATCGCAATTTATTGCGCTTTGAATGAGCTCCAGCATCAGCGCATCGTTATAGGGTTTTTCTACAAAATCGTAGGCACCGGCTTTCATAGCTCTTACCGCCATTGCAACATCTGCATGCCCGGTTACGATAATAACCGGAATACTTGCGCCAGCTTCTTTTAATCGTGAAAACAATTCCATGCCATTAATATCAGGCATGCGCACATCAAGCACAACGCATCCTGGTGTATTGTGATTGAACTGTTGCAAAAATTCTTCGCCGCACTTAAATTCCTGTACTGTTAAATTTGCCGATTCAGCCAGCCACTTTAACGACTCTCTGGCCATACGATCATCATCTACAATAAAGGTTACCGGGGAGATTGTCGGTGAAGTTGACGCCGTTTTATTTGATAAAATATCTGAATTCATATTAGCTTACCTGCTGGACTGGAAGTTCAAAAACAAACTCTGCACCACCGTCGGGGAGTGAACGAGCTTTTATCATCCCCTGATGCGATTCAATGATTGACCGGCTTATGGATAAGCCAATCCCCATGCCATCAGATTTGGTGGTATAAAACGCATCAAATATTTTTGGCAATGCATCCACTGCAATCCCTTCTCCACTATCAGTGGTACGTAACATAACTTTTGCACCATTGATTTTTCGTGTACTTATCCGTAGATGTCGCTGATCTGGCCTGAGCCCATCCATCGCATCCAGGCTGTTGCGAATAAAATTTAATACAACCTGTTCTAGCTGAATCATGTCGCCCTCAACCATGGGTAATTTTTTTTGCAGATCCAGTTCTATATTTACTTTTCGCCGACGCGCTTCATGCTTAACCAGCGTGGCCACATTCATTACTGCACTATTTAAATCTAGCCTGCTGTGCTGGGCATCGCTTTTCTGCACAAATAAACGAATCCGGCGAATTATATCTGCGGCCATGGTTGCGCCCTCTACCGCATTTTTCATTCCCTGGGTGAGTTTTTCCTGGTTGGTATTATCTTCTTTGAGCATACGTAAACAGGCGTTGCAATAATTGATGGCCCCGGTGAGCGGTTGATTTAATTCATGTGCCAGGCTTGCAGCCATTTCACCAATGGCGCTCATGCGAGACACCCGCGCGAATTCTGCCTGATGTCGTTGCTGGGATTCATGGGCCATTTGTAGCTCAACCTCATCGCCAATCCACTGCGCCATCACTTTAAGTAATTCGTGATCCCACTTACTGTACTCTTCAGTGCGGGCAATCGTGCCCGCAAATTCCAGACTACAGTGAATTTTTCCATCCACCATGACCGCCGCACCTAAATAGGTTTTCCAGCCTTTTTGCTGGCAGCCACAACCTGCTCCCTGATCTTTTTCAAGATCAGGGATATCTAATGGTTCGCCTTTGTACTCCAGCAAACGCGCAACACAACTTCTGCTGATGGGCACGCCTCGACCTGTGGCTAATCGGGCATTGCCTGAAATACGGCAAATACGGTGTTCTTCTACCTGGGTGCTGGCAAGTACGGCTACGGGTAAGTCAAAATATTCTCGCCCGGTATCGAGCAGCCTGGCGAGCTTGTTATCATGACTTAAATCCGGTGCGCTGGTAATTCTCACCAGCTCACGCAATGCAATACGGCTTTTTTCCAGCGCCTGGTTGGTTTGCTTTAAATCTTCTGTGCGCTCTGCAACCTGCTCCTCCAGGGAATTACGATAAATGGCCAGTGCCTGTTGTGAGTGTTTGCGCTCGGATATTTCATCGCGCAGCTCCGACTGGGTATGTTTAAGTTTGCGATTGGTGCGAGAGATATAACCATTTACCACCAATAGCAGCAAAAGCACTATAGCTGCTCCAGCAAACCAGGGAGCAAAGCGTTTTAAAATTGAAACAAATGAGGTTTGGCGCAGTGCTTCGTAGGGACCTATTTTGAGGGTTTTCATTAAGCGGTGCACCGGCGAATAATCCAGTGGCACCGTCCAGCCTGCTGTACGAGACACACGAGCCGCGGGGTGATTCTGTGGCATGGATAACAACGCCTGAGCCACCCGGGTTGCCAATTCACGCGGAGTATTTTTTAACATGGCAAAGGGCCATTCCGGGTAGAGGCGTGTGCTCAGAGGCAGGAGGCTACCTTTATTCAGTTGCGGATTTAAAATTCGCAAATCATTCATCTTTATTCTACCGGCTTCCACCATGCGCATCAGGGTTTCAGCTCGTACGGTTGCCGCGTCTACCTTGCCATTTATAACCGCATGTAAAATATTATCCTGAGGAAATCCTGCAAACTGTAAATCACTTATATCGGTAAAAGGGTCAATACCTTGCTCCTCCAGCTCCCTCCAGGCCATTTGAAACCCCCCGAAAGCCACCGGGCTTACCGCCATAAATGATTTTCCGCGCAAATCCTTTAGGGTACGAATGTCAAAATTCTGGGCACGAGTAAATATTACCGCACCATAACGTATCCGCGTGCGACCCTGCTCACGGGTTTGCATCGTAGCAATTCGCGAGGCACCAAAACGCGCCTCAAGACTGACATAGTTACCTGGATTCGTCAGGGTGAAATGAATTTTTCCAGAATTAATGACATCGGTGATCTCTTCGAGATTAACCGGCACAATTTCAAATTGCTGGCCGACCGTCCGGGAAAGGTACTCAGCGGTAGCCGACCAGCGCTTTATTGCCTGTGCTTTTCCACGATAGGCAAGTACCCCGATATTAATAACCGAGGGCGATTGGGTAGAAAAGTCAGACGCCAAATCACCGGCATAGACCGGCCATTTAGTGATCGCAATGAATAAAACCAGAAACAAAAGCGCTTTATATAAGAGTTGCGCGTTTCTACTCATACTTAATTCCCAATTGGTTGAGTAGAAAAACCCCTTACCGACACTGATGCAAGCCTGTTCGACAGACAGTGTGCTATATCATTTTCCAGCTGTATCTTAACAATCGCTGGGGGGGGCGCTCCCGGGTTATGGCATAAACGAATCCACCGGGCCTTAAAACTACTCTTAATATTTAGCTCATTATACTAACGATGACTCCGCCGGTGAAATTATTCCATTAATTGATGGTCTACACAAAAGTATAGGGCGAATAAGTGATTGCTTATTTATTGATGTTAAAGGTAAAAAACAAACTTTACTTAAATGCCCTACTCACTCAATATATCATTATTATCAGGATTCCAGAGGTTCCATTGATGAGTCAGTCCAATGAAATAGCCTACACCCTCGCCGAAGAAATTGCACATACTACCACCCACGGCCTGGGCATGCTGTTAAGCATTGCCGGCCTGGTTATCATGGTCGGTTTTTCCAGCCAGAATGGTGATGCCTGGCACGTGGTGAGCAGCAGCATTTATGGCTCCAGCCTTATTTTACTTTATGGCGCATCGGCGTTATATCATGGCATTCCCCACCCTAATGCAAAAGCGCTTTTACAACGCATTGATCATGCGGCTATCTATTTACTAATTGCGGGTACCTATACACCTTTTTTACTGGTGAGTCTGCGCGACAGCTGGGGCTGGCATTTGTTTGCAATTATCTGGACGTTGGCTTTAACCGGTGTGGTACTGGAATTTATTAACTGGAAACCGTTCAAAAAAATATCTTTGGCCCTGTACCTCGGCATGGGCTGGATTATTATCTTTGCGATTAATCCGATGCTTGAACAGGTAGAAACCGGTGGTTTGTTTTTATTACTGATAGGCGGTTTATTTTATTCCTTCGGCGTGATTTTTTATGTGTGGGATAAACTGACCTTTAATCATGCTATCTGGCATTTATTTGTACTGGCGGGTAGTGTGTCGCATTTCTTTTCTATTTTGTTTTATGTGATTCCTTGAAGACTTTGAAGACTTAAAAGACTTAAAAGACTTAAAAGACTTAAAAGACTTAAAAAACTTAACGCAAATGGACGCGAATAAAAGCAAAAACCTGCAAATATACGCAAATTTTTTTTATAAATATGTGTTGAGTATTGAATATAATAAGCTGTAGTAACTCTTACCTAATCTGACAATTTACAATATAGCTGTCATTTTTTAAATCTTGTGTCGAGATAATATCTTTAAAAATTTTAAATCATCGAAAAAATAATACTTGCTCAATAATGATTTTTTAAACTAAATTTTTTTAGCGTTGATTTGCTTTTATTCGCGTCCATTCGCGTTAAACCGCTTTTTATTTTTTTACTCCCCCCTTAACCCCCTTTTACTAAGGGGCGATATTAATCTGATGATTCGCTACGCAGCTCATCCAGCTCAGCATGAATCATCTCTGGTGTTTCCAGACTCATCGCACCGATAAGTTTTGCACGAAATTCATTTAATAAAATTTCCGAAACCTTATGTAAATTAACCACGCCACCCGCCTGCAAGCAGCCACGTTTTTTGGCGATGGTTTCTAACACCTGCATTTCACCCTGCGGCAATGCATCCACTTTATAACGCTTACATAGCATCTGCGGATAAGCCTCAGAAAAATAGCCCGCGGCAAACAATGCCACATCTTCATATTCCATCGCGGTACTTTTAATAGCCCCGGTGACTGCCAGACGATAACCACTATTTACATTATGAATTTTCGGCCATAAAAACCCTGGGGTATCCATAAGCTCAATACCATTATCTAAAATAATTTTTTGCTGACGTTTGGTAATAGCAGGTTCATCCCCGACCTTTGCAATAAAGCGTCCGGCGAGAGTATTTATGACACTGGATTTTCCCACATTGGGAATACCCATAATTAATACCCGAATCGGTTTCACAGAAACGTTTCGATCAGGGAAAAACTGCCGGCAGAGTTTCAGGGTTTGTTTAATTTTTGCGGGCTGCTCCTGGGTGACCGCCAGCGCTTTAATATTGCGTGCAGCCTGGAAATGATCAATCCACAGCTGCGTTGTATTAGCATCTGCCAGATCGGATTTATTAAGCAATTTAATACAGGGCTTATCGCCACGCAGTTCCGCAATCAGTGGGTTCTCAGAGCTATAGGGAATGCGCGCATCCAGTACTTCGATTATCAGGTCAATTTTAGGCATGACCTTTTTAATCTCTTTACGCGCCTTGTGCATATGGCCAGGGAACCACTGAATCGCCATGATATTTCCACAATAATTATAAACGCCGCATTTTACCTCAAAAATCCTTTTCGAATTAGGCTAAAATCAGCGTAAATTATTAATTGGACTTTCCATGGCAAATCAGTACGACCTGTTAATTATCGGGGCCGGTGTGTCCGGTAGCGCACTTCTTTATCTCACCACGAAATACACCGATATTCAGCATATTGGGGTTATTGAAAAATACGCTGCCCCGGCACGGGTCAATTCCCTGTCCAGCAATAACAGCCAGACCCTGCACTGTGGTGATATTGAAACCAATTACACCCTGGACAAAGCCCTCAAAGTAAAGCGCGCAGCCAGCATGTTGCGCAACTATGCGGTGGCACAACCCGATGCGCATCACATTATTTTTAAATATCCAAAAATGGTACTGGGCGTAGGCGCAAAAGAATGTGCGCTGCTAAAAAAACGTTTTGAGAAATTCAGCCCCCATTACCCCTACTTAAAACTGCTCGATAAAAAAGCCATTGCTCGTATTGAACCCAATGTGGCGATGAATAACGAAAAATTTCGCGAAGATGAAATTATTGCACTGGGTTCCACCGATGAATACACCGCAGTCAATTTTGAAGCCCTGTCCCGCTCGTTTGTACGCCAGGCTGAAATTGAAGCCGCCGCGCACCCTGAAAAAACCATAGATTTACATTACAACGAGAATGTCGATCACATAAAAATAGACAAAAGCGGTTTCATAATTGAAACCAATGGTGTGTGTTATCGCAGCAAAGCACTGGTAGTGTGTGCCGGCGGGCATAGTTTAAAACTTGCTCACGACATGGGTTACGGCCATCATTATTCAGTACTACCCATTGCCGGTAGTTATTATTTCACCCCACATGTTTTAAACGGCAAAGTTTACACAGTGCAAAATGATGCGCTGCCGTTTGCGGCAATTCATGGCGACCCGGATGTTCTGGTACCCGGTGCAACCCGTTTCGGTCCCACCGCACTGGTGCTGCCCATTTTAGAAAGATACAATTTAAAGACGCTGCCAGATTTTTTGCAGGTGTTTCGTTTTGATGGTCGAGTGGCTAAAGTGCTCTGGGATTTATTAAAAGTAAAAGATATTCGGAACTACATGTTTAAAAATATGTTATTTGAAATTCCGGTTATTCGTAAAATTTTATTTTTAAAAGATGTACGCAAAATCGTCCCCTCATTAAAAATTGGAGATTTAACCTTTGCTAATAAAGTGGGTGGCATTCGCCCACAACTCATCGACAAAGATCGTTGTGAACTATTAATGGGTGAAGCCAAAATAGACAGCGGCATTGGTGGCATATTTAATATGACCCCCTCACCCGGTGGAACCTCGTGCATTGAAAATGCAGAAATTGATATGCGTACTGTAGTGAAACATTTAGGTGCAAACATTGATGAAGAAGCGCTACAAAAAGATTTACTGGGGGATGATCATCAGCATGATTCCAGTGACCTGGCAAGTTATGTAATTACTGGCAAGAATGCGGGTTAATTTTCTGATTAAGAATTAAAAAGAAAAAACACATTAAAAGAATATGGTTTTTATTGCACCCTATAAGCTCACATTATAAAAAAATGCGTCATTCGGGATGACAGGCGTTTTTAGGCGTGGTTTTGATGTTCAATAAAAAACAGATTAAATACAGACAGCTTACACGCCTTCAATAATATCTTTAATATAATTTTGTAGCGGTGATTTATTACCCTCATTCAATAAATCCAGCATACCCGACAATAACGATTTAATCGTCGTTTGCGGGGATTCAATTTTAGCCATTTCTTTTGTCTGTTCGACTAAACTTTCCAGTTGCGATAGCACATCAATTGCCGGTGCCGGATTTGCAACAGGTGTAGTTGACTGGCTTATCGGTTGCGGGCTTATCCTTTCTGGGCTTATCTGCTCTGTTCGCTGATAAGCCTGCACCACTTCAACATAGGTGCTTTGTTGAAAATCAAGAGCAAAACTTTTTAGCTCATTACTATCAAAACCTAAGGCCTGAGCTGAACTAAACGCTGCCTGCACATTACCGTTAAAAAACTTATTGGCCAAATCACCCACATCACTTAACAATTCATTAATGGCTTCCCGTTCTGCTTCATCCAGATTACCCAGTACACTAAACTGAAAAGTGGCAGATTGTAGACTTGAAAATTCATACGACGCACTGACTCCCTGTTGATTAGCCGAGTAACTTTGCGCTTCTGAGTATTCAATTAATGCCGCGTAACTTACATCCACCTTATCTCCATCCTGTGTGACAATTTGAATGGATGCCTGACTACTTTGTTTAAACTGGCTAGATAATGATGCACTTTCAGAAATGATCTGCTGCCGTGATGTGTCCACCGATGGATTTTGTAAGTTTTCCAGACCCTCAAAAATTAACGATTCTGTCTTCTCAACCTGCTCCCCAATTTCATCCGTCATTAGAGGCATACCACTGAGAATTTCTCTGGCTTCAGAAAACCCCCGTTCAATACCTTCTTTGGCCTGCTGTAACATACTTTGAGCTTCCAGCTCACTGCCAGCTCTTTGGGTAATGGCGTTTGTCACGAAACCTAAAATTCGCTCGGCAACTGCCGTGGGTGTAAATTCCGCCGGATTTAATTCACTCACGGGGGTAAAGCCAGGCAAGTTTTTACCCAGTTTATTCTCTAGCAATTCAACAGATTTGTTTAGCTCACTTAAACCAGCACCTGAACCCGTTCCTGAACTGGCACCGGCTATATATTCATTATTTTTATCAGGGCTTTTTAAAGCGCCTAAATCAAAACCTTTTATATGGCTATCAAACTGGATGTCCATGGTATTTTCCTTCTGACTCGAGTTAACGCTTGTTTAAAGGGCTATGAGCCAGTTTATGCATTAATTTAATGCATTCTATGTGTCATTTAAATTTCTCTGTGTATCCTTCTTTATCGGCAGACTATTGTATTTCTGAAGCGCCCCCTGTACATTCAGGACGAATAGAAAAAATAATGATTTATCAATGATTAACCCGCACAAAATAGCTGTTTGTTAAAACATAACAATAATAAACACCCCCTTGCCGGAGCCGTAAATGAACGATATTGCCAAATCACTAAAGCCGGAAGAATGCTTTATAAAAGATGAGCCCTATTACGAAGCGGTGGGTTCTGAAATTGAAATTTTTCTCGCCGCCTATGAGCAAAAAATTCCGGTCCTGCTTAAAGGGCCAACCGGTTGTGGTAAAACCCGTTTTATGGAACACATGGCCTGGCGTTTACAAAAAGCCCTGATTACGGTTTCCTGCCACGATGATTTAACCGCCTCTGATTTAGTTGGCCGATTTTTGATTTCCGGTGGCGAAACTCGGTGGATTGATGGTCCTCTGGCACGTTCTGTTCGCCACGGCGCAATTTGTTATTTAGATGAAGTTGTGGAGGCCCGTAAAGATACCACCGTTGTGATTCATCCACTGGCTGATGACCGACGGGTTTTACCCATGGAAAAAGTGGGCGAAGTGCTGGAAGCAACGGCGGATTTTTGCTTAGCCATATCCTATAACCCTGGCTACCAGAGTGTATTGAAAGATTTAAAACAAAGCACCCGTCAACGATTTGTTGCACTTGAATTTGATTACCCATCAGCTGAACTTGAAACCCGCATTATTAAAACAGAAGCGGGTATTGAGCAATCCCTCGCTGAACGTCTGGTGAAATTTGCACAGATGACCCGCAACTTAAAAGGTAGCGGTCTGGAGGAAGGTGCCAGCACCCGCCTACTGGTGCATGCAGCCAAATTAATTTCAGCGGGTATTTCTCCTGTGGATGCCTGCCATACTTCTATTGCGCAAGCACTTACCGATGATGCGGAAATGTTGGCGGCTATTAATGAATTAAGTTCTTCCCTGTTTTAGTTTTTGCAACTATGCTCAACATCCACTTAAGAAATAATATTTTAAACTCACTTCGCCAACCCTGTGAAGGCCGGAATGACGAACAATGTTGTTGCCGAATTAATCTCAAATGAGTTTACCCCCTTTCACCTACGCCGAAATTGAAGAGCGCTTTGATGACATGTTTGTTGAAGTAAACGAAGATGTCATTCAGCACCTGACCCGCTTTGATATTCAAACCCAGGACAGCATACTCGAACTCATAAAAAAAGCCGCAGACACCAATAGTGGCCTCGCCTACCAACTCGCCAGGCGCATACAGAAAGCAATGGATTTAATGGAAATAGATACCATTGAACTGTGGCTCGATCAGGCCATTGATGTTTTTGACAGAAAGGGTTTATACAGTGCCATCGACATCCTCAATGAACTGGAGTCTGTTGCCCATAATGCCACCCAGAAACTGACCGGTATCTCTTTCGAAGATGTATCCATTATGCTGGAACATTTTGTTTTAGGTTTAAATGGCCGGCGTTTAAAAATTGAAACTGACAATAAAACCTATACCGATACTGAAACCATTTTTCTGCCAGGCATCGTTAATCGTTACGCAAATAAAGAAGATAACTTTCAGGTTTATAAGTGCATGGTGGTTGTCATGTGGGCGCAAAACTGGTTTGGCACCTGGCGTGAAAATTTAAGCGAGGTTTTCTCACATTATGAGAACCCAGCACTGGCTGAACAATGGTTTCATGTGCTGGAAATGATTCGTCTCGATCATAAAATCAAGCATGAACTACCGGGTATTCATCGCCAGATGCAGGCACTTTGTGAACTGGCTGATCATCCCAAAATTTGCGACATAACCATTCACACTCAAAACAGTAAAAATATTGAACGAACAATTTCAATAAAAAGCCGGGTTGAAGATATATTAAAATTACTGCCTGATGTTTATCATCTTGCGCCCCCAGCATTAAATTATTATGCGGGCTGCCTGCAAACCGAACAAGTTGAATTACGACGTGAAATTCGCTTAATTAAAGAGAAAGATTTATTCCGCCAGGCGATTGCCCATGTGCTGGAAGAGAAAAAAAACAAATCCGCCAGTGAACTTGATGAAGATGAACGTCGTGAGATTAGCGCGCAGCAAATACCCGACCCGAGTATGCCCGAGGGTTTTAAATTTAAATTAGAACTGGAGGGTGAATCAATTGAACCACCGGATGGTGTAGAAAGCTTAATGAGTTCAATTATTCAGGATCTGGGAGATATACCAGAAGATTATTTAGTTGCCGCGGGTGATGGCAATTATAAAATACTGGCAGAGCCGGAAAAACAAAGTGACGACAATGTATGGGCGGGCACCTATCACGAAGAAGGTGCATTTTTGCACAAAGAATGGGATTTTCGCCGCCAGCGTTACAAAAAAAACTGGTGCGCCCTGCGCGAAGTCACACTCACCGCCGGCAGCACCTCATTTGTAAAAGACACGGTTAATAAATATTCCGGTTTAATAAAAAACTTACGTCGCACCTTTGAAATTCTACGCGGTGAAGATAAGACCCTCAAAAAACAACCCTATGGTGATGACATTGACATAGACGCATTAGTAGAAGCCTGGGGTGACATGGCCAGTGGCATGGAAATGTCGGAAAATATATTCACCAAGATGCATAAGGAAGAGCGTAATATTGCCGTCATTTTTATGGTGGACATGAGCGGCTCCACCAAGGGCTGGATTAATGATGCGGAACGCGAGTCATTAGTGTTATTAAGCGAAGCTCTGGAAACCCTCGGCGACCGTTACGCAATTTACGGTTTCACCGGCAATACCCGCAAGCGCTGTGAAGTGTACCCGGTGAAAACCTTCAACGACGAATATGACGACGAAACCAAAGGCCGCATCGCGAATATCAAACCCCATGACTACACTCGCCTCGGGGTCTTTATTCGCCACTTCAATCAGATGTTTGAAGACATCGAGGCGAAGACTAAAATTCTAATTACCCTTTCCGATGGCAAGCCGGAAGACTATGACGGCTACCGGGGTGAATATGGCATAGAAGACACCCGCATCGCGTTACTTGAATCCCGCCAGCAGGGGGTGCATCCGTTTTGTATCACCATTGATAAAGAAGGCCGGGACTATTTAAAAACCATGTATGGCAGTGCCAGCTATGTGGTGATTGATGATGTGAAGCAATTACCCCTGAAAGTTGCTGACATTTACCGCAACATTACCAGTTAGGTTCAGCCTACTTCTCTGGTCAATTCTCCGGCTTATTCTCAGGCCTCTAAAACAGCTTTTTTTAAAAAACCTGCTATATATTAATTTAGTCATAATAATATAAAAGAAATTGTCACTACCCAGTGCACTTTTTTTGGAGCAAAAATGAGTTCGATTTTAGAAATTTGCCATCTGAATAATATATTCAGCAATACCTCAATTAAAAGCAGGATATGGTTTGGTTTTGGTTTGATTCTGTCTATTTTACTGTTTGTTTCATTGAGTACTCTCGGGCAGTTTGTGCGCTTAAATGATGGTATCAGTGTAGTGACTGATGATATTCAGCCGGTTGTTCTCGGTGCACAAAACCTTGAATCCAGACTTGAAGCGGCCAGCAATATGCTCGGTTTCTATTTATTAACCAATGAAACAGACTACCAAAAATCATATTTTACTCAGCTCGATATCGCAATCGAGCAGGTTGTCCAACTGGCAGAATTAAAATTTGTTGTTGAAAATAAAGAATATAGTGACATCGTTGCACAGATTGAAAAAGACATTCAAAGACTGTCCAGCTATCGCAGTAAAATGGTTACTCTAGTGGGAAGTGTTAGCGAAAATGTTCCGGCACAACGCCTTGCCTCTGAAAAGCTCAACCCGAGTACTCAAGAGATACAGGCTTTAATCAGCCAGATGATTGACTCTGATTACGAAGAAGATAACGAAGATGGCAGTCGTGACACCTTTCGGAAAACATTATACGATTTGCGCTATTACAACTCACAAATCGCCAGTGAGTTACGCACCTATCTGGCCTTCAGAAACGATATCAATATTGTTAACATGAAAACCTTCGATGGCCTTATTCGCAAAAAACTCGAGTTTATGAAAAAAAATGTGGATTTGTACAGCTTTGAACAATCGGAGAGTATGCCAAAACTCATTAAAATCAATACCAACTATTTTAAACAACTGGATGAAGCGATTGCGGTACATTCAACCGACAAATACAGAACAGACATTTATCTGGTAAAAACAGAAATTGCTCCACTGGTTGTTGCTATCGAATCAGAAATTGGCACTCTGGTCAATCAGTTAAAAACACTCATTACTGAAACCAGTAAAGAGCTACAGGAAGAAGCCTCACAGGCCAGCGGCAAGGTAACAATGGGAATGAGTATCGGGCTACTGGTTGGGGCTATTATTGCTTTTTTGATTGCCCGCATGATCACCCTGCCAATTAATCAGGCAGTGCATGCAATGCGCGACCTGGCTGAAGGTGAAGGGGATTTAACCCAGCGCCTGGATGACAAAGGAAATTCTGAGTTGGCGCAAATGTCCAGCGGTTTTAATAAATTTGCGGTTAAAGTACAGTCACTGGTCTCTGAACTTGCTAACTGTGTTGAAAATTTATCAACAGTTGTTCGGGATGTAAGCGGTATTGTCGACCAGACGCAAAGCGGCTCTCAACAACAACGCCAGCAAACTGAACAGGTCGCCGCCGCGGTCACCGAAATGACGGCCACCATTCAGGAGGTTGCCTCTAATGCAAATCTGGCCGCCGACTCGGCCCAACAGGCGGATGAAAATGCGCAGTTAGGCAAGAATGTGGTCGGTGAAACGGTGGCCTCCATTAATTCGCTGGCGTCTGAAATTGAAACTGGCGTTAATGTCATTAATAAGCTTTCACAGGACACAGAGTCTATTGGCACAGTGCTCGATGTCATAAAAGGTATTGCCGAACAAACTAATTTACTCGCCCTGAATGCCGCAATTGAAGCTGCACGCGCTGGTGAACAGGGACGTGGATTTGCGGTGGTTGCCGATGAGGTACGCACACTGGCCAGTCGTACACAGCAGTCCACCACCGAAATTGAATCCATGATAGATGCACTACAGGTGCAGGCACATGCAGCGGTTGATGCCATTGGCCTTGGCCAGAAAAAAGCCCAGGCCAGTGTTAAAAATGCCTCGAATGCGGGCAGTGCCTTAAATGAGATTACCAATTCCGTCGCCACCATTTCCAGCATGAATATCCAGATTGCGACCGCATCCGAAGAACAAAGCGCAGTATCTGAAGAGATTAATCAGAATGTAGTGATTATCAGCCGGGTGGCAGATGAAAATGCCGGCGCATCGGATCAGCTTGCAAATTCCAGTAATGAGCTAGAAAGACTGGCAGGTGAATTGCAGAAACTGGTTTCACAATTTAAATATTAAGCTCTTCAAAACAAAGGCATTGGTATTTGATTTACATCAATGTCAGTGTTGCAAAATATTAATATATTCGATTATACAAATTCATTGTCTAATCCGATTATTAATGTCAATAACGGATTTAATTAGTAAGAGGTATTCGAATTATGTCCAACTCTCTCCTGGATAAATTTAAACGCATATTCAGACTCAATATGATTATTGGTCTGCTCATTACCGTCACCGCAACCTACTTTATCATTACCGGATCATACGATGGCATCCAGTCACGCCAGTCCACAGAAGCCATATTGGGCTGGACAGCCATAGTCGGGCTGGTTTATACCGTAGGTTTCTGGTTTGCCTGCATGTTCAGAAAACAGATTTTTCAAAAATCACCTGAAGAATCTTAAAACTTTTAATTATCTAACTGGATCAGGCTTAGTACATCGACTGTGCCTGATCCAGCCTCTAGTTATAAACTCTACACTTTCAATTCTATTTGACACATTAGAATATTCACTTCAAAATCCGCTTTATCTGAAATTATAAATACCTTCCCATGCACTCACCCAGCTTCTACTGGTATGACTACGAAACCTTTGGTACTGACCCCCGTAATGATCGAATTGCCCAGTTTGCAGGCATTCGCACTGATATGGATTTCAATATTATTGATGAGCCCATCGATATTTTTTGCAGAGCCAGCGACGATATTCTCCCCAACCCACAAGCCTGTTTAATCACCGGCATCACACCTCAGAAAACACTCACCAATGGACTCATTGAAGCCGAGTTTATTGCTCAAATAGAAAAACAGTTTGCCACGCCTAACACCTGTGTTGTTGGTTTTAACAGCATTCGATTTGACGATGAATTTACCCGCTACAGCCTCTACCGAAATTTTTTTGACCCCTATGCACGGGAGTGGCAAAACGGCTGCTCACGCTGGGATATTATCGACCTGGTGCGCATCACACGCGCCCTGCGCCCCCAGGGAATTGAATGGCCGGTAGACGATGATGGCATCCCCAGTAACCGCCTGGAATTAATTACCAAAGCCAATAATATTAGCCATGAAGCTGCCCACGATGCCCTGTCCGATGTACATGCAACCATTGCCGTTGCAAAGTTAATAAAAGATAAACAACCCAAATTATTTGATTTTGTTTTTGCAAATAAAGGCAAACAAAAAATTTCCAAGCTGCTTAATTTATATAAGCCTGAAGTCATTTTACACACCTCCGGTATGTACCCGAGCACCATTTGTAACACCACTGTCGTGTACCCACTGATGCAACACCCGAACAATAAAAATGGCATTGTTGTTTTTGATTTACGCTTTTCGCCACAGGATTTAAAAAACCTTTCTGCCGAAGAAATAATACAAAGGCTTTACACACCCAGAGACCAACTGCCGGAAGGTGTTGAACGCATTCCCCTGAAAACCATACATATTAATAAATGCCCGGTGGTTGCGCCACTAAATACACTTGATGAAGCCTCGGCTAAGCGCACAGAAATAAATCCACAGAAGTATTTGGCGCATTTGGAAGCCCTGAAAAGCATTACTGATTTAAATAAGAAACTACAACAGGTATTCAGTCACAACCCGTTTGAAAAAGAAACTGACCCGGATAAGAATTTATACGGTGGTGGCTTTTTTGGCCCCGACGATAAACGCCGTATGGAAAAACTGCGCGCTTTAAATGCAACTGAATTAGCCAATGTAGATTCAACCGGGGCAGAATTTGATTTTCAGGATGATAGAATTCCACAAATGCTATTCCGATATCGAGCACGAAACTATCCGGATAGTTTAAACGATGCGGAACGAAAAAAATGGAATGCGTATAGAACCAAAAAATTCACTATCGAGGATGACAAAATTATTAATTTTCAAAAGTACAATCAAACACTTAATGAACTATTAGAAAGCCCTGAACTTGACGATAATAAAAAACAGGTGCTACGAGACTTACAGGCATGGGGAAAAACAATAAGTGCTGAGCTGAAACTTTAATTACAACCGAACTCATTTTCCCCGGCAGGAGCCAGCTTCAGCTGACGAAGCAGAGTGCGATACAAAGTGAATCGTTATATCGAAAAATAATCAAACCGCTTACACCAACATCCATTGCACGACAGAGATAACATAGTATTGATCAACCCTCGCTTAACTATCCCTAATAGTATTCACAATTTCACTCAATGTATAGAACTCAGAATTTCGCATAAACCCGGCGATAATTTCTGATTTTAATGTTAGGGGCATCCCCCGCTCATCTTTTTCTTTTATCCAGCATTCGGGCAATCCATCAAACAAATGCATAATTGAAATATCCCCGTTATGATCCCTGGATAAATGAATTTGTTGATCTTTTAAATTTTTGAATGCGGGCATAAATCCAAAGCTAATATCGCTAAAGGCCAGACCATTGAACTGATGATATACACCTTGCTGCTCAACAGCCTGATGGTATGACATATACATATTAAAATTCCACGTGATACTATCTTTGAAGGTTCAGATACATTATCGGCGGCATCATGAATTTCTTTAATAAGAATTAAAATATTTTTCTACAGGCAGCCCACCATTCACGGTTAACTCCCCCTAAACATCACTGCGAAAGCTATCACAGACATATTATACTGAACCTGTATACTCACTACTCTACAATATCTAAAAATACTAAATTATTTCAGCTTGTGCTGAGCATTAGAGATTATTTATGCCGACTACAGAAACAATATCACCAGAACAAACCCGCAAATTACTGGCGCTGACCGAAAAATCAGTTTCATCTATAATTCTAGGAAAAAGCAGACAAATACAACTGGCACTGAGCTGTTTACTCGCCGGCGGGCATTTATTAATTGAAGATTTGCCTGGAGTAGGGAAAACCACATTATCCCTAACTCTGGCCAGGGTTTTTGGCCTCGATTTTCAACGTATTCAGTTCACCAGTGATTTGCTGCCCTCAGATGTTTTAGGGGTATCTATTTTCAACACACAGGATCAATCGTTTAAATTTCACCAGGGGCCGGTGTTTACACAGGTTTTACTGGCCGATGAAATTAACCGCTCCACCCCTAAAACACAAAGCGCCCTGCTTGAAGCGATGGAAGAAAAACAGGTCACTCAGGATGGCGTCACCCGTCAGTTACCTAGCCCGTTCTTTGTTATAGCAACCCAAAACCCACTTGAACAGGTCGGCACTTTCCCTCTGCCCGAATCACAGCTCGATCGTTTTTTAATGCGTATTACGATTGGCTATCCGGATCAGCAGGCTGAAATGGAACTACTCAAAGGTAATAATCGCCATGCAATGATTGAACAACTAAAGACAATCATTACCCCCAGCCAACTCATCCAGTTACAGCTAAGCGTAGAAAAAACACACATGTCAGAGGCGATTTTAGATTATGTATTATCACTTATTCGTAGCAGCCGCTTATCCCCATGGTTTATTAGCGGGCTTTCCCCACGGGCTGGACTGGCACTTCAAAGCTGCGCACGCGCCTGGGCATTTTTACAGGGCCGTGATCATGTTTTACCCGAAGACGTACAACAGGTTTTGCCCGGCGTTGCTGCCCATCGCCTGCAAATTCACCCGGAACATCAAGACAAGCATATTGATGATTTAGTCACCCTGCTTATCAATCAGGTACCGGTATAATGCCATCCCAGAAGTCTTCAACAGGGCTGCCTTTAGTTCCGCAATTTTTTGAACGCTTTATTTTTAATTTTGCTGAGAAGCGCCAACAAGCTCCCCAACAGCAGCAAACAATTCATCGTCGACAGCTATATATTTTACCCACGCGCAACGGCATCACTTTTTTTTTCGTGTTACTGCTAATTTTGTTCGGTGCCATCAATTATGAAAATAGTCTGGGACATATGCTGACTTTTCTACTCGGTTCAATGGGTTTTTTAGGCATGATTTATACCCATCAAAATATTAATCAGCTGAAGGTTAAGATTGGGCGGGCTGAACCTGTGTTCGCAGGTCAGAGTATATTATTTCCCATTATTATCTCCTGTAAAAAAAATGCCATCCACCCTAATTTAAAACTACTTTCTGAAAGTGGCCAAATGAGTTCTGTGCACCTCATTAATACAACTGAAACGGAAATTAAACTCGAACTCTCTGCAAAACAGCGGGGTTATATTTCTGTCGGCAGAATAAAACTGTTTAGTGAGTATCCACTGGGATTATTTCACGCCTGGAGCTGGTTAAAACTCGATAGCCGATGCCTGGTTTACCCAGCCCCAGATTCACACCACTACCCATTACATTTTGCAAAAGACAATAAGCAGGGTTCAGATCACAGTGACCAACAGGGGGTAGATGATTACGCTGGTATTCGCGAATATCAGGCAGGGGATTTACCCACTTATATGGCCTGGAAAGCAATTGCCAAGACAGGTATCTTACAAACCAAATTATTTACAAATGACACAGCTAAAAAAGCCTGGATAAACTGGACGCAAACCAGCGAAACGCTCGACATTGAAAAACGCCTGTCAATTTTATGCCGAATGATTCTTGATGCCAGTGACAAAAATATTATTTATGGACTTAAAATACCTGGCATCACCTTAGCACCGGCCTCCGGCTTACAACATAAACAACAATGTTTAAAAGCCCTGGCATTATTTGGCCAAAAAAGATGAATGACTTTGTTTTAGCTCCGTTAAGAAAATTAAGTTATTCACCCGCTTTCTGGGTGGTTTTATCACTGGCACTGGTCATGTCACCGCATATTAGTCGATTTCCAGGCTGGTCGATTGCACTCATTATTATTCTATTTTTATGGCGCCTAATGTGTATTAATCATAAAAATCGACTGCTGCCGAAATGGCTGGTTTTTGTAATCGGCATATTTTCATTTGTAGGAATTTATTTTTATTTTGGCACTCCCTTTGGAAAAACGGCTGGCTCCGCCATACTTTCAATATTACTGGCACTTAAACTTCATGAAAGTCACACAACCCGTGATTACATGCTGTTAATCTCACTCAGCTTTTTTATTATTGTAACCAACTTTCTTTTTTCCCAGAGCATTCCCAGTGTACTGTTTATGCTGTTTTCCATAATAGTTTTAATTACCAGTTTGCTCAGCATTAATCAGGGTGGCGCACCATTAAGTATTAAATACAAATTAAAATTCGCCTCAAAAACATTATTGCAAGCCATTCCACTGATGTTAATTATGTTTATTTTTTTCCCACGCATATCCGGTCCCCTGTGGAAATTACCCAATGAGAAACCAACCGCACAAACCGGCTTAAGTGACACCATGTCACCGGGAAACATTTCCAGCCTGATACAGTCTAATGCGGTGGCTTTTCGGGTTAATTTTGATGACGCAATTCCTGCTCACACTAAACTATACTGGCGAGCACTGGTGTTATGGTATTTTGATGGCAACACCTGGGAGCAGGGAAAATACAACAGGTCGCCACTACCAGACTTATACTCAATTTCAAATGATGAAACTCGCTACACTGTCACCATGGAACCTCATCAGAAATACTGGCTGTATGCACTTGATTTGCCCGCAAATGTGCCCGGCGATATTCAATTAACGAATAATTACACTTTGCGATCTCAGCACAAAATAACCAGTCTTTACCAGTACCAAATAGTATCAGTATTAGACTCCTACACCAGATCACCAATTTCACCATGGGAAGAAAGTGCCGGGCTTAAAATACCCCTAAATACAAATCCCAAAACAATGCAGCTGGGTAAAGACCTGGCTCAACAATACCAGGATAGACATGAAATTATTAATCACGTACTGCGCCTGTTTAATCAGCAAAATTTTCACTACACACTCAAGCCGCCGTTAACGCCCGGCTTCAATTCTGTTGACCAGTTTTTATTTAATACAAAGCGCGGATTTTGTGAGCATTATGCCAGCAGCTTTACCTTGTTAATGCGCGCAGCCGGTATTCCGGCGCGGGTTGTGGTAGGCTTTCAGGGGGGGACTATTAACCCTTTAAATAAAGTAATTACTGTGCGCAATAGCGATGCTCATGCGTGGTCAGAAGTCTGGATTAATGGCAAAGGTTGGGTGCGTATTGACCCAACCGCAGCCATTGCACCTCAACGAATAGAAAAAAATCTTGATTCGGCTCTCGATGCGGATGAAGTGCGCCCCTTTCATATGCAGTTTAATAGTGGTTTTATTAAAGATATATTATTTTACTGGGATGCTGTAGATAACCAGTGGAATCAGTGGGTGGTTGGTTATGATCAAGAATTTCAGCAACAATTATTGAATAAAATATTTAATAAAGATATCGATTTATCAGAGAGTTTGGCATACATGATGATCAGTATCACACTGCTGATACTGATCATCAGCGTGTTTATAATAAAGCCCTGGAAGAAACAAAAAATCGATCCGGTTGTTAAAGTATATAATGACTTCTGTAGAAAATTAGCCCTTACGGGAATTACTAGAAAGCCCCACGAAGGGCCATTGGATTTTGCAAATCGTGCCATAGAAAAGCTGCCACAATACAAAGACTCCATAACATTAATCACCCGACTTTATACTCGTTTACGTTACGAACCCTCACACAACAGCAAACAATTTGAGCAGTTTAAATATCATACGGGAAAGTTTAAAGCAACAAGGTAATTGTATACGCAGAATAACAACCGCAAATGTACGTACATTAAATAAAAAGCACATCTGTAGACATAACTGTTTATTAAATAACAAAAAATTTTTTAGTGACTAGCTTATGGCTTTACCCATAAGTGCAAAACATTTTACAAAAGCCGTTGACAGGCGCGGGTCTTTAATCATGACTGAATAATCACCCTTTTTAAATTTAAGTTTGCGCGATGTGTAGGCAAGACCCAGTTTCATTAATCCCGGTGGTTTGGCAACCAGTGAAACCCACTCATCCTGACTCGCCCTTAAATCCCAGTTAAGTGATTCACCTTTAAAGCTGCCAGCGGTAATGATTTGACCGTCTGTAATACTTAACACAACTCTCGGAGCATCTTCTCCGTCAACGCCAAATGCGACTACAGAATTAAAGTTTGACTTGCCTAGCTCCTGCGCAATACCTTCACTGCTATTCCATATCTCTTTATATTTATTGGCCCAGTCGTCTGAAAATAATTCAGGCATAAACTCTAAACTCCTGTGAATACATTTTTGAATTCGACATTTTAATCGAACACTTTACATCCGCATCCAAACTACCAAAAAAGCCTGATTGAATCCAGTTAAATCACACTAAAGCTATGATTTTATAACTAAAATATTGATTAGCCGACAGATTACTCAATTTTCTGTTATATTTTCCCGGTATCCAAATATTAAAGGAGCCCAAAATGAAAGAGCTTAAAGGTGTAACCATTTATTTTAATGATGGCAGTAAATTAGTCATCGAGTATCCTACACAGCCTGAAAATGGCTACGACATAGTGGCCAAAATGAAGGAGAAGATCGAGAACAGGCATTTTTTAGTTGAAGCAAATGGTGCTTTGTTATACATCCCTGTTGATAATATTAAATATCTACAGGTTTACCCGGCACCAGAGAAACTTCCTTCATATGCGATCTCCGGTGCGACTATCATTGAAACCTGATACAGCTAATTAACCGATACAAGATTGCCAAACAATTCAACCAGCAAGCCATTAACGCGTTGCTGTCGGCCCTGCTCGGAATTTTCAATTCCGGTAAATACTCCTATAGCTCCACGCCATACCACTTTCTTTAATTGCGGGTCTACAAAATCCACTACCAGTGTTCCCCGCTCGTGCTTGCGGGTTGTCGGATTATTAGCCCGCAGGCCGGGTGCCAGGCCGTAGTTAATCGCTAATGCGGTATCATCCATTTCAGACTCAAGTGATACATGATACTGAATAAGCAGGCTCTTTTCTGCACCGCTCTTAATACTCATCCCCTTACTTTTCAATGCCTGCTTAATGGCTTTATCAATTAATTGCTGCACAGAAAATTCAGATTTTTTTAAAGCACCGGAGATATCCGCATAGTTATCAGCCCAGGAAAACTGCTGATTCGGTTTTATATTAAACTCGGGCTGTGCCACAACGACAATGGATGAACGTTGTAATTCGAGGTTTTCCTCCGCCTGTAATATGCCCGCAAATGAAAGCACGCCGCATAAAACCAGTCTGGAGAATACAATGAATGTCATTTTTGAGATTGTCATATTACAGGTCCATAAAAAATGATTAATGTTATTTCAAATAAATAATTCTGCTATTATGCCTAAAACCGGCCTCAAGCTGAACCATAAATTTTGATGGAATAATAATATGAACCAAAGCATCTGCCCTGTCGCCCAACATATATTTAAAGGTCTCCTGTCTGTTTCGTTAATAGTTTCACTCAGCGCCTGTGATGATACTGCCCCCGAGAAAAAAGCTGAAATTATTCGCCCAGCAAAAATCATCACCGTGGGTGATCCACTTGCGGGGGCACAACGCGTATACCCCGGAGAGGTTGAAGCTGGCGAAAGATCAGAACAGGCATTTCGAGTGGGGGGAGAACTGGTTAAATTACCCGCTAAAGCGGGCATGAGAGTAAAGCAGGGGCAGCTGCTAGCACAACTGGACCCAGCAGATTTTCAGTTAGCGGTTGATGAACAGCAGGCCCGCTTCGATCTGGCGAAGGTTCAATATGAGCGTACCGAAACGCTGGTTAAGCAACAGTTAATTCCTAAGTCTGATTTTGATACCGCCAAATCAAATATGCTGGCGGCAAAAGCAGATTTAAGACTGGCCAAAGCTAAACTTTCATACACCCGATTACTAGCACCTTTCGATGGTGTTATATCGACGCTAAATGTAAAAAATCATGAAAATGTTCGCCAGAATGAGCCCATACTGGTAATTCAAACCATCAACAATATTGATATTGCATTTAACCTGTCTGAAAACATTATCTCAAGACTCAAAAAAAATAGTGGCAAAAAATCTCGCCCGAAAGTTATTTTTGATAGCTTCCCAGACAAAACCTATGAAACCACAGTTAAGGAATTTGATACGGAAGCCGACCCACAAACACGCAGTTATAAAGTGATCTTGACCATGCCAACACCCAAAGAATTTATTGCGCTGCCCGGTATGAGTGTCAATGTGCAGATGGACTTCAGCAAAATTTCAAAATCCATGGGCACGGCACTGGTAGTGCCGGTTGAAGCGGTATTTTCCCCGGAAAATAAAAGTCTGAAAAGTAAAATCCGCATGGTCTGGAAAGTCGATCATAAAACCATGCAAACCCATGCAACTGAGGTAAGCATCGGACAAATAAATAGTCAGGGCCTGGAAATCACCTCTGGCCTTCAATCAGGCGATCAGATAATTACAGCCGGTGTCAATTTTATAAAAGAAGGTCAGACAGTTAAACCCTGGGTTAAAGAGAAAGGACTTTAAATTTAGTTTGAACACTTTTATTAAAATTAGAATAATTTTCTTTTTCTCTACACAATAAAGACACTCAATCATTATGAATATTGCAGAGTTCTCAATTCGTAACAAACTTATAAGCTGGCTCATCACTATTATTTTACTGGTGGGTGGCGCTATTTCATTCAGCAGCTTATCTCAACTTGAAGACCCGGAATTCACCATTAAAGATGCGGTGATTATAACCCAGTATCCGGGAGCCTCACCTCAACAGGTTGAAGAAGAAGTTACCTATCCGCTGGAAAATGCAATTCAACAACTGGCCTATGTAGATTACGTACGCTCGGTTTCAACGACAGGCCTGTCACAGATTACGGTCACCATGAAACGCCAGTACAATAAACACCATTTGCCACAAATATGGGATGAACTACGCAGAAAGGTAAATGACCTGGCACCGAGTTTACCACCGGGAGTTCTACCTCCGTTGGTAAACGATGATTTTGGCGATATTTTTGGTTTGTTATATGCGGTAATTGGTGATGGTTATAGCTATCGCGAACTCAATGACTATGTCGATTATTTGCGTCGTGAATTAGTTCTGGTGGAAGGCGTTGGTAAAGTAACCGTTGCTGGCAAACAGCAGGAACAGGTTTTTGTGGAAATTTCACTCAGCCGAATGACACAACTGGGTATTCCCTATCAGCGAATTTATGACATTCTTGCCACTCAGAATATTGTCTCCCATGCAGGTGCTATTCGCGCAACGTCTGAATATATTCGCTTTCATCCCACCGGTGAATTTCAAAATGTGAAAGAGCTGGAAAATTTATTAATTAGTAGCCCCGGGGATCAGAATTTAATTTTTTTAAAAGACGTTGCCAGTGTAAGCCGTGGCTTTCAGGATGTTCCAACACATTTAGTTTCTCTGAATGGCCGACAGGCTATTTCACTGGGCATTTCTTTTGCATCCGGCTTTAACGTGGTTGAAGTGGGAAAACGTATTGATGCCAGATTAGCAGAGCTTGAATATGCACGGCCAGTAGGAATAGAACTCTCTGTTCTTTATGATCAACCTAAACTGGTTGCCGCATCTATTAAAGCCTTCGCAGTAAATTTAGCTGAAGCAGTTGCGATTGTTATTCTTGTATTGCTGTTATTTATGGGCTTACGTAGCGGGCTGTTAATTGGCCTTATTTTACTGTTAACGGTAATCGGTTCATTTGTTTTTATGAAACTACACGGTCTTGAACTACAACGTATTTCACTGGGAGCATTAATCATTGCTCTGGGTATGCTGGTTGATAATGCGATAGTGGTTACAGAAGGTATATTAATTGGCATACAACGCGGGCTTTCAAAAATCCAGGCCGCAGGCGCAATTGTTAAGCAGGCGATATGGCCATTGCTCGGTGCAACCGTTATTGCGGTTACCGCCTTTGCACCAATTGGTTTATCTAACGATTCAACCGGTGAAATGCTCGGCTCATTATTTTACGTATTACTTTACTCATTAATGTTGAGCTGGTTTACCGCCATCACATTAACACCCTTTTTTGCTGATATGATTTTAAAAGCAGACAATGGCGGCACTAAAACCGAACCGTATCAGGGGGCATTTTTCACTGCATTTAAAGGCACACTCGATATATGTTTAAAACACAAAACCCTCACTGCACTCGTTACCGTCGCTTTACTGGTGGTTTCTATTTATGGTTTTAAACAGGTAAAAGTTGTTTTTTTTCCAGCGATGACAACCCCTATGGTGCTGGTTGATTATCGCAAGGAACACGGCACAGATATTCGCCAGACTTTTAGCGAAATACAGGAAATAGAACCCTGGATTTTAAAGCAGGAGGGCGTCACTCAAGTTAGCTCCAACACCGGTAAAGGCGGATTGCGTTTTATGCTGACCTATACACCGGAAAAAATCTTTGCCAGCTACGGACAATTTATGGTTGAGCTGGAAGACTACAAACAGATCGATCCTTTTATTAAAAAAATGAGCGAGCATTTTGATAAAAACTATCCTGATGTAAATTATGACTATAAAAAGTTTGAACTTGGCCCCAGTAAAGATGGAAAAATAGAAGCTCGTTTCTCCGGCCCTGATCCCGATGTACTTCGTACTCTGGCAGTTCAGGCCAAACAGATTTTCAGCCAGCAACTCAATACCGTTGGCATACGGGATGACTGGAAGAAACGCACCAAAATTATTCGCCCGCAATTTTCAGAAGCACAGGCCCGGCGTGCTGGGGTAAGCAAGCAGAACCTTGATGATGTTTTACAGATGAGTTATTCCGGTAAGCAGATTGGCCTGTATCGCGACGGCACAACTATGTTGCCTATCATTGCTCGGCCACCTGAAATTGAACGCACCAATATTGACACGATGCACAGTCTGCAAATCTGGAGCCCGGTTTACGAGCGCTATATTTCAATTGAACAGATAGTAAAAACGTTTGATGTTGAATGGGAAGACCCAGCAATTTATCGCCGTGATAGAAAACGCACCATTACGGTTATTGCAAATGCCAACCTGCTTGGCAACGAAACTGCTAACGGTATTTTCAAAAAAATTCAGCCCGAAGTAGAAGCAATGAAATTGCCCAAAGGGTATAGCCTGGAGTGGGGTGGTGAATTTGAAAGCTCCGCCGATGCAAATGAAGCGTTGATGGGTTCTATTCCTCTTGGTGTTGCGGTGATGTTTATTATTACCCTGCTACTGTTTAACACACTCAAACAACCGCTAATAATCTGGTCACTAGCACCCATGGCAATTATCGGCGTTTCTTTTGGTTTATTAGTTACCGGTTCGGCTTTTACATTTATGGCACTACTCGGTTTTATAAGCCTGGTTGGAATGCTGCTTAAAAATGGTATTGTTCTGGTCGATCAAATTAACCTGGAAACAAATGAAGGCAAAACACTCTACCATGCGATTTTCGACTCAGCGGTAAGCCGAGTGCGTCCGGTATCAATGGCGGCTGCCACCACTATTTTAGGCATGATTCCATTACTGTTTGATGCCTTCTTTTCTTCCATGGCGGTTACCATTATGTTTGGCCTGGGTTTTGCCACCATACTTACACTGATCGTTGTGCCGGTTATCTATGCCATAGTTTATCGCGTGGAATATATACCTCTCAAAAAATAATACACTTTATCTATTTATCTTATTTATACACCCCTTTTCATGCGTTCTTTTATAGAATTTGAAAAGGGGAACTTAAAATCTATATTCCTGTCTCACTTACCTGTCGTGTTTCATATGCACTGAATTATAACTTAAATGTCAAATTTTCCATGTCGGGTTACTTATGATAGTACATTCACAGGTCATCACCCAGGGCACTTCCAAGGGCTCCTCCAGAGACCCGTATCAAATAAACAATGAAACGGATATTTCATCCTTATTAAGCCTTATTGGTAATAAGGATGAATCTGCACTTTCTCAACTCTATGATTTAACCGTTAGTAAAGTCTATAGCCTGGCACTTAAAATACTGCTCAATGAAGCAGATGCCGAAGAGGTTGTCTGCGATGTTTACACACAACTCTGGCATAAAGCACAGGATTATCAAAAAGAACGCGGGGCGCCTTTGAGCTGGCTACTTATAATTTGCCGTAGTCGCGCTCTGGATTTATTACGTAAAAAACGTCCCGAACAGACCTGTCTTGAGCAATCTCATCTTGAAAAGTTATCCGCAGAACAATCTTCTTTCGAATATTCATCTGATTCGTCACTCACTGCAAGGAACAATAAAATTGCAAACCAGAGGAATAATACACAGCCAGATGATATAATTAGCTTGATGCAGGAAGGCACCGCAATAAAAGAAGCCATGCAACAATTAACGGCGATACAGAGACAACTCATCGCACTGGCTTTTTTTAAGGGATTAAGTCACTCGGAAATATCAGAATCTATTCAATTGCCACTGGGTACAGTAAAATCACACCTTCGGCGTGCATTACAAACCATGCATAAACTGATTGAGTTATAGGTACGAATATGACAGATAAAAACACAAACAATCAGGTGCTCGACTCACAAACTACGCAGGCCATTTCCGTAGGCCTTAACAGCAATGAAATTCCAGAATCACTGAAAGCTTCTATGAAGCAGAAAATTCTTAATAACATTCACAATCAGGCTGAGCAAAGCATCAGTACAATACGAGAAACCGAAGGTGAATGGCTGGACGTTGCTCCAAAACTACAAATGAAAGTATTGCGTCGTGATAACAAACTCAACAGCCAAACTGCCCTGTGGAAACTTGAACCCGGTGCAATTATTCCTGCCCATGAGCATCCGGTTGAGGAAGAGTGCCTGGTAATTAAGGGTGAGATAAATTTTGCTGATCATGTATTACATGAAGGTGACTTTGAAGTTGTTCCCGCCGGTATCAATCATATCGAAATGCAATCTAAAACCGGTGCCATTGTATTACTGCGTTCGGACATTCCAGAAGACCTGAGCTGGATTGAATAAGATTATTAGTTAAAAGCTATTATTTGTACTCATCAAAAGTATTAAAACTAAACCCAGCCTACAATATTAATTTCTGCAGCTCGCTCAATAAACCATACAAGTGCTACTGCAGCTATGATAATTGAACCGATCTGCAATAGTCTACTTCTATAAATCACCCGTAAACTCAACACGTAAATAAATGGCAATACAATAGCCACAATCACTAGCTGACCAATTTCAACCCCGATATTAAAAGCGCTTAATGCGAGTAACTCTAGCCCTGGAGTTAAACCCACATCATTCAATACACTGGCAAATCCCAGGCCATGTATTAAACCGAAAACAAATGTCAGCAACCATAAGCGTCGGTGCACCACAGGTCGGATATTATTTAGTGCCGCAATAATCACTGAAGCTGCAATAACTGACTCAACAATTCGTGAAGACAGCGAAATCAAATCAAACACACTGAGTGCCAATGTAATAGAATGAGCAACTGTAAAAGCAGTCACTATTTTAGTTGTATTTATTAATGTTTGATTTAAATTTCGTTTTTCCTGCCAGCGTCCCCTGCGCAAGATTAGTGCTGCCGGTAAAAGCAGGCTCAATAAAAACAAAATGTGATCTATCCCTATCCAGATGTGCCACATACCCTGCCATATAAATTTAAAAAACGTCTGGTATTTAGCAGATTTAACTGTGTCAAAAACAAATTCTCTACTCTCATAATCAAACACGGCGCTTTGTGCTTCACCGTTAGATTGAATAGATAATATAGCTTTATGCTGAGCATCAAATGAGAATAAAAAATTATAACTTATAGTGATTTTTGTAATATCCTGTGGACATGTGATTTTCACAGGCAAATAAACATAGAGCCCACTGCTTAAATTATCCAGCATAATACTTTCAGGAACAAGATTACACATTGACTGATTTTGAAGAAATCCTAACTGTGTTTTGGCTAGTGAATCAAATAATACCTGCTTTTGTAACAATTCAGCCCATGTTAAATTCCCATCACCATTAACATCCAGTCCAGCACTGCGCTCAAGATCATCAACTCCAATATACCACTGCCCTGCTATCGTATTTCCGTCAACCTCTAAGTTGATCTGACTATGACTTGTCTGATGTGCAAAGGCTACAGAACTTACCAGCAAAACTGAAAGCATAACTATGATACGCACTATATTAAACATTATAATTTCACCGCTGCACTAATAATCTGACTTAATTGAGCATCCTCTAAATTCTGGGACATGACCCACTCAATACCCCGTTTGAGTTCAGTTTTATTTTTAATTGTAAGGGCCACACCCAGTAACAGCTTAATATCGGCTGGTTCTTTCTGTACTCGCCAGTTTTTCTTTGCCAGCAACAAGGCTTTTTCACTATCATTCTTTACATCATGATAAAAGCGTGCCTGATCACGCAAATGTGCATCCTCTCCCCTAATTTCCATTAGTCGATAACTGGATTCAAGCTCTGCAATATATTTAGCCGTTGAATCATTATTTGATTTAACGCCAGCGATTGCTAACCGCAGTAGTAACGTATCAACGTAGGTGAATTCATTCAAAAGAGTAATCACCTGCCGATACTTTTTCTGTTTTAATAAAAGATCTGCATAATTTGCTAATACATAATAATCATGTTGATTTATCTCTATTGCTTTACGATAATATTGTTCACCCGTAAAATCATCATCCATTCGTACTGCCATATCTGCTAGCAAAGATATTGCCCAGCCAAGCTCTTCTCTATCACTGTGTCTATTTATTTGTAGCGTTTCCTCCAGTAACAAAAAACTTTCACGTAGCTCCCCGGTTAAGCTTTTCACCTGTGACACACAGGCCATACTTATCAGGTGACTAGCACGGGCAAATAATAATTTACAATTATCTAATGCCAGCTGATATTCAGCACGACTTATATGCGATATTGCCCGCATTAAATATACCTGTGAATTATTGCTATTATTATTTGCTAACCTGTTTAACACCTCTAGTGCCTGACTGAAATCATGGCGATGTTGTAAAATGTCCGCCCAGTGAATATAAACCTGTTCTGGTAAGTTTATGTTTTTTAAATAAGGCAAAATCAACGCTTCTGCATAACCAAAATACCTGGGATCAGATTTTTCTCTGCCCATTTTTAAATACAGTGCTACAATTTTATTTAAAACTCGGTAGTTATTTTTATCAATACTCAACTGCACACGTAAGTGGTTTATTTTTTTTATATCGTCTGATACTGCAAACACCCGAACAACAGTGTTTTCATGTTCAGGAACATATGGCGCAGCCATCAGCGCATTGAATACTGTTGATAATGTAATAAGTAAGAAATATTTATAGAATTTAATCATAATGCAAACCGTTATTAGTCGGGCTTCCCTTCCCTTTTTCGTAAAGCAATGATTACTGTCTGTTAACTACCCAGTAAGTCATTGTAATTTTCCATTTCATCGGACTCCTGAAACTGAAAGTCTTTACCTTCTATTACAGATTCTGGGTCTTCATTCTCCGACTCTTCAAACACATCCCGAACATAGGAGCTGAATGACTGTATTTCCCTGTCTTCATCTTCCTCCAGGTCTGCACATCCAACCGCAGCTAAAGCGAAGACTAACAACGTAAAGCGTATTACATTTGCTTTCATAACCTTATCCTCTATTTGTTTGTGATAGCACCTGGCAGTGGTGTTTTTAAATACGGGAAGCTTGAATCAAAGTTTTCATCACTCAGTGGTGCACCATCAGTAAATGCCTGGTCACCAACCACGGCATCTGTTGGCTCACACAGTCCGAGATTATCATTGGCAGTACCATCGGCATTTAAATCAACCGGTATGGGGTAACATAAAGCCCCCATCACAACTCGCAATGCAATGTCGACCACATCATCCCCCGGACGACGACCATTTGGATATCCTCCAACATCACCAGCAGCCACACCCAACGCCGCCTGTTTTCCCACTTCAGTAATATCCAGATCAGTATTCAGTCGAAGCATTTCAGCTACAGAACCATTTTCTGTTACGCCTTCAAAACCTTTTAGAAAAGTTGCTACTAAATCTGCTCTGGGAAAATTGGTTGGGGCCAAACCATCAAAGTTTTTCCCCAGTGCGCCATTAACATCATCCTTAAACAGTAAACTCAGTATTTTTGGAAATGTCGGATTAGTTACATACAGTGCAAACTGTCCATCATCTTTTGGCTCAGATGCATTAAACAAATTCTTGTCCTTTAATCCGATAACCAGCTCATTTACCAGCGGGTGACTTAAACGTGAAACCTGCACCAGTGCGCCGCCATTAACTTCTGGTTTAGCAAAGCTCGCATCAGGGTTAAGAATACGTGCCTGTGGTAGACTAGCGGTTGTCCAGCTGCCAATAATGTCTCCTTTACTTACGATACAGGCAGTAGGAAGTTCTAATGCAATGGTGGTTACGTTCTTACCACGCAAATCATCATTATTGGTATCCTGCTTAATAAAACTTTCCAGGGGTATATAATTTACCAAATCAAAACTTGCCCCTAAATTGACCGCAAAGGAATCTTTACGCTGTCCCACAAACACCTTTCCAGAAGTGTCACAGCCGGGAATATTAATGTCATAAATATACTGGTCAGCATATTTTTTATAATCCGGGAATGTTTTATTCCCGACATTATCGTAGGGTTTTATGAATGTGTCTGACGCCCCTTCAAAATTTGTAACTGGATTTGACTCACCCTCTCGTCGATCACCCGTTATCATATTAATATTGTAGGTCTCCTTAAAGCCCAGTTCTGAATCATCTTCAGCGGAAATTTTTCCCAGTGTCTTCAAAGATACGGCAACAGGCACCTTATCAATTTCAATTTTTATACCTTCATTGTCATTAATCAGTGAGTTTTTAAATTTAAACTGGAATGTTAAATCTTCAATGGCATCTCCATCATTATCAATATGAATTTCATAAACCGCCGCCGGATCCATGGCAAAATAATTTGGTCCACCCTGCGGATCCTGTAACGGAATATAATTAGCGATAAATGTCACAAAATCATCACGCAGTGGCTCATAACTTCTGAACATATAAAAATCAGTAGAATCGATGGTGGGAAATCGGGTTACATTGGGTGCTTCCCGGTGGCTAGATGCTGACACAATATTTGTGCTTAACACCGAAAGTATCGCAAGACTCAGGCTTGCAATGGGCAATTTAAATTTCATTTTCAATCTCCTTGGTTTAGGTACATAGTAAATACGCAGGGAAATGAAAAATGGATGCAGATTATTTTATATATTTTTATTCGTGAAAACTCTTCCACATGAAGGGCCATATCCGACTCCCCCTCGCACCAGCAGAATTCATAATCAACTTAAAATATTTCTTCCGAACTGGACTATTATCTACTACTAAATGCTCTGTTTATAACTAGATCATCAAGCTGATAATTATCTTAAGGCACTTAATAATGACATTAAATCATATATTCGTTATATTCAAAAAAAGATGTTTTATCACCATTTTCATCTCCACATGCCTTCTGTCATGCGATTTCAGCTCAATGCAGGGAAAACCTGAACCCCTTGAAACTGTAAATATCGGCCGGCTCATTTGTGGCGGACATTTACCTCTGGCGATTGTTGAGAAGAAATTTCAGGACCAGCTAAAAACATTCAAATTACATACGGTACAAAATCATGACTGGAATGATGTAGTTGCCGATATGAAATCGGGAAAGCTGGCAGGTACCTTTATTCTATCCCCTCTCGCGATGAACCTGATTCACGAAGGCTTCCCCGGCAAGATTGTCTTAATGGCCGACCGAAATGGCAATGGTTTTGTTTTATCAAAAAAAATTAAATCTATTGAAGACCTTAAAACTAGAAAATCCATCATCGCAGTGCCTCATATATTTTCCCAGCATCACGTCCTGCTACACACCATTATGCAGCAACACGCAATACCAAAAGAAAATATTAAAATACTCGGCATGCCTCCACGAGACATGATTAATTCACTACGCAACGGCGAGATAGATGGCTTTGTAGTTGGAGAACCTGAAGGCAACCGCTCAATTAGTCAGGACATTGGCTGGATGGCTGCAATTTCTCCACAAATCTGGAAAGAACACATGGATCATGTATTTTTGGCCTCTGACAATTTTATAATTAAGCAGCCCGATAAATTACAGGAACTTATTACTCAACTGGTGAGAGGAGGAGAATTTATTGAAAACAACCCTAGTGATGCAGCTGTGATGGGAGAAGATTATACCGGTGCTATGGCAACTGATTTTGAACAGGTCCTTACCACGCCAGCAGACTGGATTACGTACAAAAATATGATAGTTAATAAAAACGATATCCAGTTAATGGCTGAAAAACTCGTCGCGATGAAACTCTGGTCAAAAATTCCAGACAATATCAGTAGAGACTATTTTGACATGCGATTTGCAAAGATCGCAGAACAAACAATACGCCAAAAATAAAACGTATATGAAACTTAAACTCTCTCTTAAACAGACATGGACATTTATTGTTCTACTATCAGTAGTCGTACCAGCTGTAATCGTTATGATCTGGTATGGCACAACAATGTACACAAATGAATTGAACAATGCGCTTACTCAAGAACACGAGAGAAACAAACTATTACAGTTCCATATTGAATCAGAAGTTAATCGCCTTAAAACCCTCCTTAAAAATAAAACTGACCCTCTGAATTTTTTAGTCAAGCAACCTCTTTCAGATGAAGCAATAATTCGCATAAATAGTTTGTTAAAATTAATAGTCGCACGAGAACCTGCTATTCAAGCCGCCATATTATTTACAACTGATAACGATATCATTTCCGTCTATAATCCAGCCGCAAAACTCATTACTGACAAAGCACTATCAAGCAAACAAAAAAAACACATCGCAAGTCACTGGGGATTCGCTGACTCAGGAGATTACCCCGAACTTGTGATTCCCTCCTTGGGCCGAAATTATATTGGCCCAGTAATTCACTTAGAAAATCAACGTATTCTAAAAATTTCAGTACCGGTTTCGAATCCGGTTAAGGCTATTTTAGCTATAGAAGTAAATGCAGAAGACTTTATACGACTAAGTGAAATAGGTGTGTCAAGCTACAACACACAAAGTAACACTCATTACATACTTGACCGTCGAGGAACCCTGGTAACTAAAAATAAAGACGGAAAGTATAAACCAGGGGATTTAATGACTCATTTGGAAATTGTACGTACCGCACTAATTGGAGCTAACTGGTCAAGCGATAAATCTTATACCGGTATTATCGACGAACCAGTATATGGGACACTAACCACAATTTCGCCATTAGGCTGGACACTTATATCGGAAGTTAGCACACACAAAATAATACAGCCCATTAAAGACTCACTGATTAAAATGCTGTCATTAACCATGTTAGGTCTCATTATTTTTATCTGGCTCGCGCTGTACCTTGCTAAAAAAACATTATTCCCAATTCAACAGGCCAGTGATGCCATTGTGCAGGTAGCAAAAGGAAATTATCAAGTTACTTTGCAAAATACCGGCATAAAAGAACTAGATGCTATGGTTTCCAGTATTGACTACATGGCCATAGCTCGTCAGAAAGCGGAAAAAGCTTTACTGGAAAGCGAACAGGATCTTATCATTACTCTAAACAGCATTGGTGATGCGGTTATTGCCTGCGATGCTGAGGGACGTGTTAGTCGCATGAACCCGGTTGCTCAACAACTTACTGGTTGGTCAATAGATCAGGCCAAAGGCTTGCCTATAGAAACTATATTCAAAATTGTTAATGCAACAACCCGAGAAACAATTTCCAACCCGGTTGATAAAGTACTGACAACTGGCGAAACTGTTTATCTCAGCAATCATACAACTCTAATTTCTAAAGATGGAAACGAATATCAAATAGCAGATTCTGCCGCTCCTCTTCGAGATGACGATGGTACAATTTTAGGTATGGTTCTCGCTTTTAACGATGTCACTGAACAGTATCGTTTACGAGAACAGGCCAATCTTACACAACTAAAATTACAGGCAAAAGAAAAAGAACAGAGCGATATGCTTAACTCAATGGTCAATTCGGTTATCAGCATTGATGAAGATGGTATCGTACTGAGTTTTAACAAGGCCGCTGAAAAATTATTTGGGTATAGAGAAGAGGAAATAAAAGGCAAAAATATAAAGCTATTAATGCCTGATGCAATTTCTATCAAGCACAATGGTTACCTTAAACGTTATATAAATTCACATAAAACTGATATTATTGATTTGAGTCGGGATGTTGAAGGAAAACATAAAAATAACAAAATTTTTCCGATGAGATTATCTATTTCGGAACTACCCAGGGATCAGAAAGGAAAACACCGATTCATAGGGTCCTGTATAGACCTGACTCTGATCAAGCAGCAGGAAGAGCAGCTACGACGCACTCAGAAAATGGACGCTCTGGGCAAACTGACTGGTGGCATTGCCCATGATTACAATAATATGCTGGGAGTTGTAACAGGCTATGCTGAATTACTGGAAAACGCCCTGGTTTCTCAACCTAAACTTTCAAGATATGCTAATAGAATAATCCATGCTGGTGAACGTGGATCCAACCTCACCAATAAACTACTCAGCTTTTCCAAACAGGGCAGTAGTAAAGCAAGAAATGTTGACGTCAATATAATCCTTAATGATATGCGGCATATGTTAGAAAAAACATTAACTGTTCGTATTAATCTAATACTTAAATTAACCGATAAAATATGGCCTGTCTGGATTAGTAGTGCAGATTTTGAAGACGTCATCCTTAACATGACGATCAATGCGATGCATGCAATTGAATCTAATGGCAAACTAACCATCCAAAGTGAAAACGAAACATTAGATTTATTAGATTCTAATATTCTAGGACTCCCGATTGCCGGCGACTATATAAAACTTAGCATAACAGATACTGGTTGTGGTATGGATGATGAAACCAGGGAAAAAATATTCGATCCATTTTATACAACCAAAGGAGACAAAGGAACAGGCCTTGGCTTAAGCCAGGCATATGGGTTTGTTGAGCGTAATAATGGCACTATAAAGGTTTATTCTGAACTGGATAAGGGCACTAAATTTGTTTTATATATTCCAAGATACTATGAAAAGGACAGCAACAAACCAACTATTGAAAAATATCAAAAAGCCAGTGCAAAAGGACATGAAAAAATATTAGTTGTAGATGATGAGATTGATTTACTGAGCTTAAACTGTGAGATACTAAAATCTCATAGCTATACAGTTTTCTCTGCTGAAAATGCTAAACAGGCATTGAAAATACTTGAATCGCAGGATATAAACCTGGTGCTTTCCGATGTACTAATGCCCGAAATGGACGGTTTTCAACTTTCTGCTATTGTTAAAGAAAAATACCCAGAGGTGAAAATCCAGCTTGTTAGTGGCTTTACAGATAACCGGCACTCCGACGAGGACGATAGTGAATTACAGAAAAACCTCTTAAGTAAACCCTTAAATTCACAGAAATTGTTACTTAGAATACGAAGCTTACTGGATGAAATTTAATCAAAAAAGACATGTACTCGCATTCTTTTTTACGTTTATTAGTCTACACTTAGATCAGATATTCACAAATATAACCCCTCCAATCTGAGATAATGCACATGAAAACAGTTATAGCCTTATTATCAATTTCTTTTATAGTTACTGTTTCAATTTCAAGCACCATTGCTGGCCCTGACCAGCAATCAAAGCACTATAAACTTGGCATCTTTCCCTATTTACCAACTGCCAGAATCCTTAAAGTTTATACGCCAGTAGCAGAAAATTTCGAAAAAACCTTGAATGCACCTGTGACACTAAGAACAAAGCCTTCATATAACAAATTCATTCATGCATTATCCAATGAAGATTACGATTTTGCCTTCGTTCAGCCATATGATTATATCAATGCCCATGACAATTATAATTATCTGCCCCTCGTAAGACGCAGCATTCCACTGCGCACAGTGATCATAGTCAAAAAAGATTCGGAACTTCAAAACCTTCAACAATTAAAAGGAAAAGTGGTGGCGACACCGGCTAAACACTCTGCTGTTTCACGCATTACCGACAAGACACTTCAGGATAAAGGATTTAATTTAACCACCGATATAACTCGCAGCTATAAAAAAAATCATTTCGCCTGCATGCAAAGTGTCATTATAGGAGAAGCAACTGCCTGCGGCACGGCAGAAAGAGCACTTAAACATTTTAATGATGTAAAGATGAAAGATAAATTTCGAGTACTACATTATGCGCATGAAATCCCGAATTCACTATTTGTCGTGCATAAACGCATACCACCTGAGCTACGAGAGAAACTGATTAAATCTATTTTAAACTGGCCGGAAACTGACTCTGGCAAAAAAATACTTGCTGGAGGTAAAATCATTCCGATGATACGAACCATAGACAGTGATTATGATGTAATTCGATAATAAGTAACACCCATATGATTAAAACCAAGATTTCATCTTTAAAATATCGTATTGCTATTACGGTTTTCATAATGGAAGCAGTTATGCTTACCGTTGTGTTATGGAACACCTTCAGATTTATTGAAATTCAGGCACAGGAAGATTTTACTAATCGCCACCAAATTGTTTTAGAACTTATAAAGCAAATAACCAGCAACTCGATTTTCTCTGAAGAGTATGATGATCTGCAGCAATACATAGAACAAATTTCACTTGACCCGGAAATATTAAATATATCAATCATAAATCTCGACAATATAATTATTGCTGACAGTGACTTTCAGAAAGTAGGCCAGGAGCCGGTTTCACATATTGCGTCTGAAAATCATTACTGGGAAACCAGGCGGTTACCCAAAATGGGCCTTATAGAGGTTGGATTTTCATTAACAAGAATAAAAACTCAATTACAGAAAGCTAAGCACATGGGAATAGGCCTGGCTTTAACTGGCATGTTTATCATCGCGATAGGCGGTCTTTCATTTGGCTTTTTGCTTACCCATAAACTTGGTAGCTTAACCCGAATAATCAGTAAATTTAAAGATTCTGGAAAATACGTGCGTATAGATGTTACGGGCAATGATGAAATAGCAACGTTAAGCCACGCATTTAATCATATGAGCAATAAAATCAATGATTACATTAGTAGAATACAGTCTGACAAGGACTTACTTGAAATTCGAGTTGCTGAACGTACAGAAGAACTTGAGACAGCCACCAGCAAGCTTATTGACGCTAACCAACAGTTAAAAAACCTGTCTATTACCGATCATCTAACCCAGGTGTACAACCGCATAAAAGTCGAGGATCAGCTTGAATCTGAAAAGCAAAGATTCGAGCGCTACGAGACCATTTACAGTATTATTTTACTTGATATAGACAAGTTCAAGCAGGTTAACGACACCTATGGCCACAACGTAGGCGACAAAGTACTCGTATCTGTTGCCAGTCTACTTAAAAAAAATATCCGCAATACCGAAATTCTTGGGCGATGGGGAGGTGAAGAATTCATCATTATTTGCCCTGAATCTGAATTAAAGAGCGCCTCACTACTAGCAGAAAAATTACGTAAAATTATTGAACATAATTCATTTGATGTCATAGGCCATATCACATGCAGTTTTGGTGTTGCACAAGCTCGTAAAAATGAGTTCACTAAGGAGCTTATTAAACGATCAGATATTGCCCTGTATAAAGCTAAAGAAGACGGGCGTAATCGGGTTGTTGAAGGTTGATACAACCTTACTCATTCAGTTTAGTGACTTCTCTAAAAATATACGAATGTAATAAAAAAGTGATATCAATACAATATATCTTTCATGATATATTGTAGTTTTATTTGACTAATATCCCTCACCCATTACCATTGAGATTAATCACGAGATGATGTAGTCATCTTTAAATCACAAGAGTAACCTTTCATGCGACGTTTACTGTTAGGCATTTGTTGTTTAATTAGCTATCAAACTTCTGCCTTTGCTGATGCTATACAATCAGCAGATAAAAATCCTGGCAGCCCTAAATGGAGCACTGAACATCATGGATTCAGTCTTACTCTCGTTCAGCTGGGCACCGAATATGTGAGTGCTGTATTTGCTGCACGTGGGTTACCCAAAGATGTAGTAGATGACATTAGTACTTATTGCCTATTCGGTACCATAATAAAAAACACCTCTAACAAAACGCTTTCATCACAACTATCTGACTGGCGCGTTGTGACTACAGAAGGTAAAGAACACCAATTAAAATTAAAAGATGAATGGGTGAAGCAATGGAGTGCTAAAGGTGTCGGATTTCGATGGCTTTTATTATCCGACAAACAGAACTTCGATGATGGCGACTGGATTCAGGGATTCACGACTGTAGCACTACCACCCGGCCAAACCTTTGATCTCTACTATTCATGGAAGCAACAGGATAAATTATTTAACAATACAATCAAGGGGATGAGCTGTGCACCTGTTACCCAATAAACTCCATAAACCAGGCCTGATTTTTTTGCTTTCAATGCTATTGCCATTAACAGGTGTGGCTTCAGAAAAAACAGAGCCAGCTGAAAATTACAAACTCAAGCTTCTTACTAACCCTGTCCCGGCTCCTGATTTTATATTGAAAGATATGGATGGAGAACAACACTCATTAAAACAATACAGAGGTAAGGTGGTGGTCATCAATTTCTGGGCAACCTGGTGTCCACCCTGCATACGTGAAATGCCTTCTTTACAAAAACTCTATGAAACATTTAAATCAAAATCACTGGTGGTGCTAGCAATTAACCAGTGGGAAGATGAAGACAGGGTTTTTGAGTTTATGGGCAGGCTAAACCCAGCACCTACGTTTCCTGTTCTCTTCGATAGTGAAAGTAAGCTGTCTGATCTCTATAAAGTTCAGGGGCTACCATCAACTTACATTATTAACAAACAGGGCAAGATTGTATATCGTGCTAAAGGCGGCAGGGATTTTGATCACCCTGAGATTATGGGTAAGATCAGGGCTTTGTTTTGATTTACCGACTTGACGAAGCGCATCTTATAATCTGATTAGAATATTAAGAGCGGGCTTATACCTCCCACCACACTAGCCCAATAAATCGATAAGCACCACCCAGTATGCTCTCGCCTGTGTGGCGCAATAAAACATCCGCGTCAATAAAGTGCTTTCCTGCACTTTTTTCGAAATGGGTTCTCGTCATGCCTTTCCTCTGCGCCATTTCCATACATTTAGAATTTAAACCCCTATAATATAACTTAACTATACGCGCACTATTGCTCATTAATCACCATAGCTACAGATAATTCCGCAGCTGAGTGTAGGGATACACTAAAGCACAATAATTGATATCCATAGTTAAACTACCAGGCAATCTGTTTGCTTAGTTCGAGCTGTATGTTTTTGCACAGCAATTTAAATAATTTAGTTTGCAAAAGCTTTGTAACCTACCTAACCCCTTTCATACTGTCATTTCTGGCACAGTTAACGTCATCAGGTTGACATGATCAACCAATGCATTTGTTGGTGCATAATAACTGTTTTTACCATAGTAGACGCGAAACGTATCGGCTTTTGGCTTAAGCATGGCAACGCTAATTAAAGCGACTACTTGTTTGCGCCAATATTTGTAGAAGATCAGTTTATCTCACCCTCAAGATAGAGGCCTTATCGCCCGTCTCCATGTGAAGTGACATGATATAGCGCATTTGTGTATTCAATTCTTAAGGTACGTACTACGACAAAATGCTATCAGAACCAGTGCATGATTGCTCCAAGTTGCCCCCTTTTTTCTTTTGCCAGTCCGTCTGACCAATATCTGTCCATTGCACTTTTCAAGGTGCCAAACATCAACTGTTATAGCTTATTTTTTATAAACTGTATCTGTTGTATCTCTGAAAACTCTAGTATCTTAAGAATGACTTTGACAGTTTAATTACTTTTTAGCTTGTTACTGTTTAGGCGAGAAATACACTGAAGTCTATTTCGTGATTTTAAATTTCACGAAAGCTGCAGTTATAAAATAATAAACTAAATGGATTAGTTACTATGAGTAAACTCACTCAAAATGAGCGGTTTATATCAATAGATTCCCCGTTAGCAAAAGACGAACTCTTACTCACCTCATTTAGCGGCACTGATAGAATCTCTGAACCGTTTAAGTTTACAATTGAGGTGCTTTCAGAAAACCATTCCATTAAACCAGAGCAGCTCATTGCAGAAATGGTTACTTTAACGGTGCACAACAGTCAGAAAACACAGTTTAACGGTTATATTAGTGATTTCACCTACGGTGAGATTAAAGCTGAAGATCTGCGTAACTACCGCATGACAATGCGACCCTGGCTCTGGTTTTTATCTAAAACCAGTGATCATCGTATATTTCAAAAAAAAACAACCAAAGAAATTGTTATTGATATATTTAAGGACAATGGATTTAGTGATTTTGAATTTAGAGCCGAGGGTAACACAACTCAACGCGAGTATTGTGTTCAACATAATGAAACTGACTTACATTTTGTTTCTCGATTACTCGAGGAAGATGGCATAGCCTACTACTTCGAACAAAAAGACAATAAGCACATCTTGATTATCGTTGATGAGGCACACGCCTATGAAGAATGTGCTGAAACAGATTTAACCTATTCCAAAGGCAGTCAACCCAATACACAAATCACGCGCTGGGAGCACGGATATCAATTCAAAAAGGGAAAATGGTCTCTTAATGATTATGATGATGAAATGCCTGAAATTTCACAACTAAAAGAAACCACCTCTATTAGCAAGTTCAGCACCGTTAAAAATTACGAACACTATGAATATACCCCTTATCATGACTATGGCAGTATACAGGACTTGACCAAGAAACGTATGCAAACAGAAGAAGCTAAAATTGATACTGTATCAGCTTCAAGTAACTGCAGTAGTTTATATGCCGGCGGACGATTTAATTTATCAAAACATACAGTAAAAAAAGAACAGGGTGTGTATATACTCACCTCAGTAGAACATAACGCTTTTGAAAATAGCTATCTTGCGACAAACACAAAAAACAAAGATGATAAAAAGAAAGTGTTAGCTGAATACAAAAACAATTTCATCTGTATCCCTGAAAAGGTTCACTATCGTCCTCCTCTTACACACATTAAACCCGTTATGTCGGGTTCGCAATCCGCTTTAGTCGTTGGACCTGCAGGTGAAGAAATTTATGTCGATGACGATGGTCGTATTAAAGTTCAGTTCCACTGGGATCGTCTTGGTAAAAAGAATGAAAAGAGCACCTGCTGGATTCGGGTAATGCAACCCTGGTCAGGCGCTGGCTGGGGTGTATCCTTTATACCCAGAATAGGCATGGAAGTACTGGTAAACTTTCTCGAAGGTGATGCTGATCGCCCCGTAATTTTAGGCAGTGTTTACAACGGAAGCAATAAGCCACCCTTTAAATCTAAAACACAAAGTGGCATTCGTACGCGCTCCAGTCAGAAGGGCACTGGTAGTAACTGCAACGAATTTCGCTTTGATGATAAAAAAGCCGCCGAACAGATATATATCCATGCCGAAAAAAATATGGATACAGAAGTCGAAAACGATGAAACCCTGACCGTTGATAATGATCGGACAAAAATCGTTAATCACGATGAAAACTCAATTATAGAAAATGATAGAAACAAAACCGTAAACAACAACCAATCTGAAACTATTACAAAAAACAAAACTATTAAAGTGGGGGTAAATCACGTTGAACGGATTGGTAAAAATATGTCTACCGATGTAGAAAATATATCTTCATTGGTTGCGGGGGATGAAATCACGTTTGTTACGGGAAAATCGAGCATAGTCATGACCAGTGACGGTACTATCACTATCAAAGGTGTTGATATCAATGTGATTGGCAGTGGTGAAATAAATGAAAAGGCCAAGGGTAATATCGTCATGAAGGGCAAAAAGATTCTGGAGAATTAGTATGGACATAGATATGGAAACGGACAACGAAAAAACCACCGAGCCTTTTTCAGAAGAAGAAAATACCTTACTGGATAGTCTGCTAGGCCAGGTTATTAAATATGGTTCTGAAGTGCATGAACTAAAAGATATCCGTTATCCTTACACGCTCACAGGCCAACTGGTTTCATTTGACGCAGATGGCTATGCCATCGTGAACTTTACGCTTGAAGGCTGTAATTATCACTGTACAGCCAATGCTACGATTGAATTAAGCACAAGTAACATTGATCAGGCGTGCCTTATTCTGTTTAACCAGGGAGACATCACACAACCCATAATCACGGGTTTAATACAAACCCCCTCCCCTTTTAACAATGAATTGGTTGATGAAGATAAACCTCTGGTAATACATTCAGAAACAGGCATTCTTTTAAAGTGCGGTTCATCACGCATTGAACTCAGTAACGATGGCACGATTAATATCCAGGGCATGCACATCAACAGTCAAGCCTATGGGCCCAACCGCATCAAAGGCGGCTCAGTGAAAATTAACTAATGAATTTATATAATGCAACGCCCTTTGCCGCCGCTTACAGCATGGGGATACAAAAAAGTGGTCGAAACTGTCTGGTAATAGTCGCTAAGGCCACCTATAACTTCCCTGTTAATGGTAAAGAGCCGATGCTTGCAGATGAGCAAATTGAGCCCTTCGAAACCGACACCTTCACAGGCGAACCCGGCTACAGCGCCCCTATCTATGAAAACGACTTTGCCACGTTTAAACCCCGCTGTGATGTTATTTTACACGGCTCAGCTTACTCACAACAACCGGTAACAGAACGGGATGTCGGTCTTAAGGTCGGTAACTTTGAAAAACTCTTTAAAGTCATTGGTCCACGATTTTATGAAAAGCCGATAAAGAGTAGTACAAATCAGGTATCTGCACCTACCCCCTTTACTAAACAAAAAATCAGTTACGACACTGCGTTTGGGGGCAGTGAAAAAACAGGTGAAGTCAATGAAGATGGTGAAGACACCTATGACACATTTAGTGCCAATCCAGTCGGTTTGGGTTATCTCCCTAATAGCCGTAATGAAGAACTCATCGGTCAGCCCTATCCGCAAACAGAAGAACTCAACACGCCGGTCATTAGTAGAAAAAGAACAGACTATATACCTCAATCTTTTGGCCCAATCGCAAGAAACTGGGAGCCCAGATATAAGCTGGCAGGCACCTACGATCAAAACTGGATTGAAAATATCAGGCCCTTTCTACCTGACGATTTTGATGAAGCCTATTACCAATGCGCTCCAGAAGATCAGCAAATTCCACATCTACGCGGTGGTGAGCCTGTTGCACTCTATGGGCTCACTCCTCAGGACAAAACACAGTTTAAATTACCCAACAATACAGTTTCAATACAAGCTATCTTAATTAACGGTGACCGACATGATTTAAACCCTGTTATTGATACATTAATAATTGAACCCGATGAAAAACGATTCACACTGCTTTGGCGAGCGAGGATCGCATTAAAACGAAATATCAATGAAGTAGACACACTGTTAGTAGGAAAACCCAGTCAAGGTTGGGAGAGAGCAAGAATAATGGACAAACCCTATGTCGCCTTAGAAAAACTTGATGTGTTTGTCGAGGAGATACTGAGCAGTCTTGATCCACAAGAAAGAAAAGCGCTAATTGATGAATATAAAGAAAATAAAATCAATATAAACGAGCACTCCACATGAGCCAGTTTCCTCTGTCTATAGCCGGTCTTGGCATGATCTCCTGCTTAGGGGAAGGTGCCGAAGCTAATGCCGCTGCAATGCGCTGTGATTACGATGGTTTTCAGGAAACCCATTTTAATCAATCGTCTAATCCTGAAAAGCAACTAGGTGCTCCTATAGAGAGCGATTTGCGCGGTATAGAAAAATTAAGATACATGAGAAAGATCGCTGTAGATGAGGCGATAAAAAATCTACCAGAAAAATATCCAGGGCTTAACGTTATCTATTGCTTACCAGATAAATCACAGTCTACCTATATTAATCAGACAAATATGTTTCCAGACCAGACATGTGATGTGCTTAAAGATACGCATTTGGGTGCGCCTGGCTCTGACTCGATGGTTTTTTGGCAACAACGTTGTGGTTTTATTAGTGCATTAAAAAAAGCACAGGATTTAATGTATAAGCAAGGCAACGAATATGTATTAGTTATAGGCGTTGATTCTTTATTAAATAACCAGTCACTCGCAGAGTATGAGGGTGATTTAGATGGAGAAAATCGACGTTTATTGGGCGATGACCACCCGGATGGATTTATACCAGGTGAAGCGGCAACTGCGATCTTATTAAGTACCCCTAAAAGATTCGCATCCGATATCATAATTTGTGGTGTCGGTGAAGGCGATGAAACAGCAACAATAGATAACGAAGAAGAGGTACTGAAAGGCGATGGACTAGCTGATGCGGTCAAAGCGGCAGCCGAGCAGGCCCGACTGGCCGTGCATGAAACTCACTACAGAGTCAGCAGCGTATCCGGTGAATCATATTTTTTTAGAGAAGCCTCATTAGCACTATCCAAATCTCTAAAGCAAAAAGTACCTGAACATCAATTATTACATCCGGCAGATAGCATTGGCGAAGTGGGTGCAGCTATTGGCGGTGCTATGGTGATCATGGATTATTATGCAATTTTAAAAGGCTATGCTCCGGGTAACACAAGTCTTCACCTGGTGAGTAATGACAATAGTCAACGTGGAGCCTATATCATGAAATTAAATGGAGCTTGAGCATGGCAAATGATGTTTTTGCAAACAACCTGGAAATAGCCTGTAAGGCAGCTGACGGTAAGTCCATTGCCTGTTTCCCAGATGTGTGTTTCACACCACCCTCACCTCCTGCAGGCTGGATACCCATTCCATACGCCAATACCGCCTATGCCAAAGATACCACCAATGCGTCTAAAACGGTCTTTATCAGTGGCAAACCAATTATGAAAAAGGATGTGTCATACTTCAAAACCAGCACAGGTAATGAATCGGCAGCAGGGCCTAAGGGCATTATGACTCATGTGAAAAAAGGTAAAGCCTATTTCACAAGCTGGTCTATGAATGTCAAGATAGAAGGTAAAAATGCTAATAGACATTCTGATTTAACCACACATAATCACGGTTCATCAGCGAATACCGCACCCTGGTTTTATGCGGACTCAAAGGTAACTGGATCGAAGTGCAGGAAGGCAAGAAACAAAGTCAAAAAAGCCTGCGAAGACAAAAAAACCAAAGGCAGAAACATAAAACAGAAAAAGGGTAAAAAACTTGCCGTGAATAACAAGAGAAGCTCAAAAGGATGGAAGAAAGAGCATTGCGGAAATTTAGATAATATTAAAAATGAATACGACAAAAAAAAGAAGGCATTGAAAAGACGTAAAAGAAAATTAATAAAACTAGAAAAAAAAGTCGCAAAAGTAATGCAAAAAATTGGTGGTATGAAAGATCAAATGAAAAAAATGGCTGCAAATAAAGCTAAGGAAATTGCTATAAAAGCAGGAATTAAAGGATGGTTAGGCCCTTTTGGCTGGGCATGGACAGCATACGATGTAGTCAGTGCGGGAGCTGACGCATATGCGGCGGGTAAACTTATTGACAAGACACTTAAAACGTTAAGAGATCTACAGGAAAAAATATTAAAAATAATAGAAGAAGCTGAAAAATTAACTAAGGATATAAAGAAAATGGGCGATGCACTAGAACTTGCTGTGAAAAAAAAGCCGTGTTTAGAAGCGCGAAGATGTATTCTTGCTCCCTATAAAAATCGGGGTGCAGCTTGTTGCAATGGCCAAACCGCACATCATATTGTTCCAAATGCCATGTTTCAGAAACCTGGCACAAGAAAAAATAAGAAGATGCATGATATAGAAAAAAACGTGGCTGATTGCCCTGATTACTCTGAGGACCAGGCTCCTTGTGTATGCGTGGAAGGCCATAATCAAGTTGCGGGCTCTCATGGTAGAATTCATCAAAATACAGATAGTGAATTAAGTGATGTTGTAAAAAATAGCCAGGTCTCTCTAAAGGATGCAAAATTGGTTGCTGTAAGGGCACACACTATGTCATTTGATCCTAAGTGCAATCCGAAATGCCTGAAGGCCCAGCTCGATGCTGCATTTAAAAAGATGTGCAAGGGCAACAATGCGAAACTCAGGGGAGTTGACTCACAAGGTGATACTGTTTTCTCTTCTGAAGATTCAATCTGGGGCAAAATCTAATGGATAAAAATAATCACTCTATTGATAAGATGCTACAGGGAAAATGGCAATACCCACAAAATTTAAGCAAATGGCATGAACATATAGAAGGTTATTGTATTACTGGTTGCTCTGCCCTAAGTGAGTCTAATTTAGTTTTTATCTTTAGAAAGATAACAGGAAACGGGCCTGTAATTAAACTTATCCGGTTTTATCGGGATGAAACACCGCAGTTTAGTGGTGAGACCTTCGGTAAGATAAAAGATATCAGCTATACGATTGGCCTGGATCATGAAAACTCTTTATGGGTCTCAATGGCTGGAGATGTGTTTTATCTGGGTAAAAACAACGAGACATCGGATACTGAATCACCGATCCCGGATAGAAGTTCAGAGTTTGGTTACAGAACGATTAAGGGCCTGGAGCGTGTGGGTACAACTATTTATGCTGCAGCGAGTTGGCGTCATATTTTTAAACGCACTGGTAAGAACAATTGGCAGGATATAACAGAAAACATCGATCGTTCTGACATTATTGATAAAAAAGGAGGCGGTTGGAATACAAAAAAGGCGGGGTATTCGGGTTTTAGGTGCATAGGGGGGATTACAGAGAATAACTTGTATGCGGCAGGTAATGGCGGTGATTGCTGGCACTTTGATGGAAATATTTGGCGGCGAATCGACTTACCAACGAATGAGTGCGTTTATAAAATCGTGGCCGTAAATCCTGACCTGGTTTACATGGCTTGCGGTGGTGGAGTTTTATTAGAAGGTGCTCAGGATACATGGCGAGTCATTAAATATGAAAACGACCATATAAGTTTCACCGAAATGGTGCTATTCCAGGATGTGCTCTATGTCGCCACCGACTACTCTATGTATAAATTAGTTGATGGAGAACTTGTAAACTCACGACCCGCCAGTGAAAACTTCGAAATTGAAATGTTTACCCATCACTCCCTTTCAGCTAACGAAGACATTATGTTGATGTGTGGTGAAACCTCAGTGGCGATTTCTGATGGTGAATTTTGGTTACCGTTTGCCCCCAATGGGCCAATCACTGGTGATACAACGGACGATAATGAGTAAACTCGCAGGTATTGTCCAACGACAACTCAAGCACGATGCCCCATACGCCTGGTTTTTACGCGATCAGGCCAGCACCAGCCCTATTTTCAGAAGCCAGCATTTAGCTGAACTCGACAACAGACTTGAAGCTTATCTAAATTGTTTCGAATTGAGTCAAAACGGAGACCAGCCAATTATTGCCAAACTTAACCTCAAAGACTGGGGCTCTGTATACGTTATTGCCTTAGTTTCATTACGCACAAATGATAGTATTACATTTGATAAAGCAATTGATGCCCTCAAAGAACAGCAACAGGCTAAAGAACTCAGCGATGCACTTTGCCGTGTTGATTTTAATACGGCAAAGCCCTATCTGTGCAAATTAATCAAACACGAAAACCCACTCGCTCGTATTGCCGCGATTACAGCATCTGGTTTTTTCACAAAAGATATTGATAAGGCGGTACTTCAAGGTCTTTTAAAAGATAGCCCAGAGGTAATTGTGGCTACATTAGATGTTATCGGTAAAAACAAACTAATAAACTTTAAGCCTGATGTTACTGAACTTTTGACACACGATGAAGAAAACGTACGTTTTCAGGCCGCTTATACAGGCAACTTGCTAGGTTTAACATCTGCATTTTCTCCACTGCAGAAGTTTTGCTTTAATGAAACCCCTCATCTGCGTAAAGCCTTAAGTTTGTTATATCAGGTTGTTAATGAATCAGAAATTAAACCTGCTTTAAATAAAATACAAAAATCGGCTTTTTCACCCCGAATTAAAGCCTACAATATCGCCATGTCGGGGCTACCTGAAATGATTCCGATTTTACTGGAGTGGATGAATGACCCGGAGTATGCGCCGCTGGCGGGTGAGGCCTTTAGTTTTATTACCGGAGCAGATATTGAAGAAGATGATTTAAGTATACTTGATGTATCACTTTGTGAAAGTCAGGAAGCCCCGTTGGCTGAGAAACGTAAAAAAGACCCCTGGACTGAAGGCTATGAAGATGATTTACCCTGGCCTGAGCCGGAGCTTGTTAAGCAATGGTGGCGAGCACATCAGCACCAGTTTCAAAATGGCACGCGTTATCTGGCCGGTAAAACACTGACTGAGGCTCATCTTAATGACGTACTAATCCATGGCACACAACCACAGCGCCATATAGCCAGTTTAATTTTAACCATTAAAAATCCACTTGATACAATGATTGATGTGACGAGATTCAATCAGTTATAGCGTACTCACATTAAATCGTTATTTTTCTATTTTCTTATTTTTCGCCTCACGTTGCCTTGTGCTTTGAATCATCAACCGCTTACCCGGACATCCGCAGTAACAAAAGGCCTGAATTTATTATTGTGGCTGTCCAGTTTATTTTGTCCAGTTTATTGTTATAAAGGTTTTTGACTGTATTTTGAATATTTACTGGAGTTTTTTTTGAGGCTTACTGTAGTGGCATACTATTAGTTCATGTTTTTTAATGATGGGGATTATATATCATTTTCTGGACATAAATGATTTCCCATAGATGCGTTTTCTTTTGTTAACTAGTTTGATGATTGTGGGGTGATTATTGTCATGGCTCCCAGTATATTATGGAGGCCATAACAATTCTTGTGTAATAACTATATAATAGCGACTCCGCTCTCCAACAACTCGCTGGCAAGTTGTCCAAGCGTTATAACGGCTCGCCGCGTCTCGTCTTCGGTGAGCAGTATTCCACCTGTTTTACTACCCACACCCAAACGGACGTGATGGGTGTATTGCGAATTGGCTGAAACCAGTACCCCCGGCATTATCGCAATACCCTGCTCAAAGGCTCGCTGGTAGAGATCCAGACCATTGATCTGCGCGGGTAACTCTACCCATAAGAAAAAACCGCCCTGCGGATTACTGATAAGGGTGTCCTGCGGAAAATGTTCCCACACCAGCTGGCGCAACAATCTTAGTTGTTGCTGATAAGTTTGTGCTGATTGTTTCAGCACTCGCGTATATCGCCCGCCCCCCAGAAACTCAGCCACACCAAGCTGTGGCCAGGCAGCTGTAGTGATGTTATTTAGTGCCTTATAGTACGCGACTTTTTCCAGGTAACGACCAGGCACCATCCAGCCAATACGTTGACCAGGCCCCAGGGTTTTGGAAAAAGTACCGCAGTAAATTACATTCGCGTCTTCATCCCAGGCTTTCACCGGGCGCGATCGCGGCTGAGAGAAAACCAGGTCACCCATGGCATCGTTCTCAATCAGGACCGTTCCCGCCTTGTTAAGTAATTCAAGCAAGCGCTGTTTGTTCTCATCAGGCATGGCGGCACCGAGTGGGTTCTGGCAACAGGGGCTAAATATGCAGGCACGGATGGAGTAACGAGCAAGAAATTCCGCCAGCGCATCCAGATCCACCCCTGTTTGCGGGTGAGTCGGTACTTCCAGTACCTTCAAACCGAGCGATTCCACCATATGAATGTTTCCGAAGTAGGTCGGCGACTCCAGGGCAATGATGTCGCCCGGCTGGATCACCGACCGTAGTGCTAGCATCATTGCTTCCTGACAGCCGTTGGTCACCAGGATTTCATTGGGCGAACAGGCACAGCCTATCGTGACCATACGTTGTGCTAACTGAGTGCGCAATTCCAGAATTCCGGTTGGATGCGCATAATGAGCGACGGCTTCAGGGTGTTTCCGCGCAGCAGATCCCAGGTTTCGTGCCAGCACTTTTACAGGTAATACGTTACAAACAGGTGCTGCCCACCCTCCCAGGCTCAACAACCCCGGCTGCCCCAGCGTCGCCAGGTGTTTCAGCGCTGCCAGGCCACCGCTGACTGCGATGGGCTCCTTGGGGGGGATATTCAGCTGCAACTCAGTGGAACGTGGAATCGGACTGGATTGAACAAAGTAACCAGAACGTTCACGCGAAACGATCAAGCCCAGGTTTTCCAGCACCTGATAGGCCTGTGCAGCCGTGCCCACACTGATCTGAAAGTCTCTGCAAAGCTGCCGTAACGAGGGCATGCGAGCGCCGCAAGGGTAGGTTTCGTTCTGGATCGCACACGTCAACTCGCGCGCGATCACCTCATAACGATGTTGCTCATGGGTCGTCATGGGGGGTACTCAGGTTATAGCGGTCAACCGAATATCCTGAAATACGATTGATATAAATACGAATAAAGTCATACATTTTTATCATTCTTGTGTCGCCTAAACATTAATAAATATATTAATAACATTACAAAATACACAGATGTGAAAATGGCTGTTTACCTCATCTTCGAAATACGATCTAATTATTAAGATCTATTACCTAATTTATACTTTAGGAAGCTTTCGAGCATTATTCATCCCTTATTAATATTGAAGAAGCATTACCCAACGAAATACTAAGTAATTCCTAGTATTAGAGCAAATTAAAAGTCTAAATTTGTATTTACTAGCTAGTTTGCATAAGAACTAATGTGTATTTGCTAAATACATCCATATATCTCAGACAAAAAAAATCCTTTGTAATCTATCGATTACAAAGGATTTAATATGGCGGAGAGGCAGGGATTCGAACCCTGGGTCGGGATAAACCGACGCCGGTTTTCAAGACCGGTGCATTCGACCACTCTGCCACCTCTCCAGGTTCGGCACCCAATATAATGGGTGTACGTCGAGGAGCGGTATAATACAGAAAAAACTTCAGCAAAACCAGACCCTTGGTGTATATTTTTGGAACTATTATTTACTTTACCTTGTCCTAGACACAGTGGTAACCTTATACCCAATTAAACTACTTAAATATTACGGAAAGTTAATGAATAATCCAAATATCTCAATAGGTCGCTCTCAAGAGTCTGTACTTGCAACGAACAAAGTATTGAAAAATACTTATATGTTGCTTTCTATTACCCTAATTTTTAGTGCAATTACCGCATTCATTGGCATACAAATGCAAATTGGACAGGGTGTAGCACTTATTTCTACTATTGTGGCCATCGGGCTGCTCTGGTTTGTCCTGCCTCGCACCGCTAATTCATCTGCGGGTATTCCGGTCATGTTTGCCTTTACCGGCCTTATTGGCCTGGGTATGGCTCCCATGCTTAATATGTACCTTGCTGTTAATCCTTCAGTTGTATCGACAGCACTGGGTGGCACCGGGGTTATTTTTCTGGGACTTTCAGGTTATGCACTGACGACTCGAAAAGATTTTAGCTTTATGGGCGGCTTCCTGATGGTGGGTATGATTGTTGTGTTGGTTGCAGCACTGGCCAATATATTCCTGCAAATGCCGGTGATGAGCCTGGTTGTTAGCGGCGCGATTGTTATGTTGATGAGTGGACTGATTCTGTATGAAACATCATCTATCATCCATGGCGGCGAAACTAACTACATAATGGCAACTGCCAGCCTGTTCCTGTCAATCATCAACCTGTTTCAGGCTCTGTTGCACCTGCTGAGTGCATTTGGTGGTGATGATTAATTTCATCTAATTTAATACTGCTTCACCTTCACGCCCCGGTCTTCCGGGGCGTGTTGTTTACCCCTCATTAATATTACAGAGAACAGATATGGATTGGTTAAAAATAGGCAGCGCATTGCTTCTGATCGCGATGATCGTGTTTATGTGGCCTCGTATGAAACATGCTGTCGCAAACACCCCAAAGGGCTCAATGAACGACTGGATGGGCTTTATCGTCCCTCTAGCTGCGGTTATAGGCTTTATTATTCTTTTAATTAATATGGTTTAAAACTATATAACCTTCCGCTAATGGGTTTATCTTCTCTATGATAGTCATTAAAATACTCCAAACTACGGCTATTTGAGATAATTATGCAGGAAGAACATCCATTTGCACCCTTTATTCGCATTCTTGGTAAAGGCAAAAACGGCTCACGGGGCTTCACGGGTGAAGAAGCTTTTGAAGCTATGACGATGGTGCTGGAAGATAAAGTCACCGCGGAGCAACTTGGTGCTTTTCTAATGCTCTTACGGGTAAAGGAAGAGACCCCGGAAGAAGTTGCAGGATTCGTGAAAGCAATTCGAAAATTTCTTAAGCAGGACAAACAGGCATTTGCAGATCTCGACTGGTCATCCTATGCGGGTAAACGCCGGCACTCCCCCTGGTATGTTTTAAGTGCATTATTACTTGCAGATAACGGCATAAAGGTGTGTATGCACGGCGCGGAAGGCCATACCCCCGGCCGAATGTATACCTCTGAGGTGCTAAAACCCCTTGGCATCGAAACCAGTACAACCCTCGATCACGCAAAGCTACAAATCGAAAAGAATAATTTTTGCTATATGCCAATACAAACCATCAGCGATCGTTTGAAAGACATTATCGAACTACGCCCGTTTCTGGGTTTACGCTCGCCAATACACACGGTTGGCCGTATGATCAACCCACTGCAGGCCCCCTGCTCAATTCAGGCTATTTTCCACCCGGGTTACCAGTCGGTACATCAGCACGCGGCAAATATTATGGGCGAAGAACACATTGCCGTATTCAAAGGTGAAGCCGGTGAAGTTGAACGTAATCCGGACACGGGTTGCACCGTTTCTTATGCCATTGATGGCAAAACCTGGGACGAAGAATGGCCAGCTATTTTTGAGCGTCGACATGTAAAAGAAAGCGCCCTCGATGAAAACCGACTTGGGCCTTTCTGGCGTGGTGAACAAACGGATGAATATGCACAGGCGGCTATTATCGGCACCACGGCCATTGCCCTGCGCTTATTAAATAAAGCTAACACTCCAGATACTGCTCTTGAATTAGCCACTGGCATGTGGGAAAAGCGCAACAAAACCAGACACTAAACTTTTTTAACTAAACAGTTAATTCGCTTTAACTACTGGAGAATATTTTATGACAATTGAACGCGCATTATTTGCAATGGGTGGCATCATGGTTATGCTGACATCTTTACTCGCCTTATTTCATCACCCCAACTGGACCTGGGTAACACTTTTTGTCGGCTTTAACTGCTTTCAAAGTTCATTCACCGGATTTTGTCCACCGGCAATTTTAATGCGAAAATTTGGTCTTAAATCGGCTGCCGAATGTGCAGTAAAAGATAACAGCTAAATTTCAGTACATCACCTATATTATTGCGCTTATGAATTCACAGCTACCTACCCTGCTTATTGCTTTAGTAGCCGGTATTGCAGGGGGTTATCTGGGTAGCTCTTTAAATCATAACAGCGAGAACATGGGTGATGTTTCTTATGATTCACCGTTATCCGGTACAGATAAAAAACGTTTTACAAAAACAAACCAAAATTCCAATTCTGTAAATCCATTTTCAAAACAAACCGCATCAACTGACGCAGAATATCAACTTGAATCTCTGCTATTAAAGATTGAAGGTATGCAGATTCAAATAGAAGCACTGCAAGATAACCAAAAGAAAACCCAACAAACTTCCGACAATAAACAATCCACCAGAAAGTTTTCTAGCGCAACTCCAAATCGAAAAAACCTGATCGCCGCAGGCATTAACCCAGACGAAGCCGATGACATTCTACGCCGCATTGGACAACAGGATTTTAGACGCCTCGAATTACAAAATTTAATACAACGTTCAGACTCCACGCAACGCAGGCAATACAGCAAAGAGTTACGTGAGTTAAATAAAAATAAAATATCGTTGCGCAGTGAAATGGGGGATGAAAATTATGACCAGTATTTATATGCTAGTGACCAGAACAACCGGGTAAAGATAAGATCAGTAATGACCGGTTCACCTGCTGAATCATCGGGTTTTAAGCCTGAGGATATTATTTTATCTTACGATAATAAAAAAATACTCAGCTGGCCGGATATTCGAGCTGCAACGATTGAAGGTGAAATAGGCAGCTACATAAGTGTAGAAATTTTACGTGATGGTGAAACATTAAACTTGACGGTACCGCGGGGCACGCTGGGTGTTGAACTGGATGCTACACAGGTAGATCCTGAAAAATAGTAATTCAAAGCTGTCGCCTGTTTTTTAATAAACAATCATTCTGAAACGGGCAAAAAACCCTCGCCCTTTTGCGCATAATCATCCGCCAGCCAGTAACCCACAACCGCCACCAGATCGTTCCCAATAAATAACAATGGCACACGATCCCGTTGCCATGTTGGCACAGAGGCTTCCTGAAATAACGATTTCAAATCATGGCTGGCATTTCTGCCCGCGGGTTTTATCTTTTCACCGCCCTGCCTGAAGCGCACTGATATTACTTTATCGTTAACTAATGCCTTTAAAACAAACAGAATATTCTTTTCATTAGTTTTAACTTTTTTAAACCTTAAATGTTTATCGATAGACGACAAAAACAAAATTTCATTAACATCACAGTTATATTCCTGTGATGCATCATGTTTAATTTTTTTCAACCAGTAGAGCCTGTCTCTAAAACGACGGACTTCATAACCAGCCCAACTTACCCGCAGAGCGGAGTCATGGGAAGTAGTTTTAATTTGCTGAACAATTTGCTCCAATACGGCTCTTGATGGAAGCGGACTTTTAATGGTTTTAAACCAGTAACGCAGAACATTTCTAAGCCTTGCATCCGCCATTTTATTTAACTGATTTATTTCTAATACCGACTGTTCGTCACATAACACTAATTCTAAATCCTGCTGAGCCAGCTGATTTAATAAGTCAGCATTTTCCGCCTGCTGCTGTGCAAATACAGAGAGGGTTTTATTGAGTGCCGGCCATCTTTCAATTACATCGGGAATAACCGAATGACGCAAATAATTTCGATCAATATTTACATGTTGATTCGTCGGGTCTTCAACCCAGCTTAATTGATTTGTTTGCGCGTAGTTTAAAATATTTTTTTGAGAAATGTCTAACAGGGGTCGTGCATGCCAGCCCTCACCAAATTTTGCAATGTCGGGCATACCGGCTAAACCGGCTGCACCGGCACCGCGTAACAGTTGCAGCAGAACAGTTTCAGTCTGGTCATCCTGATGTTGTGCGGTTAGCAAACAACTATCGGTTTGAATTAATGATTTTAATGCCCCATAGCGCGCAGCTCGTGCGGCAGCTTCTGGACTTTCACCCTGCGTGGCACGACCATCAACCCTGATAACCTGAAAGGGAATCTTTAAAACCTCACATTGCTGCCTGCAATGCTCTGCCCAATCTGCGGATTGTGCCTGCAAACAGTGATCAATATAAACTGCGCTAACTTTTAATTGAGTGAGGTGCAACAGATGTAATAAAACCTGCGAGTCTACCCCACCACTGTAGGCCAGACACCAGGTTTTTATTTTATGTTGCTGTGCGTATTTTGATAATTGCTGAATCAGATAATCAGCATTTAGCTCAGATTTTTTTTTACTACTCGAGCTGTTGCTGAAAATATTATTCTGCGAACTGGCCATAACTCATCAGACGCTGATATCGTGCATCAAGCAATTTATCGGTTCCCATCTGATTGAGGTTGTCCAGACTTTCATTCAGAGCCTGACGAATATTACGTGCGGTTATATCAACATCTCTGTAAGCACTACCCAACGGCTCATCAATAATCTGGTCAATTAAATCCAGTTCTTTTAAACGGCTGGAAGTAATGCCCAAAGCTTCCGCCGCATCCTGAGCCCGCTCGGCACTTTTCCAGAGAATTGAGGCACAGCCTTCCGGGGATATCACCGAGTAGGTACTGTATTGAAGCATCATTACCCGATCGCCCACGCCAATGGCCAGTGCGCCGCCGGAACCACCCTCACCAATCACGGTACAGATAATCGGAGTTTTAAGCGCCGCCATTTCAAACAGGTTGCGTGCAATGGCTTCCGACTGGCCACGCTCTTCCGCGCCTATGCCTGGATAGGCGCCAGGGGTGTCTATAAAGGTAATCACCGGAATATTAAAGCGCTCCGCCATTTTCATCAGTCGCAGGGCCTTGCGGTAGCCTTCCGGGCGGGGCATGCCAAAGTTACGGCGTATTTTTTCCTTGGTATCGCGGCCTTTTTGTTGGCCAATAACCATCACCGGTTTGCCATCAAGCCTTGCCAGACCACCGACTAAAGCCTTGTCATCCGCATAGGCACGATCGCCGTGCAGCTCTTCAAAATCGGTGAATATACGATCGATATAATCGAGAGCGTGTGGACGTTGTGGGTGACGGGCCAGTTGTGATGTCTGCCAGGATGTCAGCTTACTAAAAATGGATTCGGTGAGGCTTTTGCACTTTGCCTGCAGACGGGTAATTTCCTCGCCAATATTAATTTCAGAATCATCGCCCACATAGCGAAGCTCTTCTATTTTGGCTTCGAGTTCGGCGATGGGTTGTTCAAATTCCAGAAAATTTGGATTCATGCTTAGTTCTTATAAAATAATGTGCCGGTAAAGGCATGAAAATAGGATGGATACTGCAAGTAATGATAACCCGCAATACACATTGAACCAAGTTCGATTCTAACATTTTCTCGACTTTTTGCTGTAAATGGCATCAAAATCACAACGAGTTACTTACAATTTTCCAAAAGCAATTTAGCTATCAATTGCAGGTAATACCTCATACTTTCACACAAAGCAATAATTTCTGGCAACTCACACCTTCTGCCACAGCATTTTAGATATCTTGTGCTAACCTTTTTATAAGAGATTTATTATTTATTGGATAAACCGTTCGTTATGGATGTCTCCCCCACCAAAGCAGGCAATATAATCATTGCAGACGATGACCCGTCAATACTGCTTCTATTACGACATATTTTAACCAGTGACAACTATGATGTAACCGAGGCCCGTTCTGGTATGGAAGCCATTGAGCTATGCCGTGAGTTTAACTACGATCTGGCCATCTTTGATCTGGTTATGCCCGATGTTGACGGTATAAGTGCCTGCAGGGAAATTACATTTCAAACATCTAACCCGCCCCCGGTGTTAATAATCACCTCGCTTGATGACGACGCCTCAATAAACAATGCGTTTGAAGCAGGTGCAATTGACTATATTACCAAGCCAATTAACTGGTCAGTTTTTAAGCAGCGGGTTAAACGCATTGTTGAAAGCGAGAAAAACCGCCAGAAGGTTAAACGCCTGGAATTTCACGACTCTCTCACTGGCTTGCCCAATCGTACCCTGCTTCTCGACAGGCTTGAATCTGCAACGCTACGCGCTCAGCGTAATAAGTCTATGTTGGCGCTGTTAATGGTCGATATAGACAATCTTAAATTAATCAATGAAACCCTCGGGCATAATAATGGTGATAAAGTTATTTCATCGGTTGCCACTCGCCTGCAAAAGAAAATACGTAATACCGATACATTGTCCCGCAGTGGTGGTGATGAATTTAATTTAATTATAGAAAATATACAGCAGCTCGAAGACGTGGGCATAATGGCCGAGAAATTTTCCCGCACTATTGAACACACAATGACCATTATGGATCAGGACATTCATGTTAAAGCCAGTATCGGTATCAGTATTTATCCTCAGGATGGCTCCGATATTGGTAGCCTGTTAAGCAATGCGGATTCTGCCCTTTATCGCGCCAAGGAAAAAGGCGGCAATATATATGAATTCTATTCACCAGATCTGGGTAAAAAAGCCCGTCGTCGGCTGCAACTCGAAAACAATTTACGCCACGCACTGGAAAATGATGAGCTGATTGTATACTACCAGCCCAAAGTCGATTTAATCACTGGCGAAGCCAGTGGCATTGAAGCACTGGTCCGCTGGAATCATCCACAGCAGGGCATAATTCCACCGGATGAATTTATTCCCATTGCTGAGGAAACCGGTTTGATTATTCCGTTGGGCCAACAGGTTATCGAGAAATCCTGCAAGCAATTCAAGTACTGGCAAAACAAGAATATTCCGGTAACCAATATTTCAATTAATGTTTCTGCTCGACAGTTTAAAGAGCAGGACCTGGTTACTTTGTTACATAACACTTTAGACAAACACCAGTTAGATGCCACACATATAGAACTTGAACTCACTGAAAGCACATTACTAAAAAATGAAAATCAGGCAGAATCCATATTAAATCAACTACATAATATGGGCGTAAAAATTTCTATTGATGACTTTGGTACTGGCTACGCCTCACTCTCTTATTTAAAACGCTTACCCATTGATATTATTAAAATTGATAAATCCTTTACCGATGGCATATTGCACGACCCTGACGATATCGCGATAGTAAACGCGATTTATGGACTAGCCAAAGGCTTTGAAATTAAACTGGTTGCGGAAGGTATTGAAACCGAAGGTCAATTAAAAAAAATAACCGAATTGGGAGTCGATTACGGACAGGGATACTTCTGGAGCCCACCACTTCCTGCTGAGCAATATGCAGAATTGCTAGAAAAATTAAATCGTTAAATTTTTTGTCATTCTAATATTTAATTACTGCCATTCCATTAAGAAAATATAATTATGACTCTGTCATACCTGAGTCGGCGCGGTATTCGCGTATAGAAACTTAGGAAAACTTCGCAAAAAGAAAATCGCTAAACACCCTGACTTTTGCCGGCAGGTATTGCCTGCAAGGGTATAGCAACCAGACACCCGCTTTGTAATCAGTGGCGGTTACCTGATAGTCGGTAAACAATTTAACCAGCTCTCCCTTTTCTATTTCTGTTTTTACTAACCAGTCGGGTAATAACGATATACCCATGCCGGCTAAAGTACACTGCTTAGTCGCTGTTGACTGGGTAATTAAATGCCGCCCCTTAATACTCACCTCCTGTATTTTTTGTTTGCGTTTAAAAAACCAGCTGGAGTTATGCCCTCCTCGCGGAAATATTAGACAGCGGTGTTCACTTAACTGTTCCGGCATTTGAGGCACGCCATTAGATTCAAGATATTCCGGGCTGGCAACAATAAAAAATTCCATCGCTGAAAGCTGTCGGGCAATATAGGATGAATCCTGCAAAGTGCCGAGCCGTATTGCCACATCAATGCGTTCTTCAACTAAATCGGTGTAACGATCATGCAACAAAAGTTCAAGTGAAAGCTCGGGGTACAGCTGGTTAAATTCAGTAATTAGTGGCATCAGCAAACTTTCAGCAAAGCCGACGGGAGCGGTGATTCTTAAGGTACCCTGGGGCCTGCCTTCAACATCACTCACGAGCTGACCTGCAATTTCTAATTCTTCAAGCACTGGAGTAATCCGCTCAAAATACAGCTGGCCTGCCTCCGTAGGCACAACCTGGCGCGTGGTCCGCTGAAACAAACGTGCCCCCACCTGCGCCTCAAGTGCGCTGATACTGCGCGATACAGAGGATGCGGCAATACCCCTGGTTTTCGCAATCGCGCTAAAGCTGCGCTGGCGCATCACTTCAGCAAAGAGATATAAGGTTTCTATATCCATTGATAATCGCCTTTTTATATCGAATAATTAGTGCATATTACGCAATAAACATTTGCTATTAAAGGCATTTATTGCGCCACATCTACTAATTATACTCTCCAAACCATTAACACAAACCCACTATCAGGGAGCCTTGATATGAGCACAGCACAAACTTACAAAAACAGCCTTATCGATCTCGTCGAGCAGCTAAAAGATATGTTTCCCGCGGATAAATTTGCTGTATTTAATAATGATGCGAACCAGTTAGGACGCACCCATACCTCACCACTTGCCATTAATTGCGGAGAGCGAGCCGCTGATTTTTCATTGCCCAATGCCAATGGTAAAACAGTTAATCTGCAGACCTTATTAAAACAAGGCCCAGTTGTACTTAATTTTTACCGCGGTGTCTGGTGCCCTTACTGTAATTTACACCTGAAACTTTTGCAGGATTTTCTGCCACAAATAAAGCAGGCCGGTGCCCATCTGGTTGCCATCTCCCCCATGAATCCGGACAGCGCAAAGGCCAGCATCGACACTAACGAGCTGGAGTACGAAGTGTTAAGTGATGTGGGCAATAAAGTCGCCCGTCAATACACCCGGGTATTTAAAAATGCCGAAGAGCCGATTCAGACAATGGCAGATTTAGGTTATGACTTTTATAGTTTTTATGACGATAAAAGTGCCGAATTGCCAGTATCAGCCACCTTTATTATTGGTGCTGATGGAGTAGTTATTTTTGCCGAATCGGAAGGTGGAGATTACCGTCAACGCACAGAACCGGCCGCCATAATTAATGCATTAAAAGAAATTTAACCCCATAAATTAATCAAGGATACTCTGATTAAGTATTGTAAAATTGATCAGAGCATCCTCAATACTCAGGACACAAATCATGATTGAAAACATCTGCATTTTAGGCACTGGTGCCATGGGCTCAAGAGTTGCCACTAACCTTATTAATAAAGGTTTCAACATTTCGATTTATAATCGCACTAAAAATAATGCAATTGAACTGATAAAGCAGGGTGCTCATTATTTTTCAACTCCGGCGCAGGCTGTTGCAGATGCGGATTTAGTTATCAGCATGTTAACCGATGACAACGCTGCCAAATCTGTCTGGCTGGATTTACAAAACGGTGCACTGTTAGCCATGAAAAAAAATGCCATCGCAATTGAGTCAAGCACCCTGTCCATAAACAGTATCAGTCAGCTCAACTCTGCATTTACAAAACATAATATCGCGTTTTTAGATGCACCGGTTTTAGGATCAAGACCACAGGCGGAATCCGCCACACTTGTTTTTCTTGTGGGCGGTGAAAAAACGGTTTTATCAAAAGCATCCTGCGTGTTAGAAAAATTATCCTCAGCTATTCACTACATAGGTAAAAGTGGCAGCGGTGCCACTATGAAGCTGGCGGTTAATGCTTATTTTGGTACACAGGTAACAGCTCTGAGTGAGGTAATTGGTGTGTTAGAGAAAGCAGGTATTAATAAACAACAGAGCGTACAGTTATTTAATCAACTCCCGACAACCAGCCCTGCACTACAGGGCATTGGCCAGTTAATTGCTAATGAAAATTTCACACCGTTTTTTCCAATTGAATTAGTTGAAAAAGATTTTTCCTATACACTTAATCTGGCAGAACAGATTAATGCTAAAACACCAACCATTATCGCATCACACTTAAGTTACAAACTGGCCATAGTTAATGGCTATGCTAAAGATAATATTGCGGGGGTAGCACAAATGTATATTTAATAAAAACATCAGTACTCTTGCGTTAACTTAAATAATTCCGTCATTGCTGCGCAGGAAAAAACCAGCAACTCTGAGGAGCCGACAGACACTGAAAATCTAAACTACCGACCCAGTATGACGGAGTCTTATTTTTTATTTTCATGTCTAAATTAGTTAACAATAATTAACAATTAGATACTATCGAATTAATACGTGTTTTTCAAAGTTAACGGTATATCAGTGAATTAAAATTATAAACATACCTAATTTATTACATCTATACACTCACGCAACACCATCGTGGCAAATGTACCCGCGGGTAATTCAAAATTCAGTTCCAGAACTTCACCCTCAATATTCCAGTTTAAATTTTCTGGCACTAATCTTAGTGAACGCCTTTCCTGTTTTAATCTTGCAGATTCCAGACCATCAGTTAAGTTTTTAAAATCAGCAGCAATCTTTTTCTCCAGTTCCAGCACTTCCCCTGTTGCCATGCTTTCACCTTCGCCCCACATACAGGCGCTTAGATTTATTTCTTTATTCTTTAATCGCTGTATTTCCGCTTCATTATTTTCGCTGACAAAACAGGCGGATTTAGCATTTAACATATACACTTCGCCTGACATGGGTATTAACCAGTTTTGTTGTTCAATGCGTGTGGATAATATTTTGTTAAAAATCCATGAGCGAGCAGCAGACAGATATAATCCCCGCTGCTGTTTTTTTACTTTTTTTAATTCACGGTTAAACATTTTTTCCGCTTTCGAAAGATTCCCCATGTCACGTCCAAAGCGTTGTTCACCAAAATAATTAGGCACACCCTGTTGTTTTATTGTCTGCAATGTTTCTTGCAGTAATTGAGTATCACCACTTAACTCAGTAATGCGAATTTGAAATCGGTTACCAGATAACGCCCCCCGTTTTAACTTTCTATTATGGCGCGACATTTTTAAAATTTTAAATTCATCTTCATCCATTGTGGAAAAATCCGGATCATCCATGCCTGGCAAATGCAGACTAAACCACTGGGTCGTTATGGCATGACGATCTTTCATACCCGCATAACTTACCGCCATGGATTTTACCCCCGCATGCCTGGCCAGTTGTTGAGCAACCCAGTCTGTATTTGAACCATTTTTCTCAATCATCAGCCATAGGTGCTCACCTTCGCCACAGGTTTCAATCGGCATAATTTCATCCACACGAAAATCTGAATTTTGTGCTTTTAATCTTCCACGAATTTCTGGTTTACCATAGGCATAAGCCAGATCATTAAAACTATATTGCATATTTTTTCTTTTTTAGTAGGTTAATGGGGGGTTATTCAACAACGAATATACGGTGCACCAGTAACTTTGTTGTCTCATTATATTTCTCAAGTGACCATCCACAGTCAACGGTAAATTGCTCCCAGTTTCTAACCGACAGCAGGGTCCAGAGAATATCCGTCGCCTGCTGAATGGTATGCTCCGGTGCTAACCTGCCATCCCGATGCAAGGCTTCAATCGCCGCTTCACAGCCTTCGCGAAAAGCACGCATCCGGTCATCCCAGGCCATCGCCGCATCTTCATCACTATCCTGCATTGAAAGCAGGGCTCTGGCCACCCCATAAACTTCCGGGATGTAACCACTCCAGGCATCGATATAGGCCTCCATTCGCGCAACACCGTTAGTGGCTTTGCGACTCAGAGCGAGCCGCGTCTCCACGTCTTTCACTTCATCTATATAACGGGTAGTTGCAATGAGCAACTCAGAGCGCTTACTAAAATGCAGATAGAGCGCCTGGCGACTGATACCCGCCTGCTTTGCGATATCGGACATACGCACCCCCTGTCCCTGACCAGCTTCCAGCAATTTCCAGGCAGCGTCGAGTATGCGATTTCGGGTTTCATTATTTTTACTTGACATGGTGTAAAGTATAAGCTTAAATTAAAAGAACATCAATTGACACGGTGTCAAGTAAACGTCCCTATTGCTTAACAACTCAGGAGATAATCATGAAACTAACAATATTCGGCGCCACCGGAACCATCGGAACCCATCTTGTTAAAAAAGCACTGGCAAGCGGCCATCAGGTAACCGCATTTGCTCGCAGACCCCATGCCCTGCTAGAAGACTCCCAGTTAAATAACCACCCGAACCTGGAATTATGTACCGGCGATGTGCTTAACCCGGCCGCCGTCAGCGATGCGATTAATGGGCGTGATGCGGTATTGATCACCCTCGGATCGAAAAAACTAAGTGGCAATGTGCGCTCAGCCGGCACCCGCAATATTGTGCAGGCGATGGAACAACATCAGGTGAAGCGCCTGATTTGCCAGAGTACACTCGGTGCAGGTGATAGCTGGACGAATCTTAATTTATTCTGGAAGACCATTATGTTCGGCTTTATTCTACGCCAGGTATTTAAAGACCATGAATTACAGGAGGAATATGTAAAGCACAGCAACCTCGACTGGACCATTGTGCGCCCTGCTGCATTTACGGATGAACGCCTTACAGATCACTATAAATCCGGTTTTCCCGTTACTGAAAAAAATCTGGCACTGAAAATTTCGCGCCAGGATGTGGCGAGTTTTATGCTGTTACAGCTCTCGGATAACGTCTACCTTAAACAGACGCCGGGTCTGTCATACTGAACGAGTTGCGCTTTTTCAAATAATAATACATATGTCCAACTAATAACTTGTTGACATTATTTGACGAAGCGTCATATTATACCGCCATGACAATTTCAACATAACAAAAAAAACAAATACACATGACAGATACACCCTTTACAAATTTGAACAACGCTGATTCCTCCACTCAAATGACGCGTAAGCAACGCGAGTTATTTGAGCGGGAACAGTTAATACTTGATACGGCACAGCTAATACTGCGTGAATATGGTTTGCATAGTTTGACCATGGAGCGCGTCGCCGCCGAAATAGAATACTCCAAAGGCACGGTTTACAACCACTTCAGCAGTAAAGAAGAAATCATTAGCGGCATTAGTTGTCGTTGTGTAAGCAACCTGATTGAAATGTTTAGCCGCGCAAAAAATTATGCGGGCAATCACCGGGAGCGTATTGCCGCCATTGGCATAGCCCATAGTTTTTACGCACAACTGCATCCGGATGAATTACAAAACTTACAAATTATAAAATCCGCCGCAGTGCGCGAGAAAATTCCTCAGGAAAAACAACTGCAACTATTGCAGCTGGAACAACAAATTTCCAGCATCGTTATGGAAATAGTCAATGATGCGGTAAGAGACGGCGACATCCCCGCCGATCAGCCATTTGTTCCCGACAGTATTTTTCTCGGTTTATGGAGCATGGGTTATGGCTCCAATCTTTTACATTTATCCGGCATTCCCTTCGATAAACTCGGTATTCAGCAACCACTGGAAATGATGTGGGTAAACAGTCACAAATTATTAGACAGTTATCAGTGGCAACCACTGAGTACAGAATTTGATATTTATGCACTACGCAAAAAACTTTGTAACGAATTATTTTCAGAAGAGATGAAGCAACTTAAAAAGAAAACTGATAACACCCCCTAAAAGAATAAACAAAAATAATAACAGGAGAACACCCATGATTGTTAGATACACCGAATGGATATTAAAGTGGCGCTACCTTGTCATATTACTGGCATTAGTGATGGTCGGTATGATTGGCAGTGGCGCTCCAAACCTGATGCCTTTTTCTAATGATTATCGCGTGTTTTTCAGTAAAGATAATCCGCAGTTAAATGCCTTTGAAAATCTGCAGGACACATACACAAAAGATGACAATGTCCTGTTTGTTATCTCACCTAAAAATGGCAATGTGTTTACCCCTGAAAATCTGGCGGTAATTAAAACCATCACCGAAGAAGCCTGGCAGATTCCCCACTCGATTCGTGTCGATTCCATCACCAACTTTCAGCACACCTATGCTGAAGAAGATGATTTAATAGTGGATGATCTGGTTGTCGACCCAACCGCCATGGATGAAAAAGACTTAAACTATGCGAAACAGGTTGCGTTAAAAGAACCCGCGCTCGCGGCACGATTAATTTCACTGAATGCCGCACATACCGGCGTTAATGTCACCGTACAATTACCCGGCATTAACAAGATGAAAGAAAATCCACAAACCGTTGCCTACGCAAGAAAAATGCTGGCAGAGGCGAAAACAAAGTATCCAGATATTGATATTCGTATCGCTGGCATGGTCATGATGAACAATGCCTTTCCCGAAGCCAGTCAGGCGGATGGAAAAACGCTAATCCCAATGGCATTTGGTGTCATCGCCGTGGTACTTTTATTACTCTTAAAAGGCTTTAGTGGAACCGCAGCCACCATTATTCTGGTGATCTGTTCAATTATAATTGGTATGGGCGCCGGTGGTCATTTTGGCATTAAATTAACACCACCTTCGGCTTCTGCACCCATTATTATTTTAACCATTGCGATTGCCGGTGCGGTTCATCTACTGGTAACCATGCTACAGGAAATACACAAGGGCACGAGCAAACACGATGCCATCGTAGAAAGTATGCGGGTAAACTTTATGCCGATCTTTCTAACAACCATTACCACGGCCCTGGGTTTTTTAAGTTTAAACTCCAGTGATGCTCCGCCGTTTGGTGATCTGGGTAACATGTCTACTTTCGGTGTAATTGGTGCGTTCTTTTTAACTGTCACATTTTTACCCGCCATTATGTTTATACTGCCTATTAAAGCGAAGCACTTTATTGCCGGTACCGGTTTAATGAAATCTATTGGTGAATTTGTTGTCTTAAACCGTAAGAAACTGCTCACATCACTGAGTATTCTGGTATTAATTTTTATTTCAATGATTCCTCTGAATGATTTAAACGATGTTTTTGTTAACTACTTTGATGAATCAATTGAATTCAGGCGTGACACAGATTTCACAACACAAAATCTCACCGGCACTTATACCATTGCCTATTCTCTGGACAGTGGTGAGAAAGAAGGTGTAAGTCGCCCTGCATTTCTTGCACAGGTAGAAAAATTTGCCAACTGGTATGAAACACAGGATGAGGTTTTGCATGTCAGCACCATTACCGATACGTTTAAACGATTAAATAAAAACATGCACGGTGATGATAAAACCTATTACAAATTACCTGACAACAGAGAACTGGGTGCGCAATATCTTTTACTCTATGAAATGTCACTCCCCTACGGGCTGGATTTGAACAACCAGATTGATGTTGCTAAACAGTCAACAAAATTGAATGTTGTTTTAAAAACCATTTCATCCAATGAGTTACTGGCACTGGAAGATCGCGCCAATGACTGGATGAAAAACAATACCCCGGACATCGTCGCCGACGGTGCTAGCCCATCTATTATGTTTGCACATATTGGCAAGCGTAATATTATAAGCATGTTAGCCGGCACCACCATTGCACTGATTTTAATTTCACTGGTACTGATTATTGCACTAAAATCGTTTAAGTACGGTTTAATCAGTTTAATCCCCAATCTGTTTCCAGCAGGTGTGTCTTTCGGCATCTGGGGCCTGGTAGTTGGTGAAGTTGGCCTTGCACTTTCCATCGTAACGGCTATGACGTTAGGGATAGTAGTCGATGATACGATTCACTTTATGAGTAAATATATTCGTGCAAGAAAAGAAAAAGGCCTGGATAGTCAGGAGGCGGTTCTCTATGCCTTTAATAATGTTGGGGTTGCACTGTGGGTAACCTCAGCCGTTTTAATCTCCGGCTTTATGATTCTTGCACAATCAAATTTTGAATTAAACTCAGGCATGGGCTTAATGACCAGTATCATTATTGGCGTTGCATTAATACTCGACTTTTTCCTACTGCCACCCTTATTAATGGCCATTGACTCAGACAAAAAAGCTTAAGGAACCATAATGAAATATACTAAATACACAAGCATTGCCAGCAGTTTTCTTTTAATACTTGGCACATTAAACACCGCCTTTGCCGATGACGCTGCCAGGGGATTAGAAATTGCCAAAGAAGCGGATGTCCGTGACACAGGTTTTATTGACTCTACAGCGCAAATGAAAATGACGCTGAAAAACAAACAGGGACAAACCAATACCCGCGAAGTCAAGGTTAAAACTCTGGAAGTAGACGGTGATGGAGATAAGGGATTATCAATTTTTAACACACCAAAAGATATTAAAGGCACCGCATCACTCACCTATTCCCATGCATTAAAACCAGATGAGCAGTGGTTATATTTACCGGCACTAAAACGCGTAAAACGCATAAGCTCAAAAAATAAATCTGGTCCGTTTATGGGCAGTGAATTTGCCTATGAGGATATCTCATCTCAGGAAGTTGAAAAATATACTTACAAATATATTAAAGATGAAAAAATCAATGACATCGACAGCTTTGTGGTTGAGCGTTATCCCGCTTATAAGCATTCAGGCTATACCCGCCAGGTTGCCTGGATAAACAAGCAGGAATACCGTCCAGAAAAAATTGATTTTTATGACCGTAAAAACGTCTTATTAAAAACCTTAACCTATTCCGGCTATCAGCAATATCTAAACAAGTTCTGGCGTGCTGATGAAATGCTCATGGTTAACCATCAAACCGGTAAGTCAACCACACTTAGCTGGAATAATTATAAGTTTAAAACCGGCTTAACCGATAAAGACTTTAATCGCAACAGTTTGAAACGTGCGAAATAGCAACCTTTAAAAACAGTTATGAACCTGTACCTCAGACTACTAATTTTATTCATTAGATCCCGCTTTAAACCCCGGCTGGCTTTAATGGATAAATCGGTACTTAAATTTTATGTGCTACCCAGTGATCTGGACATTAATATGCATATGAATAATGGCCGTTTTAACAGCATTATGGATTTGGGCCGAGTTGATATAATGTTGAGAACGGGTTTCTTAAAAATAATGCATCAACGCAAATGGCTGGGAGTTGTCGGTTCCATTCATACCCGCTTTCGCCGGCCATTAAAACTGTTTCAGGCCTATGAACTACACAGCCAGGTCATATACTGGGATGAAAAGTGGACATGGATAGAACATAAAATGTATAGCCCTGGTGAACCTGAGGGTAAACTTAATGGAAAACTTATTTGTAGCGCACTGGTACAAACTATTATTCTTAAGAAAGGCCACCATGTTTCTACCAATGAAATACACGACTTACTTTCGTTTGATAAGCCATCACCAGACATCACCGATGAGATTGCACATCTGGAAAAATTCGAGCCCTTAAAATGAAACGCTTATCCTCTTCAATAAGTTTAATCTGTTTTAGCTTTATCTCATTTCAATGTGCGGCTGAATGGTCCGGTGATATCACCCTGCAAAATCGCTATTTTTTAAATGACCCACAGCCACAAAACCCGCAGCAACATAATAATTACCTTTCGTTATCATCAGAAATAGAATATTACTCTGACCTTAACAGCGACGACAAAAGCATCACCTTCACCCCGTTTATTCGCATCGATCAACACGATGATGAGCGCACCCATGGTGATATACGTGAACTGTTTTATGAACAGGTTTTTGAAAGCTGGGAATTACGCGTTGGCATCAGCAAAGTTTACTGGGGGGTTACCGAGTCGCAACACCTGGTTGATGTTATTAATCAAACCGATAATGTTGAAAATGTAGACCTGGAAGACAAGCTAGGCCAGCCAATGATTAAAGCCAGTTTTGAAAGAGACTGGGGCATGCTCGATCTGTTCGTTTTGCCGTATTTCCGGGAACGCACCTTTCAGGGCGTTGAAGGACGCCCCCGTTCATTTCCAGTTGTTGATTCCGATCGGGCACAGTTTGAATCGTCCGATGAAGAAAACAATATAGACTATGCACTGCGCTGGTTTAAATACTTTGGCGAGCTGGAACTGGGGCTGGGTTATTTTAATGGCACCAGCCGCGAACCACTATTTTTACTCGACGCAACAGGGCCAGCACTCATTCCCTATTATCCGCAAATGCAACAGGCCAGCATAGATGCACAGCTCACCACGGAAGAATGGTTATGGAAATTTGAAGCCATTGCACGTGACTGGCAAAAAGTAGATAGCACAAATGCACAAATATCCGATGAAACATTTTTTGCAATGACCGGAGGATTTGAATATACGTTTGTCGGGGTCTATGAATCGGATGCAGACCTGGGTGTTGTGATGGAATATTTGTATGATGACAGGGGCATAGATGCCACCGCATTTTTTCAAAATGATGTTATGCTAGGCTTTCGCCTGGCCATGAATGATGCGGATTCAACTGAAGCGCTATTAGGTGTAATATATGATCTGGATAATCAGGAACGGCTAATCAGCCTTGAAGCCAGCAAACGCTTTTCAGAAAACTGGACCGCCACACTGGAAGCAAGAGGATTTAATAATATACACCGTTTAAGTCGTCTTAAAGGTATTGAGCAGGATGATTTTATACAGCTTGATGTTGCTTATTATTTTTAATGAATGGCATTAAAAAATCGATAGAGGATCGCCCCATGAGTAATATCAATATTCAGTATTTTAAAACTGCCTACGGTGAATTATTGTTAGGCGAACATGACAACCACTTAATAATCTGCGACTGGCGTTATCGAAAAATGCGCGACTCGATCGATAGACGCATACAAACGAATCTAAAGTCAAATTACAGCGAAAGAAATAATGCGCTGCTCGATTCAACCCGCCAGCAACTGACTGAGTATTTTGAATACAAGCGAAAAACATTTGACCTCCCCTTAAAATTAGTTGGCACAGAGTTTCAGAAAAAAGTCTGGAATGGACTAACTAAAATTCCCTACGGAAAAACCGCTCACTATCTCGAACTGGCCAGCAATATCTCAAATGCAAAAGCAGTACGAGCCGTTGCCAATGCTAACGGGGCTAATGCCCTTTCGATTTTAATTCCCTGTCATCGTGTCATTGGCCGCAATGGTAACCTTGCAGGTTATGCCGGTGGTGTGGCGACCAAAAAAAAACTACTAGACCTGGAACAGAATTTGTTTGCGTGAATGACATGCACCTAGATGGCCATGTCTTTTCTTTCCACTCAAATACTTATTTCCACTTTTTTTACCTGCGAGATCAATGACATTCTCAACATATAACTAGTTAAGACAGCCACACAACAACTTTGTGAAATATTAGTTATAGTTTTGATACGAATATTCCAAGCCTGGGTGTCCGGTAATTTATATGCCATGAGGAGCGGCGTATTATTAAATACGATATCGAAATACCTTCCACATATGTGCATGCACAAATAATTTGCACAAATCTAGTGCTTTTTTAAAGCGCCTCTTTATTTGCTCACCTCAATATATCAGGCACAACGTGTGATTTACGAGTTGGCACAATTACTGCTATTAACAAATTATTACATAAAATAAATATGTAAAACCTATTCGATGTTTTCTGATTCAAGCACCAGCGTTGGTGTTGTCGGCAGTGTGGCCTAAGAACTTCAATATTTTTATTCTCATAATTCGAGAAATGTTTTTAATAATCACGAAGGAAATCTTATGCCTAAAAATCTTATTCATCAATCAATTGCGGGGCTGTCATTCGCCGTCGCAGGTTTGTCTGCACCTCAATTAAGCCTTGCAGATAGTATTACTGATGCTTTTTCTTCCGGTAAAGCAAGTTTGAATATGCGCTATCGCTTTGAGTCTGTTAACGATGGCAACCCTGCCACATCAGATGCAAAAGCCAATACCTTACGCTCAAGGCTTGGTTATACAACTGACATATACCATGACTTCAAGGCACATGCAGATTTTGAAGTTATTAATACCAGTGGAGATTTTAATTCAGGCACCAATGGGCACACAGACTACGCAAAAGTAATTGATCCTAAAGGGGAAGAATTAAATCAGGCATGGCTGTCGTACGGCGGCATAAATAGCACCGATTTAAAACTCGGTCGTCAGCGTATTATTTTTGACAACGCCCGTTTTGTCGGTAATGTTGGATGGCGCCAGAATGAACAAACATTTGATTCGTTTTTATTAACAAATGAAAGCCTGGGAGATATGCAATTTAAATATGCATTCATATCTCAAATTAATACCATTACTGGCGGCTCTGTCGACACCTCACATAACCTGCTGAACATTGGCATAGACAAAACGGCCATCGGTAAAATTAGCGCTTACGCCTATTTACTTGATAATGATGACTCTACAGACGACACAGATACGCTGGGTTTACGTTTAAAAGGTTCAGCGGGTTCATTTTTATATACGGCTGAATATGCACAACAGACAGATGCGGGTGATAACCCGGCAGATTTAAGTGCCAGTTATCTATTTGGTGAAGCAGGTTTTAAAATAAACACAACTAAAATATTAGCAGGCTATGAAAGCCTTGGAAGTGACAACGGCAATGCTGGTTTCCAGACACCATTAGCGACAAAGCATGCGTTTAACGGTTGGGCAGACAAGTTTTTATCAACACCTGATGATGGCTTGAATGACGCTTATCTTAAAATCGTATCCAAATTCTCAGGCTTTAAACTGGTTGGTTTATACCATGACTTTAGTTCTGATAATGGCAGCACAGATTACGGGACTGAATTTAATCTGGTGCTAATAAAGCCATTCAACAAAACATTCAAAGGGCTGGTTAAGTATGCCGATTATCGTGCCGATTCGTTTTCAACTGATACGCAAAAAATCTGGTTTGCTTTAGAAGCCAATTTTAAGCAGTAGTTGTTATAACCGAGTTTAATGGGTGATAACTGCCAGTTAACCCCAGGCATGAGAGCTCATGTGAGAATTTTTAGCAAGGTAAATGTCAATAGAAGACGTAACTAAACACATGCTTCTATGGAAGATGGTACCAGGGATGGTGCGGTCAGGGATGGTGCATTCAGGGATGGTCCAGTCAGTGAAAGTCCAGGCGAGGACGAGTTCAAACATGCAGGATGTCATTCATGTGTTTTTAACACAACTGAAACTTATAATATTTCTAAAACCGTTTTAACAATATGCATGGCTTGTTTATGCAACAGCCATGAGTAAAAACATTTAAATGAAAATAAAGTTTCATTTGCGGAGTGTAAGTTGTTCGATATTATGCAGTACTATTGCTGTACATACGGCCTGTTTAAACCTCAGGAAGACTTTAAAATAGCTTCTGCTCTGGCACCAAGATAAACATAAATCCCCAGCCCAATTAACAAGCCTATGGCCGTCGCCATCATCGCAACGGCATGCAATAAAAAGTCTGGCTGCCCCAGAACCGATTTAAACATAAGAAGCAGTGCTTCGATTGAGACTGCAATAAGTATCGCGGCGATAAAGCGTGTAATGGTACGCCGGGTTGAGCTATGCCTGAAGATATCCTTGCGTAATAATATTTCTTCTTCTAATATTGTCTTGCCCAGATCAAACACGGCGAGTGCGAGTGTCAGAATTATAATTATTCCGAAAGACCCCAGATAAAGCTCCTTACGTGATTGCGCCGTTAATAGTTTAAAAATATCTGAGCTAGCTGAAAACAGTAAAAGGCCAACAACCAGAAATAGACCTGTAACCACGAGAGAATAAATGAGTGTAAAAAAAGGATGAAATTTTTGACGCCGATTATCCCCCATCAGGTAACTAATAACATCAACAAGATCGACATCAACAACAAGAAAACCTATAGTGTTGCTATTATGATCTAAACATCGCATTGCTGATGAGATGCACAGGTTATGGCTGTTGTTAGAAAGATAGGGCTCAGTAACAATTGCAAAATTTGTTTCTTTCGCTAATAAATAATAAGGCCGGTGATGCCTGTCCGGTAGATGCGGAGTATTTTTAGTACGAGAAGATATTATCTTAACTGAAGATTTATATATATTTTCACTAGTCTGCTGGCCATTCTCATCAAGCGTATAAGCCAGATTAACAAAAGGATAATTGAGTTGTAAATTACGAATGGACTGTATGAGTTTATCATTATCAGAAAATAATACAGGATCTACAATACCTGTGACAATAGAGGCTAACAGGTTATTGATAGATGACTTGTATTCATTATATCTGTCTAGTGCACTTATATGATTCATAAAACTCCCGTAAAGCCAGGTTAGGCACTGTTTTTGTGCTTTACAATTAAATGCTATAGCGTTAACAGACTTACTGCATAGTTCATGCCATAGTAAATACGAATCAATAATGCTTAACCTGGGATTCACTTTAGTTTCATAATTCGATCTGAATTAATTATACTGATGCTCAATTTTTAACGAATTTTCATATAGCAAAAAATTCGGAACCCAAATATGAATACCCTGTTTTGATGAAGACTCTTATCGCGACCACACTTAGCTCTATGACCCTTGGAGCCAATGCATCAGACTCGGTACTTTTTGATATAAATCGGGTTTATTTGCTACGAGAGTAAGGTTAATTACTAAATAGAAAAACTTAGAGAAACCTCATGCTAAGGGCTGCATCTAATATTCAAAGAGAAATGGGCTGGTGGCAACTTTCAGTCATTAGCATTACCATTTGTCACTGACCTTTTTAACTATGGAAATACATGAAATATATTTCAATACTTCGCGGAATTAACGTTAGCGGGCAAAAAAAGATCATCATGAAAGATCTTCAATCCTTATATCAAAATCTTGGATTCAAGAATGTTTCGACTTATATTCAAAGCGGGAATGTCATATTTAATTCTAACGATAAAAACATAATTGCGTTAAAAAACAAAATTGAATGCGCTATTGAGGATAAATATAAATTTCATGTTCCCGTTGAAATGCGTTCGAAGTCAGACATATTAAAAATCATCAACAATTATCCATTTGGCTCAATTAATCCAGTTGATTACGGCACCAAACTGTTAGTTACATTTTTGTCATCAACTCCATCTAATGCTAACATTAGTAACCTTCAGCAATATGTAAAATCACCTGAAAAATTAGTTGTCGTCGATAAGGAAGTTTATCTATATTGCCCAAATGGTTATGGTAAAAGTAAATTATCAAATAATTTTCTAGAAAATAAGTTAGCCGTCGATGCCACCACTAGAAACTGGAAGTCCTTACTTAAGATATACGAATTATCTTTGCAGTAAAATTACACTTAACAACGCAATAACTATTTGAGACAACCTGTTAAGATGCCCACAACAGAATTATGATGAAAACGATTTGTTATAATTTTCAGGCTAATATTCTAAGCATGCTTGCCGTTAATTTATTAATATAGGTACCCATTGATTCTGATTAGTTAAAAATGAGACTGAAGAAGATTTAAAGATAAATCACCCTCTGCAGCATGGTTTATTATATATGCTCGGATAAGTATCTAATTTTATTACTTTATCGGTCACTGGTCAGTGACCTCTTTTATTTTGCTCGACGACATGCTGCTCTTGCGTGAGATATTTCTGAAGACCGCCAAAATGTGGTAAAGGCCAGATAAGTTTGTCTGTTGCATTCGAACCTTTCAATATACGCTCAAGATTGTCCATGGTGGCACGTCCAATATATTCACTGTTTTCATCCAGCTCATCAACTGCCTGAAGATAGCTGCGTGCGATGATGGGCCCTAACGGCTCAGGATTATAAAGCAGTTTTTTTATCATAAACGGATTCAGGCTTAATGGATTATAACCTTTTCGCAGATAACCCTGTTGCAGCAAAAAACGCTCAACAGGTGTACCCGGTTGTATACCGATAAAGAAAATAAAAGGCAACACATTGTCACGGCCAAACATGTGATATAGCGTTTTAATACTTTCAATGGTTTTGAGTAATGTCTGTGGTGTTTCTCCCGGTGCATTTAATGGCATATACAGTTTCACTTTAAGCTGGCTGTAACCGGCATCCTTAAACATCTGGAAGGCCTGCATCTGTTGTTCCAGTGAATAGCCCAGAGTTAAGCTGTTGATCATTTCCTGGCTACCGGTAAATGATAAATCCAAACTGGCCAGGCCACTTTGTAGCATTTTTCTTGCGAGTGTCGGTGTCAGATAATTAAGACGTATATAACCAGTCCACTCAATTTTTAATTTTCGCCTTATAACTTCATCAAGAATTAATTCGACATGATGTGTGCTACGTCGTGTTGAGCAGAACTGGGCATCGGTGAACCATATTTTATTAACACCATAGTTTTTATTCAGCGCCTGTATTTCATCGACAATTTCTTTCGGTTCACGGTAACGCTGAAAATGCCCTTCTATTTTGTTATACAGACAGAAATGGCACTGATAGGGACATCCGCGTTTAGTATGCACACCGACATAGTCATTCATATATTCACGAATGGCTGGAAAAATACCATCAATATAGTTGAAATCAATGGCCGTCAGGCTGCTTAATTCAAAATTTTCCTGACGATGATCAAAGCTCACATTTCCATGTTTATCTTTGTAATAGCATTCACCGATGGTCGACTCCTCGCCATCAACAATGGATAGCATGGCGGGTTCGCCCTCGCCTATAACAACTACGCTGTTAACGGGGCATTTTTCCGCCACATATTTTCCAAAGATAGAAACGGCCGTGCCGCCGACAACAATCTTTGCATCCGGCAGGAGTCGGCGTGACATTTTCATAAAAGCAAAATTGCGAATGCGACTATAGGAATAATCAAACACGATACTAATAGCGCTAAAAGCGGCTTTAGCACGACGCCACAGGTTTCGTGAATGATCAAAATTCATCACTACATCCAGTGCATCGTCTTCCGGATGCGGCCCAAAAGACTGCATATTACGCCAGGAGAAAGCCACCACATCTGGTTGTAATTGCTGGATATGTTGCTTCAATATCTGTTTGCGCTGATTCGAGGGAACAAGCGCCAGGTCAAGTATCGTTTGTTTAATATTTGGCCTTTGTTTATGAATGTAATCCGCTACATAAATAACGCCACCGGGGTATATCTTCCAGCACGGTAAACGAATGTATAAAACAGATCTTGCCTGATCAGTCATTGTGTAAACCTTTATAGTTTAATTGTTTGATAAACACACATTCTTAGTATCTTCAAGCATAGCTTGCTACAGGTATTTAAGGATTTTCTTGCTCTATATTAATAAAACTTATATTGTTGGCGTAATTTCTATAAGAAGATGCCCTTTTCTTAATTATATTTAAAGCAGTCGACATTATGCGGGTCAGGCCTATGAGCTTAGGCCCGAATTTACCCGAAGGTTGGCACTGGCCAAAACAACGGTTAGAGCCTGAGTGTAAATCAACTAGCCTGTAGTAGCCCTTCATAAATTTGAAAACTTTGCACTGAAGCACAAATCCACTGAGAAAAGAAATGCGTGGTACTATATTGCAGGCGCAGCGAGTTGAAAACTTTGCATCTTCGACATTGCTTTTGATTATATAACGCTAAATAACCGCCACGACTTCTTGCCGATAAAGAGTTTAACCTGATATGAATGATAGCGATTTATCAGATTCTTCAGGCCAACTATGACCCTTATAACATTTCTATAACCCAGCGAGCCACAGAGCCGGATGCATGGGCACATTTCATACCTCTCGCTTTATCAAATTGTGAGTATTGTTTTGCATCCCACATATCATAGGTTTTGCCGGTAAAGTTCTTTTGTAGATCTTCACAGGTAACGCCGTCAAATTCCTGCCGAAATTTTTGCACCAGTTCACGGCCTTTATTGAAATTGTTTATAAACCGACCCTTATTTAATTTATCCCGATCACGTCCTCTTTTAACGCTCAGTGCCATTAAACCTCCCGCAAGGGCACCACAAGTTCCCTGCCCCATGAGTCCGCCCCCACCAGATAAACCATGACTGGCCTTAATGGTCTGGTCATCCACCAGGCCTACTGTCTCCTGAATAGCTAATAGAACACACTGTGGGCAACAGCCATAATCTAATTCATAACAAACAGCAGCCTCATATACTTGTTCAGTTAGCGCAATTTTACTTGAATCATCCATAGCGAATCCTCCGAGATCATTTAAAGATATATTAGTTATCGCTAATACTGAAGATATTGATCTAACACAAGATAAATGAAGTCAAAGTAATATTTTAAGAAATTATGAGTGGAAACGGTCATAAGCTGGTTGCGCAGAACATAATAAATCTGTAGCTGTATTAATAATGCTACTGGCGACAAAACAGCACTTAATCAGTAACGAGTGTTAACGAGTTGAGATACCCAGCAAAAAAACGTATAAAACAATTAGTTACAGGTTTTATCAAGATTATTCTTAGCATAGGTGTTCTGTTTAATTGTTTAATTATTGAGATGAACAAAGATAAACATTTTGTGGCTCTGCAAAATATGTATTTGGCGGCACCAATAAATAATTTTTATAAACCACGAATCATTGTACCTGAGGGCCAGCCTGAAATTGAGATTGAACTAAATGAAAACTATTATCATGCGCCAGGCGCTGTGCATGGTTCAGTCTACTTTAAAAGGACAGATGCCTTATACGCTGCTACATTTAGAAACAACTTGGTGCAAATAGGATTATATTTCATCAAAGCCAATCCATGAAGAATCAACATTATTCATGTTCCTGTATTAAATAGATTCGTATTTAACCGCAGACAGGAAAACCCTATTTATATTTAGCAACACCTGTAACATTAGCAGCAGACACCGCAATAGCATATGCGTACGTTCATTTTGCAGCAGGATTCCTTATTACCCTGTCTTTAATCCAGTCCATCGCCGGCCTTAACTTAAATGACACTATAACAATTACATTAATACAAACAAGCAAAGATTATGCTCAAGTCGTGCAGGGGCACACTGAAGGATTAGTTAATCCCCCTGTCAATTACTGGGTACACCACACCCCTCCATCAAAAAAAACGATTTAGATTTAATTTTGTTTTTTGTTATTATGGGTGTCAGGTTTATTCGGTTTATTCTCTCCAGATATCAAGAGTGATGTACTGGTTAATAATCTAATACTGCACAAGGAGAACTATTATGGCAGCATATGTACCAGTAATAATCTGGATCATTAGTACAATTATTTGTCACTACATCGCCAAAGCAAGGAATGTTAAATCAAATTTAGTGCGGAGATTAATCGTTGTTTTTTTAGGCCCCTTAGCTATTCCATTAACCTTTTTAGCAAAACCAGAAAATTCAACCGACAATAATTAATTGGGATACTCAAAGTAAGGCAGACTAAAAAAAGACCTGGATAGATTCTATTTTTTCTAAACGTCTGCTTTATTTCTTTATAGTTGTAATGAGAACATTATTAGCATGAACCTCCCGTTACTTTCTAGTAGTAGAGATAATATAAAATGCGAACATTTTTGTTACTATTTTCGTTGCTCCATTTTAACAGCGTTTTTTCAGACTCTCCTGCAATACCTCGCCCGTTAGTGATCACCTCTTTTTATGGTCAACATTATTTTAAAATGATACCGGCTAAATATAATTATAAAAACAGTGAGAGAACTATAAAAAAACCAGCTTTCGGTATAGCTTATTCAATAGATGATGAAGGTGTTGATAAAGAACTCTGGAGAGTAAAAGGCTGGTATTCTTTTCAAACATTTCTCTCTAAGAATGGTCAGTTTTTAGTCAGAATGGGAAATTGGGCCGAAGGATGTGGTACCACTGAGGAAGACTTAGGTATTGCATTTTATTCTAATGGCAATCTAATAAAACAATATTCAACAAAAGACTTAATTAAAAATTCAAAAAATGTAGAATGCACTATAAGTCACTATTTCTGGCGTTCAAATAAAGAAGGCAGCCTTCACCTGTCATACTACGATCAATTTCATTTAAAAACTATTGAAGGTACTGAATATATATTTGATATTGAAACTGGAAAAATACTTAAACCCTGACAATTGCATAAAACAGTAAATTAAACATAAACTTACTGAGTATGACTAAGCAAGTGAGGCAGCAATCTTGTAAAAAATTTGCTATAGATTTTATAAAACAATTTCAAATTTACATGATCTGTTAATTTATTATTAATTACATGAGTACATAACATATGAAATCGGTATCTTTAGTTCTTGGGAGTGGCGGTGCTCGCGGGTTGGCGCACATTGGAATAATTCACTGGCTGGAAGAACACGACTATCACATAAAATCCATTTCTGGTTGCTCTATGGGTGCGTTAGTTGGCGGTATATATGCAGCGGGAAAACTGGACGATTTCGAAAACTGGGTTCGAGCAATCACTAAACTGGATATTATCACTTTACTCGATGTTTCCTGGAGCAAAAGCGGTTTGGTAAAGGGTGATAAAATCATCAACACTTTGATAGACCTTGTAGGCGATATAAAAATAGAAGACCTCCCAATTCGTTATACTGCAGTTGCCGTTGACGTGAATGAAGAGAAAGAAATCTGGATTAATTCGGGACGACTGTTTGATGCTATTCGCGCTTCAATTTCCTTACCTATGTTTTTCACACCTCATTATTACAATGGTGCGCACTTAATAGATGGCGGTGTACTCAACCCTGTCCCCATTGCGCCAACATTCAGCGATAACACAGATATCACCCTTGCGGTTAATCTTGGGGGGAAGTTGATAGTAAAGCCTACTGAACCTGATATTAACAGTCACCAGGATAAACTAAATAACGCTGGGATAAAGCAAAAAATTGATAGCTATATTCAACAGCTTAAGAAAAAAATTGACCTCCCACAGGATATAGACTGGGGTGCCTACGACATAGCTAATCAGGCATTCGATGCCATGCAAAGCACGATCGCCAGACAAAAGCTTGCAGCCTACCCTGCCGATCTATGTATCGAAATTGCCAGGAACGCCTGCGGCACACTCGAATTTGATCGCGCTGATGATATGATTTCTCTCGGTTATCAAAAGGCTCAGGAGAGCTTAACCTGATACTATGTAGAAGTAACTGGACTCCCGTAAGCGTCTAGTCGAGATACCCAATGCAAAGTACTCACAAATAAAAAAGCCTAGATAAAGTCTTGATTTTTGTTTTCTCTATACATCTAGTTTATTAAAATTAGCTAATTCAGCCATCACCACACGTGTATCAAAAAAGTTAAAACAAATCCACTTTAAATAAGTTATTGGGCAATAATAATTTCCATTTACCACTTTCAAAATGACTTTTAGTTTTCACACAGCCTGATCAAATAAAAGACACACATTATTATTGACATTCCAGAATCTCAAGTTCATTATATATTCACGAATTTTGTAAATATTACCAAGCTTCAAATTTACAAATTGCTTTATCGACTTTTGGATTATTATCAGCAACTTAGCATAGGCAACAGGCTAATGATTATAAGTATTGCTACATCTGGAATTTCATCTGATACAGCTTTTTTAAACTTGCATGTATCAATGTGTAAGATTCAAATTCTCTATATAGCTTCAAAATACTCACTGATATAACCACTAAAACTATTTTTGTTTAAATACGTATTCCTGCTGATTTTTAACTGTATCAGTATTAACACAAAAATGACAACTAATATCGCTAAGAGGGATTTTCATATGGCTATAAGCATATATAACTAAAATATTTTTTTATACTAATGGTACCAAATATTAGAAAACAGTATTTTCTAAAGTTTCAGTAACCGTTTTCAGATAAAACCTACCACACAAAACCAGCATACAGTGCTCTAATAAACAATATTTGATCACTGCTTAGGATTTTGTGCGCGGGTAATTTCTTACTGTTTACTAATAGCCACACTCGAACAATATCAGTTTAATTGTTAATGGGCTTATTTTGATTATTTGACTATCGAGATAAGTCCTCAACTTAAATAAGGTAAATACAATGAACTCTAATCATAAGAAAACTGAAGCTATCAGTAAGAAGAAAAATCCTGAATCGATAAAGGGCAGGACTAAACCAGACAGTACAGAAAACGAGGCAACTGATCTGCTCACCAAGATTTCAGTTGACTTTAGTGCACAGCAAATAGAAGCACAAAAAAAAGCACAAACTGAATATATAGAGGCCTCAGATAATTATACGAAAACATTAAAGTCATTAACACCTAATACCAAAGAGGCTTTATCCATCGTTATTGCGCAACAAGAATATGTAGATTCCCTAACGGATGCCTATAGTGATAGTGAGCAGGCACGTAAACTGACTAATGCCTATGAACACTACTTCAAAACACTTTATAACCTCAAAACAAAACAATACGATGAAGATGATAATTCGTCATACTATTACTACGAACCTGAAACGCTCTGTGCAGAAGATACCGCTGAAAAATCAGCTGAATTACAATCGGCAACCGACTCATTCAACCACTGTCTGGAAGATTATCAAAATCATTTACAAACAGCATTAAAAGCAGCTTTTAATCGATACCTTCTTGCGCTGCTTGATCACTCTAATAGAAACGACTCGCTTAAAAAGCTTGTCACTGCACAACGTGATTATTCTGATTTAAATATGAAAATCACTAACGACATGGTCAGTGAGATAAATACAGCCTATGCTAACGCCGTTGACAAAACACTGGACGTACAGAAAAACCTACAACATCAGGTAAGCGCTAATGCTGGATAGTATCACTTCAGGTAATACAAATTTTCTAGAAGATGATCTGGGAAATGTCTACGCCAATGTTGTAGCGCAATTGCGTAAACTTTCTGATAACGAGCGTGTCGCTACGTCTATAGAGCAAAGCGATCTTGAAGGACTACTCAATAAAGTTGATACACCTGGCCAATCTCTAACTGCAGATGAATATTTTGATGAATTCATAAAGCACTACATCAAACATTCCATAAATATGGCATCTCCCCGTTGTCTGGGTCACATGACTAACTCGGTACCAGAATACCAACGAGTTATCTCAGAGGTTATTTTCAGTCTCAACCAGAATCTCGTAAAAACCGAGGGCTCTCGTGTTGCCAGTATTGTTGAACGACAGGTCCTTGGCATATTGCATCGTAAAGTTTATGGCTTTGACACAAGCTTCTATGAAACACATCTTCATAATACGACATCAGTGCTTGGTGTTGTTTGTTCCGGTGCCACACTGGCCAATATTACAGCTCTATGGTGCGCCAGAAATACTTACTATACTCCACGCGATGATTTCACTGGCATTGAATATGAAGGCATGGCTCGAGCACTGGAAGTTTATGGGCACAAACGATGCGTCGTACTTTGCTCTGAGCTGGTTCATTATTCGATTGATAAATCAGCAGACGTGCTCGGCCTGGGTACAGCGAATGTCATTAAAGTGCCGGTTGATCGCAACTACCGAATAAATATGGCTGAGCTAAATAAACGGCTGATTGAATGCAAAGCGCGTAACTGGCATGTTCTTGCAATCATCGGTGTAGCTGGAACAACTGACTGTGGCAGCCTCGACCCCATTAAAGAAATTGTAAAGATTTCCAAAAGTGAAAACATCCATCTTCATGTTGATGCTGCCTGGGGAACACCTTTGCTATTTTCACCGCTTCGATATGAACTTCTTAGCGCAATAGAACAGGCCAACACAATTACTCTTGATGGGCATAAACAACTCAATCTTCCAATTGGAACGGGGATGTTAATGTTGCGCGATCCGCACGCCGCATCGACTCTCGCCAAACAGGCTAACTACATACTGCGTAGTGACTCTGGTGATCTTGGCACTCACTCTCTCGAAGGTTCACGCCCGGCTACTGCCCTTTTTCTCCACGCGGCTTTACATCTTCATGGTACAGAAGAGTATTCACACTTAATCACCAACAACATTCAACGCAGCTGTCGAATGAGTAAGATGATCAGTGAATCACCTCACTTTAAACTGGTGATGCAGCCGCAAACAAATATTGTTGTCTACCTGTACATCCCTGAAGAACAACGCAAACTGAGAGTGTGGGGCAAAACCGATATCACTCTGCTTAATTATATCAATAAGAATATTCAGCATGAACAACAGGTTCGTGGGATGAGTTTTGTTTCACGTACCCAGCTTATAGTGCCTGACCTTTCTGAACAAATGCCTGTTGTTGTGCTGCGAGCGGTACTAGGCAACCCTGAAACAACCGATGCAGATCTTCAAGCCGTTCTGGATGAGCAGGTTTACATCGCTACACAACTTAACCCACTTCAGGGCGATCAATGCCCACAGGCTTCATAAAATGTCTAAAGAAACTTTCCTGTTACCTCTATCTTATGCGCAAAGGCGAATGTGGTTTCTTGATCAACTTATTTCCAGCAGTTCTACCTATAATATTCACCAGGCTATACCGCTTAATTTTCTGTTAAGTCAGCAGGCACTGGAAAAAAGTCTTAAAGAAATTGTACTCCGACATGAGACCCTACGCACCACCTTCATTTCCATCAATGGAGAACCTCAGCAAAAGGTTATCGAGACTGTTGAGGGTTCCGTTCTGAAAATCATTACGGTTGAAGGAACAGCAGGTAGTGCTGAACAAAATACAGAAGTGCTTCGCCTGGCAAAAGAAGAAGCCACAAAACCTTTTGACCTTGAACAAGGTCCGCTGGCACGTTTCACACTTCTATGTCTGGGCCCATCGAGCCATGTGTTATTAATGACACTGCATCATATTGTGTCTGATGGCTGGTCTATGCAGGTGTTATCCCGTGAACTTAATGCCCTGTATACCGCTTTCACGCTGGGACGACCTTCACCCCTGGCAGAACTTCCCGTTCAGTATGCAGATTTTGCACTCTGGCAACAGGACTGGTTACAGGGGGAAACACTAGATCGACAACTCGACTACTGGAAAACGCAACTTAACAACCTCACATTACTTGCCTTACCAACAGATCGTCAACGACTCCCCATGCCCAGTTATCGTGGCAATCAATATGCCCTGAATTTACCTCGTGCATTAACTCAGGAACTGGAAAATCTGGCTCACCAGCAAAATGTAACCCTGTTTATGCTATTGCTCACCGCCTTCAAAACATTGCTTTCACGTTATGCAAATCAGGACGATATTGTCGTAGGTGTACCCACCGCAGGACGGAACCGGACTGAGCTTGAAGGACTTATTGGCTTTTTTGTGAATGTGCTGGTTATGCGCACAGACCTGTCAGGTGACCCCTCATTTATTGATGCTCTCAAGCGAGTACGTGATGTTGTACTGGGTGCCTTTGCCCATGAAGACCTCCCGTTTGAAATGATTGTTGAACACTTACAACCGGAACGCGATCCAAGCCGTAACCCTCTTTTTCAGGTTTCATTTCAGCTTTTAAACATACAGAGCACGCAGACACCAGACAATCTAAATAACAACCCTTTACAGGTTGAAAGGGGCACATCCAGTTTTGATATGGCAGTCAATCTCTGGCTGACAAATAACGGAATTCAGGGCCATATCGAATACAGTACGGATATTTTTGACGAAGGAACCATCGCACATATAGCGAATAATTATGAAGTACTGCTACGTGGAATATTGTGCGCACCACAAAAATCATTATCAACACTACCATTATTAACACCTAAAGAAAGACATCAGATTTTACTGGAGTGGAATGACAACCAGTACCCTTACCCCAACAACACCACCGTGAATGCGCTATTCGAAGAACAGGCGGCACAGAGCCCGCAGGCTATTGCCCTGATTCAGGGCAATGAACAAATAACTTACCGGGATTTAAACACACGTGCCGAGGTGATGGCTGAATACCTGCTAAGCTCTGGCGTGAAACCGGGGTCAATCGTAGCAATTTATGCGCGCCGCTCTGTGCAAATGATCGTAAACCAGCTGGCAACTTTAAAGGTGGGGGCTGCCTATGCTGCACTGGATCCAGAATATCCAGTGGAAAGATTATTATTCATATTAAATGATTTAAAACCTGCTCTAATTCTGGGTGATAACTTACCCGACGAACTCTCCGCCGCGTTTGAACCCTCAGAAAGCACACTCCACCAAAGCTCAAATAGTGCAGAGAATCCCGCTTATATAATGTACACCTCCGGGTCTACCGGCACACCGAAGGGCGTCATTGTCCCCCATCGCGCTATCATTCGCCTGGTACGGAATACAAACTATATCCATTATTCAGCCGATGATGTTTTTCTTCAATTTGCCGCACCATCCTTTGATGCATCAACATTTGAAATTTGGGGCCCCTTGCTTAATGGTGGCAGGCTGGTGCTATTAAAACCGCAGAAGATCTCAATACTTGAATTATGCAAGGCAATTGCTGATTATGAGGTCAGCACATTATGGCTCACATCAGGTCTGTTTGATCAGGTGGTCGAGACGGGCCTGGACTACCTTCAAAATCTTCGTTACCTGCTGACGGGAGGTGATGTGGTTACTTTAAGCAGTGCACTCAAAGTACTGGAAGAATTACCCGACTGTAAACTCATTAATGGCTACGGCCCCACGGAAGGTACAACCTTTACAACCTGTTACCCGGTAACAGACGAGGCTGAACTGGATTGCAGTGTCCCCATTGGTCGCCCGGTTGCTAATACAACTGTTTATTTACTCGATAAACACGGCGCGCCTGTCCCTGTAGGTGTCACCGGTGAACTTTTTATTGGTGGAGATGGCCTTGCACTTGGATATTTACAACAGCCAGAATTAACCCGCGAGCGTTTTATTCCTGACCCCTTTTCTCCACTGGAAAATGCAAAGCTTTATCGTACGGGAGATATTGCCCGTTATCGACTTGATGGAAATATTGAGTTTCTTGGTCGCATCGATGATCAGGTTAAAATTAATGGTTATCGTATTGAACCAGGCGAAATTATTTCGGTGCTACACAAACACCCCGATGTGCGTGAAGCCGTTATTGTCACCCGTAGTGATAGACCCGATGACAAACGCCTCACCGTTTATATGGTTGCAGTCGCCGGTATCGTTTTAAGCAAAGCAGACATTCATGCCTATTTACAAAAACACCTGCCAGCATTCATGATTCCAACCTCCTTCGTGGTTCTCGATAGCTTTCCACTTACACCTAATGGCAAGATAGACAGAGCCGCTTTACCCGACCCCCAACAACATCGTACGGAATATAAACATGAGTTTAAGGCACCCGAAACGCAAACCGAACTGACCCTGGCACAAATATGGAAAGATCTTTTAAATATAAAAGATCCGGGCATACATGATGACTTTTTTAATGAGTGCGGTGGACACTCACTGCTAGCCACTCAACTGTTGTCACGCATACTAACTGAACTGGGTGTAGTTTTAACGTTGCAACAATTCTTCGAGCGCCCAAGCATTTCCGGCCTGACTGAACTGATACTTGAGAGCCAACTTCAACTCATCGATAAAGCTGACCTTGCCAATATTCTAGATGAACTGGAGAGTTCTACCTTATGAGCAAACGCATAGACAATTTAACACCACAACAACGCGATGCTTTACTGCAGCGTCTGTTGCAAAAAAAACAGGTGGATAACCACCAGATTCCTCAGCGCCCAGTGGGAGTTTCGCTTCCATTGTCTCATGCACAGGAACGACTGTGGTTTCTTGATCAGCTCACACCAGGTAATATTTTTTATAATATACCCACCGTAGTCCCCCTGGCTTTCGTAATTAATATTCCACTGTTACAACGAGTCATCAATGAAATTGTGCGCCGTCACGAATCCTTGCGTACCACCTTTATTATTGAAGAAGGCAAACCAGTGCAATGCATCGCCGACGAGTTATGCATCGACTTACCGGTAAAAGATTTATCGCAATACCCTGAAAATGTTCGCAAGCAGGAAGCTGAGAGACTGATCAATGAAGACTTTCAGATTCCGTTTGACATCACCACCGGCCCGCTTATTCGAACCAGTTTAATAAGCCTGGGGCCCCAGTCTAATTTTCTTGCTCTTACCATGCATCACATTATTTCTGATGGCTGGTCCATGGGGGTTTTCTTTCGAGAACTCGGCGTTCTTTATAATGCTTTTTCTATCGGGAAACCATCGCCACTTACAGCGTTACGTATTCAATACGCAGACTTCGCAATTTGGCAGCGCAGCTGGCTCGATGGAGAAGTGCTGGACCGTCAACTGAGTTACTGGAAAGAGCGCCTTAAGGACACACCGCCCCTACAGTTATCAACCGATCGAGAGCGACCACCCACACAGTCTTTTGAGGGCAACCACCACCCTGTCAATCTTTCTTCATCCCTCACCAGCCGTCTAGTTGAGTTAAGTGAAAAAGAAGATGTAACCCTCTTTATGACCCTGCTCGCAATATTCTATACCCTGCTTTATCGCTATACGCGCCAGGAAGATATTGCGATCGGTTCTTATATTGCTAACCGCAACCATAACGACATCGAAAATCTAATCGGCTTTTTTATTAACACTCTGGTATTGCGCACTGATCTCAGTGGCGCACCGACTTTTCGGGAACTGCTCGCGCGCACCAAGAAAACGGCAACCGATGCGTTTGACCACCAGGATTTACCCTTCCCTCGACTGGTAGAAGAGATTCAACCGAATAGAGACCTCAGCCGCAATCCCATTTTTCAGGTAGTCCTTCAGCTGATTAATACGCCAGATGCTTCCATAACCGAAGACGGAGAAGGTGAATGGACACCAAAAACGGACTGGCGTACCGCTATCTTTGACCTGATATTCAACTTCTATCGCAAAGGAGACAAACTGCTTGGCGATATTGAATACAGTACCGATCTATTTAATGCTTCCAGCATCGAAAAAATGGCCCAACATTTTATCAATTTGGCCGTTGCAATTACCGAGAACCCGGATCAACGTCTCACAGATTTTCATATGATTGATAACGAGGAACGGCATCAGCTTGTAGACACTCTAAACCAGACCGAACGCACTTTGGATGACATACCTGATATTAATGAAATGTTTCATAATGTCGTCAATAGTTCGCCTGATGCAATCGCTATTATTGACAGGGATAAAAATTTTACCTACCTGCAACTTGCAACAAGAGTTGCCGAGCTGACGCATGCCTTAAAGGCGACGGGAATCGGCCGCGAATCACTGGTTGCGGTGTGCCTTGAACGTTCTTTTGATACTGTTGCCACTATTCTTGCAATCTTTGCAAACGGCAGCGCTTATCTGCCATTAGATCCTGGCTATCCAGTTCAACGCCTTGGATTCATGCTCAAAAATTCTAACGCCAGCCTCTTATTAACGCGGCACAAATTCTGGAGAGCCGACGGCACGACGCCTATTTTGTGGATAGATGACATTAAGCACACCAACAATACATCAACGACTGCAACTGAAGTAGCAGAGCCCTGTGGACTAAACCAGCTTGCCTATGTTATTTACACATCAGGTTCAACGGGAAAACCCAAAGGGGTCTGTGTTGAGCATGCACAAATCATCAACCGCTTAGACTGGATGTGGCAAAATTATCCGTTTCACGAAAATGAAGTCGCCTGCCACAAAACCTCACTCAGTTTTGTTGATTCAATATGGGAAATTCTGGGTGCTTTATTAAAAGGCCATCCGACGGTTATTATTCCGGAGGCCGAAGTGCGAGATCCGCTTGAACTGGTTGATATTTTGGCCAGGCATAAAGTAACTCGTCTCTGGTTAGTTCCATCGCTTCTGCGTGTGATGCTAGAGAGCTGCCCTGATATACAATATAGACTCCCCAGCCTTCGTTTCTGGGTGAGTAGTGGTGAGTCACTTTCTGCCGAGCTTTTTCAAAGCTTTCAACGACAAATGCCAGATGCCACTTTATACAACCTCTATGGCACCTCAGAGGTATGGGATGCTTGCTGGTATGAACCACAGGTCGATGTGGAATTAAGCCACCGGGTGCCTATAGGTAAGCCCATACAAAACGTAAACATATTTGTTTTAGATGAAAGCGGTCAACCGGTACCCATGGGTGTGCCTGGAGAGCTACATATTGCAGGGCTGGGTCTGGCCCGAAATTACCTTAACCTGCCAGACTTAACCGATGAAAAATTTATTCCTTCAACATTAATAGAAATTCCTGACAGACGCTTCTATAAAACCGGTGATCTTGTACGTTGGTGCTCTGATGGTAATCTTGAGTTTATAGGGCGTGTAGATAATCAGGTTAAAATCCGTGGCATTCGTATTGAACTTGAAGAAGTTGAAAAAGCACTAATCTCCCACCCCGGCGTAGATTCTGCAGCGGTGGTAGTGCGAGATGAAGCCAGTTCAAAAGCACGACTCATTGCCTTTGTTGTGCAAAATCCCGAGTATTCAGGCGAAACCAGCGACCATGATGATAGCTGGGATATGGAAAAAATATCCCAGTGGCGTAGCGTCTGGGATGAAACCTACAGCAAAGGCGACAGGGCAAGCCGGGAAACCTTCAACGCAAGTGGTTTTATCAGCAGTTATAGTGGTGAAGCTATTCCAGATGAAGAAGTGGGTGAGTGGGTGGATCAGGCGGTCAATAAAATACTTAGCCACAAACCTGAACGCATTCTTGAAATTGGTTGTGGAACGGGGCTTTTACTCTGGAAGCTCGCCCGCTCGGTAAAAGAATACATAGCGAGTGATTTCTCACCAACCGCAGTAAGCAACCTGGCATCTCAGATACAGTCGAGGGGTTGCGAGTATGGACATGTACAGGTTCTGGAACAGGCGGCTAACGAGTCTATTCCATATAGTAAAAAACCCTTCGATACCATAGTGCTCCACTCGGTTGCACAGTATTTTCCAGGCGTTGACTACCTGCTTCAGGTAATAGACAACGCTCTCAGTCAGCTCGCACCAGATGGTGTTTTATATATTGGCGATGTGCGCGACCTGAACCTTCTTCCCGCTTTTTATACTTCTATTCTCAAGCATTCAACAACAGACAAGCTAACATTTAAAGAACTAAAAGCACAGGTTCATAAGCGGCTTGCTGAAGAGCAGGAGCTAGCTCTTGATCCCACCTTTTTCTTAAATCTTAAAGCGCATTTTCCGAAAATTTCACGGGTTAGAATAGAGCCTAAACGCGGAAAAATTCACAATGAGTTCAGCTGCTTTCGTTATGATGTTTTTATTTACACTCAAACACAAACCCCCGAAGAAGTGAAAGTTCACTGGTTAGACTGGCATGAGGGATTGCAGGCCAGACATTTACTTGAAGAAAAAAATAAAATCGATTTACCCGTTGGTATTCGAGGTGTACCGGATAGTCGCACAAATTTTCCACTCGCCGCAGCTCAATTTCTAGAACAGGATGCCAATGAAGATGATGAAGAGCAACCTGAATATATTGAAGATTTACAAGCGTGGACACCCGACCTGCCAGGTATAGACCCCGAAACATGGTACTCAGACTGCGACAGCGCAAATAATAGTATTGACCTCAGGTGGTCTGGCCCTGGTACTCTTGGGCGCTACGATGTGGTGCTTGGACTTAATGGCCTTAATGTTTGTGACGAACCCTATGTGACCAACAAGCTCCTTACCAGTAAACCCTGGCACTTTTATGCAAACAATCCTTTACAGGGAGTGTTTACACAAAAAATGGCACCTCATCTAAATGCCTACCTGCATAAAATTTTACCCAAGCAATTAATTCCAGCGTCTTACACACTACTGGACAAACTGCCTCTTACCCCAAGCAATAAACTTGATCGCAATAGTCTGCCCGTTGCTGAATCAGAGCGTAGAGCTAAAAGTAAGGCATTTGTACGCCCCTCTAACAAATTACAACAGACGTTGGCCGACCTTTATGCAGATGTACTTGGCATTAATGTCGTGGGTATTCACGATGACTTTTTCAAAGATCTCGGCGGGCATTCACTACTCGCGGCTCAGTTAGCCGCTCGCATACACAGTGCATTCAATGTAGATATCCCCCTGCGAACTTTCTTCGATTCATCAACCATCGCAGAACTTGAAAACGTTATTGAATCGCGAGGTGTAACTGAAGAAATCGAAACCTCATCACCCGCATTGATGCGTCGATCAAGAGAAAGCTTTCGTGAAACTAAGTCCGAGAATTAACTAATATCTATCCTGCAAGCTATGTAATATATTAGTTATATTAAAAATAAAACTTAGATAAAAAGAGGCTGAAGGATATTTAAAGCTCCCCCCTCAATAGCATGATTTAGTAATATAGTGATTTTTAACTTTCACTACCATATTTGTATTCCTATTTTTATAAGGGGGAGATCTCTCTTTTTTTCCTTACGACTTTTTCTGGAAACACTTCAATTGAATTTAATTCCTCTGGAATTATTACCTTCGGAACTACTTTTTCCTGGGTATAGATATCAGCACGGGTCCCTTCCGTCACGAAGTTTAATGTTTCTGATAATGCAGGATGCGGATGAACTGTCATTACAACATCATCCATTTCAACGGCCAGTGCCGCTTCGTCAATTAACTCACCAGCATTTTTTCCTAAAATACCTGCACCAAACATGTGATGAGTTTTTGCATCATAAAGCACTTTAGTGACACCAATAATTGTGCCAACGGATTAAGGTAAAAAATAAAAAAAAGACATCCAATATACGACTCTATTATAAACAAAAGTACATTTTAAATTTTAATCTCGTGATTAATATATATTGGGAAAATGAAACATATCATAACCACTAATCATTGAACCAACATCAATTGTCTTCAAGTGGGTTGCCATGTTGGTGGAGTAAAGAAGATCTTTAAAATCAAGCAGACTTTTATCTGTATGACACTGATCACAGGAAACCGCTTTACTATTTAACTTACTATGCATTTTTTCCATTGTCGTCTTTTTTTGCACTACATTTATGTCATTTTCTGTAATCTGATATGTATCAACTACATCTTTACCTATCAGGTTATCTAAACGATACTCTGTTTCATTGTCGATAAACACAGGAACAATACGAGCACCATATATTCCACGCTCACCCTCAAGTTTATACAATGCAATATCCGTGTCATTATCAAGCCATTTATAGCTGACATTCTTCTGTCCATCATTGTCACGATGACATACTTCACAAGCAATAAACCATGAATGTGCATTGAAAAATGCACGTACTTTTGGCGTTTTTGTATGAGGATAATCACCATGACACTTTACACAGGTGGAAGGATATTCAATTCCTTTAAGTACCACATCATCGAGATTATGAAAGTGTTGCAATGTATACTTTTCTATATCAGTGGGTTGAATTGATACTTCTTTTAATGTTTTCGAAACATAACCACGGGTCTCCATATCAATTGGACCACGTAGAAAATACATCCATAGCACCCACAATGTAAAACTAACAAGCATCACAAACAGCAGCAACATCAATATGTCAACAGCAAAACACTTTAGCACGCTGGAACATTTACGTTTTTTCATTTCTATCTATTCCTGTTTCTGATTTATCCAGGTTTTTAATCTCCCGCTCATACCATAATTCATGTTCCTCTTTCATCAATTCTTCTGAAATCATGCCATCAATGAATGTCCGGTTCATAGGATACACATGCGGGCTATAATGAACTGAGAAGATGTGGCCTACTATAATAGCAAGCGCAGCAAGTACGGCCTCACCCAGGTGAAACACATTTGCAACTTCAAGGTAAAATCTTGGCCATAAGTATTCTGTCCACATCATCGTCCCAGTGATAATGACGATAGTCATTCCAAAGTAAACTGACCAGTATTCAAGTTTTTCAAGGTACATAAAACGATCAAGCTTAGGCTTGTCTTCACGAAAGCCAATCATGAACATGATATTCTGGTATGCATCAACCGCATCTTTTGGACGCGGCAGCATGTCAATTGCCCAGCTTTTACCTTCCTCAGTGGTGATAACGTAAACTAAATGATATACACATACTAAAGCGACCACGACACCTGCAATGCGATGTAACCAGCTACGAATATTAAATACAGTTTCACCGTATTCTCCAAATGCTTCAATCAGCCAATTATCTGCCTGAAGCATAAACCCTGTTAGTATTAAAATGGTAGTAGAGACAAACAGGATGACATGTTGAATACGCTGACTTTTTGTCATGCGTAAAAACTTACGTTCAGTTTTATGTTTTGAGTTCATTTTGACTATCCCCCTTATTTCTCTCTCGTCGGGTAGCATGAAAATCGAGCAACCTATGAAGGGCAAGCCCGCCAATAACGAGAACAATAAGAACTTTGTAGAACATCTGGATCCAGCCTATTATCGTATTTTGAATTCGCGTTTTTTCCTGCGAACCAATAATCTTGGATATTTTTATTTTTTCTGGTGATGGGTGAACATAACCTCCACTGGCAAAACTTTCAACCGCGTCAATGTGACAACCCGATTGACTACAGGTCAGATGTTTATTTTCGGCGTTGGTTGGCGATTCACTATTTTTACTCGATGAAATTCTGTGTGGTGAAAATCCTAGCGTATAGGGTGCATGACAATTAAGGCAATTTGGAACCTCAGTATTACCATAAAACAAGGCTTTTGCATGAAAAGTATTTGCAAATCCAATGACTACATCAAGCTCATGTTTATCCATTAATTCCTTGTCATCATGGCAGGTACTACATAGTTTAACCACTTCTTTAGAAGATCGTCGCTTGGTGGTACGGTAGCTAATATGCTCATAAAATCGTCTGGTAAAATCACTGGACTTATGACACTCATCGCATACCTTTAGAAAAGTCATACCTTCCTGTTGTTGTTCATATTCAGCATGGTAGGCTTTATTACTATGACAATCCTTACAAACAGGTAGATCTTCTTTGTGGGGTGTATCTGAGCCTTCTTTACCATGAACGCTGCTATTAAAATCGTTAACTATTTTTTTATGTGAAAATGCTTTGTTGGATGACGGTTCAATAATATGACAATTGGTGGCGCAGTCTACATTCTTAACGCCATTGTGAGGTATTTTGGTTACATTTGTATGACATGACTTGCAGCGTATATCTCCGTGATAAGTTTTTTCATACAGATCACTATTAATATAGAAGATGCGCTTTATTTCATTTAAATTACTCTCTCCATTTGAATCAATCCTACCGAGCCCAGGGTATTTATGACACATTAAGCAACTACCCTCTGTTTTACCCATAGAAGGATAAGGTATCAGCAGACCTATAATTACTCCTGCACAGCACAATATTCTGTACATATACCAGCCCATATTAACAATCGCTATTAGCTAATTATGGAAATACATTCCTGCAAAAATTTTATAATAAATACACGTCGGGCAGAATGAAAATCACATAAGAAGTAGCCTTTAATATTAGAATTTACTCAGTCACTCATGCATTAGCCTATACTTATATAAAAAACCAATAATGATTTTAATCAAGTATCTCGCAATTATCCTGATATTTTTAGGGAATTCTGGATTCCCCAGAAGTTTATTAGACACCAAATAGCGCAAAAATGTGACTCTATGAGAGGTGATTATGAACAATCACACGGGAAAGTTGTAAAACATAAGTTATAGCTTTGGTAAGAATATTCTTATGTATGGATGCCCATTAATTCCTTACGTTAATTCTGTTTAGTTAAAAGAGATTGAAGAAGATTTAAAGCTAAATCCCCCTCGGTAGCATGATTTATTAATATAGTGATTTTAACTTTCACTACATTATTTATACTCCTGTTTTTATAAGAGAGGAGGCTTCTCTTTTTTCTTTACGGATTTTTCTTTACGAGTTTTTCTGTAAGTACTTCCACTGTAACTATATATTCTAAATCTACTTCCTCTGGATCTACTTGCTCTTGATCTACTTGCTCTTGATCTACTTGCTCTTGATCTACTTGCTCTTGATCTACTTGCTCTTGATCTACTTGCTCTTGATCTACTTGCTCTTGATCTACTTGCTCTTGATCTAC
>Ga0316205_10000249_pt1 | contig 113136 bp, 98 predicted proteins | sample 3monthpyrite_MG_FD_204941 | JGI IMG/M metagenome (GOLD analysis project Ga0316205, IMG submission 204941) | Microbial mat bacterial communities from mineral coupon in-situ incubated in ocean water Damariscotta River, Maine, United States -... | ecosystem: Environmental > Aquatic > Marine >... | reverse complement strand
AAGCGGGTGCAAATGTAAATACTATTCCTAATATACAAAAACTTTTTGCAACCTTTTTTTAAATCTTTTTCTAACCTAAAACCCAATCAAAACCCTTAAACCAAATTAAAGAACGCAAAGATAGTGAAACTAAGCGATATCAGCAAAAAAATACAGATAAATGGTTTTTTAAACTAGGTTTTTAAACAATGAACTACTGCTAATTTTCCTCTTAGCGAGCGCAAAGATACACTCTATTTTAAATCTCACAACTACTTTTACAAGTCTTTTTTATTTATTTATCAAAAAACGACTTAATCAACTCATTATAAACAGATAAAAAAACGAAAGAAATTAATTTTTATGTTTTTTTTTCCTAGATCGCTTTCTATTTATCTTTGCAAACATTTTTTTGTACTTTTCAAGGTTCATTATCCCTTTGTTTTTTCTGTAAATTTCGTTGTAATTAATCTCCATTTTAGGAAGCTGCTCAATTAGTTGATCTCTTAAAAAGGCACGTTGTAAAATATCTTCAATTAAAAAATCTTCATTTGTCTTTTCTGGATGATACTCTAATTTTAATGAAAGCTTAAATAAATTTGCCGTTGTATTATACCAAAATGCATTCCAACCACTTCGTAACTCTCTGATTTGCTTATAAGCAGTTTTCCCTGTTTGTCTATGTAGCAACTTAATCAAAATTCTACCTTCTGTGCGTGTCATTTTCTTTAATCTTTCTGAAAATTCTCCTTCAAGGTATTTTTGCACCAATTTTGTATATTTTTTCTTTTTCCGTTTGCTTTTAATTCTATTTAATCTAGCAGCAAGTGTATCTAAACGCTTAGCAGCAAGAATTGCATATGGATATGCTTTAAACACTTTTTTACGCAACCAATAATAATAACGAACATCAGTTTGTGACTTAAATTTTTGTTTGGTCAACAATGTTACTTCATTAAGCTCTATAGTATAAAAATTACCTTCCTTTAATAACGCTCCTTTTTCTACAATAGGAATCGTGTCTTTTTCTTGTCCGTAGAAACTGACAGAAAGTATCATTATATAGATGTAAATAAAATATTTCAAATTCGTGATTTATTGAACCGGTAAATATATCATAATTGATGGATACAAAAAAACTCGTATAGTTATATGCGAGTTTTAAAATGGGTTAATTTGACTTAATATGTTTAGAGTTTCCTCCTATTATCGTCTGATTGGGTGTCGATCAATTTGTTGTATGGATCTACTCCTACTTCAGTTGGTTTTCTATCAACTATAATAGTTAGTTTATTATTTATGGAAGTTATTTTGTGCTTCTTTAAATACAACTCAACCTCGTTCTTTTTACCATCGGTTTCTTCTTCTGTAAAAATCCCGATATCAATATAGTCTGATAACGGAACTGAAAGTATTGGTTTTTTCATTTTATCAGATTTAAAAGTAATTGTGTCTCCAGCTTTTTCTCCGTAATAACGTTTTCCTTTTTCATCATTTCTATATTTAGATACATTGAACTCTATATCTACCTGATATTTTCCATTTTCTAGTTCGGTAGATTTTACATCTACAATTCTATTTCTATAAAGTGTAATAGTTTCAAACATATCTTTAATTACATATTTTAAAGAATCTGGGGTTACTTCGTTAATAACATCAACCATTTCTATGGAGGTTGTGTATGGAGGTTCTTGAAACTTTACTTTATCTACATACTTTTTTAATGCACTATTTAACTTCTTCTCTCCAATATAATCACTCAAAGCGTAAAAGACTAATGAACCTTTTTGATAACGAATATAACCTTGACCGTCATTATACATTAAAGCATTTTCGCGTTTTCTTTCTAATGTTCTTTGCAATAAATATTTATCTAAAGCATCTTTTAAAAAAGTTCTCATTTTTTCTTTTCCGTGCTGATGTTCTAATACTTTTAAAGTAACATATTCAGACATACTTTCAGAGAGCATTGTTGCTCCTAAAACATCTGCTCCAATAACTTGATGAGCCCACCATTGATGTGCAACTTCATGCACAGTTATTGCAAATGGATAATCTACACCATCTTCATTTTCATCATCAACATCAGCAATAAAACCTACACTTTCAGAAAAAGGAATTGTATTTGGAAATGATTGCGCAAAACTTCCAGCAGTTCTTGGAAATTCTATAATTCGCGCTTGTTTATGTTGATAAGGACTAAAGTTTTTAGCATTATAATTTAATGAGGCTTTTAGTCCTTTCATCATTCTATCTAAATTAAATGTATGTGGTTTATGGTAGTAGATTTCTAAACTAATTCCATTCCACATTTCTTTTTTAACCTCATATCTGGCAGAATTAAATGCGTAAAAATTTAAAATTTTACTATCCATTTTATAATGGAAATATGAACGATCATTCTCTGTCCATTTTTTTTGTAAATACCCTGGAGCAATTGCAATTTGATCTTTTGATGTAGAAACTGTTGCCTCAAAATCAATCCAATCTGAATCTTTAGAAATATAAGTATTTCCCAAAGCTGTAGAATATGAAGGATGTGGACGCAAATCGTTTTTAGGCAAATCGTATTTTTTACGAGTTTTATTATCTGTCAATTCTCCACTGGCAGAATATCCTAAAGATGGAAACAATTGAAAACTATTTATAAATGTTCCGTTTTCTATAACTGGAGAATTTGTTCTGTAATTTGTGTTATTTTTACTTTTTACAGTAACAGCTAATTGTAAAGTATCACCTGGTGCAATTTTCTTATCAAAGTGATACATATCAAAATGATGAATGGTATCTTCTAAAACCAATGTATTTGGTTTATTAAAAATAAAAGTGCTTTTAAGAGAGTTATGATTTAAGAAAATACTATCAATATCTTTATTCGTTTTATTTACTATTGTAAAAGTTGCGGAAGCTTCAAAAGTTCTTTTCTTTGGAAAAATAGCTACATCTGTTTTTACAGAAACAATTCTTGGCTGCGCATACTCTTCATATTTTTTATAAGTCTTCTCAAACGCTACCCTTCTTAATTCAGATTCTTTAGATGAAGTTCTTTTTGATTTTGTTCCAGTTTCTTTATAAATAGAAAATCCTAGTGATAAGAAAGCTGCTAAAAATAGTACAAAACTAATCGCGGCATAACCTTTAAAACGAGTTGTTGCAATTACCATTCTTTCTAAGAATGAATTTGGAATTCCACGAACCCAAAACAATAAGGATATAATTAATAAAACTATTCCACATAAAATCCAATAAACTTTATAAAGTATATAAGGTGATACTATTGATCCATAACCATTCATATCAGAATAACCATATCCAGGTCCTTCATTATATTTAAAAATTGATTGTTCAATACCTGCTAAAGATAAAAAAGGCATTCCTATTGAAATTACCAACAAAACAAACAATCCCAAATAAGGATTGCCTATTAACGTTTGAATAAAAATTGACAATAGTGCCCAAACCAAAAAATTAGCAAAACTGAAGAAATATAACCCTGTTAAATAATGTCCAATCTCAAAGTTAAAATAGCCATTATATGTTTGAAATAACATTCCTGCAACCATAATAACTGCCAATAAAACCAATTGCATTTTTATAAGGGCAATTACTTTAGAAAACAACAATGTCCAATTTGGTATTGGTGTTGTATCAACCAAATGATGTACTCTAGAAATTTTTGCTCTATGTACTAACATTCCAGCATATAAAAATGTACTCACATTTATAGACAGAGAAAAAACATCGCCAATATTTAACATTTTCCAGGTAACAGGTAAAGTAGCTGTTCCAAAAATGTTGCCAATTTCAGATAAGCCAACAATCATTAAAACCAACCCAACTAAAACAATACTAATAAATGCCCAACTTTTAACAATGTATTTAAAATCAATATTTGACAACCACCAAGTTGTTTTTAAATTTTGTGTAAACGAATAATCAAAAGAAACTTTTGGTAGCGATATTTTTGTAATTCCATTAAAATTAGTTTTCGTTACTCTTTCTGCTTTTGGCTTCCTAAAGGAAATAGTAATTGCATTCTGACTAAATTTAAAAAATCGAAATACTAATCCAAAGATAAACGTTGAAATTGCCAACCATAATAACCGATTGTAAATAATCATTTCTTTAATAGGAATTTGCAACTCGTTTTGCTCTGAAGGTGTCCAATATTTTGTGTAATAATTAGAAGCTGCCGCTCCAAAAGGGTCTAAAATAGCAGCTAATGTTCTATGTTCTGGCTCTGAAAGTAAACTTTCTAAAACACCTTGACCAAACATCAAAATAATTACAGTAATAAATCCAGCTGCAATATTTCTGGTAAACGCAACGACTGCAAAAACAATCGCTCCAAATAATAACACGTTTGGTAATATAAATACCAAATAAGTCTGCAAATAAGAAACGGCATTAAAAGGACCAACAATATCAGTATTTGTTCCTGGAACTCGAAACCCTAAAATCATTCCTAATGCAATAGAGAAAACGATTAATGAAACAATTACAATTGAACTAAAAAATTTCGCAAAAAGATAATTTGCTTTCGTAAAAGGATATGAATACAAAATTGTATGCATTTCACTCTTATAATCTCTATAAATTGAAACTCCAACAATAGATGGAAATAAAAAGAATATAAAAACAGTTAATGCATTAAATACACCTGCAACTCCAATAGGAGAATTTACAATTCTTGAAGAACCAGTAGTTGCTGTAATTGAATCAAAAAAGCCAGCAGTAGTAGCAGAAAGAAATAATGATAATACTAAAAATATTGATACATAAATATAAAATGCTGGCTTATTAAACCAGTATCTTAATTCTTGTTTGAAAATTGTAAGAAACATAATTTGAATGTGTAAAAAGTTGAACTATTAAATTTTTTAATTAAAGTTATTAAGCAATAACAGGTTCATCTTGTTTTAAAGCGATAAAATAAACATCATCTAATTGTGGATTTGCAACCTCAAAATCTTCGGATGGCTTTTCAACGGAATGCACACGAATATTCAACGTATTATCTTGATTATAGTTTGATGACAATACACTGTATTGAGCGAGATGATTTTCTAATGCATCTCTAATAATAATTTTTGTCCAAATAGTTCCTTCAATTTCTTTTGTTGCCTCTAATGGCGTTGTGTGACTTAAAATTCTACCACCATTTAAAATAGCCATTTCATGACACAATTCTTTAACATCATCAACAATATGTGTAGAAAAAATAACCGTACAATTTGTACCAACTTCACGCAAAACGTTTAAAAAACGATGTCTTTCTGCAGGGTCTAATCCAGCAGTTGGCTCATCTACAATAATCAATTTTGGACTGTTTAACAGCAATTGTGCTATTCCAAAACGCTGTTTCATTCCCCCAGAATATCCTGCAACATCTTTTTTTCTTACATCGTACAAATTGGTAATTTCTAAAACTTCTTTTACCAATTTATTTCTTTCTGATTTTGATGAAATACCTTTTAAAGTAGCAAAATAATCCAATAATTTTTCTGCAGACATATTCGGGTATACTCCAAATGATTGTGGCAAATACCCCAAAATTTTTCGTAAAGACATATTGTCTTCTAAAACATTAATATCTCCAAAAGTAATCGTTCCAGAATCAGGGCTTTGCAAGGTTGCAATTGTTCTCATCAATGACGATTTCCCTGCGCCATTTGGACCTAATAACCCAAACATCCCTTTGCCAATTTCAATGGTTAAGTTATCAATAGCTTTTACACCATTTTTATATGTTTTAGTTAAGTTTTCAATTTTTAATTTCATTATATGCTGCTTTTTTTTAGTTTGTTTTATCTTAGATAAGTCTGAAAGTTACAACTTTTGTTACATATTGTTAAAATAAATCTATTCTTGCGTTAATTAGCACCAAAAAAAAAGATATTTTTACACAAAATAGAAAGTACTATGACAAAAAAATCAATACTCAATAAAAAATCAATCACATTTTTAGAAGAATATTTAAACAACGCAGCACCCACAGGTTACGAATGGGAAGGTCAGAAAATTTGGATGAATTACCTAAAACCCTACGTTGATGAATTTATTACAGATACCTACGGAACTGCAGTTGGAGTAATTAACCCGGATGCGAAATACAAAGTTGTAATTGAAGGCCATGCGGATGAAATTTCTTGGTATGTAAATTATATTTCTGATAATGGATTGATTTATGTTATCAGAAATGGAGGAAGTGATCATCAGATTGCGCCGAGTAAAATTGTAAATATCCACACAAAAAAAGGGGTAGTAAAAGGCGTTTTTGGTTGGCCGGCAATTCATACACGTATGAAAGGAAAAGAAGAAGCTCCAAAACCTGAAAATATTTTTATCGATACGGGTTGTACTACTAAAGAAGAAGTAGAAAAACTTGGAGTTCATGTGGGTTGTGTAATTACCTACCCTGATGAATTTCATGTTTTAAATAAAGATAAATTTGTGTGTAGAGCCTTAGACAATAGAATGGGAGGTTTTATGATTGCTCAAGTTGCTCGTTTACTTAAAGAGAATAAAAAATCTTTGCCATTTGGCTTGTACATTACAAATTCTGTACAAGAAGAAATTGGTTTGCGTGGCGCTGAAATGATTGCACAACGTATTAAACCTAACGTAGCAATTGTTACTGATGTAACACACGATACCACGACACCAATGATAGATCAAAAGAAAGAAGGGCATTGTGAAATGGGAAAAGGACCAGTAATTGCTTTCGCTCCTGCAGTACAACAAAAACTTAGAGACTTAATTAGTGAAACTGCCTTAGAAAACAACATTCCTTTTCAACGTGCTGCGTTATCAAGAGCTACCGGAACAGATACTGATGCTTTTGCGTATAGTAATGGCGGTGTAGCTTCTGCATTAATTTCTTTACCATTACGCTATATGCACACCACCGTAGAAATGGTACATAGAGAAGATGTAGAAAACGTAATCAAAATGATTTATGAAAGTTTACTAAAAATTAAAAGTGGCGAAACGTTTTCGTACTTTGAATAAAACGTTCGTTAAAATAAAAAAATCTCGCTTTTTCAGCGAGATTTTTTTGTTGCAACCAATATTAAACCCTTCGAAATCTAGTAAGTAAATCTTTATGTGTATCAAATTTTAGCTTGATAGGTATATAAATCATAATATCTTCCCTTCTGAGCAATCAATTCATCGTGTGTTCCTCGCTCAGCAATATTACCAGCTTCTATTACTAAAATTTGATCTGCTTGCTTAATAGTACTTAATCTGTGAGCAATTACAATTGTTGTTCTTTCTTTCATCAATTCAGATAAACTCTTCTGAATCAACGCTTCACTTTCTGTATCTAAACTAGAGGTTGCCTCGTCTAAAATAATAATTTTCGGGTTTGCTAATATTGCTCTTGCAATAGCCAATCGTTGCCGTTGTCCTCCAGAGAGTTTTACGCCTCTTTCTCCGATTAATGTATTTAGACCTTCATCAAATCGATCTGTAAATTCATTAACATATGCTGCTTTCACTGCGTTTTGTAATTCTGCTTCTGTAGCATTTGGTCTTGGAAAAAGGATATTTTCTCTGATGGTTCCTTCAAATAAAAATTCATCTTGTAAAACAACGCCCAAATGTTTTCTATAACTAGACAGTTTTACTTTTGACATATCTTGATTGTCAATTGTGATTTTTCCTGATTTAGGGTTTAGAAATGTAGCTGATAAACCAGCAATAGTTGATTTTCCTGATCCAGAACTTCCAACCAATGCAGTTACAGAACCTTTTGGAGCGTGAAAATTAATATGATGTAGTACTTCTTTTCCTTCATCATATGAAAATGACACATTATCAAAAAGAATATCACCTTTCACATCTTCTAAAATAACCGTTCTTTCTTCATCATCTTCTTCGGCAGTCATATTCATTAATTCTTCTGTTCTGTCTAAACCTGCCAACGCTTCTGTTAATTGACTTCCAATATTGCTCATTTGTACAATGGGTGCAATCATAAAACCAAGAATTAAAGTGAAGAATAGAAATTCACCAGAAGTCATACTGTTATTGATCATATAATAACCTCCAATTCCCATAATTCCAGTAGTAGCTATCCCAATCAAAAATGTTGATGAACTGGTCATAATTGCTGTAGCGGTTAAACTCTTTTTTACATTTTGAAACAATTTTTCTACACCAGACTCAAAAGTTTTATTTTCTTGTTCTTCAGCATTAAATGCTTTAATTACTCTTACACCTGCTAAAGTCTCTGTCAGTCTTCCTTTTACTTCTGCATTAATCTTTCCACGAGTTCTAAAAATTGGACGAATAAATTTGAATGCTTTGAGCGCTACCAAACCAAAAATAGAAATTGGTAGAAATACAAATAGTGTCATCCAAGGATTTAAGTCTATTAAAATTATTAGAGAGATTACAGCTGTAAATGTTCCTCCAACCAATTGCACCAATCCTGTTCCAATTAAATTCCGAACACCTTCTACATCACTCATTATTCTAGAAACCAACGCTCCAGATTTTGTGTTATCAAAAAAGCTAATTGGCAAAGACAGTACTTTCTTTTGTACTTGAGCTCTTAGTTCAGAGATTAAATATTGTGCTTGTACACTTAAAATACGTGTTAATAAAAAAGAGGTAACAGATTGTAATATAATTGCTATAATTACAATTCCGATTAAAGAATATAGTTTGTTAAAATCTTTATCTGGCACCACTTCATCTAACAAAATTTTACTTTGCCATGGTAAAACCAACCCCGACAAACTTCTTACAACAATTAGAAATAGTCCAATAAAAACTAATTTCCTTCTCGGCCAAATAATTGTTTTAAATGCTTTTCCTATAGTAACTTTAGGTTTTTTTTTAGGTGTGGAATTGGTTGAACTAAATTGTTGCATATGTTTTTCTATATTTTCTTAAAAGTGTATTTTCTTTATTTGTCAATTTATATGCCAAAAGTAGCTTCATGACACAATAACAATATGTGTCATTTTAAGTTTCTATTTTCATTTAAAAAACAATCATATCTTCATGCTAATTTCTAAACCATCCACTTCCATTCTTTGTGTTTTTAAAAACATAATAACTTCCATCTGCTGGGTTGTAACTTTTACGTTTAACTTTATCATAATGTTTCGGAGGAAAATAACTAGTTTTTCTATAGTAGTAAACTTTGTTTCTTTTTAATTTTAAGATTGTTCCACTAACATTTATCTCTTTAACACCATAGGTTGTATTTTTGAATTTAATTTTATAATTTCTTTTATTTTTATTGAGTTTCTTTATGTCATATAGTGTTAAATACATTGAGTCAAAAATATGATCTCTTGTCTTAGGCTGGCTCCAAAATATTGTTCCTCCGGGCTTTAAATTTACAGTTGTAGTTTTACTGTTGTCACAAGGCACTTTGTATCTTATTTTTATTGTATTGTATGGAATATTAATTTTTAATTCATCTCCGGCTTTTATGGTATAACCCAAATTTGTACCATCTATAGTAAATTTCAAATTCTTTGCGCAAGTTGTATGATTGGCAAAATAATAGTCATAGCTGTAATTTAATTTCTTTTTGGCACAACGAGTTACTTTTTCAAATTTTCCATACTTATTTCCAAAATATGCCTCAATTGTATTTGCAATTTTATTAACCGATTTTATCCATTTTTCTTCATTAACAACTTGTCCTCTTTCACATTCACATCTTTTTTTATAATACTGAACTACTCCACTATTTTGATTGTTTTTATTTAACTTTTTATATTCTGTAAGTTTTGCACACCATTGTGCATTTGTTGAGTTAATGGTAAATAAAATAAATACTAAAGCAAGTGCAATTCGTTTCATAATAATGCATTTAATCAATATTGTTCAGATCTTTTAAAAAAACTTACAACTGTTTATCAATAATACTTTGTACTACCTCTGGATTTAACAACGTTGAAACATCTCCTAAACTATCCGATTCATTTGAGGCTATTTTTCTCAAAATTCTTCGCATAATTTTTCCCGAACGCGTTTTTGGTAATCCTTTTACAAACTGAATGATTTCTGGTTTTGCAATAGGTCCAATTGTATTAGCAACAACTTCTCTTATTTCTTTTGCTAATTCATCTGTTTCTACTACTCCATCATAAGTAATAACATACGCATATAGTGCATTTCCTTTGATGTCATGCGGAAACCCAACAACGGCACTTTCAACAATTTTTTCGTGTTCGTTAATGGCGTTTTCTATCGGGGCTGTTCCTAAGTTATGACCAGAAACAATGACAACATCATCTACTCTACCTGTAATTCTATAATTACCTCTTTCATCTCGCAAAGCTCCATCACCTGGGAAATAATAATTTTTATAGGCAGAAAAATAGACGTTTTTATACCGTTCATGATCTCCATAAATCGTTCTAGCAATAGCTGGCCAAGGGTTTTTGATTGCTAAAATACCTTCCGCTTCTAATTTTTCTATTTCATTCGAATTCTCATCCATTAATACAGGTTGAATCCCTGGTAAAGGAAGTGTTGCAAAAGTTGGTTTACTTTCCGTAATTCCCGCTATAGATGTAATCATGATTCCTCCGTTTTCAGTTTGAAACCAAGTATCTACAATCGGACATTTATTTTTTCCAATATTGTCATCATACCAATGCCAAGCTTCCTCGTTAATAGGCTCTCCAACAGTTCCTAACACTTTTAAACTGCTTAAATCATATTTATCAATAAATGATGTAGGATGTTTTGCCAAAGCTCTAATCGCTGTTGGTGCTGTATAAAATTGATTTACTTTGTGCTTTTCACACACTTGCCAAAAACGACCATAGTCTGGATAACTCGGAACCCCTTCAAACAAAATACTGGTTGCGCCAGAAATTAATGGTCCGTACAAAATATAACTATGTCCGGTAATCCAACCAATATCTGCCGAACACCAATAAATATCTCCTTCTTTATATTGAAAAACATTTTGAAAAGAATAGGTTGCATAAATCATATAACCTCCACAAGTGTGCACCATTCCTTTTGGTTTCCCTGTAGATCCCGATGTGTATAAAATAAACAACATATCTTCAGAATCCATGATTTCTGCTGGACAAATATCGTTTACATTGTTGAGTTCTTCATGCCACCAAACATCTATTAATGGATTCCATGTAATATCTTGATGTGTTCTTTGAAACACAATTGACTTTACAATTGATGGGCAGTTTTTTAGTGCTTCATCTGCAATATCTTTTAAAGGGGTAATTTTATCACCTCTATAACCACCGTCAGCAGTCAATAAAATTGAACAAGTAGCATCATTAATTCTTGCAGCCACCGCTGTTGATGAAAACCCAGCAAATACTACAGAATGAATTGCTCCAATTCTAGCACATGCCAAAATTGCTACAGAAAGCTCTAAAATCATTGGCATGTAGATGCAAATTCTGTCTCCTTTTTTTGCTCCATTCTTTTTCAGAACGTTCGCAAAAGCACAAACCTTAGAATGCAATTCTTTATAAGTAACATATTGTGTTTCTTCATCTGGACTATTAGGCTCACATATTAAAGCTACTTGATCTCCCCGTGTAGACAAATGTCTATCCAATGCATTTTCTGTGATGTTTAGTTTACCACCTAAAAACCATTTGGTTTCTGGAACTGTCCAGTCGTATTCTAAAGTCTTTGTCCATTTTGTTCTCCAAAAGAATTCGCCTGCAACTTCATCCCAAAATTTGGATGGATTTTCTACACTTTTTTGATATGCTTCTCTATACTCTTCGAGTGATTTTATTTGTATGGACATAACTATTTTTTAATGATTGTATGTGTTTCCTGTTTCACTAGGAATTCTAATATTTTCTACTATTTCTTGAACTTCTTTTGGAGGCGCTGGTGTAAATTTTGATACTATAATTGAAACAGTAAAATTAACAATCATAGCGACAGTACCAAACCCTTCTGGCGAAATTCCAAACCACCAATTTTCTTTTCTACCACCACCAAACCAATCGAATTTAAATTTAGTCATATAAAACAGCATTAGTAGAATTCCTATGATCATTCCAGCTACAGCGCCTTCTTTATTGATTCTTTTACTAAATATACCTAAAACTATCGCTGGAAAAAATGAAGCTGCTGCCAATCCAAAAGCTAAAGCTACAGTTGCGGCGACAAAGTCTGGTGGATGAATTCCAAAATACCCAGCAATACAAACTGCAACGACAGCAGATAAACGCGCAGCAATTAATTCACCCTTTTCAGAAATAGTTGGTTTGATTATTTTTTTAATCAAATCATGTGATACTGATGATGAAATAACCAATAATAATCCTGCTGCTGTAGATAATGCTGCAGCTAATCCACCAGCTGCAACCAAAGCAATGACCCAATTAGGTAATTGAGCAATTTCTGGAGTGGCCAACACCATAATATCTTTATCTACAATTAGTTCGTTTTTAGAAATATCAGCAAGATATTGAACTTTCCCGTCATTATTTTTATCATCAAAAGAAATCAGTCCAGTTGTTTCCCAATTATTAAACCAGCTCGGTAATTGATCATATTCTTTATTACTAACGGTCTCTATTAAATTGGTTCTTGTAAATACTGCAATCGCTGGTGCTGTAGTGTATAAAATAGCTATAAAAAGTAAAGCCCAACCGGCAGATTTACGAGCATCTGACACTTTTTTTACAGTAAAAAATCGAACAATTACATGTGGTAATCCTGCAGTACCGACCATTAAAGCGGCCGTTATAAAGAATATATCTAAGGTAGATTTACTGCCTGATGTATATTCGGCAAAACCTAAATCACGATGCAATCCATCTAATTTGTCCAACAGGTAAACACCTGTTTCATCTGCACCACCAAAGCCTAATTGCGGAATCGGATTTCCTGTCATTTGTATAGAAATGAAAATAGCAGGAACCATAAAAGCAAAAATCAACACACAATATTGAGCTACTTGTGTATAGGTAATTCCTTTCATACCACCTAAAACGGCATAAAACAACACAATGAACATCCCAATCATCACACCTGTATTGATGTCTACTTCTAAGAAACGGGAAAAAACCAGCCCAACGCCACGCATTTGTCCAGCTACGTATGTAAACGAAACTAGCAAAGCACAACAAACAGCTACAAAACGAGCAACATTAGAATAATAACGATCCCCAATAAAATCTGGAACTGTGAATTTTCCAAATTTCCGAAGATAGGGTGCTAAAAGTAACGCCAACAACACATAACCTCCTGTCCATCCCATTAAATATACAGAGCCATCATAACCATTAAATGAGATGATTCCTGCCATTGATATGAAAGAAGCTGCAGACATCCAATCGGCTGCTGTTGCCAATCCGTTTGCTAATGGAGAAACACCACCTCCAGCAACATAAAATTCTTTGGTAGAAGATGCTCTAGACCAAATTGCGATGCCAATATACAATGCGAATGTGATTCCTACCAACACCCATGTCCAAGTTTGTATAGTCATAGTTAATCTTCTAAATGGTATTTTTTATCCAAGATATTCATCAATCTGATGTATACAAAAATGAGTATTACAAATACATAAATTGAGCCTTGTTGCGCAAACCAAAACCCTAATTTAAAACCTCCTAATCGAATGGTATTTAATTCATCGACCAACAATATTCCGAATACATAAGAAACCAGAAACCAAATAGATAATAAAATTGCGAGGTATTTTAAGTTAGTCTTCCAATATTTTTTTAAATCAGTTTTTGGCATACTTTAGATTGGTTTTAGAAGTTCCTTTATAGTTTACTAAACTACAAAATTGAAGCGAATTTTCACTTTTCAAACAATATTAATATTCAATCGATTGTTCAATTTCAATTCTTTAAAATAAATCTATATTTGTTTTCTATGGATTTCTCTTCTTTTTTTGAAATTATAGTCAATAATTGGCTTCTTATTCTTCTCTTCTTTTGCGTAGCTATTTTGTATGCTTCCGTTGGGTTTGGAGGAGGATCTAGTTACTTAGCTATTTTAGCATTAACAGGTTTTGTATATACTCAAATTAGAGCTACGGCTTTGTTATGTAACATTGTAGTAGTAACAGGAAATGTCATTTATTTTTATCGACAGAAATTATATCGATGGGGAAAAGTGATTCCACTTGTGCTTTTTAGTATTCCATTTTCTTTTCTGGGTGGCTATCTTAAAATTAATCAAACCTTCTTTTTTATCCTTTTAGGGTTTACATTATTCTTTGCAGCAATTTCGATGTGGGTTTCTAAAAAAATAGCCAATTCAGAAGTAGCTAAGACAAATTTTAGCCTTACAAAAAATGCTAGTTATGGAGGTTTTATTGGTTTTATATCTGGAATAGTTGGTATTGGTGGTGGAATATTCTTAGCTCCTTTACTTCATTTAACAAATTGGGATAGACCCAAAAAAATTGCTGCAACTGCCAGTTTTTTTATTCTTGTAAATTCAATATCTGGCTTGATTGGACAATCTATAAACCCTAATTTTACAATTGATTGGAATTTAACAACTGTCTTGCTAATTACCGTTTTTATTGGAGGACAAATTGGAAGCAGGTTTAGTACTAAATTCTTAAAACCAATTCAATTAAAAAAGGCAACCGCTGTATTGATTGTCTTTGTAAGTATAAGAATATTGTGGAAATATTTATTTTAAGAAAGTAATTCCTCTATCTCTAATTTAAAATCGTATTGTAAATCTTCATGCAGTGTTTCAATCGCTTTTTTTATCAATACTACTTGTCTATCAAAAGTATTTTGTAATCGTGGACTCTTTTGTATTGATGGTTTAAAATTCTTTAACTTCTGACAGAAATAAATCAATAACTCTACTTCTGTTTCTTTTTTTTGAGAATACCGAATAAATTTTTTTATGAGCGTTAAAATTTTACGAATACTTTTTCTGATATAGAAATAACTCTTTCTGTTTATAGCTTCAAACAAACCATCTATTTGTTCTTTCACACTTTCTATATACAAATCTTCATCAGAAGATTCGAACAATAAATACGTTAGTAATTCTTTGTTTTCTTTTTTAAATTTTGATAAACGCAAACACAAATCAATCAACTCTTTAGAGTTTTTATAACTCAATTCGTCTTTAATTTTTTTTACCGTTACCGCTTTCATCTATTTCTGTAATTCTAAAGTCACCAAATATGCACAATGATCAGAAGCAATTGTATCACAGATAGTTTCATTTGATAAAACTTTCCATTTGTTCTTTGGATAATATAGTACATAATCAATCTTTTTAACTGGCTTATCCGAAGGAAAAGTTAATAACGGATTTGTTTTATGATACGACGCTTTCCAAAAAGATTCTAAGATATTGATGGTTTTACTAGTTGGTTCATCATTTAAATCTCCCGATAAAATTGTTGGATATTTGTTTTTAGAAAATGCTTTATTAATTGCTGTTGCTTGCGAAACTCTGTCTGTATCTTTTTTTAAATGATCTAAATGTGTTCCAATAAACGAAATGGTGTCACCAGATTTTAACACAGTTGTAATTTCTAAAGCTGCTCTTGGTTCGTTTCCTTTTGTGTACGGCAACGCAACATTTCTTGTTGATAAAAATGAATATTTAGACAAAACTCCTTCGCCATATTCGCCACCATCATAATACATTGCTCTACCAAAAATAGAAGTCATTTTTTTGCGAAAACCCAACTCTGTTGGTAAATCGTATTTTTTTGCTCTGTTGGTTTTAAAATCTACTTCTTGCAACGAAACAAAATCGGCATCAGATTTTTTAATTACGTTTGCAATAATGTCTAAATCAAAACTTCCGTTTGTGGTTTTTCCATGAAGAATATTAAAACTCAATACTTTTACAATTACTTTTTCTTCTTTTTGAGCGAATAGGTTTCCCAAAAAAAAGAAAAGCATTATAAGTGATATGAATTTTCTTTTGTTCAAATTCTAGTTTTCACTTGGAATTTCTACCATTTCGTTTACATCAGCATCGTAATCTATACCTTCAACTTTAAAACCGAATAAATTAAAAAAGTCATTGCTATATCCTTCTAAATCTCCAATTTCTGAAAGGTTTTCTGTAGAAGCAGTTTGCCATAATTTATCAACTTCTGCTTGTACATCTTCACGCATTTCTAAATCGTCAATTCTAATTCTACCTTTTGTATCTAATGATAAATCTCCTCCAAATAAACGCTCACTATATAAACGTTGAATTTGCTCAATACATCCTTCATGAGTTCCATTTTCTTTCATAATCTTATACAATAAAGAAATGTATAATGGAATTACAGGAATTGCAGAACTTGCTTGTGTAACCAACGCTTTATTAACAGAAACAAACGCTTTTCCTCCAATTGATTTTAAATCATCAGAAATTGTAAAAGCTGTTGCTTCTAAATGATCTTTTGCTGCGCCAATGGTTCCTTTTCTGTAAACCGCTTCTGTAAGTTTTGGTCCAATATAAGAATAGGCAACGGTAGTTGCTCCATCAGATAATAAGTTTTCTGCTTTTAACGCGTCCATCCACATTTTCCAATCTTCGCCGCCCATTACTGCAACGGTATTTGCAATATCATCTCCTTCAGCTGGATTGATAGAAATATCCGTTACATTTCCTGTATGAAAATCTACTGTTTTATTAGAAAAAACACCGCCAATTGGTTTTAAAACCGATTTGTAACGAACTCCAGTATTTGGATGCGTTCTTACTGGCGAAGCCAAACTGTAAATCACCAAATCAATTTGACCTAAATCCTTTTTGATCATGTCTAAAGTTTGACGTTTTATTTCGTTTGAAAATGCATCACCATTGATACTTTTTGCGTACAAACCTACTTTATTTGCGTGTTTTTCAAAAGCTGCTGTGTTGTAATAACCAGCCGAACCTGTTCTTCCTGGTGATGAAGGTTTGTCAAAAAACACACCAATTGTTGCTGCATCAGATCCAAAAGCACTACTAATTCTTGATGCCAATCCAAATCCTGTTGAAGAGCCAATTACCAACACTTTTTTTGCGCCGTTAATTGCTCCTTTAGATTTTACATATGCTATTTGATTCATTACGTTTTGCTCACAACCTATTGGATGTGCTGTTAAACAAATAAATCCTCTTGTTCTTGGTTCTATTATCATAATTGGTTGTTTATGTTCTCGATACTATTTTTCTTCGTTTCTCTTCTAAAAATCACTCGAACTGACCAATCGAAATGTCACATCGAGTGAATTTAATGTTCGATAGAAAAATTAAATTTGTATCGAGATGATTTAATTTTTTAATTAGTTGAAGTTAAAAACTTCGTTATATTTTTCTCAATTCTATTCAATACATTTTCAGTATTCGCTTTTACAAAATTTTCTCCTGTAATTTGCTCGTACAATTCAATATATCTATCAGAGATTTCTGTAATTTTCTGATCAGACATTGCTGGTATTTGTTGTCCGTCTTTTCCTTGAAATCCATTTTCTATTAACCATTGTCTTACAAATTCTTTTGACAATTGTTTTTGAATTTCTCCTTTTTCTTGTCTTTCTTCATAACCATCAGCATAGAAATAACGAGAAGAATCTGGCGTGTGAATTTCATCAATCAAGACAATTCTACCATGTATGGTTTTACCAAATTCGTATTTAGTATCTACTAAAATTAAACCGCGTTTTGCAGCAATTTCTGTTCCTCTAGCAAATAAATTACGTGTATATTCTTCTAAAATTAAATAATCCCCTTTGGCAACAATTCCGTTTGCTAAAATAGCTTCTCTAGAAATATCTTCGTCATGATCTCCATTATCGGCTTTTGTTGATGGCGTAATAATTGGTGATGGAAATTTGTCATTTTCCTTCATTCCTTCTGGCATTGCAACACCACAAAGCATTCTTTTTCCTGCCTTGTATTCTCTAGCAGCATGACCAGATAAATATCCACGAATTACCATTTCTACTTTAAAGGGTTCACACAAATGACCAATTGCAACATTTTCATCTGGAGTTGCTACTAACCAATTCGGGACAATATCAGAAGTATCATTCATCATTTTGGTTGCAATCTGATTTAAAATTTGTCCTTTAAACGGAATTTGTTTTGGCAAAATCACATCAAAAGCAGACAATCTATCAGAAGCAATCATTACTAATACTTCGTCATTTATATTATAAACCTCTCTAACTTTACCTTTATATATAGATTTCTGCTTCGGAAAGTTAAAGCTTGTTTCGTTAATTGTATTCATTAATTATTCTGTTGTTGCTGGTGTAAAAGTAAACTAAACACTACTTATTGGCAACTAAATTTATTCTGTTTCTATACTTTTGTATGCAGTAATTATTTTTTTTACCAATCGGTGACGTACAACATCTTTATCGTCTAATACAACATGTGCAATCCCGTCAACATCTTTTAATGCCAACAACGATTCTTTTAACCCTGAAACTTGCTTTCTTGGTAAATCGATTTGACCAGGATCTCCATTGATAATAAACTTTGCATGTTTTCCCATTCTGGTTAAAAACATTTTCATCTGACTGTGTGTTGTGTTTTGTGCTTCATCTAAAATCACAAAAGCATTGTCTAAAGTTCTGCCGCGCATAAATGCCAATGGAGCTATTTGAATGACACCCTTTTCCAGATATGATTCTAAGCGTTCATGCGGAATCATATCACGTAAAGCATCATACAAAGGTTGCATATAAGGATCTAATTTTTCTTTCATATCTCCAGGAAGAAACCCTAATTTCTCACCAGATTCAACTGCAGGACGTGTTAGTATAATTCTTCTAACTTCTTTTTCTTTCAATGCTCTTACGGCCAAAGCAACAGCAGTATATGTTTTTCCAGTTCCGGCCGGCCCAACAGCAAACAACATGTCGTTTTTTTTCATCAGAGAAACCATTTTTCGCTGATTTTCAGTTTGTGCTTTAATTAGTTTTCCATTAACACCGTGCACCAATACATCTAATCCTTTAGAATTTACTTTTTCTTCTTTTCCTGTAGAAGTTATTATACGTTCAATACTGTTTTCATCTAACTTATTGTATGTGTTAAAATATTTGATAAGCATTTCAATACGTTTTTCAAACTCATCTAAAATTTCTGATTCGCCATAGATTTTTAGTCGAGTTCCTCTGGCTACAATTTTAATTTTCGGGAAATACTTTTTAAGCTGTGCAACGGTAATATTTTGCGGTCCAAAAAAATCTTTAGGACTTATTTCTGTAAGTTCAATGATACGTTCTGTCAAATGATAAATTTTTTAAATTATTCTTATCTAAAATTACTGCTATTTTTTTAAGAATTGATTAGCTTTGTGAATAATTTTTAAACAATTAATTAACAGGTAGTCTTTACATGTCTTTAATTACATTAACAACAGATTTCGGAACTAAAGACCATTTTGTGGGCGCTGTAAAAGGAGCCATCTATTCTGAATTACCTGATGCAAAAATTGTAGATATTACCCATCAAATCTCTCCTTTTAACATTACAGAAACTGCGTATATTTTAAAAAATTCGTACAAAAGCTTTCCTGAAAAAAGCATTCATATTATTGGTGTTGATTCTGAATTAAGTACTGATAATAAGCATATTGCTTTGCTTTTAGATAACCATTACTTTATATGTCCAGATAACGGATTGATCTCTATGATTGCATCAGAAATTAAACCTATGCAAATTGTAGAAATCAATATTCATGATCGCATTGAGAGTAGTTTTCCTGTGCTTGATGTGTTTGTTCAAGTTGCTTGCTTTATTGCTCGTGGAGGAAGTTTAGGGGTTATCGGAAAAGAAGTTCAATCGTATAAAAAAATGATTGAAATACAACCAAAAATAAACCAAGCACAAACTCAAATTGTTGGCGGGGTAATTTATATTGATAATTACGGAAATTTAATTAGCAATATCAGCAAAAAATTATTCGTAGAAATTGGTAAAGGAAGAAATTTTAAGGTGCGTGCAAAAAATTATTCGTTTACAAAAATTCAAAAAAAATATAACGACCTAGTAAATTATAATTTTAGTAATGACAGGCAACTTTATGACGGTAGCAAGTTGGCTATTTTTAACTCTGCTGGATTTTTAGAAATCGCAATTTATCGAAGTAATTTGAGTACTGTAGGTGGAGCTTCTACTTTATTAGGACTGAATTACAGAGATCATATAACTATCGAATTTTTTAATTAAAATACATGTTTGTTAGAATTGTAAAAATGAGTTTTTATCCAAAGCATGTTGATGCGTTCTTAAAAATATTTAACGAAAAAAAAGAGTTTATCAGAAACAATAACGGTTGCTCTTTACTTGAGTTATATCAAGACAAAACGAATCCAGCTATTTTTTTTACGTATAGCTATTGGGACACAGAGCAAGATTTAGAAAATTATCGAAATTCTGAACTCTTTAAAATTGTTTGGACTAAAACCAAGGCATTGTTTAATGATAAACCGGAAGCGTGGAGTGTTGATAAAAACATCAGTTTATAAAGAATTCTAAAAATAATTATAAAACCATCACGTTCTAAAAAAGGTATGTTCCATCAAAAACGCTAACATAGGTACATTTCAATGACCAAAAAAATTCAATAAACAAACAATTAAACAACCTGTATGCTTCCCATTTTAAAAAAAGAGTTTAATTCGTTTTTTGCATCACCCATCGCCTATTTGGTTATTGGCATTTTTTTATTGTTAAACGGGCTTTTTTTATGGGTTTTAAAAGATGATTTTAATATTTTAAATGCTGGTTTTGCTGATTTAAATAGCTTTTTCTTCATTACTCCTTGGCTCTTTTTATTTCTGATTCCAGCCATTACCATGAAAAGTTTTTCCGACGAATTAAAAAGCGGTACTATTGAACTTTTACAAACAAAACCCATTTCTGATGTGCAAATTGTACTAGGTAAATTCTTTGCTTCTTTATTATTGGTTCTCATCGCTTTAATTCCAACTCTGACGTATGTTTACACGATTAATCAACTTGGAAACCCAATTGGAAACATTGATTTAGGAAACACAATTGGCTCGTACATTGGCCTGTTATTTTTAGCAACAACGTATACATCTATTGGCTTATATACTTCTACTCTCACTAAAAACCAGATTGTAGCATTTATTTTTAGCGTTTCCATTACCTTTTTTATCTTCTACGGATTTAATGCACTTGCAACTGCCTTTTCAGTTACTAATAGTTCTTTTTTAGAACTATTTAGTATGGATGCTCATTTTAAAAGCATTAGTCGTGGCGTAATTGACACCCAAGACATTATTTATTTTATCAGTGTAAGTATCTTCTTTTTAATACTCACAAAAAAGCAATTAAGTAATGAACAAAAATGGTCACATACATTTGTGCTTTTAATAAGTTTTTTTATAATAATTGCGCTAAGTAGTCAATTTTACAAACGATTTGATATTACCAAAGATCAACGGTATACGCTTACAAAAAAAACCCATTCAATCGTTTCGTCTATCAATCAAAGAATTGACATAAAAGTTTATTTAAAAGGTGACTTTCCATTAGAGTTTAAACGATTACAAACAGAAACTCAACAATTTTTAGAAGAATTAAAAGCGTTGAATTCAAATATTAATATTCAATTTATCAATCCAGATACTTTCAAAGAATCTTTGATTAAACAAAGGATGATTCCTAGTAAATTAACAGTTGAAGAAGACGGAAAGCTAACAGAAGCCATAATTTTTCCATGGGCAAAAATAACTACACAAAACAACACGGAAATCGTTTCTTTATTGCCCAACACTATTGCCAATTCTCAAGAAGAACAGTTACAAAATGCTATTGAAAATTTAGAATTTTCATTTTCAACAGCCTTTAAAAACATCCAAAGAAAAAAAACTTCTAAAATTGCTGTTATTACTGGAAATGGAGAACTTAAAGATATCTATTTGTATAGTTTATTAAAAGAAGTTTCAACAAAATACCGACTGGCAAAATTTACGTTAGATTCCGTTGCCAAAAATCCACAGAAAACACTAAAAAATTTAAATTCATTTGACCTTGCGATTATTGCAAAACCAACTGAACGATTTTCGGAAGAAGAGAAATTTGTATTAGATCAATTTATTATCAATGGCGGAAAAACGCTGTGGATGTTAGACAATGTACAAGCAGATCAAGATAGTTTACTTAGGTCTGGTAAAATGTTAGCTTATCCAAGAGATTTGAATTTAACAGATTTATTATTTAGTTATGGTGTGAGAATAAACACCAGCTTGGTAAAAGATGCGTATGCAGCAAAAATCTCATTAGCAACTGGAAACATTGGTAATCAACCACAATTTCAAAATCTCCCTTGGGCATATCATCCGCTTGTAAATGGAAATCAAAAACATCCAATTTCAAAAAACATAAAACCTGTTCGGTTGCAATTTACAACCCCAATTGACACGCTAAAAAGTACCCTAAAAAAAACACCGTTACTTGTAAGTTCTCTACTTACAACAACAACAGGAACTCCTACTTTTATAGAATTGAAAAATATTGCAGAACAACCAGAAGAAAAAAAATACAACAAAGGATATCAACTGCTTGGTGTATTAATAGAAGGTACTTTTAACTCTGCATATAAAAACAGAATTAAACCATTTAATACACCACTTTTTAAGAGCTCAGGATCTGCAAATAAAATGGTTGTGATTTCTGATGGAGATATAGCCAAAAATCAACTATTAAAAGGAGAACCTTTTGATTTATCTTTGGACAAATGGACTCGAGAAAATTTTGGAAATAAAGAATTCTTATTGAACACTATTGATTATTTATTAGATAATGATGGTTTGATGTATCTTCGAAATAAATCGCTAAAAATAAACATGCTAGACAAACAAAAAGTGTATCAAGAGCGTAGTTTTTGGCAGCTCATTAATATTGCATTGCCTCTTTTCTTATTGATTACTTTTGGACTTGGTTACAACTATTTAAGAAAACGAAAGTATCAATAAAATGTTCTAAAAGAGTATAATCTCTATCTTTAAACTATTGCCAACATAAATCTTTTTACTAAATTGTGCTTTATTAAAATTGTAAAAAACAGATTATCATGAAAAAAATAGTAGGATACTTTTTTGTCATTGCCATTGCAATGAGTACAAATGCACAAATTAAAACTCCATCTCCAAGTCCTGGAGCAAAATTAGAGCAGAAGGTTGGTTTAACCGATGTTGCTATTGAGTACTCAAGACCGTCTATGCGCGGACGAACCATTTTTGGAGACTTGGTTCCGTATGGAAAAATCTGGAGAACGGGAGCAAATTCAAGAACCAAAATTACTTTTAGCACAGAAGTAACTATTGGAGGTTCTAAGTTAAAAGCCGGAACATATGCGATTTTCACAAAACCTCAAGCAACAAAATGGGAGGTGTATTTTTATGCAGAGTATAAAGGTTCTGGAGCTCCTCAAAAATTGGATGACACTAAAATTGCGGCAAAAGTAACCGCTGATGTAACTAAGATGAATATGGATATTCAATCTTTTACGATTACTGTTGATGATGTAACCAACAACTCTGCCGTAATCGGAATGTTATGGGAAAAGACTTATGTAGGTGTGAAATTTGAAATCGATACAGAAAAAGGGGTAATGGCTAGTATTGATAAAGCATTAAAAGGCCCAAGTGCAAATGATTTTTATGGTGCTGCAAATTATTACTTAAGTGCTGGTAAAGATATAAAAAAAGCGAAATCTTGGATTGATTCTGCTATTGAATTAACAGCTGAAAAACCACGTTACTGGATGTATAGAACTCAAGCATTAATTTACGCGAAATCTGGAAACAAAAAAGGAGCTATAAAAGCAGCTAAAACCTCTTTAGAGTTAGCAAAAAAAGCAAAAAACGCAGGATTTGTAAAAATGAATACAGCTTCTTTGAAAGAATGGGGAGCTAATTAATATTTTCAATTCTTTTTATTATTGGCATCTTGAAAAAATCAAGATGCCTTTTTTATACTTCTTTTTATCTATAGTGGATTAGCCACCAAAAAACAAATATCAATCCTAATTTTAAAAACTATATATTTGTTTTTTCTCTGAACGAAGCAAGCATGAATCTACTCAAAAAAATAGATTACTTCTTTTTTACCTATCTAGGAATTACCACCATATTTTTACTCTTTTCTTGGAATCAATCCGAACAAATTCCGAACTTATTACTGATTAGATTTTTTATTTTAATTAGTATAATTGTACTCATACAGTTAGATTTTAAAAAAAAATCGTTCATCATTAATTTTTTAAGAAATACTTACCCAATTATTTTGAGTATGTATTTTTATTCAAGAACTTATTTTTATAATAAATTTTTGTTTGCAGATTTAGACCCGTATTTAATAAAATATGAACAGGCAATTTTTGGATTTCAGCCTAGTTTAGAATTTTCTAAATATTTTTCGAGCAAATGGTTTAGTGAGTTGATGTATATCGGTTATTTTTCTTTCTACATACTTATTGGTGCTTTTGTTATTTATCTTTACAACAAAAAGAAAGAAGTTTTTCTAGAAGTCTCTTTTAAATTAGCAGCATCAATGTTGCTGTTTTATTTCATCTTTGGATTTCTATCATCTGCGGGACCACAATTTTATTTTTTAACACCAGACAACATTGCACCAAATGCTTTTATTTTTGATAAAATCATACAATTCATCATCAAAAATGGTGATTTACCCACAGGAGCATTTCCGAGCTCTCATGTAGGAATTTCTGTAGTAATACTCATTTTATCAAAAAAATATGCACCCAATTATTTCAAATTTGCTTGGCCTTTTGTAATTATTCTGATTCCTTCTATTGTGTATATCAAAGCCCATTACGCATTAGATGCTATTGGAGGAATAATTATTGCACCATTAATTCTATATATTTCTTCTAAGTTGTATCGCATTCCTTTAGGTGTTAAAACAACTATTTAAATCTCATTTATGATTCAACTCAAGGAAGTTTCCAATACAAAAGAGTTAAAAACTTTTATTCATGTGCCTTTTGTTATTCATAAAAATCATAAAGAATGGCTGCCTCCTTTAATTTCTGATGAATGGAAGGTTTTTGACAAAAATAAAAACCATGCTTTTAAACATTGTGATACTCTTTTGTTATTGGCTATAAAAGAACAAAAAGTGGTTGGTAGAATTATGGGGATAATCAACCACACATACAACAAAGGTCATAACGAAAAAAATGCGCGGTTTTGCTTTTTAGAATGTGAAGATGATGCACCTGTGTTTGATGCATTAATTACAGCTATAGAAAAATGGGGATTTGAAAAAGGGATGAATCAACTTGTTGGCCCACTTGGTTTTTCTGATAAAGATCCGCAAGGTTTTTTGATAGAAGGATTTAAAGACCCCATGTCTATGATGGTTACTAATTGTAGTTTTCCGTATATGGCATTACATACAGAACGGAATGGTTTTGCAAAGAAACTTGATTTATTTCAATATCGAATTCAATTAGAAGACAAAACACCTGAAATTTATTTAAGAATTGCCGAGCGTGTAAAATCTAAAGGCTTTAAAATTATTGAATTCACAAAAAACAAGCAGATTAGACCTTACGTAAAAAAGGTATTTGAATTAATCAATGAAACCTATACAGAAATATACGGATTTTCTCCGTTAGATAATACAGAAGCGAAAGAATTTTCTAATCGATTTCTACCGCTATTAAATCCAAATTATATCAAGTTAGTAAAAGATAAAAACAATATTGTGGTTGCCTTTGTAGTTGCTATGCCAAACATCAGTAAAGGTTTTAAAAAAGCAAATGGAAGATTGTTGCCTTTTGGTTTTTACCATATTATTCGCGCTTTGAAGACTTCAAAACAATTAGATATGCTATTGGGTTGTGTAAAACAAAATATTCGAAATTTTGGATTGGATGCTCTCATGGCTGTTGCATTATTTGATTCTGCCAGAAAAGGAAATCTAACTGTCATGGACAGTCATGTTACGATGGAAAAGAATATTCAAATGCGTTCAACTTATGAACGCATGAATCACGAAATTTATAAAAAATATCGAATTTTCGAAAAAAAATTAAAGGGCTCTCCGCATATTAATTAAGTGCTTTTTAAATCCTGATTTTTCATATGCTTTTATAGCACCAAAATTATCGGCATAGACATCTAAACGAACTTCAAAAATGTTTTTAAAACGAATCCATGTATGCAAAGCTTCAATAATAATGCTATTAACGCCTTTACCTCTATGAGATGGTGTTACAAACATAAAGCCTAAATATGCATATTTTTGATGTTTTAAATACAGTTTTGCAGTTTCTATGCGTGCATAACCAGAAGCAATAATTTCATTGTTAGCCACAGCAACCAAAAGCTCCACATCATCAGAATTGATCATTTCTGGAATATCATAATACACTGTTTTCTCTTGCAAGGTCATATCAAAAGGGCGCTCAAAACTAATGACTCCTTGCTCAAATTTTAGTAAGATTTCTATATCCGCTAAAGTAGCTGCTCTAGTTTGTATGCTCATAAGACAACTCTTTTGGGTTGGTTTTGGTAAATGATTGTAAAAGTACAGCAAGAATCATCACCAAAAAACATCCTATTAAATTGAGCCATAAGTACGGCAATACGTCTAAATACCAAATTATAATAATTAATATTTGTGTAATAATCGCAGCAATAAAAACTGCATTTCCTTTCACAAACTTAATAAAGAATGCTAATAAGAAAATACCCAATACGTTTCCATAAAAAATAGAACCAATAATATTAACCAATTGGATTAAATTATCAAACAAGTTGGCTACAGAGGCAATAGAAATTGCAACAATTCCCCAAGCAAACGTAAACCATTTAGACGCATTTACATAATTTTTTTCATTGCGTTCTTCCTTTACATTACGCTTGTACAAATCTAACGCAGTTGTTGATGCCAATGCATTTAATTCTGAGGCTGTAGATGACATGGCGGCTGATAAAATAACCGCTAATAATAACCCAATCAAACCGCGTGGTAAATTGTTTAAAATAAAATGTAAAAAAACATAATCTTTATCATTAGACTCTACACTTGCGTCTGCCTTTTTTATAATTTTTTTCGCCTCAGAACGTATCAATTTATTTTGAATTTCAATTTGATTTAACGCTTCTTTTTTATCTATAATCTGCTCATTTAACAACAATGCAAATTTTGTTTTTTCTAAGTCTTTATGCTTTTTTTCTAACACTAAATATTCATTTGCATAACTTGTTTTTAGCACTTTTTCTTTTGCCTGCGGGTTAAAGTTTAATGGAGATGCATTGAATTGATAAAAAACAAAAACCATCACTCCAACTAGTAAAATAAAAAATTGCATGGGTACTTTTAAAAGTCCGTTAAAAATCAATCCTAACTGACTTTGTTTCACCGTTTTCCCAGATAAATAACGTTGCACTTGGCTTTGATCTGTACCAAAATAAGAAAGCATCAAAAACGTTCCGCCCAATAACCCTGTCCAAATTGTATATCGATTATTTAGATCAAACGAAAAATCTAACACATCCATTTTTCCACTAGCTCCTGCAATATCTAAAGCTTTTGTAAACGTAATATCTTGTGGTAATTGGTTTAAAATCATATAAAATGCGACAAACATTCCTATAAAAATAATAGCCATTTGCTGCTTTTGTGTAACACTTACTGCTTTTGTTCCTCCAGAAACGGTGTAAATAATTACCAATACACCTATGATGATATTCAGCATAATTAATGGTAGATCCAGCACTACCGATAAAATAATTGCAGGTGCAAAAATTGTAATTCCAGCTGCTAATCCACGCTGTATTAGAAATAAAATAGCTGTGAGTGTTCTTGTTTTACCATCAAATCTATTTTCTAAAAACTCGTAAGCGGTATATACTTTTAATTTGTGATAAATTGGAATAAATACCAAGCAGATAATAACCATAGCAATAGGCAGGCCAAAGTAAAATTGTACAAAACCCATTCCGTCATTAAACGCTTGTCCAGGAGTAGATAAAAAGGTAATTGCACTTGCTTGTGTAGCCATGACAGACAAACCAATTGTCCACCATTTACTTTCGCTTCCACCTTTTATAAAATCATTTACAGATTTACTGCTTTCGCGTGTTTTATACACACCGTATAAAACAATAAATAACAAGGTTGAAGACAATACGATCCAATCTAAATTTTGCATAATTTTAATAGCTTAAGAAAAATAAGAGGTAATAAAATAAAACAATAGAATATATACAAGGTTGATGATTAAAACAACACTGTACATTTTTTTCCAAACGTATTTTTGATTTGTCATATGTTCCTTTTTATTTTGTCAAGTTGAACTCAATTGAGCCCTTTTAATAGTTAAATCCTCTTACAAACTACGTTTCTATTTTCAAACAAAATTACATTTTGCTTCCAAAATAATGCTGGAGGTGATAATTTATTGTTTTATTTCTTTTTTTGTTGTACTGTTTTCTTTTCCTATAGATACCATGTTTGCAAACATTTTATAAGCACCAGAAATTCCCGCAGGTAATTCCCTAAAGAAACTTAAGCCTGTATACATATAATATCCTTTTCCGTATTTAGCTACTAATAAACTACCTTTTTTTGCAGATTCTCCTTTATCGTGCATCGATAAAATTGGTGTGTATTCTTTACTCCATGAGTTCGGGAAATATAAGCCACGTTCTTGTACCCACCCATTAAAATCACTCGCAATTATTTTATTAGGAAAATTCATCAGAGAATGGTTTTTTGCTAAAATGGTCACTTCGGCATGTTCATCTGTAACACGATCTCTTGATACTTTTAACTCATACGGAGCACCAACATCCAAAGAACTTCTTCTGCCACTTGTATTATATTGCACAATCATATTTCCTCCTTTTTCTACATATTCTAACAAGAATTTTTGCTTAAACTTTAAAGCATCAACTGTATTATAAGCACGGATTCCCATTACTATAGCATCAAATTTATGTAAATTTTCTGCGTTTATTTCTGCTGGATTTATAGTGATGACATTATACCCAATTTGTCGTAAACTTTCTGGGATTACATCTCCTGCTCCTTGAATATATCCAATAAAATTACCTGTTTTTTTAATATTTAGCCTTACCACTTTTGCTAAAGAAGGCAATAATACAGATTGCTTTGGAATGTGGCTGTAATTGATTTCAACCAATTCTTTATTATAATATTTTCTATTAGACAGTGCTTTAACTCTTAACAAAAATTCTGATTGTTTTTTTGGTGGACTAATATTAAAAACTAATACTTGTTTATCGCCTTTTTGAGCAATGCTAAAATCAACAAATTTTGGACTAATATTCCAACCTTCTGGAGCGGGAAGAGTTACTGATCCAGCCACATTATTTGCTCCTGCCCTAACCTCTACTAAAACTTTTTGAGTTGTTTCATTGCTAAAAATAATCACTTTATTTTTAAGTTTAGTAGTTACTCTTGGCAAGACTTCAAAAGGCTCATAAATTTCTCCTTTATCTCTTTTAGAATATCGGTAGACAACATTCTTAGTAAACGTAATATTGTGTTCCCAAATATTTAAATGAAAATCAACTTGCAATGGTCTTTTAGATTCAGGCTTTCCAATATTGGTTTGATTTTTTACAGTGTACATCCCCAAAGACCCTTTGTTTTTAAGCCAATATGGATCTGAATACGTTTTGTTTTTTAACGTAAAACTATCTTTTATATTAATGACTTTATTATACATCAATTCTTGTTCTTTTACTTTCACAATTCTTTTTTTATTTCCAATCAAACTATACGAATCTAAATAAGTAGAAAACTTACTTCTATTCAGCAATTCTATATTTAATTGAACTTTTCCGTTAGATGTAGTGCTAGAATTTGTTGCAGAAACTTCTAAATACAATCCAGCAGCAGCTTCAATAATTTTTTTAATTTGTTTTAGTTTTATCTTTCTCCAATGTGAATCTTCCAATAATTGAATTTTATCATACGCATTCAATAATTCTGGTAAATATTTCGACGGATTTGAAAAATCAAAATTCTTTTCTATATCATACAAAATAGCACCAATTTCTCCGCCGCCTTTTATACGATTCCAAGTGGTATTAATTCCTGAAAAAATATCTGATTGATCTTTTGGTTTTGTCCCTTTTAAAAACTCAACATATTCTAGCTGACTTCCTCTGGTTGTTAATCTACCAAAACCTTGAGATAAATGTTGACTACTTGCTATAGAAGCTACTTCATTATTAGACAAGCCTTTTAACGGGTAATAAACTCCAACATCAAACGACGTTAACTTTCCTTCTGTCTCTTTTTTAAAATCAGCTTGGTTTTGGTAAAACCGGGAAGAAGTGTTAAAAAACAAGCGCTCTGGTTTCCATGTATTTGTGTACTTTAACTGCGTTGGATATTTAGTTTTATCTGCTGCCAAGTCAAAGGCTTCAATACTTAACATTGCAGAAGATGTATGATGTCCGTGAGTAGTTCCAGGAGTTCTATGATTAAATCTATTGATAATTACATCAGGCTTAAAGGTTCTAATTGCCCAAACAACATCACTTAGTACTTTGTCTTTATCCCAGATTTTTAAAGTTTCGTCAGGATGTTTTGAATAGCCAAAATCATTGGCTCTTGTAAACAATTGCTCTCCACCATCTATACTCCGAGCAGCCAATAATTCTTGTGTTCTAATTAAACCCAATAATTCTCTAATTTCAGGACCGATTAAGTTCTGACCACCATCACCTCTTGTTAATGACAAATAGCCTGTTCTTGCTTTTACATTATTGGCCATGTAAGAAATTAACCGAGTATTTTCATCATCAGGATGTGCAGCAATATATAATACCGTTCCTAAAAAATTTAATTTCTGAAGTTTTACATAAATTTGATTAGAACTCAGTTTTTCTGGTTTCTGAGCATAAGAAACCATTGAAAACGCAAATAAAAAGAATATAAAATACGTGTGTTTTTTCATTCAAAAAAAATTAAGTAATTTAACAAATATAGTGTTTAAAAGTTTCGAAGTAAAAAACCTAAAAATGTATTAACATAATTATAACGTTTTATAATATCAATCAATAACAGGATTTAAAACTGTTGATAAATATATTTTTAAACTCGTATTTTTAGAATATATTTGTAGTTCAATTTAGAAAAGAGAATCCATGAAGTTTATCGTATCTAGTTCGCAATTATTAAGACAATTACAAGTTTTAGGTGGCGTTATCAATAGCAACAACACCTTACCCATTTTAGATAATTTTTTGTTTGAATTGACAGAAAATCAATTAAAAGTTTCTGCATCCGACCTAGAAACAACAATGAGTTCGGTAATTGAAGTTGAATCTGACTCTTCTGGAGCTATTGCCGTTTCTGCACGTTTGTTATTGGACACTTTAAAGACATTTCCAGATCAACCACTTACTTTTAAGACAGAAGGTGAAAGCACGATAGAAATTAGCTCAGATCAAGGAAGGTATGATATGGCGTTTTTTAATGGTGAAGAATTTCCGAAAGCAGTAACATTGGTAGCACCAAGCAATACAACGATTCCTGCTAAAATTTTAGCAACCGCAATCTCTAAAACTATTTTTGCTGCTGGTAATGATGATTTGAGACCAGTAATGAGTGGCGTTTTCTTTCAATTTAGTACAGATAATTTAACATTTGTAGCAACCGATGCTCACAAATTAGTAAAATATACACGTACAGATGTGGTTGCAAATGAAACCACAGAGTTTATTATGCCTAAAAAACCGTTAAATTTATTAAAAGGGATTTTAGCGAGTTCAGATAGTGACGTAAATATCGAATATAACGATGCCAATGCAAAATTTACTTTTGAGAACACCGTATTAGTTTGTAGATTAATTGATGGAAAATATCCAAATTATGAAGCGGTAATTCCGAAAGAGAATCCAAATAAATTAACCGTTGACAGAGCTTCTTTCTTAAATTCTGTAAAACGTGTATCTATTTTTTCTAGCAAAACAACACATCAAATCAGATTAAAAATGGCAGGAACAGAATTAAACATTTCTGCAGAAGATTTAGATTATGCAAACAAAGCAGATGAACGTTTAAGTTGCGATTATCAAGGAGACGACATGCAAATTGGATTTAACTCTCGTTTTTTAAGTGAAATGCTAAACAACTTAAATGCCAACGATGTTTTAATCGAAATGTCTTTACCAAATAGAGCAGGAATCTTAACGCCAATTGACGGAACAGACGAAGGAGAACAAGTTACAATGCTTGTGATGCCAGTGATGTTGAATAGCTAGTTTTTCGACTACGCTCAACTACCAAACTGTCATTCCGACGGTTACTGAGCGTAGTCGAAGTAGAATGGAGGAATCTCATTATATATAGATTTCTCGACAATGCATTTGCTGAATGAAGTCGAAGTACTTGAAATGATATAACAAGAAATAAGACTGTCATTCCTGCCTTTCGACTACGCTCAAGATAAACTCTGGCAGGAATCTATACAATAGTAAACCACAATTTTTTAGTTGTGGTTTTTTTGTACTTTTAAAACATGACAAAACAAATCATTTATATTTCGTTTTTTTTTATTATCAATAGTTCTTTTGGGCAGGAAAAATTACTTCCTCCCAAAATAAAAATTAATGACCCTGTACTTAAAAAGTTTATCACCAATTTAAAAGATGCTGTTAAGAACAAGGACAAAGAATACATTATTAGTATTTTAAGTTCAAACATTTTAGTTAGCCATGGTGGAAATGGTGGAAATGAAGAATTTAAGAGTCAATGGAATTGGTCTTCAGACGATTCTCCTTTTTGGTTCACAATGAATAAGTTGTTACAACTTGGAAGTGGGAAACATAATGGTGATAGATTTTATTCAATCCCTTATGTTTCTTCAGATTGGCCAGGGCATGAAAAATACGATGTGTTTGAGCATATGGCTATAACAGGGAATAACGTAAACGTTCGGATTAACCCAAACTTAAAAACCTCTGAAGTGATTGGACAGTTTAGCTATGATATTGTGAAAGTTGATTACAATAAATCTATTCCTTCTTTTGACCAGGCAATTTGGTATTATACAGAAAGTCTCGACGGAAAATTAAAAGGTTATGTTTTTTGGAAAAACGTTTGGTCTCCAGTTGGCTATCGAGCAACCTTCGAGTTCATTAACAATGAATGGAAAATGACTATTCTGATTCAAGGAGACTAATAGAGCTAACCAATGATAAAAATCTTTAGAAGCTAAAAGTAGAAGTATGCCAACCAACATTCATCCGAAATTACCCATGCGTGACAAAAAGTTACGAGAAAATTTTACATTAATCAATTAGATTTTGAAGAATTGGGCAATTACGAAGGTTATTTAATGGTAAGAAAAGATGAAATAGAAATTCATTTCTTTGAATTTAAAAAGTTGAATCCTAAAGAAAATTATGGACAGGTGTATATTCGGACAGACAATATTGATAATTTTTACCAGACATTATTAGATTGTAAAACGAGGATTCACCCAAATGGGCAATCGGAAATGAAACTTTGGGAACAGAAGGAATTCGCTATTCTCGACCCAGATAACAATCTTTTGACATTTGGGCAAAGTGTTTAGAAAAAAAACACAACCTATCAACTATCACTCTAATAAATTGACAGTTCAAGTCTACTTTCGAAAATATTTGTAGATTTTCTACCTTATCCAATTCAAGCAGGTATGGTTGCTATTTTAATAGCGAAATCATGCAACATCTACAAAACCTTTGTAATTATTATGACTCGTGATTTGGTATGTGTATGTATAACACAAACCCATAAAGTAATACGGACCAAACAGTACTGTCTGGTCCGTATTGGGTAGTAGATAATACCCCTAAGTAATCATCTACTAACTTTGCTTTTGGCGAATAAAATTTATTCTCTCTGGATAACCACTTTTTTAGTGACTATTTTCTCTTTGGTAATCACCTTCAGTAAATAAACTCCAGAAGGAAGAAAGCTTTTGTCCATTACAATATTCTTATCAGCCTGTTCAATGCTAACGACCTTTCTCTCAATCAGTTTTCCTGAAAGATCAAATAATAAGATTTGAGAAGCTTCATTACTATTATTTAGTTTAATTTCAAATACTCCATCTGATGGATTTGGGTATACCGAAATAGTAAGTGGGCTCACCACTAAATTATTATTTGATACAGTTCGTGCAAATGAAGTACCACAATCATCCTCACAAGACCCTAAAGAATCTCCATGTGCTAAATGTGCAGGTACTGCATGATAATCAATGCTAATGTTACGTTTTCCTTTATGACATACTAACACTTTATGTGCAGTTTTTTGTTTTTTGCCTTTACCCGTAGTAACTATAACACCAACATTAACAGCATTAATGACAACATCTTGAGTTGTAGAACACCCAGAGCTATCAGTTACTGTAAGTGTAAGTGTAAATACTTGACATCCTGTTTGATCCATTGTAGGAGCGAATGTTGGATTAGCAGAAGTAAGATCACTTAATCCTTCAACAGCAGACCAGCTATATGTGTTTCCACCATTCCCACCAGTACTAGAACTGTTTAATTGAACAGAAGTAGTTTCGTTTCCTGGATATCCAAACAATAAGTGTGTTTCAGAAAAAGCCGCTGTTGGTAAGCTAATTGTTGCAGGATTTGCAATACTTGTTTCTAAAACATCTGGTTCTGTTAATGTTATCGCTTCAGAAATACTAGATCCATTTGAATCTGATACAGTTAACGTATATGTTCCAGCACCAAGATTATTTGCATTAGCTGTTGTGTCTCCATTACTCCAAGAATAACTATAAGGCTCACAACCTCCAGCTAAAGTTGTTGCAATAGAGCCATCCGTATCTCCAAAACAAGTCACGTTTCCAACGCCAAGTGTAGGAGAAGAAAGACTTAATGTCATTGGAATTGGGTTCACAGTAATACTAAAACTAGCAGCATCTGTATTTCCAGAAGCGTCCATTACTGTATAGGTAACTTCTGTGGTTCCTACTGGGAACACATCTCCAGAATTATAATTAGAGGTCAGTGTAAAAGAACAGTTATCATCACCTGTTGGTGAGTTCCATGAAACTGGTAATTCACAACTCGTATCAACTGCATCTACAGTGATATCAGCTGGCATATTGCTAATTGTAGGAACAATACTGTCAACTACCGTTATCGTTGCTGTTTTGCTAGAGATGTTTCCGTTTACATCAGTTACTGTTAAGGTAACTGTGTTCTCACCTACATTAGCACAATCAAAAGAAGTGGTATTTAAAACCATTGTGGCAATTGCACAGTTATCAGAAGAACCATTATCAACTTGTGCAACAGTAATACTTCCTACTCCACTTGCATCTAATTGAACCGTCACAGCTTGTGTAACCACTGTTGGATGTATACTATCAACCACGGTTACTATTGCAGTTCCTGTTGATACATTTCCGTTTACATCGGTTACTGTTAAGGTAACGGTGTTTTCTGCTCCAACATTTGAACAATCAAACGTAGTAGTATCTATAACCATCGTGGAAATCGCACAATTATCAGAAGAACCATTGTCAACTTGTGCAGCAGTAATACTTCCTACTCCACTTGCATCTAATTGAACCGTCACAGCTTGTGTAACCACTGTTGGATGTATACTATCAATCACAGTTATTATTGCTGTATTTGTTGATACGTTTCCGTTAACATCGGTTACTGTTAAGGTAACGGTGTTTTCTGCTCCAACATTTGAACAATCAAACGTAGTAGTATCTAAAACCATCGTGGAAATCGCACAATTATCAGAAGAACCATTGTCAACTTGTGCAGCGGTAATACTCGCACCACCATTAGCATTCAATTGAACTGTCACATCTTTTGTCAAGATATTTGGAACTTCATTGTCTTTTACAGTAACATTAAATGTACTTGATGAAGCACCTACGGCATTGGTTGCTGTAGCTGTTACTGCAACAGTTCCTACATTAAAACTACTGCCAGGAGCGATAGTATATGTAATTTCCGCAGCCGGAATACCTACTGTTGTTTCTGTCGCGATATAATTTACAACCGCACCACATACTCCTGCATCATTATTTACAGTAATGTCTGCTACCGTAATCACTGGAGCAATACCTGTTACTGTAACATTAAATGAAGTCGAAGCTGAATTTCCAGCAGTATCAGTGGCAGTATAAGTCACTAATGTAGTTCCTATTGGGAAAGTAGCACCAGGTGCCAGACCTGCACTTAAAATTGTTGTCGAAGCACAATTATCTTCACCTACTGGTGCTGCATAATTTACAATCGCTCCAGCTGCACTTGTTGCAAAAACATTAATGTTTTGTATGGCTGTGATTGAAGGAGCTTGATTATCAATTACCGTTACATTAAATGATGTTTGAACTTTATTTCCTGAAGCATCAACAGCTTCGTATGTTACTGTTGTTGTTCCTACTGGGAATACATCTCCAGATGCAGGGCCAGAAACTAACGTTGTTGGCAACGTTCCTCCATCAAATTCTATGGCATAATAAGCAGTAGAGTTAAAATACCAATCATTCCAATCTGGATTAGATCCACTCCAGTTAATTACGGCCCAATCTTCATTTCCTCCAGCATTGTTTGGTTCTCCTGGAGCCCAATTTGTATAGTTTACAGGTTCGTTGCTGATCCACTTCCATTGTCCTTCTACATCTCTATCTGTATGTCCAATCCAAATTCTTCCTGAATTAAATTGAGATACAAATAAGTTTTCAGCGGCATCAGAAATAGTTACCAAATGACCTCCAGCTGCAATTGCATTTGCATGCGCAACTTCGGGAGTTACTGTTGTGTTTGATAAGAAATACGTATGGCCATTTAAAGTTCCTTTATACGTATGATTCGCTAATGTAGTTGGTGGTGTTCCTGTACCACAATTATCGCTTGCAGTTGGAATTTCATAATTTACAACAGCTCCACAAGTATCTGCATCAGCATTTGTTGTAATGTCAAATGGACTTGTAATCGTTGGTTTTTGATTGTCTATCACCGTAATACTAAATGTACTATTTGTTGTGTTTCCTGAAGTATCTGTTGCAGTTGCTGTAACTACAGTTGTTCCAACACCAAAAACACTTCCTGATTGTATATCATAGGTAACTGTTGCCTCACAATTATCAGCTACTGTTGCTGCAAAATTTACTACAGCTCCACAAATACCATAATCTGTATTTACTGTTATATCTGCAGGACTTGTAATAACAGGAGGTGCATTATCAATTACAGTAACATTAGCAGTTCCTGTTGCTGTACTTCCTAAAGTACTTGTTGCCGTTAATACAACTGTATTTACTCCAATGTTTGAACAATTAAAAGATGAGATATCTAAGGCTAAACCTGATAGACCAACCACAGAGTTAGAACCATTATCTATCTGTGCTGGAGTTACGGTTATATTTCCGCTACCATCTAATGATACAGTAATGTTTTGAGTTACAACTACTGGCACTGGGTCAATCACTGTTACAACTCTAGTTAATGGTGCAGAAGTGTTTCCTGAAGCATCAACTGCAGTATAGGTTAAAGTATAATTCCCAGGAACGTTTGTGTCAACAGTTCCTGACACTAATATGGCAGGATTTGTATCACAATTGTCTGTTACAGTTGCACCAGGATCTGTATAAGTAGTTCCAAAATTTACATTTTCAGTTGCTCCACCATTTAAAGTTAAAGTTGGTGCAACTGTATCAGGATAGTTTGTTGAAAAATCTGCTCCAAAAGCAAAATTAACATAATTTTCATAAGTTAGATAATCAAATGAAATACTTGAAAAAGTACCATTCATTCTGACAATAGCATAAGCTTCTCTTCCAGTTATTTGAGTTGGAGAATTCTGCACAAACGATGATCCAGAACCAGTATTCGTTGACCATAAAACATCTACAGGGGCACTAAAGTTTATAGGGACTGAAACGGGCCCTCCTCCAATTGAAGAAAAAACCAAAACAGGATTTGTCATTGGACTCGCAAAAGTTAACGTATTTGAGCTTGGCTCAATGTTTTGAATAGTTGGGTTGGCATTAGGAACATTATATGATGCTGGAAATATGCTATGATTAAACACGTTACTTGTGCTTCTAACATTTACAGTAGATGTATAGGTATAACCTATACCATTTATTGTTCCTGTAGCTGTTTTTCCGTTCAGAGTTGGTGCATTTGACCAAAAGAAATTTGATTGGGTGCAACCACCAGTATTGATTTCAGCAACCTGACCATTAACATTAACTCTTGCTCCAGTTAAGTTGTTTCCTGTTGGACAATCGTCAAATTGAACAATAACCATTCTGTTAATTTCACCCGCAACAGCTAAAGATGCATAATTGGCTGAAGTTGGGCTTCCGCCTAAACTTATTTGACCTATAAAGGCGCCGTTTGGATGTGCGGAATTAAAGATATAGGCTCTTGCTCCATCATCTGCAGCATTAAAAGACACTTTTAAGTCATTAACAACATAATTAGCAGGGATCGAAATGTATGTTTCGAAATATGTAAAATCTAATTGCTGTCTGCAAATACTTAGGATTGATCTTACAGAATAATTTATTTCTCCATTTGCATTTACTGGGGCATTTGTCCAATTTGGATCCGATGCTGCAGGGATATTCATTTTAGAATAAGCTGCAGGATCTCCATTATATGAATTAGTATGAGCGATTATCCCAGCACCTTTGTTGATTTTCCAAGGCGAAATAGTAACTTGTGATAAAACTATATTAGAAAAGAAAGCAAAAAACAAAAACCAAGCAAGGTTTTTAGTAAATGCTAGGCTATCTAACTTTTTAAGATTCATAAAAGAATGTAGTTTTTTAAGCATAATAAATGAGTTTGATTAGTTATAAAATGAATTAATATCAATTGGTTAGAAATAAATAGGTTAATAAGGAAAACTTTGTGACAGTAATATAAGAATACATCATAAATTAGAGAATTTATAAAGTTTTAAGGGGATAACTTTAGGCTAGTTATTAAGTAAAGTACTAATATATATTAATACGATACTCTTGGCAAAAATTTGTGAAGTTTGACTACTTTTTTGTGAAGTATAATAAAATAAACATCTTTAGAAATCGTTTAAAAACGAAATTAAAGAATCTTTATAACGTTTTGAAACTGGAAGTTTCTCGGTATTAATTTGTACATAATTATTTCCGACTGATGAGATTTTTTCGAAATTAATAAGATATCGTTGGTGCACTTGTTTAAAATTATCATTTTGTAATTCTTTATGAAAATCTAATAATTTACTACGTACCAAATACTTTTTATCTTTTAAATGAATAAGAATATAATTACCGTCAGACTTAATGTACTCAATGTCAGATACAATCAGTTTTACTTGTGAATTTCTATGTTTAATATAAATTATTTTTCTAAGGCTTTCTTGCATTAATCCTTCACTTTTTTGTTTAAAACTCTCAATTGCAATCTGAATTGTTGTTAACAAAGTAGGTGTATTATATGGCTTCATTAAGTACCCATTTGGATTTGTGTTTCTTATTTTTTTAATAGTTTTTGCATCTCCATAAGCCGTCAAATAAATAAAAGGAAGTGTTTTATGTGCTCTAATTTTTTCTGCCAACCAAATTCCGTCTCTTTCTCCTGCAAGATGAATATCTATTAAAACAATATCCGTTTCCACTTTTTGAAGATCATCCCAAGCAGCTTCTGCTGAAGGTTTTGATCCTACAATTTTAAAATCATTTGCTTCCAGAACACTTTCTAAAGAGGCTCTATTCAATCCATTGTCTTCTATGATGTATACTTTTTTGTCTTCAGCCATTTTAATTCTTTTCTTTATATTTAAAGACAAAAACATATGTCAAGCCATTATCATTATACTCCTGCAATTCTGCATTCATTTCTTCTGCTAAAAGCGAAATTAAACGCTTCCCAAATTGAGCATTTGAGTCAATTTCTTTATTCGCAACAATCCCTTTTCCATCATCTTTAAATAAAAAAGTATACACATCATCCTTTTTTGATAGCCTCATTTTAATTGTTCCTTTATTATCTACAAAAGCATGTTTTACGGAATTCAAAATTAATTCACTAACTATAAGTCCGATAGGATTTGCGAAATCAATACTCAAAGAAATATCACCAGCATCTATTTCTGAATAAATACTCTCTCCTGAGAATGTGGACAATAAGTGCCTAGATAATTCTGTTAAATAATTCTGCATTGAAATTATAGAAACATTCCCTTTTTGATAAAGCATTTCATGCACTAAAGACATCGAAAAAATTTGTCGCTGTGATTGATCTAACAACTCTTCAAAATCTTTATTTTTAATTTTTGATGCGTGTACTTGTAGCAAACTAGACACTACTTGTAAATTATTTTTAATTCTATGGTGAATCTCTTTAAGCAAAATTTCCTTTTCTTCTAATGCTCTATCAACGTTATTTTTTTGTGCGGCAATAATAGCATGTCCTTTTTTCATACTACTGTAGATAAACAAAAGGCCTATAGCAAGTAACGCAAAGAATCCCATAAATAATTGTAGATAAAAACTTTCTTTTTCTTTTAATATTAGTTTTTCCTTACTTACTGATAGTGCAATTATTTTTTCATTCGTTTCATGCTTAACAACATCTATCATATAATTTTTATGTGTATTTATAGCATCTAATGAATCTATATATTTTTGATGAATTTCGAACTGAAAATTTGCTTTTTTATAGTTATTTAAATGCAAATAAGATCTTGCTTTTAACCTAAGAGCCATTTTTTCCACTTTTACATCATGGTAACTTTTTAAAACTACTAAAGCACTATCAATATACTCAATAGCAATTTTTGGGTTGTTCTTTAAATAGGCAATTTTTCCAATATTATAATAAGAACTGGCAACAATGTTAAGTTCATTAAACCGCTTACCAGATGCCAATTCCTTTTCAAAATAAGGCAACGACACATCCAATTCTCCTTTATTAAGTAAGATTTCTGCTTTATTGGAGTTGATAACATTCATAAAATGCTCTGCATACCCATTTCTTATTTCTATAGTTGTTACTTTGTTTAAAATTAACCTAATTGCCTTATCAAAATAATAAATAGCACTATCATTTTTTTTAGCATTATAAAAGCACAATCCTATATTATTCAATGTACTACTTTTTTGAAAGTAAGCTTTTTTATCCTCCATTTCTTGGGCAATTTCTTTATAAGCTTTAATTGCCTTCTCATAATTTTTTAACGAATAATGCACATAAGCAATATCTATTGCTACAGATTCTTCTCCTTTTGCGAAATACCCATATTTTTTAGAATACTGATGATATAAAGGCAAAATCCCTATCAAATCATCAAATTGCTCATTTCTTCTATAGGCTTCTTTAAGAAGATATAAGATTTTAACAGCTACTTGACTTTCTTGAACTTCAGAATATTGCAATAAATCTCTGCTTGTTTCAATAATTTTATCGTCATATAGTAAGCATGCATAAAAATCCAATACAGCTCTTTTAGCAGCTATTATTTGGGTTTCTGTACCGTTTTTTTCTACCCATACTAAAGCATTCAAATAATACTCCAACCCTTTTTCTAAAGTTTCAAAATAGTTTGAAATTTTAGAATCATCATTAAAAATTGCGTTTGAAATTTTTTGAGAATTGTTATAACTAATTAAGTCTACAACAGGTTTAAGGAGATTTATTTGCGTTTGTAGTGTGTCACTTTTTCTTTGAGAATTCCCTAAAGAAAAAAATAATATTGCAAAAATAAGAGTGTAATAAAACCGCAAGTGTGTATAATTTATATAAAGATTATTTACAAATATAGGGTAATCATTTACAATGTATAATTACAATGGATTTGATTTTTTTTTAAAACTGACTTAGTTTAGATGCCTCATATTATTTTCATTACATTTATTTTATGAAAACAAAAATTATAGGACTCGTATTCATTATTACTCTTATCAGTTGTAATCCTAAAAAATTAGTAAATAAGAAATCTATAAGACCCATTCATGATACGATTGGGTTTACGCAGTATTCTTGGCAACTAGATTCTATTTACAATCGCCTAAACTTAAAAGACATACCTAATTTCAACCAATGGAAAACTGTTATTAGTCCGCACGATGATTATAAGTATGCCGGAAAATTATATCATACATCATTAGAGGGTGTAAATGCTAAAATCGTCATTTTAATAGGTGTTGCTCACAGAGCTCGTAATTATAATTTACAAGACAAACTCATTTTTGGAAGTTTTACACATTGGAAATCGCCTTACGGAAATCTAAAAGTCTCAGATTTAAATCAGAAAATTCAACAAAAAATATCAAAAGAAAATTATATTGTTCACGATAGTATGCAAATCTTAGAACATTCATTAGAAGCTATTGTTCCTTTTTTACATAAGAAAAACAGAAAACTAGAGATTGTCCCAATTTTGGTTCCGTATATTAATTACAAAACCATAGAAGCAATAAGTACAGATCTAAGTAGTGTAGTTTCAGAAATTTTAAAAGCAAATAAATTACATTTTGGGAAAGATGTCGCCATCGTTATTTCAAATGATGCTGTTCATTACGGAACAGAAAATTGGAGCAGAAACTTAGCACCTTACGGAGTTGATGCTGCTGGAACACTGAAAGCCGTAAACCATGATAAACGTTTAATAAACGATTTTTTAATAGGAAAAATTTCTATGGATAAAGTAAAAAACTTCACCCAAGAAACTGTACAAGAAGTAGATTACAAAGAATACAAATGGGTTTGGTGTGGTAGATATTCTGTTCCTTTCGGATTGGCTTTTGCAAATAAATTAAATATCTTACAAAACAACAACGCTTTAACTGGTCAGTTATTAGATTATGCTTCAAGTATAGACCATAAATTAATACTAGTAGAAGATTTAGGAATGGGAACTACAGCAATTGCAACTCAAAAACATTGGGTTGCTTATGCGAGTATTAAATATGAATAAGCTATATTTAAAATTCTAAAAAACTATTTTCTTGAATTTCCTAGCGCACTTATACTTATCCAAAAATAACACCAATATTATCATTGGTAATTTTATTGCTGATGGCATTCAAGGAAATCGATTTACACATTTGCATCCAGAAATTCAACAAGGTATTTTATTACACCGTCAGATTGATACATTTACAGATGCTCACCTCATTGTACGAAAAAGCAAACGGCGATTGCACGAACGTTATGGGCATTATAAAGGCGTAATTATTGATCTTTTTTATGATCATTATCTCGCAAAAAATTGGAAGGAATATTCAGAAATCCCTTTAGATATTTACACACAATCTGTCTATACATTATTACAAAATCATTTTGATATCCTTCCAAAGAAAACACAGCATTTATTACCCTTTATGATAGAATATGATTGGTTATACAATTATCAATTTTTTGATGGAATGAAAGTTGTTTTAAGCGGTATGAACAGAAGAACACAACTAAAATCTAATATGGATTTAGCAATTGAAGACTTAAAAAAACTACATAGAGAATTTGAAGAGGATTTTACAGTTTTTTTCAAAGATTTATGTATCTTTTCCGACCATAAACTCAAAGAAATTCAAGAATCAACTTTATAATTATGAAAAACATATTCCTATTACTTTTCGTCTCTCTATTTTTAACCAATTGTAATACCGCAACTAAAAAAGATGCAATTATAGGTTTAGTTACTGAAAAAGCCATGGTGGTTTCTGCTCGAGTAGAAGCTTCTCAAATTGGTTCTGACATCCTAAAAAAAGGCGGAAACGCTTATGATGCAATGGTTTCTACGCAATTAGCTTTAGCGGTTGTATATCCTGTTGCTGGTAATATTGGTGGTGGTGGATTTATGGTACACAGAGACAACAAAGGAAATACTGGAGCTTTAGATTTTAGAGAAAAAGCACCATTAACTGCTAACAGAGACATGTATTTAGATAAAGATGGTAATGTAATTCCTGGCAAAAGTAACTTTGGAGTGTATTCAGTTGGTGTTCCTGGAACTATTGCAGGAATTTTTGAAGTGTACAAAAAATACGGAAGTTTGCCTTTTAAAGAGTTAATTCAACCGTCAATTGATATGGCTAGAGATGGTTTTAAAGTGACAGCCAAACAAGCCAGATCATTAAATAAAACTCGTAAACGTTTCGAAAAAGCAAATAACTATAAAATCTTATTTGATAAAGAATGGAAAGAAGGAGACGTATTACAACAAGAAGAATTAGCACAAACTTTAGAGCGAATTAGAGACAACGGTCAAGATGGTTTTTACAAAGGAAGAACAGCCCAATTATTTGTAAATTATGTAAAAGAATTAGGCGGAATTATCTCTTTAGAAGATTTAACAAAATATAAAGCTATTTGGCGTAAACCAGTAGAATTTAATTATAAAGGATATAGAATAACATCTATGACAATGCCTGCAAGCGGTGGTGTTTGTTTGGCACAAATTTTAAAATCTATAGAGCCGTATGAATTATCAAACATCAAACACAACTCAACAAAATACATTCAATTACTTACCGAGGCAGAAAGAAGATCATATGCAGACAGAGCGCATTATTTAGGTGATATGGATTTTGTAAATGTACCAATTGATAGTTTAACAGATTCAACATACTTAAAAGACAGAATGAGTTCTTTTTCTTGGGATAAAGCAACAAAATCTTCGGATGTTTCTCATGGTAAAATATTAGGATATGAAAGTGATGAAACAACACACTACTCTATTATAGATCAATTCGGAAATGCAGTTTCTGTAACCACAACCTTAAATACAGGTTATGGATCTAAAGTATTGGTAAAAGGTGCTGGTTTTTTCTTAAACAATGAAATGGATGATTTTAGTGCCAAACCTGGCGTACCAAATGTATATGGTTTACTAGGATCTAAAGCAAATGAAATTGCCCCAGAAAAAAGGATGCTAAGTTCTATGACACCAACCATTGTTGAAAAAGATGGAAAATTAAAAATGGTAGTTGGAACTCCAGGAGGATCAACAATTATTACTTCAGTATTACAGAATATTTTAAATGTAGTTGAATATGATATGGGCATGCAAGAATCTGTAAACAAAGCACGTTTTCATCATCAATGGATGCCAGATAATATTAGAATGGAACCAAACGGATTTGATAGCATTACCAAAGCAAATTTAAAAGCTTTAGGTTATAAAATTATAGAAAGAAATTCTTTAATTATTGGTAGAGTTGATGCCATTTTAGTATTACCAAACGGAAAATTAGAAGGCGGCGCTGATCGTCGAGGAGATGATGCTGCTGTTGGGTTTTAATTCAATGATTAATGAACAATTATTAATTATCTGTTTGAGCACAATCGAGAATTCTTAACAACATGCTTTTAAAGTTAGTAAATGTTCTCGATACATCACGCTTGGGCGTGGCACTCGAATTGACAACAAAAACCTTTGCAACTTTGAACCTTTGAACCTTTGAATCTAAAAATGTTACAACCATTCCACTTAGCCATTCCAGTCACAAATTTAGAAGTTTGTAGAGCCTTTTACAGAGATGTATTGCAATGTAGAGAAGGAAGAAGTTCTGAGTATTGGGTAGATTTTAATTTCTTCGGACATCAATTGGTTATTCATCAAAAAGATGGAGTTTATAATGAAGAAGTAATTACAAACCCTGTTGATGGACACGATGTTCCTGTTCCGCATTTTGGTGTAGTTTTAACTTGGGAAGATTGGCAAAGTTTATCAGAAAGATTAAAAACAGAAAACACCCAATTTATTATTGAACCAACTATTCGTTTTAAAGGAAGAGTAGGAGAACAAGCAACGATGTTTTTTACCGATCCAGAAAACAATGCATTAGAGTTTAAAGCTTTTAAAGACATGAATCTGTTGTTTGCTACATAATTTTAATTACATATTGTCTCCTCGAGCATTATTGAGAATTGAAATATATTTTAATTTGAAGATAAAAGCGTAGCTTGCGAGAGGTTCATTTACATTAGGTTTCGACTCCGCTCAACCTGACATCAAAATAAATAATGCAATTAACAGAAACTCATATTGCAATTGCACTCGAAAAACCAATTCGACTACAAGAATATGCAGTTGGAATTTTTAAAACGATTCCCACAAAATCAGGAATTAAAAAGGCAATTAAAAAAGAACTTGTTTTTGTAAACAGAAACCTTGCTTCTACTGCACTTTATATTAATGGCGGAGAAACTATTGAATTGTTTTCTCTTGAAAGTGAAACTGAATTTAAACGATTAAAATTAGACTTAGAAGTCTTATTCGAAGATGATTATTTAGCCATTATTTACAAACCGGCAGGAATTTTAGTGAGCGGAAACAACTTTGTAACCATTGCAAATGCATTGACACAAAACCTTAAAAAAAGCACTCAAATTGACGCCGTAAAACCGCAACCAATCCATCGATTAGATTATCCAACTTCTGGGGTTTTGTTAATTGGAAAAACAAGTTCATCAATACAAATATTGAGCAAGTTGTTTGAAAATAAGGAAATTCAAAAAACATATCATGCCATTTGTATTGGTAAAATAAAATCTTCTGGAAGTATTAACATTCCTATTGAAAACAAAGAATCAGAAACTATTTTCGAAGTTCTAGAAACTGTTACATCAAAACGATTTGGATATTTAAACTTGGTAAAGTTATCACCAAAAACGGGTAGAAAACATCAATTGAGAATTCATCTTTCATCAACAGGAAATCAAATTTTAGGAGATAAAGAATACGGAAATCTTGAATTTATTTTAAATGGAAAAGGCTTGTATTTACACGCTTCATCCTTAGAATTTACACATCCATTTACGCAAGAAAAAATCTCGATTACAAAAGAATTGCCTAAAAAATTTAGAAAGATTTTTTCAAATGAAAATTAATAATCAAAAAATACTTTTGATATGTCTTTGTAAATCTGCAATTTTGAGACTATAAAAAAATACCATGATAAAATCAGAATTAAAAAAAGAGGAATACAACGAATATTATTCAAGTTATATTGGTTTACTAGATGACAATACTGAATTAATTAACGGTTATTTTCAAGGAAAGAAAATGATGGAAGATTTCATCAATGCTATTCCGAATGATAAAATGACTTATCGTTATCAGCCAGAAAAATGGAGCGTTATTGAAGTACTTCAACATTTAATTGATACAGAACGTGTATTTATGTACAGATGTTTCAGAATCGCTAGAAACGACAAAACCGAATTAGCTGGTTATGATCAAGATGATTATACGATTCCTTCCGAAGCCAATTCAAAAACCAAAGAACAAATTCTTGAAGAATTTACCACAAACAGAAATAACTCTATTTCGCTACTAAAAAGTATATCAGAAAAAAACTTAGCTTTTATTGGAAATGCAAATGGTGGAAGTGTCTCAGCAAGAGCAGCTGCATTTATTGTTTTAGGTCACGATGTTTGGCACACAAATAGTATTAAAGAACGTTATTTATAAAATACCAAATGAAAGATTACAAAAAATCAAAACTAAACAGAATACTACGTGGAGCGAATAGAGCAACCTATGATGTAGAAAAAATAAATAGCATAGTTGATGCTGGTTTTATTGGTTATGTAAATTATGTCTATCACGGTAGAGCCATTTCTTTACCAATGGCTTATGGAAGAAATGAAAATAAAATTTACTTGCATGGATCTAATGGAAATAGAATGCTAAATACTTTACTTGACGCCAAAGAAATTAGTATGACTGTTATGCATTTAGACGCCTTAGTTTTGGCAAGATCAGGATTGCATCATTCAGTAAATTATCGCTCTGCAACGTTATTTGGGTCAGCAAAAAAAATTACAGATTCAACAGAAAAAAAAGCAGGGTTAAAATGTTTTATGGAACATATGATGCAAGGACGTTGGGACGGAATTAGAGCCATGCATCAAGAAGAATTAGACAGAACAATGGTTGTTGAAATGACAATAGAAACCGCCTCAGCAAAAATTAGAGATATTGGCGTACAGGATGAAGAGGAAGATTACAATCTGCCTGTTTGGGCTGGATTAGTTCCTTTAAAGCAAGTGGCAGAATTTCCTATTTCTGATGAAAAACTTCCAAAAAATATTGAAATTCCGTCTCATGTTTTAGACTATTATAATACCAATAAATAATAGTAAATTAGCAGTATATTCAAATCAAGTATTTAATATGAAAAAGATTTTTAAAATTATTGGGCTTATCATTCTTGCTGCTGGAATTCTTATGTTCATCTACTATTATGTAAATAACGAACCGCTACCCAAAGGAAAACAAGGAGTAGAAGCTGATGCTTTGGCAAACAAAATGTTAAAGTCATTGAATTTTGAAGCCTACCAACATACCGAAATTATTGAATGGAGTTTTCGCGGAGAACATCATTATATCTGGAATAAAAAAAGTAATAATGTATCGGTAAAATGGAACAATATAAAAGCAATCTTACATACCAAAAATCCTAAAAAAAACGAATTATTTGTTGATGGAAGAGCAACTCAAAATGAAGAATTGATACAGAAGGCAATTGATTATTTTAACAATGATAGTTTTTGGTTGGTTGCTCCTTTCAAAGTTTTTGAAAATGGCGTAGAAAGAAGGCTTGTAAAATATAAAAATAGAGATGCTTTATTAGTGACTTATACTAGTGGTGGCTCTACTCCGGGAGATTCGTATTTATGGATTTTAAAAGAAAACGGAATGCCTTCGAGTTTTAAAATGTGGGTAGATATAATTCCTGTTGGAGGTGTTTCTGCTACTTGGAATGATTGGGTTACAACCTCTTCAGGAATAAAACTTCCAAGCAAGCACAAGCTTTCAGTTGCCAATCTGGATTTGGATATGGGGTTAGTAAAAGCTTCAAATCCAAAAGCAGATGCTTTGGCAAACAATTTATTAAAAGCCATCAAACATAATGCGTATAAAAACACACGTTATATAGCTTGGAGTTTTAGAGGAAAACGTTTTTTTAAATGGGATAAACAAGCACATATTATTGATGTACAATGGGGTAAAAATAAAGTGATCTTACATCCAAATAATCTCGAAAAAAGCACCTTATTTATAGATGGTAAAGAAATTATTGAAAATAAAGAAAAACTAATTAAAAGAGCTGAGGCAATTTTTAACAATGATAGTTTTTGGTTGGTTGGTCCTCATAAACTTTTTGAAACCGGAATACTAAGAACAGTAGTGCAAGTTAAAGGAAAGGATGCTTTAAAAGTAACCTACACAACTGGGGGTACAACTCCTGGTGATTCTTACATTTGGATTTTAAATGATGATTTTCTACCCATAAAATTTTTAATGACGATTCCAAGTATGAAAATGAATCAAGTTCCTGCTACTTGGGAAGAATGGATAACCACAAAATCTGGGACTTTATTACCTAAAAACCATACATTTTCTAGCGGTGGAAAATTAAGCATGGGAAATGTAAAAGGCTATAACTAATTATACGTTTACTAAATGAATGCAAAAATTATTTCAAACGGAATTTTAAGAGCACTTTCTATTATACTTGGTGCATTATTTTTAATCTATTTTTTATATACAATACAATCTGTATTAATTTATATACTAATTGCGGCTGTAATTTCTTTAATTGCAAGGCCAATTATTCGGTTTTTAAAACATAGGCTAAAATTTCCAAACATCATGGCGGTTATTTCTGCTATGATACTATTTACAGGACTTCTCATTGGAGTAATAGGTCTTTTTATTCCTTTAATTGTTAAACAAGGAGAGAGTTTGTCTTTATTAAAAACAGATGCATTACAGCATGATTTGCAAAGCATAATTACGCAAATAAACGAGTATTTCTCTGCACGTGACATCAACCTTTTGAGTGAATTGAAAAATATTGATTTTATGGGTAGTTTTCAAGCAATTCCAAATTTATTAAACTCAATTGTTGGCACATTAGGATCTTTAAGTGTAGGATTACTTTCGGTGCTGTTTATTTCTTTTTTCTTAATGAAAGACAGTGAAATTTTACACAAAGCACTACTCGCAATCGTTCCGAATAAAAGTGAAGGTCGGTTTCAAAAATCGTTCGAAACCATAAAAGATTTACTTTCAAGATATTTTATTGGTTTGGTTGCACAGATTACTATTTTATTTGTTTTATACACAATTATATTATTGATTTTTGGAATTTCAAACCCAGTAGTTATTGCTTTTTTATGTGCGCTTTTAAATTTAATCCCTTATGTAGGTCCTTTGATTGGAGCTGTAATTATGTTCTTATTGTCAATGACAAGTAATTTGGGACAAGATTTTCAAACGGTAATTTTACCAACTACATTATATGTGATGAGTGGCTATTTAATTGCGCAATTGGTTGATAATTTCTTTAGTCAACCTATTATTTTTTCTAAAACTACAAAATCACATCCTTTAGAAATTTTTTTAATTATTGTTATTGGTGGATTGCTTTTTGGTGTTGTAGGAATGATTGTTGCAGTACCTAGTTACACTGCCTTAAAAGTAATTTTAAAAGAGTTTTTAGCAGACAATAAGATTGTGAAATCACTTACAAAAAATATTTAAATTTAGTTCTTTGAATCTATTAATATTACAAGAACAAGTACAGCAATTTATTGCAGCACATTTAAAAACAGATGTAACAAAACTGATTTTAAAAGGCAGTCCGTTTTTAAATGTTACTATTCAAGATTTAGCGATACAAATTGCTTCTAAAAAAAAGGCAGAAAAAAAGTTACCAACTTGGTTTGTTGCCAAAAACATCTATTATCCTCCTACTTTAAATATAGAGCAAACTTCTTCAGAAATTACTGCAAATTATAAGGCAAGTATTATATCTGGAAACAAATTGATTGATATTACAGGTGGTTTTGGGGTTGATTGTTATGCGTTTTCTAAGGTATTTGAACAAGTAACGCATTGCGAACTCAATACAGATTTATCAACAATTGCTCAGCATAATTATCAACAATTAGAAGTCAAAAACATTACTGTTATTTCTGGTGACGGAATTGAACATCTCAAAAAAAACGATGCAGTTTTTGATGTGATATATGTTGACCCTTCTCGTAGAGATATCACAAACAATAAAGTATTTTTATTAAAGGATTGTTTACCAAATGTTCCAGAAAATTTAGAACTTTTATTTTCTAAATCTAAACATATTCTTATAAAGAATTCACCAATTTTAGATATTTCAAAAACCATAGAAGAATTAAATTTTGTAAAAGAAATTCATGTAGCTGCTGTAGCAAACGAAGTAAAGGAATTACTCTTTATTTTAGAGAAAGATTACAAAGACAACATTCAAATAAAAACTATCAATATTCATAAAAAAAATAATCAATATTTTGATTTTCAGCACATTAATGATTCAGAATCAAATTATTCAGAACCTAAAAAATATATCTACGAACCAAATGCTGCCATTTTAAAATCTGGTGGATTTCACGAAATAAGTGTACAATTAAATGTAGAAAAATTGCATCCACATTCTCATTTATATACTTCAAATAACCTTATTGAATTTCCAGGTAGAACTTTTTTACTAGAAAATAGTTGTCAGTACAAGAAAAAAGAAATTAAAAAATACTTGACCGAAAACAAAGCAAATATAACTACTAGAAATTTTCCTGAAACTGTTGCTCAAATAAGAAAAAAAACAAAAATAAAAGATGGTGGCTCTTACTATTTATTTTTTACTACTGTTTATAATGGCGATTTAAAAGTGTTGATTTGTTCACAGGTTTTTTAACAATATTTCATTAAAAAAAAAATCTCATTTAATCCAAAATAAGCCAACTACAAATATTAGGATAGTTTAATCGTTATATTTGCAACAGTTATATTATGTTCATCATAATTTACAACAAACGGTATGTTTTATTTTTAGGGGTATAAAACATACTGAAAGCCTTGAATTTTATTCAAGGCTTTTTTATTTTCTATATTCTACTTATAAAAACCTTCTAGTTGTATTCTTAGTTATAATATTTTATTAAATTTAGACTTTTATAAAACGAAGCATGGCAAATAAAAATATTAGAACATTATCATCTAGAAAAGAATTAAAAGAAAATCTATTTGAAAATATAGCAACCGCATCACAAAAAGAAAATTCAAAAGAGGAACTTCAAAACCTTGCGAAAAATTTTATGATTGATGATTCTGTTGTTTTAGGAACCAGTACTTTTTATGATTTTACGAGAGAAGAAAACAAAAACAAAAAAGTGCATGTTTGTTCGGGAACTGCTTGTATGGTGGCTCGATCTCAAAGCAGTTTAAACAAAAATTTAGAAACGCATTTTAATTCTGATGAAATTGGTCATGCTGCTTGTGTTGGTCGTTGTCATACAAATAATGCGTTTATGTATGATGACAAAACGTATAACGCTTCTTCAAAAGAAAGTATTGACAGCATTATCTTAAATAAAAATCATCAAGAAAACGAATATAAAGTAGCAGCAAATACAACTCCTATTTTAACTTCAATAATTGATAATATTACTTCTTTTTATCAATTAGCAGAAAAGCATAAAGACAATCCAAAAAATGTAATTCAAGAAATAAAAACCTCTAATTTAAGAGGTCGTGGTGGCGCAGGTTTTCCTTTTTGGTTTAAACTTGATGCAGTTATCAAAGAAAACAATAAACAAAAATACATTGTTTGTAATGCTGATGAAGGAGATCCTGGCGCTTATTCGGATATGTATTTAATGGAGCATCAACCACACAAAGTATTGTTTGGAATGTACATTGCTGGTTTAACAGTTGGCGCAGATACTGGTGTTTTATACATTCGTGGAGAATATCCAGATTCTATCAGAATTGTAAATGATGCAATTGAAGAAATTAAATCAAAAAATTTAATACAAAATTTTAAATTCAAAATCATACGTGGACAAGGTTCTTATGTTTGTGGAGAAGAAACCGCTTTATTAAGTTCTATCGAAGGTTTACGCCCAGAAGTTCGTGTTCGCCCGCCTTATCCTGCTCAATATGGATTGTACGGAAAACCAACCGTATTAAGCAATGTAGAAACTTTTGCTAATATTCATTGGATTTTAGAAAATGGTGGAGAAGCTTATGCTGATTTAGGAAAAGGACAATCAACCGGAACAAAATTAGTTTCGTTAGATAGTTTTTTCAACACGCCAGGAATGTATGAAATAGAAATGGGAACACCTTTGCAAACCGTTTTTGATGATTTTGGTGGCGGATTTAAATCAGAAATAAAAGGATTACAAATTGGTGGACCGTTAGGTGGAATTGTACCAATGCATAAAATAGCAGATTTAACATTAGATTTTGAATCATTAAACACCAATGGATTTTTATTAGGACATGCAAGTTTTGTTTCTATCCCGATAGATTTTCCAATGGTAAAATTCTTAGAACATTTAATGGAATTTACTGCGGATGAATCTTGTGGAAAATGTTATCCGTGTAGAATTGGTTCACATAGAGGAATGGAAATGCTTCAAAAAGCTCAAACTTCTGATTATAAAATAGATAAAGTTTTGTTTGATGACTTGTTAGAAACGTTAGAAATTGGTTCTTTATGTGCTTTGGGTGGTGGGATTCCATTACCAGTAAAAAATGCTTTACAGTATTTTCAAGATGAATTAAAAGGATATTTTACAAACGATTAAAAAAAGTTTCACAAAGTTGCTCAAAGAAATACCAAGACTCACAAAGAAAAAGAAAATGTCAGAAAATGAAATATCAAAAATAATATTAGGTAAAGCAATTGAAGTTCATAAACAGCTAGGCCCAGGTCTTTTAGAATCAGCGTATCAAGAATGTTTGTATTATGAATTAAAAAAGGAAGGTTTAACAGTTGAAAAAGAAAAAGCCTTACCAATTCTGTACAAAGAAATAAAATTAGATTATGGTTATCGAATAGATTTGTTAATAGAAAAAAAAGTAGTCATAGAACTTAAGAATGTTGAGTTTTTAACAGATGTTCATACAGCACAAATATTAACCTATATGAAATTAGGAAACTATAAATTAGGATTATTATTAAATTTCAATGTTAAATTATTAAAAGAAGGTATCAAAAGGTTTATATTATAAAAACTTTGTGTACCTCTGAGGTTCTTCGTGAATCTTAGTGTAACAATACAATTATGAAAGCATTTATAAATAATATCGCATACGAGTTCAATTCAGGAGAAACCATTTTAGAATTTGTTAGAAGAATAGAAAGTAATAAGGACGCAATTCCAACGATGTGTCAAGATGATCGATTAGAAAATTTTGGTTCATGTAGAGTTTGTTCTGTAGAAGTTGCAAGAGAAAAAGATGGCGGCACAAAAACGATGGCTTCTTGTCATACACCAGTTGGAGAAGGTTTATACATTTATCATAACACTGATAAAATGAAACGACTTCGTAAAAATATTGTCGAGTTGGTTTTAACAGATTATCCTTCAGACAAAGTTTTTCCGCCAGAAAATAAAAAAGCAACACCATTTCAAGAAACGATTGCTCAAATTGGAATTCCGAATGTACGTTATCCTGAGGGTTCTACTCATTTAGATATTGAAGAAGACAGAGCACATCCATATATAAAATCAGACTTATCACAGTGCATCAATTGTTTTCGTTGTGTAAGAGCGTGTGAAGAAATTCAAGGAGAAATGATTTTAGGAATGTCTGGACGTGGTTTTGCAACCAATATTATCAAAGGATTTGACACTTCATTTGATGAATCTGCTTGTGTTTCTTGTGGTGCTTGTGTACAAACTTGCCCAACAGAAGCATTGACAGATAAATATGAAACAAAAACCTTAATTGCTGATAAAACGGTAAGAACAACGTGTACGTATTGCGGAGTTGGTTGTCAGTTAGAAGTATCAGTAATTGATGGAAAAATCAAAGGAATTCAAGCACCAGAAACCGCAGAAGTGAATGAAGGTCATACCTGTTTAAAAGGGCGTTTTGCTTTTGAATTTTACAATCATCCAGAGCGTTTACGTGAACCGATGATTAAGAAAAACGGAAAATTCGAAGAAGTAACTTGGGATGAGGCCTATGATTTTATCACAACTAGATTAGTTGATATCAAAAATAAATACGGAGCAGATTCAATTGGTGGAATTTCATCTTCAAGAGCAACTAATGAAGAGAATTATTTAATGCAAAAAATGATTCGTGTAGCTGTTGGAACAAACAATATAGATGGTTGTGCGCGAGTTTGCCACGCTCCTACTGCTTGGGGAATGCAACAATCTTTCGGTACAGGAGCTGCAACAAATTCTGTTGAAGACTTAAAACAAGCCGATGCAATTTTTATGTTTGGGGCAAATCCGATTAAAGGACATCCAGTAACAGGAGCAAAAATTAAGCAAGCGTTTATGAAAGGAATTACCTCAATTGTGGTAGATCCTATCAAAACAAAACTTGCCGAATTGGCAGATTATCATTTGCAAATTAGACCTGGAACTAATGTGGCAATTCTAAATATGTTAGCACATTATATTGTAAAAGGTAATTTGGTTGATCTCGACTTTATTAAATCTCATACAGAAAAATACGAAGAATTCAAATCTCATGTAGAAAACTTAAATATGGATGAACTTTCAGTCTTAACTGGAGTTGATAAAGAGTTGGTTAAAAAAGCTGCTCATGCCTATGCAAAAGCAGAAAGAGCGATGGAATTTCACGGTCTCGGAGTTACAGAGCATTTTCAAGGAAGTAAAACTGTAATGTTGCTTTCTAATTTAGCAATGATGACAGGAAATATTGGTAGAAGCGGCGTTGGATTAAATCCGCTTCGTGGACAAAATAATGTGCAAGGTGCAGCAGACATGGGCGTTCAACCACACCAAGGTGCTGGTTATTTAGATGTAACAAAATTAGACATTCAACAATATTATGCTGATAAATATGGAATTGAAAAAATGCCAACTACCAATGGTTTAAAAATTCCAGAAATGCTAGATGCAGCAATAGATGGTAAGGTTAAAGCTTTGTATATTATGGGTGAAGATACCATTATGACAGATCCAAATACCAATCATAGCATCAAAGCATTTGAGAATGTTGATTTAATTGTTGTGCAAGAATTATTTATGACAGCCACTACAGAAATGGCTGATGTCATTTTACCAGCTTCTTCTTATTTTGAAAAAAACGGAACGTTTACCAACGGAGAACGAAGAGTGCAACGTGTAAATAAAGTAATTGAGCCTATTGGAAACACAAAACCTGATGGTCAAATTATAATTGATATCATGAGTCGTTTAGGATATGACCAACCAACAGGCTTGACGTACGACGCAGAAAAAGTCATCGAAGAAATTGCAGATGTAATTCCGTTTATGAAAGGATTGTCATGGGAACGTTTAGGAGAAAATGGCTTGCAATGGCCAATCAAAGAAAACGGAACAGATACTAAAATGTTGCACATTGATGGAGCGTTTAAAAAAGGAATTGGTACTTTCCATCATTTTGATTTTGAGGAATCTCCAGAAATTGTATCTCACGGAAAAAAGTTTCCTTTTATTTTAACTACGGGTAGAGAATTAGAACATTACAACTCTGGAACAATGACACGTAGAACTGATAATCAAAAAATACTAGCAAAAGATGTTTTAGAAGTACATCCAAAAGATGCAATAAGAAAAGGAATTGAAGATCATGAAATTGTTCGTATTTTCTCTGATAGAGGAAGTGTAGAAATTCCGGTTAAGTTTTCTAAAAATGTGAAACGTGGAATCTTACGAACTACCTTTCATCAACCAGAAGTATTTATCAATATTATTACTGGAAGTGTTGGTGACAAAGAAACCATGACACCAGAATATAAAGTTGTAGCAGTAGATTTTGAGCGAATTTAACTTAAAAAATAAACCCTTTTTCAAGTACGATGGAATTTTAGTTTCAAACGAAAAACGTACTAAAGTTTCTGATGGAATTGTAGTTGAAGCAGCTTTGCAAATCAATATTAATTCCGAATCTTATACGGTTGTAATGAGAACTCCAGGAAATGATTTTGAGTTGATAAGAGGTTTGTTGTTTGCAGAAGATATTTACAAAGAAGATGAACCGCTAAACTTCGAAATTATTGAAGAAAAAATTAACGGATTTTCAATTATAAATATTAATATCCCAAAAGAAAAATTAGGAAAAGGGTATTTAAATAAACGAACATTGTTATCGGTTTCCTCCTGTGGAATCTGTGGAAAACAAGAATTAGAAGCTATCGAATTAAAAGGAGAATCCTTAAAAAGTAATCAATTATTTTCTTCGGATGAAATTAAAGAAATGTCATCAAAAATGACTTCTTTACAAGATACATTTAAACAAACTGGCGGAAGTCATGCTGCTGCAATTTTTGATAAAAACTACGAAATACTTTCTTTAAAAGAAGATATTGGCAGGCATAATGCGGTTGATAAAGTTGTCGGAGATTTGATTCAAACAAACAAATTACCTAATGCATATTGCATGTTGGTAAGCGGTAGAGTTTCGTATGAAATTGTTTCAAAAGCCTTTTTTGCAAAAATCGGAATTATCGTTGCAGTTTCTGCTTGCTCTAGTTTGGCAATAGATTATGCTAAAGAATTTGGAATTTGCTTAATTGGTTTTAGCAGAACAAATAAAATGACTATTTATGCAAACCCTTCAAAAGTTAGTTTATAATTTATATTACAATATGAAAAAAATAGTTCTAGTTTTATTATTCTTACTACATAGTACGGTTTCATTTTCTCAAGAAATATTCCAAATTCCTAAAAAAACAACTCAAAAAGGATTTGTTGAAATTGATTTTTTATCTGTTAAAATGCCCAATGATAATTCTGGAAATCCAGAATCAAATATGGGCTTAGCAGGAACTCATTAAAATTTTTGGCTAAATAAATATGTGTATGTAGGATTAGGGTTTTATGGTACAGTAACTGGAAAAAGAGGTGGTTTGTTTACTCTTGGAGCCAATTTTGGAATTAAAAAAAGTTTGTCTAAACACTTGTTTTTAGATGCCAGTTTTCATTTCGGAGGTGGCGGTGGTGCTGGTGCTCCTGATGGTGGTGGCGCTATGATTTTACCACAGATCAATTTAGGATATCAATTTAAAGGCTTTTCTACAACGTTGGGATATAGTTATATTAACTTTTTTGACAAAGGAAATATTAATAGTAAACAATTAACTATCGGAATTCAAATACCTGTTTCTTATGATTTTGCTGATTTTAATGAAAAAGAAAAAAACTTTAAAGTTGAACAATTAAAAACTACTGAATGGAATCAACCAGCAAAGGATATTTCTTTACTATTTCATTTAAACAATCTCTCATTAACAGGTAATACAAAGGATACTAATGGCAATAGTTTAACCGGGAATACTGTTAGGTTGGCTGGATTTGAAGTTAATTCATATCTAAACCAAAATTGGTTGGTTTTTTTTAGAGCAGATGGAGCATATGATGGTATTGATGCTGGTTATATGGATATTCTATTTGGTGGCGGATATCACTTTTCTTTCAATAAAAACAATACAAATATCTTAGCGAAATTTGGAATTGGTGCTGGCGGTGGAGGTGGCGTAGATACACAAGGTGGATTTTTGATATATCCCGATATATCAATAGAGCAAAAAGTTTTTAAGGATTTATACCTTTCAATTAATAAAGGGTATTTATTAACTCCTAATTCTCATTTTAAAGCATCAACATTCGGAGTTGGTGTAAAATATTACGTACATCAACAAGGGATAATTTCAAAAAACAAAAAATCGTTTGCAACTGCAAAATTAAAAGGGATTCAATTTGGTCTTTCTCAAGAAGTCTATTTCGAAGCAAAAAGGAACACAAATCCAACAGAAAACTTACAGTTAATTTCTTTACAAGGAAATCTATTTCTTAACAATTATTTGTATGTAGCTGGGCAAACCTCTTTTGCTAATTTTAGGAATGCTGGTGCTTATGCAGAAGGAATAGTAGGTTTTGGAGTTTATTCAAACTCTGTTTTTAATAAAAAAGTAACTCTTTTTGCACAATTTCTTGCCGGAGCTGCTGGTGGTGGAAATATTAGTACAGGTCAAGGATTAATTATAAAACCAAGTGTTGGTCTAGATTATCATATAAGCAGGCAAATTTCATTAAAAACAACGATCGGAAAAGTAAAAGCAAAAGGTGGTTTATTAAATAGCACTAGTTTTAGTGTTGGGCTAAACTATAATATTTCCATTTTGAAAGCACACTAATTCTATTTTTATATCTTTATCAACTACTAATCAATAAAATATTACACTTTATGAAATTTTTCAAACTTCTATTAGTTTCTCTAATCTTACTTGTTTCTTGTAAAAATAAAACAAACTCAAAAAACAACGATACCATGTCAGTAGAATTATTAGAAAAGGCTTCAGCAATTCATAAAAGAGTCATGACGCTTGATACACATAATGATATTAATGTCAAAAACTTTACAGACAGTACCAACTACACCAAAGATCTTGGAAATCAAGTAAATCTTCCAAAAATGATAGCAGGTGGTTTAGATGTTTCTTGGTTTATTGTCTATACTGGTCAAGGAGATTTAACAGCAGATGGTTATGACAAAGCGTATAAAAATGCCATTTCAAAATTCAATGCCATTCATAAATTAGTGGAAGAAATTGCTCCAACTGAAATTGAACTAGCTGTAACATCAGCAGATGCAAAAAGAATTTATGCTTCAGGGAAAAAAGTTGCCATGATTGGTATCGAAAATGGATATCCAATCGGAACAGATATTAAAAGAGTCAAAGAGTTTTATGATTTAGGAGCAAGATATATGTCTCTTTCACATAATGGACATAGTCAATTGTGTGATTCAAATACCGGTGAAAAAGACAGTATCTGGTTGCATAATGGCGTTAGTGATTTTGGAAAAGAAGTGATTAAAGAAATGAATAAATGGGGTATTATGATTGATGTTTCTCATCCATCAAAAAAATCTATGAAAGACATGATTGAGTTGTCTAAAGCACCTATAATAGCTTCTCACTCGTCTTCAAGAGCATTGTGTAATCATAGTAGAAATTTAGATGATGAGCAATTAGGGTGGCTAAAGAAAAACGGAGGTGTAGTACAAACCGTTGCGTTTAGTTCTTATCTAAACACCGAAAAGCACAATGCCTTTGACGAAGCGAGAATGACCTTGATGAAAGAGATTGCCAAAGCGCAAAATTTTGAATTAAAATCAAGACAAGAAGCTCGTAAAATGAATTCAAAAGATCAAGAAGAGTTTTTTACAAAATACATGGAAATTCGAAAACTTGCCAACGAAAAAATGAGTTCTAGTTTAACTAAATCTGATCCTGTTAGTGTCGTAGATTTTGTAGATCATATAGATTATATGGTAAATAAAATTGGAATTAACCATGTAGGAATTAGTTCTGATTTTGATGGTGGTGGTGGAATTGATGGATGGAATGATGCCTCAGAAACATTAAATGTTACTATCGAATTGGTAAAGCGTGGATATACAGAAAAAGAAATTGAGAAACTTTGGAGTGGTAACTTGCTACGTGTTTTAGATAAAGTGCAAGAAGTTGCTCAGAAAATTCAAAAAGGAGAAGAAGTTTAAACCACTTTCTTAAATCATAATTTAAAGCTCGTTTTTTAACGAGCTTTATTTTTGTAGAAAATATTTATAGTTTGTATTACGTTCTAATTGTTTTTGAACAGTAGTATTTAGTTGATAAAAGAAATCTAACCCTGTAATTTTTTCGATACTATCAATAGAAACACTAAAAGACACTATCTTTTTATTCGACTTTTCGTTTTTAAGTAGAAACCCAATTCCAAATAATTTATTATTGTTAAACCTAATAATAGATTTATAATAATACCTAGGAACAGTAACTTGGTTCTCTCCTATTTTTCCCAAAGGATTTTCTAAAACTGGCCCTGTTACAACATATAAAGAATCACTAATCAAAATCCAACTTCGTACTTTTCTTCTAATTCCTTCCAAATTCCTCTATTAAAAGATGGTTTTTTCGGACTCATATTACTCATAAAAAACTTTTGCTCATTGTAATATCATTAAAAGACATTGCTTTTGCTGGCGCTAAATGCCCTCGATCAAAACCTGAATTTTTATAGTCTTTTAAAGTAGCTGCTATATTTGTTGTGGCAGATGTAGAAACAGAGGGTTCTGAATTTAAAGACAGATTGGTACTTAAAACCATTCCAGTTCTATCATAGGTCCCATTTTCTCCATTAATAGTTTTAGCTTCAAGATTAGTATAATCTATGGTGTTAAAGTTAATAGTTTTTGTTTGTGAAAAAGTAGAGCTGTAAAATAAAATAACAGCAGCAAGCGATAGTAGAAAAGTTATTTTCTTCATAATAACGTTTAATTAGATTGGTTGTTATAATTCTAAGAGGTGTGACGAGTTAATAAAAGACTTTGAATAACAACCATATATTCAAAAAAAAGAAATTGATTAAAGTATAAAACAACAAAAAGCCATACTATTACTAGTATGGCTTATGTGAGCCCTGAAGGATTCGAACCTTCGACCGCCTCCTTAGAAGGGAGGTGCTCTATCCAGCTGAGCTAAGAGCCCGTAATTTTTATGTTTCTACGAAAACAGTGTCGGGGTGGCAGGATTCGAACCTGCGACCTCCTCGTCCCAAACGAGGCGCGATGACCGGGCTACGCTACACCCCGAGTTTAAGAATTCTATATAATTTTAAAACCTTAAAACTCTTTTTTTTACTCTTTATTTTCTGAATGTAGTTTATGCTGAATTAACTACAGACTATATCAAAAAAAATAAGCAAAATTTTGCGGAGAGACAGGGACTCGAACCCTGGCGACAGTTACCCGTCGACAGATTAGCAATCTGCTCCATTACCACTCTGGCACCTCTCCTTAATAATACATTCGTATTAATTAAAAATTGCGAGTGCAAATGTATGTATAACAAATACAATTTCACAACCTTTTTTAATTTTTTTTTTGGAAAAAAGAACTGTTAATCTGGATATTCAATTCGTAGGTGATACATATTCATCAACTTCTTTTTTACTACTTTTTTAATCTTTTCTATTTCTCTAAAAGTAATATCAGAATTAATAAATTGATTATCAGATTTTTGCTTTTCAACAATCTTATCTATCAAAGTTTCTATGGATTGGGCTGTTGGGTTTTTAATGCTTTTTGTAGCAGCTTCTGAAGCGTCACAAATCATTAAAATAGCAGTTTCTTTTGAAAACGGAATTGGGCCAGGATATTGAAATTTTTCAATATCAATTTTTTCTTCTGGATTCATATCTTGTTCTGTTTTATAAAAATAATAGACCAAGCTTGTACCATGGTGTGTTCTTATAAAGTCTATAATACGATCTGGTAACCTGTGTTGCTTTGCCAATTCGATTCCTTTTATAACATGATCAATAATAATTGAAGCACTATCTCTTGATGATAAATCACTATGTGGATTTACATTTGTAGATTGATTTTCTATAAAATACATAGGGTTTAACATCTTGCCAATGTCATGATACAATGCACCTGTTCTAACCAGCATTGAATTGGCTCCAATTTCATTGGCAGCAGCTTCAGCTAAATTAGCTACTTGCATAGAATGCTGAAAAGTACCTGGTGCTTTTTCATTCAGTTCTCTTAACAAGCTAGAGTTTGTATTTGAAAGTTCTAATAGGGTAACATCAGAAACCAATCCGAAGATTTTTTCGTACATGTAAATAAAGAATAGCGACAAAAAAGATAATAGTCCATTTGCAGAAAACAACATGAAATAAGTCCAATTAATTTGATCTGCATTTCCTTCTTTGATAATTGAAAACGCCAAATACGTAATCATATAAATAATGGTAATTTGACCAATAGAAATAAATAAGCTTGCTCTTCTATACAATTCTGAAACTGTTAAAATTGTAACAATTCCGGCAATAATGTGAAGATAAATAAACTCGAAACTATTTGGCACAATAAATCCTAGTAACAAAACAGTTAAAACATGTGTAAACAAACCTAGTCTAGCATCAAAAAAAGCTTTTAAAACAATTGGTAAAATACTTAAAGGAACTACATACAAGTAGTCTGAATTGTATTTTACCACCAAGGTTTGTATTAAAACCATCAAAATTACATTGAAAAAAATAAATGTAACTTTATTGTTATTTACATAAATTTCTGGTCTGTATTTTTGCAAGAATAGTAACAACATTAAAAGTGCTAATGATACTAATACTGTATAGCCAAAAACTATCCAATTATAATTTGACTCCGTCCAAACTTTAGATTCTGACTCTATTTTAAGAGAATTTAAAATTGCTAATTTTTTACCTTCAACAATATCACCTTTTAAAATAATTAATTCTCCGGTTGCAACCAATCCTTTTGTATAAGAAATCTCTTTAAAAGAGTTATCTAATGCCTTTTGAGTCAGAATTGCATCATAAAATACATTTGGTTTTAATATTTCAGACAATGTATTGAGTAATTTATTTTGTTGATACGTATATGGAGCATCTCCTAAATGATCTGTAATAACTTTAAATACATCTTTAGAAAAAATTAACCGATTGTATATTATTTCTTCTACCTCGTTTGATTTTCTGATATAGACAATTTCGTTTTCATTTAAAACTTTTCCTTGACTAGAAACTTCTAAAAAACCTGTTTCATAAATTTTATTAATCACAAAATTTCCGGTTGCAACAAATTTCAACAAGCTATTTTTCTCAATAGAATCATTGGTTTGAATAAAATTTACTTTGTCTGTAAATTCTTGTTTTATAGCAGTTACAATAGAAATGTCATATTCAAAATAATGCTTATTATTTTTAGTCAATTCCTGTTTTTCTAATAGAATTTCTTTGTCTTCTTTTTGAATTGAAAAATCAAAAGTGGCATATAAGTTATCGTATTGCCAAGGTTTTCCTTTTGTAAAATCATATTTAAACTGTCCTCCTTTCGGAAATAGATATACAATAGCAATCGTAGAGACTAAAAACAACAATACCTTATAGACTATTGCATTATTTTTGTATACTTTGTTTATCAACTGACTCATAACTATTATCTTATTTACTTTTAAGAAGAATACAAACTTACTTTAATTTACAAACGCATCAAAAATTAGTACTCAATTTATTTCTGTCACAGAATTGAGTTGTTTAATATTTTATTGCTGACAATAAATTGGTTATTTTCGCAATATAAAGTTTAATACATATATTTTAATATATTTTCTATTATGAAAGAAGTAGTTATTGTATCGGTTGCCAGAACTCCTATTGGAAGTTTCATGGGTAGTTTGTCATCAATTCCTGCTCCAAAACTTGGAGCGATTGCTATTAAAGGTGCTATGGAAAAAATAAACTTGAATCCAGAAATGATTCAAGAAGTATTTATGGGTAATGTTGTTTCTGCAGGCTTAGGACAAGCTCCTGCTAGGCAAGCAGCTATTTTTGCTGGAATTCCAAATACGGTTCCATGTACTACTGTAAATAAAGTTTGCTCATCAGGAATGAAAGCAATTATGCTTGCATCTCAAACTATTGCGTTAGGTGATGCTGATATTGTTATTGCTGGAGGAATGGAAAACATGAGCTTAATTCCGCATTATCAACATGCTAGAAAAGGTTCTAAATTTGGCCCTATAAAAATGGAAGACGGATTGCAAAAAGATGGATTAGTTGATGTTTATGAGCAAGTACCTATGGGTATTTGTGCCGATGAATGTGCTACAGAATATGGTTTTTCAAGAGAAGATCAAGATGCCTTTGCCATCAATTCATACAACCGTTCTGCAAAAGCTTGGAAAGATGGAAAATATGCAGATGAAATTGTACCAGTTGAAATTCCACAAAGAAGAGGTGAACCAATTGTTTTTTCTGAAGACGAAGAATACAAAAACGTAAAAATGGAAAAGATCCCTGCTTTACGTCCTGCATTTACTAAAGACGGAACAGTAACAGCTGCTAATGCTTCTACAATTAATGATGGTGGTGCTGCACTTATTTTAATGTCTGCTGATAAGGCTGCAGAATTAAACTTAAATCCGATTGCAAAAATCAGAGGATATGCAGATGCTGCTCATGAACCTAAATGGTTTACTACTGCTCCAGCCAAAGCATTACCAAAAGCATTGGCTAAAGCCAATATTTCTATAAAATCTGTAGATTATTTTGAACTTAACGAAGCTTTTTCAGTTGTTGGCTTGGCAAATACTCAACTTTTAGGAATCAACCCTGAACATGTAAATGTAAATGGAGGTGCTGTCTCTTTAGGACATCCATTAGGTGTATCTGGAGCTAGAATTATAATTGCATTGACATCTATTTTAAAACAAAATAATGCAAAAATAGGAGCTGCAGGAATTTGTAATGGTGGCGGTGGTGCAAGTGCAATGGTTATTGAACGTCTTTAATTCTTCATATAAATCATAATTAATTTATGCTCTACGGCATTTGTAATTTAAGTATTGCCCCTTTAAGGCTAGAGACTTCCGATACTTCTGAAATGGTTTCGCAAGTGCTCTTTGGAGAACATTTTAAAGTACTTGAAAAAAGAAAAAAATGGAGTAAAATTAGATTGCATTTTGATTCGTATGAAGGCTATATAGACAACAAACAGTTTGTAGAAATTTCAGAAAACACTTACGAAGAATTATCAAAAGATAAAAGTGTTATCGCTGGAGAATTAATTGATTTTATTACTGATAATAGCAGAGTATTAACAACAATTCCTCTTGGAGCTACACTTCCTTTTTATAAAAATAAACATTTTTTTATTAATGATATCGATTTCGTTTACGAAGGAGTCATTTACAATCAGAAATTAGAAAAAGAAGCACTATTAAAGGGTGCTATTTTATATTTAAACACACCAACATTGTGGGGAGGAAAAACCCCGTTTGGTATTGACTGTTCAGGTTTTACACAAATGGTCTATAAATTATGTGGATACAATTTATTAAGGGACGCAAAACAACAAGCTACTCAAGGAGAAGTATTAAGTTTTATTGAAGAAAGTGAGCCTGGTGATTTAGCCTTTTTTGATGACAATGAAGGTATTATTACTCATGTTGGAATTATCATGAAAGATAACTATATTATTCATGCACATGGAAAAGTAAGGATTGACCGAATAGATCATAGCGGAATTTACAATATTGATACCAAAAGGCATACTCATAAACTTCGTGTTATTAAAAAGATTATATAAAAAAAACGTCTCAAATTTTTGAAACGTTTTTTTTATAAACATGAGAAACTTGTAACTTACTATCTCATAGCCTTAAATAAAGCTCTATATTCTTTAGCTTTATCTTCCATCTCTAAATTTTCGTAAATATTTAATAATGTTCTAACGGTACTTAAATCTCTCTTTAAAGAATCTGCTTTTTCTAAATATGGCAAAGCTTCTTTATAAACTTCTTTTTGCTTCTTTTCTAATTCATCGTACTTTTTAAAATCTGATAAATTTTCATTCATTTCTTTAACAATGGCAACATCTTTATCCAAAATAGCAATAGCCAAATTTGTGTAGGCATCAACATAATCCGATTTTAACTCAATTGCTTTTAAATAGTGTTTTTTTGCTACTTCAACTCTTTTTTGATTAAAATTTACAACGCCTAAGTTAAAATACAAATTAGGATTTGTTGGGTCTTTTACCACAGCTTCTTCCATTAATTTTTCAAAAGCACTCATTTTATTTAACTTTATATAAAAATCAGCTTCCATCAATAACAAGTTTAAATTATTTGGATCTGACTCTCTTGCTTTTTTAATTGCAACAACCGCTTCCTCAACCTTTCCTTGTTCAGACAAAATGGTAGCCATTTCTTTGATGATAATTGGTCTTTTTGATGAAGATTTTTTTTCTAAAAAGTCTTTATGTGATTTCGCCTTTACAGCAATGTTCCACATTAGTTTATTTCCAAACACAACCTCTTCCCCAGTTTCAAGCGATGTTGCGACATAGGTAGTTACCACACCTTTATAGTTAATTTCTAATAGTTTTCTATAATACTTCAAGGAGTTATCTAAATCTTTAGCTATTGAAGCACTAATTGCAGCATTATACAAAAACGAAGTGTCTGTTGGACTTAATACAAATGTCAAATAAAAATCTTTGGTGGCATTTTTATAATCTTTCTGTGTGTATAATTTAATTGCTCTATTAGAAACTTCTGAAATAATCTTATTTAAATCTTCTCCTGATTTTTTTGAATATTTGAATTTCTTTGCTTCCTTCTCAAGATCTAACACTTTATTATATGATTCTGCAGCAGCTTTGTAATCCTTTTTTCCTGCAAAAGTTTTTCCTTCTAAATAATAAAACTTTGTTTTTAGCTTACTATCTGTATCAGCATTTAATGCTTTAGCAGCATTAATAGCAGTTAAAGCCGTTACATAATCTTGACTTTTTAATGCTTTTTCAACTGTTTTTAACTCTTTCTTTTGCGCAAAGGATACCATCGTCATTAATCCTATAAAAAGCGCTAATAATTGTTTTCTCATAATACTCTAAGTTTAGTAATTGTGTTTTGCTTTTTTAATTTTCTGTTGAGTTATTTTCAATTTCTGTGCCATTTTCTTTTTCTACACTATTATCAGGTTCTTCTTCTTTATGTTGAACTTTAGCTACTGCAGCAATACTATCAGTATCTTTTATGTTAATCAATTTTACTCCTTGAGTTGCTCTACCCATAACACGCAGATCTGCAACAGCCATTCTAATGGTAATTCCAGATTTATTGATAATCATTAAATCATCATCATCAGTTACATTTTTAATGGCAACCAAGTTCCCTGTTTTTTCTGAAATATTTAAGGTTTTAACACCCTTTCCTCCACGGTTTGTAATTCTGTAATCTTCTAATTTAGAACGCTTTCCGAATCCTTTTTCTGAAACCACCAAGATATTACTTTCTGCGTCATTCACTGCAACCATCCCAATTACTTCATCTTTATCATGTTGCAATCTAATTCCACGAACTCCAGAAGCTGTTCTTCCCATTGGTCTCGTTTTTTCTTCTTCAAAACGAATAGCTTTTCCAGATTGTAACGCCAACATTACTTGGCTATCACCAGTAGTTAATTTTGCCTCTAACAATTCATCTCCTTCTTTAATGGTAATTGCATTAATTCCATTTGTTCTTGGTCTAGAATATTGTTCTAAAGAAGTCTTTTTAACTTGTCCCTTTTTGGTTGCCATAATCACATAATGACTATTTACATACTCTTCATCTTTTAGATCTTGTGTTACCAAAAATGCTTTTACTTTATCGTCTTGCTCAATGTTGATTAAATTCTGAATCGCTCTTCCCTTGGTATTTTTACCTCCTTCTGGAATTTCATATACGCGCATCCAAAACACTTTTCCTTTTTGAGTAAAGAACATCATATATTGGTGATTTGTACCAATAAACAAGTGTTCTAAGAAATCTTCGGTTCTAGTTGCAACACCCTTTTGTCCACGTCCACCTCTATTCTGAACTTTATATTCATCTAAGTTTGTACGTTTTAAATAACCCGCATTCGACACGGTAACAACCACTTTATTATTAGGAATCATATCTTCTATACGCATATCTCCTCCTGCATATTCAATATGTGAACGACGCTCGTCTCCATATTTATCTCTTACAGCGATTAATTCGTCTGTAATAATTTGATAACGTCTTGATTCATTATTCAAAATATCTTTTAGATCTTCAATCGTTTTTATAATTTCATCAAATTCTGCTCGTAATTTGTCTTGTTCTAAGCCTGTTAATTGACGCAAACGCATTTCTACAATTGCCTTCGATTGAATTTCAGACAATTCAAATCGAGCTATTAATTTTTCTTTTGCTTGATCTGCATTACTTGAGGCTCTAATAATTTTGATCACTTCATCAATATTATCCGATGCAATAATTAGTCCTTCTAAAATATGAGCTCTAGCCTCTGCCTTTTTTAATTCAAATTTTGTTCTTCTTACTACAACATCATGTCTGTGTTCTACAAAATAATGGATCAACTGCTTTAAGTTTAATTGCTCTGGTTTTCCATTTACCAACGCAATATTATTAACACTAAAAGAAGTTTGTAAAGAAGTATACTTATATAGTTTATTTAAAATGATATTCGGAATTGCATCACGTTTTAATACATACACAATACGCATTCCGTTTCTATCAGATTCATCTCTAATATTAGAGATTCCTTCCAATTTTTTTTCATTTACCAAATCAGCAGTTTTTTTAATCATATCTGCTTTGTTAACTTGATAAGGAATTTCAGTAACAATGATACATTCTCTTCCTTTTACCTCCTCGATAACAGCTTTCGCACGCATTACAATCCGTCCTCTTCCTGTATGAAAAGCTTCTTTTACCCCTTCGTAGCCATAAATAATTCCTCCAGTTGGAAAATCAGGAGCTTTTACATGCTCCATTAGCTCATCAATCTCTATATCTCTATTCTCAATATATGCTAAAGTACCATTGACAACTTCTGTTAAGTTATGAGGCGCCATATTTGTGGCCATACCAACCGCGATACCAGAAGCTCCATTAACCAATAAATTTGGAATTCGAGTAGGTAAAACAGTAGGTTCTTGTAAGGTGTCATCAAAATTCAATCTATGATCTACCGTGTCTTTTTCAATATCAGACAACATATCTTCAGATATCTTTTGCATTCTAACTTCAGTATAACGCATCGCTGCAGGACTGTCTCCATCTACAGAACCAAAGTTTCCTTGTCCGTCAACCATCATATATCTCACACTCCAGTTCTGAGCCATACGAACCATCGAGTCGTATACTGAAGTATCTCCATGCGGATGATATTTTCCTAATACTTCTCCAACTATTCTAGCAGATTTTTTATAAGAGCCTGTTGCTTTAATTCCAAGCTCATGCATACCAAAAAGCACTCTTCTATGTACTGGCTTTAAACCGTCTCTAACATCTGGCAATGCTCTAGAAACAATCACTGACATTGAATAATCAATGTACGCAGATTTCATTTGTTCCTCAATATTAATCGGGATCAACTTTTCTCCGTCTGTCATATATTTTTATGTATTAGTTTTTATTGTTTTATTGAAACGAGCAAGATACAATAAATCCTATTTTTCTCAAAAAATATTTATCGCTGTTTGCTTTGAGTTATCAACATTTTTTAATACGTTTTAACAGCGATTAGTGCACTGATTTTCAAGCCGTTCTATAATCATTTTTAAAGACAATTTGACAAAAAAAAGAAACTGGCATCTTTTTTGTAATTTTTTAATAAAAAATCTACTAAATTTACAACTAGATATAAATAAATTATGGACGATAATTTTTCACCAAAAGTAAGAGATGTGATAACATTCAGTAAAGAAGAGGCTTTTCGTTTAGGGAATGAATTTATTGGTACGGAGCACTTACTTTTAGGCTTGATTAAAAAAGGAGAAGGAAAAGCTATTGATATTTTAACTGCATTTGATGTTGACCTAGAATTGATGCGCAAAAAAATCGAAAAATTAAACCCTTCTAATTCAAATACTGACACAGGAGAACAGAAAAAAAGATTGCACTTAACTCGGCAAGCAGAAAAAGCACTTAAAACAACTTTTTTAGAAGCTAAATTATATCAAAGTGAAGCAATAGATACTGCTCATTTATTGTTATGTATTTTAAGAAATGAGAATGATCCAACAACAAAACTATTAAACAAATTATATATTGATTACGATCAAGTAAAAACTTTGTACAAACAGTTGCATACAGATGCTTCTGAAATTTCTACAACAGATCCAATTGCTGAAACTCCGTCTGATGACGAATTTAGCAATGAAAAACAAAATCCATTTGAGCAACAACCTAGTAAAGAAAAAGCTGTAAAAAAATCAAAAACTCCTGTTCTAGATAATTTTGGTAGAGATTTAACAGCTTTAGCTATAGAGAACAAATTAGATCCTGTTATTGGAAGAAAAAAAGAAATTGAGCGCGTTTCTCAGATTTTAAGCAGAAGAAAAAAGAACAATCCCATGTTAATTGGTGAGCCTGGTGTTGGTAAATCTGCCATCGCTGAAGGATTGGCTTTAAGAATTGTAAATAGAAAAGTATCTCGAATTTTATTTGACAAACGCATTGTTTCATTAGATTTAGCAAGCTTAGTTGCAGGCACAAAATACCGTGGTCAGTTTGAAGAACGCATGAAGGCTTTAATGAATGAATTAGAAAAAAATGAAGATATCATTTTGTTTATTGATGAAATTCATACTATTGTTGGCGCTGGTGGAGCTACAGGCTCTTTAGATGCATCAAACATGCTAAAACCTGCCTTAGCTCGTGGAGAAATTCAATGTATTGGTGCAACTACCTTAGATGAATTTAGAACCAATATTGAAAAAGATGGGGCTTTAGAGCGTCGTTTCCAAAAGGTAATTATTGAACCTACAAATATTGAAGAAACAATTCAGATTTTACACAATATCAAAAATAAGTATGAAGAACATCATCATGTTGATTATACGGATGAAGCAATTGAAGCGTGTGTAAAATTAACCAATAGGTATATGACAGATAGGTACCTTCCAGACAAAGCTATTGATGCATTGGATGAAGCTGGATCTCGAATTCATATTACCAACATTGTTGTACCGCAACAAGTTTTAGCTTTAGAAACTGAATTAGAAAAAGTTAGAGAAAGTAAAACGACTGCGGTTAATGGTCAAAAATACGAAGAAGCTGCAAAACTTCGTGATGATGAAAAAACACTTGAATCCGCTTTAGGTTCTGCTCAAAATCAATGGGAAGAAGATTCTAAATTGAATCGAGAAATTGTGACACAAGACAATGTTGCCGAAGTTGTTTCTATGATGACAGGAATCCCTGTAAACAGAGTTGCAGAAGCGGAAAACAATAGACTAGCAGAACTTCCTAATTTAATAAAAGGGAAAGTTATTGGTCAAGATGAGGCTGTAATTAAAGTTGTAAAGGCTATTCAGCGTAACCGTGTTGGATTAAAAGACCCCAATAAACCCATTGGTTCATTTATATTTTTAGGCCAAACAGGAGTTGGTAAAACGCAATTGGCAAAAGTACTAGCAAAAGAATTATTTGACTCTGAAGAATCTCTAGTTCGAATTGACATGAGTGAATACATGGAAAAATTTGCGATTTCAAGATTAATCGGCGCACCTCCTGGCTATGTTGGCTATGAAGAAGGTGGTCAACTTACTGAAAAAGTAAGACGCAAACCTTATTCTGTCATTTTATTGGATGAAATAGAGAAAGCGCATCCAGATGTATTTAATATGTTGCTTCAAATTTTAGACGATGGCTATATCACAGACAGTTTAGGAAGAAAAATAGACTTTAGAAACACCATTATTATTATGACTTCTAACATTGGATCTCGTCAATTAAAAGATTTCGGAGTTGGTGTTGGTTTTGGGACTACTTCAAAAACCGCACAAGCAGATGAACACGCAAAAGGAATTATTGAAAATGCGTTAAAAAAATCTTTTGCGCCAGAATTTCTAAATAGAATTGATGATATTATTATTTTCAATGCACTAGACAGAAATGATATTCATCTAATTATTGATATTGAATTAGATAAGTTGTTACGTCGTATTTCAGACTTAGGATACAAATTAACATTGAGTAACAAAGCCAAAGATTATATTGCTGAGAAAGGCTTTGATAAAAAATATGGAGCAAGACCTTTAAAACGTGCTATCCAAAAATATATTGAAGATGCACTCGCTGAAGAAATTGTAAACTCTAAATTATCAGAAGGAGACACTATTATAATGGATTTAAACTCAAAAAAAGAGGCACTTACCATCAAAATAAAAAAAGGAAAAAAAACTCCTGAAAAACAAGAAGAGTAAAAAAATTTCGAGATAAATACCGGAATTTTTTTATTCCTTTTTTTAAATATTTAACTCTTTGTTAAAAGAAAATTGTTTGGTATTTATTTATATTTGCATTGTTTTAAAACCCTTTTTAATGAAAAACTTATTATTATCATTCCTCGTATTAACAACTTTAATTTCATGCAAACAAGCAACTAAGGATTATGTTACTTTTTCAGGAAAAATAGAAAATACAACAGATACTGTTTTAACTATTAGAAGCAGAACCTTTACTAAAAATATTGCTATTAAAAATGATGGTTCTTTTAAAGATACATTAAAGGTTGATAAAGCGGGATATTTTGCCTTAAAATCAAACGGTAAAGAAAAAAGCTTTCTCTTTTTAAGAAATGGTTTTAATTTAAATCTTACAACAAAAGGTGTCAGTTTTACTCAAAACATAAATTACACTGGGATTGGAGCTTCTACAAACAATTATCTAGTTGCACAATATGGATATGGGAAATCATTAGGGAGCGCAAAACAATATTTTGTTTTAGAAAAAGATATCTTTCTTAAAAAGGTACAAAAAATAAAATCAGATTTTGATAGTATCAAATCAATGTTTACAGATATTGATACCACAATTGTAAGGTTAAGCAATATTCAGAATCAAGGTTTTTTTGATATTTTAGAAAAAAACTATGAAAAACAACATACAAAAACATTAGAAAAATTAGACAAAAACAACCGTCTTTTAAAAGGTAAACCCTCACCTAAATTTAAAAATTATGAAAATTTTATAGGAGGAAAAACTTCTTTAGATGATTTTAAAGGTACTTATGTTTATATAGATGTGTGGGCTACATGGTGTAGACCATGCCTTGCAGAAATTCCTGCATTAAAAAGTTTAGAGAAACAATATCACGGAAAAAACATTCAATTTATTAGTATTTCTATCGATGATGAAAGAACAGCTGGATCTTGGGAAAATGCAAATAAAAAATGGAGAAAAATGGTTAAATCCAAAAACTTAAGTGGCATACAACTATATGCTGGTCAGGATCTCGAATTTATTCAAGAGTATGAAATCTCTAGTATTCCGCGTTTTCTTTTAATTGATCCGAAAGGGAATATTGTGAGTTCAAATGCTCCAAGACCTTCTGATCCTCAATTGCTGAATATTTTTAATGAATTAGGTATTTAGCTCTATAATAATTTCACATTAAAAAAAGGCAAAATGAATCCATTTTGCCTTTTTTAGTATTTATATTTTGCAAAAAATGTTTATTCTTTATAAACACCCATTTCAGAATACTTATCCATTCGTTGTGTTACCAATTCTTTAGCTCCTAACTCTTTTAAAGAATTATATGCCTCTAAAATTGCTTTTTCAACAGTCCTAAATGTTTCTTCTCTATTTGCATGTGCACCTCCTAATGGCTCATTAATAATTCCATCTACTATTTTTAATCTAATTCCGTCTTTTGCTGTCAACTTTAAAGCTTCAGCAGCTTTTTCTTTATGCTCCCAGCTTCTCCATAAAATAGAAGAACAGTTCTCTGGAGAAATTACTGAATACCATGAATTTTCTAACATTAATACCTTATCTCCTACTCCGATTCCTAATGCCCCACCAGATGCGCCTTCTCCAATAATAATCGCAATAATTGGAGTTTCTAAACGGGTCATTTCTAAAATATTTCTTGCAATAGCTTCTCCTTGTCCACGTTCTTCAGCCTCCATACCTGGATATGCTCCTGGAGTATCAATAAGTGTTACAACGGGAATTTCGAATTTCTCTGCCATTTTCATCAATCGCAATGCTTTTCTATAGCCTTCTGGATTTGCCATGCCAAAATTACGATACTGACGTGTTTTTGTATTGTATCCTTTTTGTTGACCAATAAACATAAACGATTGATTTCCAATTTTCCCTAAACCACCAATCATAGCTTTGTCATCTTTTACATTTCTATCGCCATGCAGCTCCATAAAAGTATCACCCGCAATGGCTCTAATATAGTCTAATGTATACGGTCTGTTTGGATGTCTTGACAATTGTACTCGCTGCCAAGCAGTCAAATTTTTATAAATTTCTTTTTTTGATTTTTCCAGTTTCTTTTCGATTTTTTTGCATGTTGCCGTTACATCAACATCACTTTCTTTTCCAATGATTTGGCATTTCAAAAGCTGATCTTCAAGTTCTTTTATAGGCTGTTCAAAATCTAAATATTCCATACTTTTGTTGATTTTATTTTTCATTTGCTAGATAAGCAATTGAGTTTATATCATTACAAACTTACTACAAAATTTGTACTGTGTTACAAAAACAATGTCTTTTTTTACGCAGGCATTCTAAAATTATTTTCTTTTGATTTTGTTTTTAATTGCATTTTTGTTTTTGATAATTCCGTTTAGCAATACTACAAAAAGAACCATAAAAGCACCGTAATAAAATCCGGCGTGCATTCTTTCTTTTTCTCCAAAAATAAACAAGGCTAAAATAATTGCATATACTGGCTCTAAATTTGTTGTTAATACTACTGTAAATGGAGATAAATGCTTCATCACTTTTACAGAAATAATAAAAGCATAAGCTGTACAAATACTACTTAACAGTAATAAGTAAAACCAATCTGTATTTGATAAACTGAAAAAACTAACCGTAAAGGAATTATTAATAGCCAAAAATACAGTTACAAATAAAGCCCCAAAAAACAACTGATAAAATGAAATGATTTCTGCATCATTCTTTTTAATAAATAATCCGTTTAAAACAGAAAAGAGTGCCGCTAAAAAAGACGACAGTAACGCATAAAAAATTCCTAATAAGTACTGTGATTCAAAGTTAAAAATAATATACAATCCGCCTATAACAAATAAGCCAAGAATAACTTCTATCCCTTTTACATTTCTTTTAAAAAATAAAGGTTCTATAAATGCTGCAAAAAAAGCACCTGTACTCATAGTAACCAAAGCAATCGAAACATTAGATACTTTTATTGCTTTAAAAAAAGTTATCCAATGGATGGCAATTATAATGCCTGTGAAGAAAAATTGCAATAGAGATTTTCTATCAACAGAAAAGTTTTTCTTTTTAATCAAAAAATAAATCAGAATAAAAAATACAGCCAATAACATTCTATACCAAACTAATGGAATGGCGTCTATACTAATTAAAGCACCCAATATTGCCGTAAACCCCCAAATAAAGACAATGAAGTGTAATTGAAGAAAATATCTGATTTTACTTTCTTGCATTGAAATACAAATAAAATGCTAATGAACCAAAAACAAAATTAGGCATCCATACACTGAGTAATGAATTTGCTTCTGCAACTGCCCCAAACACCTCAGAAACTTTTAAGAAAAATATATAGGTAAACATTAAACTAAAACCGATAGCCAGGTTTACTCCAGTACCTCCTCGTTTCTTTTTAAAAGCTAGAGCAACCGCAATAATTGTTAAAATATAAGAAGCAATTGGCAAGCTGGTTCTTTTATGAAATTCTACCAAATAGGCATTTAAGTTTTTAACTCCTCTTTTTTTTGAGGTATCAATAAATCGCAACAACTCATCAGAAGGCATTTCTTGCGCCTGTGTTGACCTATAAATAAAATCTTTCGGTGTAAAAGAAAATACAGTATCTAATGAGTTTCCAGAGAAAAGACTGTCTCGATCATTAAAAATTTGTCTAATTTTATAATTTGACAATCGAAAAGAACTTGCTTTTTCTTTCCAAGAAATATTTTTTGCCGTTAATCTTTGTTTTAATTTTAAACCATCATACACTTCTGTAGAAAAATCGTACCCTGTATTTCTTTTTAAATCAAAATATCGAACAAACATAAAGGTACTATCACTTAGCTGAAGGCTAAAATCTTTTACAATATTATCTCCATACTTTGCCTTAAAAACATAAGTGTTTTCAAATTTTTTACGCACTTTACTACTACTAGGCACAACAAAATGATTCATTACCAAAGCCAAAATTGTGATCAGTGTAGCACCAATAAAATAAGGGTATAAGAATCTTGTAAATGAAATTTTAGCATTTGTAAAAGCTACTAATTCTGTATTATTAGAAAGCTTAGAAGTAAAAATAATAACGGCGACAAACAATGCCAAAGGCATAAAAGTATTGGCATAATAAATAATGAAATTCTTGTAATAATCATTCATTATTTGAAAAAAAGTCAAATCTTCTGCTCCTAAAAATTTATCCACTTTTTCTGCTACATCTATGGCAACCGCAATGGGAATAAATATCAATAATGTAAAGAAAAAAGTAACTAGATATCTCTTTAAAATGTATTTGTCTAAAATTTTCAAATTATAGTCTTTTGTTCATTTGATCCACCATTTTATTTTTCCACTCGGTAAAATCTCCTGCTAAGATATGTTTTCTAGCCTCTCGAGTCAACCATAAATAAAAACCTAGATTGTGAACAGATGCTATTTGCTTTCCTAACATTTCTTTTGCCGCAAATAAATGACGTAAATATGCTTTAGAATACATCGTGTCTACATACGTAATTGCCATATCATCAATGGCAGAAAAATCATTTTCCCATTTCTTATTTTTAATATTGATAGAACCATGTGCGGTAAATAACATTCCGTTTCTCGCATTACGTGTAGGCATTACACAATCAAACATATCAATACCTAAAGCAATATTTTCTAAAATATTAATTGGAGTTCCAACACCCATTAAATAACGAGGTTTGTCTTCTGGCAGTACTTCACAAACAACCTCTGTCATCGCATACATTTCATCGGCAGGCTCTCCTACGGATAATCCTCCAATTGCATTACCTTCTGCTCCTACTGATGCAATAAATTCTGCCGATTGCTTTCGTAAATCTTTGTAAGTACTTCCTTGTACAATTGGAAAAAAAGCTTGACTAAAATCGTACTTAAAAGGGGTTTTTTCTAAATGATTTATACACCGTTTTAACCAGCGATGTGTCATATACATTGATCGCTTTGCATAATTAAAATCACAAGGATATGGCGTGCATTCATCAAATGCCATGATGATATCTGCGCCAATACTACGTTGTGTATCCATTACATTTTCTGGTGTAAAAAAATGATACGACCCATCAATATGACTTTTAAATTTCACACCTTCTTCTTTGATTTTCCTTCTTCCTGATAAAGAATATACTTGGTAACCTCCACTATCTGTTAAGATGTTTCTATCCCAATTCATGAATTTATGCAAACCTCCTGCTTGCTCTAAAATATCAATTTTAGGACGCAAATATAAATGGTACGTATTTCCTAAAATAATATCGGGGTTTATCTCATCTTTCAACTCGGATTGATGTACTCCTTTTACTGTACCAACAGTACCAACAGGCATAAAAATTGGGGTTTCAATTTTGCCATGATCGGTTGTTATTACTCCTGCTCTAGCTTTACTTTTGGGGTCGGTAATTTTTAAGTCAAATTTCATTGTCTACAAAGATAGGGATATTTAAGAATTGTAAGATTTAAAAACTACCTCTTTTTCCTTCTTCCAGAGTTTGCTGAACTCTTTCTAAATGATGATGAGTTTTTACGAAATGAAGCACTTTTTTTAGTAAATGCATCGGGTTTTGGTTGCTGTTTCTTCTGACTTTCTTTATTTTTTTTTTTTTGAGGATCAATAGAGGCTTCTGATGTTTTAGAAGAGCTTGAAACCATAGTATTAATTTGCATCAATTCTTTTTCAGACAAATCTCTCCATTGCCCAATTTCCAAGTGATCAAGCTGTACATTCATAATTCGAGTACGCTTCAATTTCAGCACCTCATAATCTAAATATTCGCACATCCTTCTAATTTGTCTATTTAATCCTTGCGTAAGTACAATTTGAAAGGTTTTAGAGCCTACTTTTGTCACATTACATTTCTGGGTGATAGTTCCTAAAATCGGAATTCCGTTACTCATTTTTTGAATAAAATCATCTGTAATTGGTTTGTTAACCTTTACAACATAATCTTTTTCATGATTGTTTCCGGCTCTCAAAATTTTATTTACAATATCACCATCATTCGTTAAAAAAATTAGCCCTTCTGAAGGTTTGTCTAAACGACCAATTGGGAATAACCGTTCTGGATAATTTATATAGCGAATAATGTTTTTTTTCTCTTTAGAATCTGTAGTACAAACAATTCCAACGGGTTTGTTAAAAGCAATATAAATTGTTTTGGGTTTTGCTTGTAACACTCTTCCATCAACTTTTACGACATCACCATCTACTACTCTATTTCCAAGCTGTGTAGGATTTCCGTTAATAGAAACGCGTCCAGCTACAATTAGTTTCTCAGCCTCTCTACGAGAACAAATTCCTGTACTGCTTATAAATTTATTGAGATTTGTAGATACGTTATTTTCCAAAATAATTAATGGTAAATTTAGTCTTACAAAGAAACACAATCTTTAAGGGACTATAGTTCTAAAAGTTAAGTTTATTCTTGGACTATGTACTTTTTTAGTTGGTGGTAATCTATGCAACCAGTTGGTTTGCGTTTTACCTTTCATGATTAGCAAACTTCCTCTTTCTAATAAAATGTCGACTTTTTGTTTTGTTACTTTGTGCTTGAATGAAAATTTTCGCTCTGCACCTAAAGTTAATGATGCAATTTCTCCATACTTTTTCAACATTTTTTCTCCATCTGAATGCCAAGCCATTCCTTCTTCTCCAGAATGGTATAAATTCAACAAACACGAATTATAGCTCGTTTTGCTTTCTTTTTCGACAATTTCCTTTAATTCCAATAACTCTGGTGTCCAAACCAATGCTTGTTTTGTTACATTAGAATAGTTATAGTAATAATCAGTATCACCGTACCAAGCAACTTTTCTTTTTGTACATATACGTTTTCCAAAAATGACAGCTTCATCATTTTTCCATGCAACACTATCAAATAATTTTTGATAATAGTCTAAACATTGAACACGCGATAAAATCACACCGTGATAATCAGTAATTCCATCATAAGGCAATATGTTTAAAACCTGCTCTGTAGTAAATAGATCCATCTTTAAATATATAAAAAAAGTGCTGTACAAATACAACACTTTTTCATAAATTATTTAAATAACTTAATGCAAGTTGTTATTAAATTTTACATCGACTACCTTAGTTTTATTGACTTCATCAATAGTATTTTTATCCTTTTTATTTTTTTATCCGTTTTGATAATTTTCTAACAGATGGTGATGAGGTATACCACAATAAAAAACCGCTTAAAACCGTAATTAATCCTAATAATGAAAAGGCTCTTAAAAGTATGGTATTAAAGTTATCTCTACCTTCATAATCCATTGTGTGTGTCATCCATAAAAAGTCAAACCAACGCCAACTTCTGTGTCTTACTGCTTGAAATTTCCCGTCATTTAATGACACATAAGCTTTAAGTGCTTCATCATTAGCATAAGAAATTACATATGCTGGCAACAATTTTTCTCGATATTCGTGGTGTTTACCCACTTCATAAATTTCTTCGATGGTTGTAACCTTTAAACCAGATTTCATATAGTTTTTAGCAATATAAAGGGCTTCTTTTTTTGAAATACTCTTTTTTATATTTCCATTTACAGCACTAAATAATTGCTTTTTATTTACCCAATAATAAGGTATATTCTCGATATCTCTTAAAGCTATAGTATTAATACCATTTGAAACATTCAATTTTGAAGGGCTTATAAGGTTCTTAAATTTTTTGGATTGATATTCTAAATTCTTAAACTGATCACCGTGAATATCATCAATATTTGTCCAACTAAAATATAAGCCACTTATAGTCCAAAACAGAAATTGAATTCCTATAAAAACACCTAAATAGCGATGCGTTTTTCTAATTTTTTGAGCTGTTTTCCTATTTACCAAAATTTAATGAGATGCTTTTCTAATATTTCTTGAAGATGAATGAGTTTTAGTTATTTTCCATTTACCATCAATTTTCTTTAAACTAGATGTTGCCACTCCTTTCTTTTTAATAATTCTTGCTGCCGTTCCTCTTTTTTTATTTGCCTTTAAATTTATAGTATAGATATAAGTTTCAGTAACAAATGCAAACGGCATATCTACTTTAACGTCAATCTTGTAATCAGAAAAAATAAAGCTATTAAAATGACCTAATTCTGGGCCTAAATGATGTGCAACATAATTTTTATATGTACCTTCTGAACCTCCAGATTCAAAGACTGTTGCATCCTTTGTAAAAAGCTCCATAGTCCCATCTGTAGTTAAATTTTGAATGGCATCTTTATAGCTTTTCATTACATCTGCTACAGCTTTTTTTTCTGTATTTTGTCCTTGAACATTAAACCCTACAAAAACAAATACAACTCCTAATAAGATTGATTTTACATACTTACTCATAATTTTTAATTTTTAATTGTTATTAATTTATTATTTAGTTATTTCAAAAGTAAATTTCACTAACACCTTTTCCCAAGATAAAGAAATGGTTCCTGTATTGTTACTCGTTTTAGCAACTTTATATTTTAAATGCTCTGTAGCTTGTTCTAAAACTTGAGGAACAGCTTTAAAGCGTAAAACATCATCTTTATCATCGTACTCATCTTTTCCATGTTGATCCCAATTACGATTAAAAATAAGCGTCCACTCATTTTTAGAAGGGATTACAAAAAAACCATATTTTCCAGCTGGTAGTACTTTCCCATCAATGCTTAAATTTTTATTTGTTTCAAGCCAAGTAGCCTTATGGGCTCCTGCTTGCCAAAGCATATCATAAGCCAATAAACCTCCAAAAATAATTCGGTCTCTAACTCCTGGCGAAGAGTAATCTATATGAATATGAGCGCCACCAATCATTGCCATAGTAGAAGTATGCGGACTTAATGCTTTCTTTTTAACCTCAGTCTTTTTTTCTACTTTATCATGTTGATGAGTAGTATCATTTTTAACTTTTTTTTCAGTTTTACATCCTACAAATAATACAGATATAAAAAGTATTTTTACTAAATTTCTCATTAAATAAATTTTTAGAGTTTAATATTTCTTAATCTTAAAGAATTTACTATTACAGATACAGAACTAAAGCTCATCGCTAAAGCAGCAATTATAGGTGATAATAAAATACCAAATATAGGAAATAAGACACCAGCTGCAATTGGCACACCTAAAATATTATAAGCAAATGAGAAAAATAAATTTTGTTTGATATTTTTCATCACATCTTTACTCAAGTTTTTAGCTTTTACAATCCCTAATAAATCGCCTTTAACTAAGGTCATTTCAGAACTTTCTATAGCAACATCAGTACCAGTTCCCATTGCTATACCAACATTAGATTGTGCTAAGGCAGGTGCGTCATTTATACCATCACCAGCCATCGCTACAATTTTTCCTTCTTCCTGTAGTTTCTTAATAACTTCTAATTTATCTTCTGGTAAACAACCTGCTTTAAAATTAGATAAATGTAAGGTATCTGCAACAGCTTTTGCTGTGTTTTCATTATCACCTGTTAACATAATAACTTCAACACCAATATCCATTAACGCTTTAACAGCAGCTTTACTTGTTTCTTTTATGGCATCAGAAATACTTACATAACCAACAGCAACACTATTTACTGCAATATATGATACTGTTTTTCCTAATTTTTGTTCAGCAACAATTTTAGCATCTAATTCTTTAGAAACAGTTGCATTTATTTGTTCCATCAATTTCTTATTCCCTAAAGCGACTTTATTTCCAGCCACAGTCCCTACAACTCCTTTACCTGTTACAGCTTCAAAATCATCAACTTTTATAAGTGTTGTTTTACTTTTCTTTCCATGTTGAACAATTGCTTGAGCCAATGGATGTTCACTATATTGATTTAAAGAAGCTATTTGTTGCAATAAATCGCTATTATTTTCATCTGTAGCATATATTTTTTCAACAGAAGGTTTTCCTTCAGTTAAAGTTCCTGTTTTATCAGTAATTAAAACATTTACTTTATTTAGGTTTTCTAACGCTTCAGCATTTTTTATTAAAATACCATTTTGGGCACCTTTACCAACACCAACCATTACAGACATAGGTGTTGCTAACCCTAATGCACATGGGCATGCAATAATTAATACCGCAACTGCATTTACAAAAGCATAAACCATGGCTGGATCTGGTCCATAATAACGCCAAATTAAGAAGGTAATTATTGCAATTACAATAACTATTTGCACAAAGTATTTAGAAATAGTGTCAGCTAATTTTTGAATTGGAGCTTTTGACCTACTCGCATCACTTACCATTTGAATAATTTGTGATAATAGTGTTTCAGATCCTACACGTTCTGCTCTCATTACAAAAGACTGTGTCCCATTTATGGTTCCAGAACTTACTTTGTCTCCAGCAATTTTATCTACCGGAATTGGTTCTCCTGTAATCATAGATTCATCAATACTACTTTTTCCTTCAAAAATAACTCCATCAACTGGAATTTTTTCACCTGGTTTTACTCGTAATAAATCTCCAGCTTTAACATCATGAATTGACACTACTTTGTCTTCGCCATCTATCACTAAAGTAGCTTCTGAAGGTGCTAACTTTAACAATTCTTTGATAGCGCCACTAGTTTGACTATGTGCTTTGGCTTCTAAAAATTGCCCTAATAATACTAAGGTTAATATTACTGCTGTAGCTTCAAAATAGAGACCAACATCTCCTCCATCACCTTTAAACTCTGCTGGAAAAACTTCTGGATATAAAAGACCAACAATACTAAATAAAAATGCTGCTCCAGTACCAATACCAACCAAAGTAAACATATTTAAGTTCCATGTTTTTAATGAATTCCAACAGCGCACAAAAAATTCCCAGCAAGAATAAAAGACAACAGGTACAGTTAATGCAAACTGAACCCAATCCCAATTATATTGAGACATAATGTTAAGTAATGGGTTTTTCGGCAAATACATCGCTGATGAAATCACTAACACTGGCAAAGAAAAGATTGTAGCTACTTTCATCTTTTTAGCCAACTTTTTAAATGTTTTTAATTCTTCACTTTCATCGGGTTCCATTGGAATTAAATCCATACCACAAATTGGGCAACTTCCAGGTGCATCATTTATAATTTCTGGATGCATTGGGCACGTGTATTTTGTTTCTATAATTAATTTAGGCTGTTCTATTAAATCCATCCCACATTTTGGGCAACTTCCTGCTTTATCATATATTTTTTCACCTTCACAATGCATCGGGCAATAAAATACACCATTACCATTTTTTACTTTCGCATTTTTTTGATGCTGATGACCAGTATGATTATGGTGCTGATGACCGGTATGATTGTGTTTATGATCATTAGCTTGTTTTTCTGTGTGTTTTAACACAAGTTTCATTTTACAAACAGGACACTTACCAGGTTTGTCGTAAGTTTTATCTCCTTCACAAAGCATGGTGCAATAATATTCATCACTTTTATTTTGCTCAGGCATTTCTATGGTATAATGTAATCCAGATTTTAAGAGCCTTTCTTGTAACGTATTAATTGAAACATGTGAAGTCATTTCAACAATAACCTCATTCGAATCTAAATTAGCTTCTACCTTAGTTACCACTTCTAAGTTATTTAAAGACGTTTCTACATTGGTCTTACAACCATGGCATGACATTCCGGTAATTTTATATGTGTGTTTCATAATAATGGATTTTAAAGTGCAAATATTACTTTATAAGCAAACATCTTTGTGCATAATTTTGATTTAGTTGTATCTTTTTATATAATTTAATGATTAATCATAGAAAAAGTCCTGCTAAGATAACTACAAAAAGTAGGAATACAAATCAATATTGTAAAACTAAAGAATAACTCATAAAATATTTAAATTTTAGTCATAATTCTTTAGTTTCATAATTTATTTCTTCGGGTTAAATTTTACTACTACTAATAAACTCATAGCGGCTAAAGAAAATATCCCTGCAATTATAAAAGGGTAATAAAAGCCACCTGTAACCAACCAAGTTCCCAATATTGGTCCTGCAATTTGCCCTAAACTAATTATTGACATTTGTATAGAAATATTTTTTCCAGTCTGTGTATTAGAAAGTACAGAAACTGCAGTTAGTAAATTAGGTGTAACCATAGATCCTCCAATAGCAAAAATAATTATGGTAATATAAATTATTGAGGTTGCAGTAATAAAAGGGAAAGCTATTAATGCAATTCCACTGATTAAAAAACCGAAAATCATTTGTTTTTTTCCAGAGATTATTTTTAGACCATAAGTTGCAAAAACTGGTTGCAATATAGCCATAACCAAACCACACAACATAAAACCAAGACCAACTTGACTACTTTTAAAGGATAATTCGTTTTTAGCAAATATCGAAAATACTGTTTCAAATAATGTTATTGCAAACTGAAGTACAAAAGAGAGTATTAGCAATATTATAAAATATTGAGAAATAAAGTATTTTGACTTCATTTTGTTATCATCTCGTATAAGTTTTATTGGTGATTTTTTAGATTTTAATCCTTTATAAACAATAATCAATACAATTATTCCAAACAGAGCTGACAATAAAAAAGGAACAGAAAATCCATCTAAATGAAATGTCCCAAAAGCAAACTTATAATGTAAATTAGTTTGACTTAAAAAGCCACCAATTACCGGACCAAAAATAACACCAGAACTTGCCGCTACTCCAGACCAAGCCATAATTTTTGTTCTGCTTTTTTTTGAAGTAATATCACTTAAATAAGCATTGCTAACAGGAATTATGGAAGAAGTTAGTACACCGCCAATAATACGGGCTATATACAAATAGGTTAACGATGTTGCAAAACCTGTAAGAACTTGCATAATTACAAAACCAATAAGGCCTATAATAATAATGGGTTTACGACCATATTTGTCTGAAAGTTTTCCCCAAAAAACAACAAAAAGCAGCTGAAATAGCGGATAAATACTGGTTAGCAAACCTATGTGAAAGTTTATGGAGTCTGCATTAAGATTGTTGTTTAATGCAAGCCTTTCTGTATAATAAGGTAAGACAGGAAGTAAAATTCCATAGCCCAACATTACAACAAATAAACTCAACAAGATTAAGAATATCTTGTTGAGTTTTTCTTTTCTTTTCATTATTTTTTACCTATTTTTCTCTTTAATAATTGAGCGTTAATAGCAACAATTATGGTACTTAAACTCATAAATACAGCTGCAATTGCAGGGCCTAATACAAATCCTGAAGCGTAGAAAACACCTGCTGCTAATGGAATAGCAACAATATTATATCCTGTTGCCCAAATAAGATTTTGAATCATTTTACTGTAAGTAGCTTTACCAAATAAAATTAAATTTGCAATATCTTTAGGGTTGCTATTTACCAAAATAATATCGGCTGTTTCAGCAGCAATATCAGAACCAGATCCAACTGCAACGCCAACATTAGCTTGTGCTAATGCTGGTGCATCATTTACACCATCGCCTGTCATGGCAACAAACTCACCTTTACCTTGTAAGTCTTTTACAATTTCCACTTTTTGATGTGGTAATACTTCGGCAAAGTAACCATCTAACCCCAGTTTATCACTAACGGCTTTAGCTGTTTTTTCATTATCACCAGTTGCCATATATACTTTGATATCATTCTCTTTAAAGGTTTTTATAGCCTCAGCCGATTCTGGTCTAATCTCATCAGCAAGTGCAATATAACCTGCCAATTTTCCTTCTATCATTACAAATACTACAGTTTCGGCAGCATCACTATAAGCATCCTCAGGAATGGCGATATTCTCGTCACGTAAATATCCAGGGCTTACTACTTTTACTTGTTTCCCCTCTACATTGGCTTCCACACCTTTTCCTGTAATGGAATTAAATTTTTCAGGCTTAGGAATAACAACTTTATCTGCTTTTACTTTTTTAATGATACCTACAGCAATTGGATGTTCAGAACTTTGTTCTAAGGCACTTGCTAAACGCAGGATTTCATCTACAGAATATTCTTTCAATACAGATTCAATTCGGGTTACTCCAAAATCACCTTTAGTTAAAGTACCTGTTTTATCAAATAATATAGCCGATAATTTACGTGATTCTTCAAAAGCTGTTCGATTTCGGATCAACAACCCATTTTGAGCTGATACAGCAGTAGAAATTGCCACAACTAAAGGAATCGCAAGACCTAGTGCATGTGGACAAGCAATAACCATTACTGTTACCATACGTTCTAATGCATACACAAAAGGAAAGCCTAAAGCTAACCAAACGGCCAATGTTCCAAATCCAATAGCTAAGGCAATATACGTTAGCCATTTTGCAGCTCTATCTGATAAGTTTTGCATTTTAGATTTGGTGCGTTGTGCTTCGTCAACCATCTTAATTACTTTGTTAAGGTAACTGTCTTTTCCTGTATGTTCTACCTTTACTTTTAAGGTGCTATTGCCGTTTATGGCACCACCAATAACCTTATCATCTATTTCTTTTTTAACTGGCTTAGATTCTCCGGTAAGCATAGATTCGTTCAAATAGCTAGAACCTTCGGTAATGATTCCATCTGCTGGAATTTTCTCTCCTGGTTTAATCAGAATAATATCATCTTTTATAAGATCGTCTAATTTTACATCTTGTATGGTATCTCCAACCACTTTATGTGCCTCAGAAGGCAACATGCTTACTAATAACTGTAAGGCTTTTGAGGCTCCTAAAACACTTTTCATTTCTATCCAATGCCCTAAAAGCATAATCACAATAAGTGTACTTAATTCCCAAAAGAAATCTTGTCCTTCGAGTCCAAAAACAGTAGCAGTACTATAAAAATAGGCGACACTTATTGCCATGGATATTAGGGTCATCATACCAGCGCCTTTTGTTTTCATTTCGCCATAGAACCCTTTTAAAAATGGCCAAGCTCCCCAAAAATAAACAAATGACGAGAGTGCGAATAGGATATACGGATTACCTGGAAGTAAAAATTCATACCCAAAAAATTCTTGAATCATTGGTGAGAAAAACAGAATAGGAAGTGTTATGACTGTTGTTACCCAAAAACGTTTTCTGAAATCGGCAACCATCATTTTATGATGATCGTGTCCTGCCATTCCCATAGGTGAATTACCATCATGACCAGAATGATCTGTTTTTGAATTGCCTTCTTTATCGTTATTTATTTTAGAATGACTCATTTTTGAGTGATCTATTTCTGTGGGCTTGTGACCTTCGTGATTTTCCATAATTGAATTGTTTAAATGTTATCGTAATTTTTTTCTCATTTCTTCTGAGATATTTTCTGCGTAGACACCGTAAGCATCAACAATAAGTCCTTTAATTTCATTTTTAGATGAAATTGCATACAAAACGCTATTGTCATCGGTACTACTCATTCCTTCAAAGCGGTGCATTTCATCTACTTTAAAATCTTCTGGGCGTATTTCTATTTTTAGAGAAGCACACTCCAAGCAATCAGATTTTAGATTAAAATCATACGTATATCCTCTTTGAATAAGGTCGTTTACTGCTTCTGATAGCGTATCATAACTTTTCATCTTTTCTTTGTTTATAATTTATTATAAAAAAACTACCATCTTCTTCTGTGAATTTTTGAAAAAACAATAATCCATTTAGGTTTAACTTTTCTGTGACGGTATAATTAAGTTGTTTAACACGGATTCCTAATGCATACGCTTTGATATTTATTTTTGATTTAATAAGGTTGTATTTCTTATTTATTTCTAAAGTTCTATCATAGATTTTAATCTTGCTTTTTGATCCGAAAAAATTCAACAGCCCTGAATCAAAACTCATTTTTAACTCTACGTCTTCTAAGTTTTTTAAATCGTATAATTCTTTAAAGTTGTTAGAAGTGGTACTTATTTTGGTTTCTTTAGATTTTGGATTGGAAAAAGGAATTGCCATTACCATTATACTAGCTTCATCTGGTTTACAGCGATAGTTAGTTGTATATTTATCAGTAAGTTTTTTATCCTTGTCAAATAATTCTGTAACAACCCTAATTTCATAATATAACCCTTTCTTTAAAACTTCTTCTGCTATAAATATTTGTTCGTTTAAAAGATTTCCTTTTTTATCATAATTTTCTCGTACAATCACTCTGTCTGAAATTTGCTCAATTAGCATTTCGGTTTGTGATATTATTGTTGAAGAAGTAAACAACAATAAATAAGTAAGAGCTTTAAATCTTTGTTTTATTTTTATAGAACCTATTCTATTCATGTTTATTATTATGTATAATAATCAATTAAAATCTAATACATTTGGTTATCGGTTTCAGAGATTTGATGATTTTTCTCTATTTGTAAGGTAGAAAAATAGAATTGATACTTTTGTTTTAACAATTGAGTAGCTTCTTTTAATATTTTATCAGAAACTAATAAGTCATCAACTTGTAAATGAGCTGAAAATATATTCTTCCCAGAAGTTAAAACCCATGCATGTTGATGCTGTATAGATATTACACCTTCAATTTTTAGTAACGAATTTTTAACTTCATCAATATCAACTGTTTTAGGTACGGTCTGCATTAATATATCTAATACATCTTTAATTATTTTGTAAGAAGCCCAAAGTAATACAAGCCCAAACGCCATTCCTAAAATTGGGTCTATTTGTGTCCAACCTGTAAAATAAATTACCGCAGCTGCAATAATAATAAGAATGCTTCCTATAAAGGTTTGCATAATATGCCAAAAAGCACCTTGCATATTCAAGTTTCCTTTTTGTTTTTTATAGATTAATTTAAACGATATAATTTCTGTAATTAAACCACCTAAAGCAGCTATTAACATTATTCCTGTAGGTAATTCAAATTCTTTTCCTAAACGAGTATAGCCCATATATAAAACATAAAATGCCATAAAAAGAAGAAATACTCCATTTAATAAAGCACCTAGAATTTCAGCTCTTTTAAATCCAAAAGTAGCTTGTTTTGTTGCTGTTCTTTTTGAAATTTTATCTGCAATAAAAGCAATGAGTATGCCACCAACTGCAGAAAAAGTATGAAAAGCATCAGAAATTACAGCTACAGATTGCGAATAAAAACCCAATGCCAATTCTATGATAAAATAAACTCCTGTAAGCCAACCTGTTATTTTTAATACTTTGGCATCTGTTCTAACTCCGTGGAAACTTCCATGAGCTTCTTCTTTATTTGAATTTTCTTTTTTCATTTATTTATTTATTTAATTATTGTTTTTAAAATATTTTGAAATGATAAATACAATAACAATAAAAGCTGACATCATTTCAATTACTGTAATAAATTTTGATACTGGTGCTAAAGGAATAATATCTCCATAACCAACCGTTGTAAAAGTTACAATGCTAAAATACAACAAATTCGAAAATCTAGATAATAATGGTTGACTATTTTGAATCCCAGAAAATGCGTTTGGATAAATTTCTGTAACACACAAATAATCTATCGCAAATGAAATTACGATAATAGTAATTATAGCACTCAGCAAAAGTAGCATATGGTTAAATGAATGATTACCTTCTATTAATGTGTCTAATTTTTTGAAAGTGTGCGAAACAAGAAAATAGATTTTGGCTAAAGAAAAAAGCATCAATGCACCTGCCCACAACTTTAGGTTTCCCAAATGTCCCCAAACATTCATAACTATAAAAAATAGTGAAAGTAAAATAATTAGAAAAATAAATTCTTTTGTAAGACTTATTATTACTTTAATTTTTGGAACAACTTTCTGCATCATTAAGGTTATTTATATATTATTTAAAATAAACTCTACACGTTCATCAGGTGGTAAAACCGGAACTGTAACAATCGGAAATCCTAAAGAAGTATAGACATCAATTATTAACTGATGTATTTTCTTTTGATCGTCTTCATCTTCAGTTCTTGCATAGTCTTTAGTAAATGGTAATCGGTCTAATATAAAAATTTTTTTATAAGAAGCTTGTTTTACTGCGTTTAATAATTTTTTATCATAGTCAAGATTTAAAAATTGATAATACACCATTGCATCTGGTATCGCTCTATCTAAAAAAAACAACTCTTTTGGCGAGATAACAGCCTCTTGTTCTATTTGCATATCTAAAACACCTATTTGGAATTTTCTTTTATTACTGCGCATCTCTTCTATAGTTTCTCCTTCGCTACGCATAGTGTCAATATAGTGCCTTGCATGCTCAATGGTAGTTTTATAACCTCTTTTTTCCAGCATATTTATTACTGTGGTTTTTCCAGTGCTTGGACCACCTGTTACAACATGCCAATTGGTATTTATATTTTTAGCTTTCATTTTTTATATGTTTAAAAAATTATACATTTTCGATACTATAAAGCTGTGGAATTTCAGCTTCCCAACTATAGGTTTCCTTGATTCCTTTCTGAAGTGCTTCTGCACTTTCCTTTTCGCCGTGAACAATGAAAATTCTTTCTGGATTATTCTTAATCTTGCTCATCCAATCTATAAGTTCTTTATGATCTGCATGTGCAGAGAAACCATCAATTTCTGCAACTTCCATATGAAATGGCACCCATTTTCCGTACACTTTTAACTCTTTGTCTCCTTCTAATAACTTTCTACCACGAGTTCCCTCTACTTGATACCCAACAAAAAGTAATGTATTATTTGGGTTTTGAGCTTGTGTTTCGAGATAATTTAGCATACGTCCTCCTGTTAGCATTCCACTTCCTGCAATTACAATTTTTGGCTTATTATCGGTTCGTAATTCCATAGTTTCACGATAACTACTTACTACTGTAAAATGAGAACACATTTCATCACATTCATTGTCCTCTAACCTGTGCCAGTCTCTGGTGCTATGAAATAAATCTAATACACTTGCTCCCATAGGGCTATCCATAATCATTTGGACTTTTGGTATTTTATTTTCTTTTAGCAATCTCCATAAAACAAGCATCATTAATTGAGCACGTTCTACCGAAAAACTTGGGATAAATAGACTTCCGCCTCTATTGATGGTTTCATTAACCAATTTTTCAATCTGCGGAATGGCTTCTATTTCGTCAGGATGAAATCTTCCACCATAAGTAGATTCTATAAAAAGTACATCTGCTTTTTTTGGTTTTAGAGGTGGATAGAGTAATAAATCATTGGTTCTTCCAATATCTCCTGAAAATACAAAACGTTTTCCGTGTACATCTAACTCGATAAATGTAGCGCCTAAAATATGACCGTTATACTGAAAACGCACCTTTATGTCATCAAACAATGGAATCCATTGTGATTGTGGAACTCCTTTAAAATGTGGAATGGTTTTTTCAACATCTTTTAAATCATACAATGGTTCTGCAGGACTGTGTTTAGAATAGCCTTCTTTGTTAGCGCGTTCTGCTTCTTGCTCCTGAATTTTGGCGCTATCGTTCAAAATTATTTTTGCAATCTCCAAAGTAGGATTGGTTCCACAAATTGCACCGTTAAACCCCTGTTTCACTAATCTTGGTAAATAACCCGTATGATCCATATGACCGTGAGTTAACAATACGATATCAATTTCTGAAACTTTTACGGGTGGATATTCCCAGTTTTTTAGACGTAGTTCTTTTAGACCTTGAAAAAGTCCACAGTCTATCAATATTTTTTTTTCTCCCGTATCCACTAAATATTTTGAACCGGTTACTGTTCCTGCGGCTCCTAAAAAGTGAATGTTTATTTTATCATTTTTCATCTTAATAGTATTTATTTAGTGTCCTCCACAACAGGAGGACGTGTTCCCTTTATTTTGACTTGATGCACTCAACTCACTTATTTCATTGTATAAATTTCGAGAATTTTCTTTGATAAAAAGAGCTATTTTCTTTACAGATTTTTTTTCAAAATTTACCATTTCCAATAATATTTCAATTGATTCTTCTAAAAGTGTTGAATCATCTTCTAATGTTTGATAAAATTGCTCAAAGTTTATACTTTCTCTTTTTTGTAATGCTTCTGTTTTCATCTTTATTCTTTTTAGGGTTACTAATTTTTATTTTTTAACTCTTTCTACATAACTCTTGTGAATCTTCAATTATATTTTTATGTCTTGATGTTGGTATTTCTATTTGTTCTAATAAATTAGGATTTTCATGAAGTTCTTTACAAAGCACAATACCAGTATCCAATAGTTTAGTCTTTTCTGCTTTGGTTAATGATGTTAGAGCAGTAAGTGGGTGTAAGCCAGACTTATCTATCCTATCTTTAAGTCCGTTTCCTCTCGGATAATCCCAACTTGTCAACAATAACCCAACACATTTACCATATTGTATGGCATCAGTAGTAAACCGTGTATTGGTGTAAATCCATCCTTTATGATGTACAGTTTCGTGTCCTTCTATGAGTTTCCATTTTTTTTCTACATCTAAAAACCTTGAATGAATGTATAATGGAACTTTTACATTGCAAAACCGCTTTTGATCACTATGATATTTACATTCTATCATGTAATGATTATTATCTTTTTGAGCTATAACGTCAATCTCATGCTGCACACAATTGCCTTGAACAATCACACCAACTTTTGTTTCAAAACCTTCTTGTTCTAATAATTTTCCAACTAATTTTTCAAAAGGAAAGCCAGAAGGACCTAATTCCATCAAAGCTTTTTTTAGTTTGTATTTTGAGGCACTTACCCTAGATGAGTTCTTTAGCATTTTAAATGCCATTTTATAGATTTGCTTTGTTGAAATTCCATCATATAATTGACTTTCAACTCTCTCAACTATTTGCTGAATCAATTCTTCTTTTGCTTGGGAACGTCTCAATGAATTAATGAGTTTTTCAACATCAAACAGTACAATATCTCCAGAATGTTTTACGATGTTTATTGTCTTTTTCATTTTAAGTGAATTTTATTATTTGACTAGAGCTTAACAATCAGATTCAATTTTAAGTGAATCATGTTTTCCATGTTTACACCATAAACACGAGCAGTTTTCGTGCATACATTGTTTATCCTTCAACCTAGGTTTAAACCAGAGCTTTGCTATCGGAAATAATATACGTTTACCAATACCGTTTGAATTATATTTTTTAGTTAAAATCGAAACAAGATCTTTCTTTTTCGAAATTCTTTTTAGTACTTTTTTATAACCAAAGTTTCCTAATTTAGAAAACATCCATCGGTTAATTAAAGAGATTTCCATTTTTGGAACAATATGTGTTTTACAAAGGTCTTGATATGACTTATCTTCTATAATACTTCGAGCTGCCAAATAACCCGAATGCATCGCATAACGCATACCAAAACCCCAAAGCGCATCTTGGAATCCTGCGTTTTCGCCTACATAATAAATTCGATTATCTTTTGTTAGATTTTTATTGAAGAAAAAATTAACATAACCTCCAAAGGGTTTCGGATTTACAATATCAATATCTACAGTTTCAATAAGCCTTTTGTAGGCACGGTCGTAATATTCTTGGGCATTAGGAAAAGACTTAAACAAACAGGTTGCAAATGTTGCTTTGCCTTCATTAATCAAAAGATAGGCATAAGCTTCTGGAGCAATATTATCGTCTAAATAACCTGCATAATAATTTTTATGAGTAGTTTCAAAAACAATGCCTTTAGCAATGGCATCAGCTGCTTTTGGTCCTGTGCCAATAATTACTTTACCTTCTGGAACTTTTGATACACGAGAATTCCATTTAATTTCTACGCCAGCTTTTAGAGCTTGTCTTTTTAATCCTTGATCCAATGATTCTTCATTGGTTCCGCGTTCTACTAAATAAAATAGTGGACGAGATGTTTCTATGTTATATTTTTTTGATAAAGGATCAAAATAATCACCATTACTATAGGGTGCGAACTTAAAGTTTATAGAAATATCTATGGATTTTAAAAAATCATGAGCATCATTATAAGTTGACCAATTATCAATACCTTGAAAGTCCCCATTAAAACGTGTTCCAACATCCTTTTTCATTTCATGAACTATTACCCTGTAATTATTTTTAGCAAGTTGTATTGCTGCTACTAAACTGGCTGGTCCAGCGCCTATAATATTTACAGTTTTAGAATTCATTAGCCATTATTTTGTTTTCTTTCTTGGCGGTAATACTTGTATGTGGAAATTGGTTTATTACATTCCAGATGAGGTTTGGCTCTTTCAAAAATAATTGATGATCGCCACCTGTTACTGTTATAAATTTTGCATTCGTAAATGTTTCAGCATATTTTTTAACACTTTCAAATGGCGCAGAAGTATCTTCCGTGCCATGAATAAACACAATCTTTTTGTCTTTAATCGCTTTTGAAAAGGCATATAGGTCGGGTTTAATCACAATTTCATTTAGGGAGTTGGCATAACTTTGCCATGTATGTTTTTTTGCGTCTTCAAACACATCGTCGGTTAAATTATTGGGCTTAAAAAAATTAGTCATAAAAATAGGATGCAGCATACAAATAAGTGTGCCATTTTTTCCTGATACTAATCGGTCAAAAACGCCATGACCAGACATAATTTTTCTAAATTCGTTTTTGTCTTTATAAACTGGAAGTCCTGTAATAATTACACTTTCAAACCAACTACTGTGTTCCGCAAGAAGTGCCAAAGAGATAATAGAACCCATGGAGTGCCCTACAATTACAGTATTGCCATCATTAAAGTTTTCTTTGGTAATTATCTTTTCTAAAGCGTTAAGTTGGGTCTTAAGACTATAATCGTTATTTGGTTTTGGGGAATCACCAAATCCCAGTAAATCTACTAATAACAATTGATGCGTATTGCTAACGGTTTCCAGTTCTCTCTTCCAATAATTTTTAGACCCTGTTAAACCATGTATAAAAATTAATTTTTTATTACCAGATCCTACAATTTCGTAATTTAATGGCATGGTTTCTGGATTGTATTTTGGTGCATTAATAACTTTAAAATATTCATTGCCACCAATAATTCCAATAGGAAGAATAATCAATAAAAAAATAATTAATAAAGTCATTTTACTGATTTTTAGAATTCTATTTTTTTTTTGTTTTATGCTATGCATATAGTTAAAGACTTTGTTTTTTGGTTATAAGTTAGGCTATTGTTATTTTATTTTCCAGATACACGCTTTGTACCGTATGCAACAAATTCACACCATCTTTAAAAGGGCGTTGAAAGGCTTTTCTTCCCAAAATTAGTCCAGAACCACCAGCTCTTTTATTGATTACCGCTGTTGTTATGGCTTCAACCAAATCAGATTCACCTTTAGAGCCACCGCCTGAATTAATCAATCCTATTTTGCCCATATAGCAATTGGCTACTTGTAACCTACAAAGGTCAATAGGGTGCTTTGTTGTCAATGTTTCATACATATCATCATCATATTTACCAAAACCAATATTTTTAAAACCTAAATTGTTTTTGGGTAGTTTCTGCTTAATAATATCTGCCTGTATGGTCACACCTAAATGATTTGCTTGACCAGTAACATCAGCAGCGGCGTGATAATCCTCTTTTTCTGTTTTGAATGCCTCATTCCTTGTATAGCACCATAAAATGGTTGCCATTCCCAAATTATGGGCTTCTTCAAATGCTTCGGCAATTTCCTTGAGTTGCCTGTTGCTTTCTTCAGAACCAAAATAGATGGTAGCACCAACCGCAACAGCTCCCATATTCCAGGCCGCTTTTACCTTACCAAACAACGTTTGGTCGTATTTATTAGGATATGTAAGAAGTTCATTATGATTGAGCTTCACAATAAATGGAATTTTATGAGCATATTTACGAGCGTTTAGACCCAATACTCCAAAAGTGGAGGCTACACCATTACAGCCAGCTTCTATTGCCAGTTTTATTATATTCTCTGGGTCAAAATAGTCCGGGTTTTTGTAGAATGAAAACGCTGCGCTATGCTCAATACCTTGATCAACAGGAAGGATACTTAAATAGCCTGTTCCTCCCAAATTTCCATGGTTGTACAATTGTGAGAGACTCCGTAGCACTTGTGGATTTCTGTTGCTATTGCCAAATACCTTATCAAGACTATTCTTGCTCGGGGTTTGCAATTCATCTTTTGTGATTTTTTCGCAAACATGATCCAAATAAAAGGATGCTTTATTTCCTAAAAAATCTGTTATATTTTCATTTGTTTTCATATTAATTGAGTTTACTTTATTCCTAAACTTTCATTAGTTTTAGAAATTGATTTTGCTCCATCTACTTCAATTCCAGTAAGTGCTCGTATGGCATCAATAGTTTCAGGTATTACGATAGCTTGGTTATCAACTACATAAGCATAAAACAATTCATCGCCTACCACTTTCAACATATCTTCCCACAGCGCTACTTCGTACATATCGCCCCAAGGTCTTCCCATATCCATAAACATTTCTTTAATGGTATTGTTTGAAACCAAACCTTGGTCGTAGCGTATTAGTTTAATTCGACTTGATGTTCTAAAGGCATTCAGTACATCTTCTTTTGTGGCTTGTTTTTTTAACTTCACGTTCCAGTAGTGCATATGGCTTAAGGTTTCTGGTACTTTTACTGCGGAAGTGATGACATCTAAATCGGGATCTACGCTTTTAGCATCAGGACCTTGATGGCTTGGAATGTCTTTTTCGGGCACCATAGTGTTCATAATACCTCCTAAATGACTTTCCCATGGATCGGTAGCTCTTCTTAGCAATGTACCTCTGGCATAATCCAGTAAATCGGCTCTTTTTAAGGCAGACAATGTTCGTAAAATAGAAGTGGTATTACAGGAAACAACTCTTGTAGCATCAAGATTTATAGCTGAAGCATAATTATTTTCTGCACTAAAAGAATGGCCTGTAGTTTCGTGTTTTTCACCACCCTGAACTATGAACTTTATACCTTTTTTTTTATAGATTTCTACATTTATCGCTGCAATATTTTTTGGAGTACAATCCACAACAAGATCTGATTTTTTCAAAAGCTCTATCATATCACCTTTTACAGAAATCCCTTCGGACTTCATTTTATCAGCTGCTTCTGAAGTTGCCGCATAGATATTATACTCTTTTCTAACGGCATTTTGAATTCGCCAATCACTAATAACATCGCAAACCCCAATAAGGTTCATATCATCTTGTAAATTAATGGCATCGGCTACTCTTTTCCCAATGACTCCGTAACCTATAACTGCTATATTTTTCATGCTTATTATTTTATTGATTTTGTTTTATTTATTCATAGTTTCCATCTCCACATCCATTTGCATGTTGCCTTCATCGTCTGTATGCGACTTCATAAAAAAACGTTCTGCAACAAGTATTAAAATAATTCCAATTGCGGCTACGATGAGTACCAACGGATCGTTGAGATATTTTAAATATAGAAAGGCAACGAGTACAGCAATATCCATTACAATAGCTATTAACGGAATGATTGGTTGAAATTTCACGTCCTTTTTTAGGTGACGGAAAAGTCCCCAATGAATAGCAATGTCCATAATGAGGTAAAAAATAGCTCCTATGGAAGCAATCCTAGTTAAATCGAACAGAACAGTTAGTAAAATGGCAAGAGAAGCTGTAAATATGAGTGCAGGATTTTTAAAGTTTCCTAATTTTTTTAAGGATGGGACTTGTTTCATATTGCTTAACATTCCCAATAAACGTGATGCTGAAAACATACTAGCTAACACTCCAGAAAAAGTAGCAACAATTGCTATGGTTATGGTAATCCATAAACCCCATTCTCCAAATACAGGTTTTGCTGCCGCAGCCAAGGCATAATCTTTTGCTTCAATTATTTCAGGGATGCTTAAACCTCCTGCAACAGAAAGCGCCAATGCTACATATATTACAGTACAGATAAGGACCGAATACACAATAGACCGACCGATGTTTTTATGAGGATTTTTAATATCTCCACCTTGGTTTGTAATTGTTGTGAACCCTTTATAGGCAAGAATCGCTAGCGCAAGTGCAGCTACAAAGGCAAGTCCTTGTGGCATAGTTTCAGTATTTTTAGGAATATAATTCCCCGTAATATCTGCAATCCCAGAAATTATTAGCCCTGCAATAGCTAGCAATGCAATCCCTGCAACCTTAATAATTGCTGTAAAAGTAGCAGTTGCTCCAATAACTTTATTACCTAAAATATTTAATATATAAGCAGTTACCAAAAGCAGGATGCCGAGAATGGATGCGTAACCAGCATAACTATCTGGAAACAAACGAAGCGTGTAAGCACCAAAAGTACCTGCAACTAAACTTTCTGAAACCACCATGGACACATACATCAACAAAGAAAATACCCCTGTTGTAGTTCCTGGTCCGTAGGCTTTATTAAAGAATTTAACAACACCTCCTGAAGAGGGATAGGCATTTGAAAATTTCACATATGAATACGAGCTGAAACCCACCACAATAGCACCAGCAATAAAAGCGATTGGAAATAAATCGCCCACTAACTCAGCTATTTGCCCCATAAGAACAAATATTCCTGCACCAATCATTACGCCTGTTCCAAGTGATATAGAACCAATTAGTGATAACTTATTACTTTCTTTTATTGTGCTTTTCATTGTTATTAAAATTTAACCCGTTGTGCATTATGATTTTAAATTGTATCACAATGCACAATGGGTTGTTAAAATTATATTTTAAAATCTAATAGACAAACCTCCACCAGCTCCGTACCTGTTATCATAACTCGCCATTAAAGAAAAGTTTCTTGAGAACATATATTCAGCTCCAGCATTCCATACGGTTTCTGAAAGATAATCTTTATTAGTGGGTAATTTATTAACATAACCTAAGTCCATTTGATATTCATAATAACCGAAAACTGATAATTTAGGAAATATCATTACACTTCTACCTAGTCCTATTCTTGGTCTTAAGTCACTATCTATTCTAGCATCAAGGCTAAATAAATAAGGAGTTAAATAGCGAACCCCAACTACAGCTGTAGTTTTAAATTTATTCAAACTATCTTCAGTTTCATTTTCAATATTTACACCACCAAAAAAACGGAAATAATCGTGTAGGTAACGCTCATACGTTATTTCACCTTCTAAATTTTTATTCCAACCATATTCAAAAGACACATTCAATTGATTTCTTAAATTAGATGCTGTAAAATTAATTGCTGTATTGTGCGAAGCAGCATCTATTAATCCCCAAGAATACCATCTATCTGTTTCTGCTACTGCAATAGATGCAGGATAACCTTTCATACGAATATCTCTAGGTGTGTCATAAGATACCACTCGCGCCATTCCGCCCATTAAATGATACAATATGTGACAATGGAAAAACCAGTCTCCAGCTTCATCACCATCATTTCCATAGAATTCTATAGTAATTTTTTGCATTGGTGGTACATTCACCGTATGTTTTAATGGAGAGTAATCGCCATTTTCATTAATAACTCTAAAAAAGTGACCATGTAAATGCATTGGGTGATGCATCATGGTAAGATTATTAAACGTAATTCTAGTTACTTCTTTATTACTAATTTTAATTTTATCAGCTTCTGAAAGCGGCACACCGTTCATACTCCAGATATAACGGCTCATATTTCCTGTAAGATTCAACAATATTTCTTTTACAGGAACATTTTTATCATAGTTTGTTTTCTTTGGTGATTTCAAATAATCATAATTGTATTCAGCAAACAAATCCATTCCTCCCATTTTCATTCCAGACATTGTTTTATCTTTCTTCATATCCATTCCTTTCATTTTAGAATGATCCATCTTCATCTCTCCATTCATCTTCATACCTTCCATTTTAGAGTGATTCATTGGCATAGAATCTTTAGCTTTCATCATTTTCATTTCAGACATCGTTTTGTCTTTTTTCATGTCCATTCCTCCTTTTTTATCCATTTGCATACCATATTCCTTCTTCATTTTAAAACGCTCATCCTTTTTTGGATTCAGTTTTATTGCGTGCGCTCCCATTTTCATATCCATTTTTGCCATTTTTTTCATCATCCCAATTTTATCTGGTTTCGGAATGTCTTGTGCTTTTAAAACCTTTCCATTACCAAGAAATGCTGAGGCAGTACCAGAACCATCTTGTGCTGTAATTTTGAATTCAATTTTTCCATCTTCAGGAATGGTTATAATATAATCATAAGCTTCTGCAATAGCTATAAATGTTTTGTTCTTTTTAACAGGTACAACGTCAAGGCCATCCGCCGAAACTAAAAGTGGATCTCCACCACCAAAAGTCATCCAAAAAGAAGTAGAAGCACCACCATCAATAATTCGCAATCGTACTTTTTCACCAGCTTTAAATTCTGGATACTCAATACTTTCTTCTCCATTAATTAAAAATGCAGGATAATATACATCAGCAATATCTGCCCCTTCCATCCGTTGTTTCCAAAATTTAAGCTGTGCACCAAAAGCACCTCTAGCAATTACCTTATTAAGTGGCGTAGAGGTTCCTTTTCGTATTCCATACCATTCGTTGCCTCTTTTTAAATTTTTAAGAACATTCATTGGATTTTCATCTGTCCAATCTGATAACATCAACACCAATTCCTTGTCATAGTCTAATGTTTTTTCTTTAGGTTGTATAACAATAGATCCGTAAACACCACTTTGTTCTTGTAAGAGCGTGTGCGAATGATACCAATACGTACCAGATTGTTTAACTGGAAATTCATATTTCTGTGTATGTCCTGGTTCTATTGGAGGTGTTGTTAAATAAGGAACACCATCATAAAAACTCGGTAATAATAAACCATGCCAATGCACCGAAGTTTCTACAGTCATTTCATTTTTTACATAAATAACAGCATATTCTCCTTCTTTAAATTCTAGAGTAGGACCAGGAATGGTTCCATTAACGGTTATTCCCATAACATTTTTTCCTGCTTTGTTAACTGTAGCCTCTCGCAAAGTAATAGTATGTTCTCTTACCGGAAGGTTATTGACATTACCTTCTGTAGATTTTTCTGTTTGAGCATATAAGTTAGTCCCTAATAAAACTAGAACTATGTGTAATATGTTTAACTTTTTTTTCATTATTTTTATTTTTTGAATGTATTTTTCTTTTTAAAATTTCTAATAATTAATCGATTACTTTTTTCATAACTAAAATAACTGATAGTCCAATTTATCCCCACTAATAATTTATTTCTAAAACCACTAATAGACATTAAATGTACAAGCGACCATAACAACCAAGCTGAATATCCTGTGAATTTTAATGTTCCCAAATCGGCTACAGCTCTTCTTTTTCCAACTGTTGCAAGTGATCCTTTATCTTTGTATTTAAACGGTTTTGTTGGTTTTTTATGAATGATATTCATCAACGTTTTAGATAAATATTTTCCTTGCTGCATTGCTGGTTGTGCAACTTGTGGATGCCCTTTGGGTGTTTTGTTTGTAATAACAGCAGCAATATCACCCATTGCAAAAACACTATCAAATCCTTCTACCTGCAAATTTTCATTCGTTTTTAAGCGGTTACCGTTAACTAAATGTTCTTTATCAATTCCTTTAGGTAATTGACCTTTAACTCCAGCAGTCCAAATTAAATTTTTAGCATTAATTTGTGTGCCATTTTTTGTGGTAACTAAATTTCCGTCATAATCTGTAACAATCTCATTAAAAAGCACCTCTACATTTAACTCCTTTAAGTATTTTAGAGTTTTTGTTGATGCTTTATCAGACATTGCCGCTATTAACTTATTGGATCCTTCAACTAAATAAATTTTCATGATAGATGATGGATACTCTGGATAATCTTTAGGCAAAATATATTTTCTGAATTCTGCTAATGCTCCAGCCATTTCTACTCCAGCAGGTCCACCACCAACAATCACAAAATTTGTGAGTGTATCACGTTCAATATCATCACAAGTTATAGTTGCTTGCTCTAAATTTTGAAGCATCATGTGACGTATATTTAAAGAATCTCTAATGTTTTTCATCCCCAAACTATTTTCTTCCACAGCTTTCATTCCAAAAAAATTGGTAGTTGTTCCTGTGGCTAGCACTAAATAATCATAGGTTAAAATGCCTTTATTGGTATAAATATTTTTTGATTCTGTTTTAATTTCTTCTACTTCTGCCAATCTAAAATTAACGTTTTTATAACCAGAAATTTGTTTCCTAAAAGGAAAAGCAATACTATCTGGCTCTAAACCACTTGTGGCAACTTGATAGAGTAAAGGTTGAAATTGATGAAAATTATTTCTATCTATTAACACTACTTGAACATCTTTTCCTTTTAAGCCTTCAACCAATGCTAAACCTGCAAAACCACCACCAATTATAACAACACGAGGTAGTTTAGATTCTGTCAAACATATTGAAGCATCTGCTTTACTTAACTTGTCTGGGTTATTTTGTAATGGTATCTTATCACTATTCATTGTAAAATATTTTTTTAATTAGATTTTATAAGCTTTCTCCAATAAAGGTGTTCGTATAAACTTGACCAATACAACCCAAAAGTAAATGCGAATATTAATTCTTCAATCGGAATGCCAAGTATAAGAATATGCGTAAGGTTATCTAGATTCCAATATAATTCTACATATTCTGGATAAAACGGAAGGATACTTCCGAAATATACAAAATACAGGATGGTAAATAAAATGCCTCCTACCCAAATTTTCCCCTTTAAATCTGGTCTGCAATAAAGTGTTGCTAAGCCACCTATAAACATAGCAATAGTGCCACAGTAAATGTGATTTAACGAAGTTGTAAATGCCAATATTAAAAAGACAACTAGTGGTACAAATAGTATATAAATATGAAATTTATGTCTTTTATGATTTTGTTCGTTATTGGGTATTTGGGTTATTCCTTTCTTGAAAATTACATTGTAAAGCACAGTTCCTATTCCGCCTATGGCGAAAGAAAAAATTAAACTCTCTATATCGAAACCTGTTTTTTCTGCTAAATCAAATAAAGATGGCGGCAACCAATATTCTGGCACAAATAGAGGTTCTGTTAAACCAAAAGGCATGGTAATTAAGCTCATTTTGAGCATCTCTTTTCGAACTTCTTTTTTTGATATATAAATAATTGCCCAAAGGGCAAGAATAATAAGCGACCATATAAACCAGACGTATTGCATTGTTTTATCTTTCTTTCGTTTTTAAATAATCTACTGTTTCCTTAACCGTTAAAGGATACGTTGCATTACCAGTCCGCACATAAAAAGTAGTGCTTGTTCCGTCATTTACGTAAACTGGTTCTTTAGACGACTCAATGTCAACAACACATATTTCTTTTTCATTTAGATTATAAAAAGAAACATGGTTACTAAAACAGGCTTTATGACCTAACTGTTTTGATATTATTCTAAAAATTTCACGTTCATAACCGTCTTTATTTTTATGTTTTAATGTCTTAAAATCGTTTTCTAACCCCAATGTGTTTCCATCATCGTCAACGCCAATAATTAATTTACCTCCATCTGTATTCATAAAGCCTACAATTGTTTTTGCAATGACTAACTCAAGATCTCGATTGGTTACTTTTCTAAAATAATCATAGCGAATCGATGATTTGAATTCTACTTTTTCATTTTCACCATCAGCAATAATTTCAGTAATATCTCTTTGCAAAAGACGTTTTTGCATGCTTATAATTGTATTTTTCTTTTTAAGTTTACTCCAAAAAAAGCCAGATATTAATCCTAAAACACTTCCAAGAAGGGTTAATAAAGAGCTCATTCCTCTGATATTAAAACTGAAGGATTCTAGAAAGCGTTTATTTAAAATTTCTAGAAAGAGTGACGTTGAAAAGGATGTATTACTATACTCAAACCAATACAGTACCATTGTAAATGGATGAACTAAGAAGTAGAAAACTCCTGTGCCTAGCAATAAATGTATTAGTATGGTTTTTATTTTTGTCATTTTAAATTTTATTTAACCCATTATTTCTTTTAATTTATTTATCAGAATACATAACGGGTTTTATTTTATGTAGTTCTGTTCTAAATTTAACAAAAATTTTCGCAACCCTAAATTGTTTATTAAATATTTTATAAAAAGAGTTAACCTTTTTACTGTTTAATTAAGTTGCTCTTTTTTGTAAAATAGCCTTTCTTGTAAATCCAGAATTTTGAATATCTTAACTATTTATTTTTTATTTGCGCATTATAAAAAGCACCAATACTAGCACCAATAAGCCACCACAAAATAAATGTTTGAATAATACCAAAAAACGCTTCCAATAATGAAACATCCATTCTAATAATATTGGTAGTATCTAAACCGTGTAAGAGGCTGTTAAAAAAAGTAACACTTCCTTCTTGTCCTGCTGTAAACATTACAATCATACAGCCCAAATAAATTAAGGCTCCAGTAAGACCGAATGCAACACCGAGTTTTTTTATGTTTAACCGATTCATAATTTTAATTTTTAATTAGTTATTTGATTTTAAAACCTTTTTTGATTCTTCAAATTCTTCCTTAGATATTTCACCATTTGCAAAGCGATTTTTTAAAATATCTAGTGGGCTCTCTTTTTTTGTTTTTTGATATGGAATATCTACTGGAATAAAGAAAATCCAAGCAAGAAATATAATCCATATAATCCACCATATAAGGTGCATACCTCCAAAATGTCCGTTGTAAAAATGCATAATGTTTTATTTTTAAGTTATTATTAATTTAATTCAGTTATCGTAAAACCTTTAATTATGTTGAGTTGTTTTTGCAAATCAGCTAAAGAAAGTTCTTCTGTCATACTAATAAGAGACATTCCCTTTTTGGGGATTAATGATATCTCTGCTATTTTAATTACTGGATGAGCTTCTAACGTTTTTTTTACTCTTGCGATACAGCCTCCACAACCAATTCCGTTTATTTGATATTCTTTTTTCATCATATTCTAATTTTATAGTTTAATGATGCTTTTCTTGGTTTTGTTCTTTGTCTTCTGTTTTATTATCATCTTTGGTGTGATCATGATTTCCATGACGCATTGGCATCAATAAATGAAAACCAAACATTAAAATAATGAAAATAAATAAGGAAGTATTACCTCCAATACCAAGAGCTGGTGCTAAAAAAATAAAAAGTAATGGAACGACACATCCCAAAACCATCCATAACATGTGATTTTTTTTCATACTATTTAAATTTTAAGTTAATTCTATGTTTATAAACAAACAACAGGTTCATTTAAGAAAAATGTTATTCTAATTTATTCATCAAATTTACTATCGTTATCTAATAGTTTTGTGCAGGATTTTGGTTATATGTTATCTAATTTTTTGCGTTGACCTATATTTTTAAATTCTGTTGGTGTGAAACCCGTTACTTGTTTAAATTGTCTTGATAAATGTTGTGGACTGCTATAATTAAGTGCGTAAGAAATTTGACTTAATGTAGATTCATTGTAGATAATGAATTCTTTAGCACGCTCTATGCGCTGCTCAATAATGAAGTGTTCTATAGTTTTTCCTGCTAATTCTGAAAATAGTTTACTCATATAAGAGTAATCAATTCCCATCTGTAAAGTTAGGTATTTTGAAAAATTTTGATGTTCTGGTTTTTCTAAACCTTGATGAATATTTTTTATGATTAATGCTTTTATTTTATTTATAATAATCGCGTCTTTGTCTTCTAAGATTTCGAAGCCTTCATTTCTTAAAATTTTATTTAATAACTCTTTGTTTTTGGGTGTAATCTCTTCATTAAGTATTATTACCCCTAATGAAACCTCTTCATAATCAATGCCATTTTTTTGCAACTCATCTTTAACCACTTTTATACAGCGATTACAAACCATGTTTTTTACTATTATTTTTTTATGCTCTGGCTTCAATTTTAAAGAGAATCTATTACTAATTTTAATCTTTTTTCAATATCTGATGCTACTCCTTTCAATTCATTGTTTTCAATCATTCCCATGGCAACAGTTGGCATAATTGCTGATATAAATATATTGTTTTTAAATTGATATACAATTACGTTACAGGGTAACATTAAACCAATTTCAATTTCTGAAAGGATAGATTGATATGCACTTGGTGGATGGCAAGCGCCTAAAATGGTGTAATTTTCCATTTCAACATTTAGTTTATTTTGAAGTGTGTTTTTAATATCTATTTCTGTTAACACACCAAATCCTTCATTTTTTAAGGCTTGTTTTGTCTGTTCTATCGCTTCTGTAAACGTAGCCTTTACTTTTTTACGATATCCATAATTTGTTGTATTCATTTTATTTATAAATTAGTTATTAAACAAGCTGTCTCGTAATGTCGTTAACCAATCAATGAGTAACTGCTTCTCTTTTTCAGACAGTTTAGCATCTTGATGTATTAAAGTATATGAAAAAACAGGCATTTTATCATCTTTAATTTGACTAATTAGTGATTTGAATTTCGCTTTTTTTCGTCTATCAGAATACTCTCCAAATTTACTAAAATTTAATTCTTTTTTCCCTTCATTAATATGTCCTTCCATAAACCAACTTCCTGGCTGTATTTTACTATACCAAGGATAATTTGTGTTGTTGCTATGGCAATCATAGCAAGAGGTTTTTAAAATACTTTGAATTTGTTTTGGAGCCTTATACGTTTTAATAAAATCTGAATCTAAAACTGTATCGCTTTGATTGTATGAAGTAGGAAAAAACTGAATTGCTATAAAGACAATGATTACTCCAAAAATTATTTTTTTTATATATTTTCTCATAATAATATTATTTATAGCTAATAGATTTTAAAAAGATGTTATTGCTAGTTTACAAAAAAATAAGCCTAACAGATTAAAAAAATTGTTAGGCTTAAAAACAATTTACTCTTAATTAATTTGCTTTTTAACAGATCCACAACTTAACATTTTACTACCATAATAAGGGTTATTAATCTCTTTTGTTTCGCTTAACCAGCTTACTTTTTTCATTGGGCAATAATCTTGATACAACGTTTTTTCTGTTCCAAGTAACGCAACCAAATCTGCCATGTCTGTACTTAACGTTTCAAAATGCTCTCTTTGATGATCAATTGGGCTTTTTACAATATGTTCTGCTTGTTCTTTTGCACTTTCATATATTTCCATATAATCTGTATGCGCTTTCCCTTTTAAAGTAGTCATATCAAATGTTGAAAAAGCAGCTAGTAATGCTGTACCTCCTTTTGCAGCAGCTTTTTTATTATCAGCTACTAACCCATTTTTAATTTGAATATATGCATCAATAATTAACGTAGTTGATGATGATTTTTGAGTATTCATCTTAATATCTCTTACATCTTTAGTTTCAACAACATTGTCTTGATCATGATGTCCATCGCTATTATCATGAGTCATTTTTTTATCATCGTGTTTCATCTCTTTTGGATGATGATCATCTTTATCTTGGTCTTTTTTATTTTCCTTGCAAGATGTAATTGTCAATAAAATAAGCGCTACTGCTAAAATTCTTGTTGTTAATTTTAATTGTTTCATTTTAATTAGTTTTAAGTGTTAAACATTAATTTTTATGATCTCTTCATATAATTTAAATAGTTTTCTTTTGATTCAAAATAATTTACTTCTCCCTCTTCTTTCATTAATACAATATAAGCTTCCGTTTTATCAACTTTTTTATTACTAAATGGATCAATCCCCATTCTGGCAGTTTCATCGTTGTTTAAAGTACCAACACACATTTGGCAACAGCCATAATACGTTTTACCATTAACTGGAACTGCTATTTGGGGTTTGCCCATATATTCATTGTTAACCATACATACCAATTTATTTGGTATCTGAGAACCTACAGAATATTTTTGATTACTTTCTGCTGTAGGTGCAACCTTTTTTTCAACGATGACTTCTTTTACATCTGTTTTTTTTGTTTCATTTTTACATGATGTTACTGTAAAAATCAGTATTGTAAAAACTAATATACCGAATGTTGGTTTTAAATATTTCATTGCTTTAAATTTAATTGTTATAAAAATTTTATTAATCTCTTATTCTAATCTTTTGTTCAACATTAACTACATATATCAATCCATCACCTCTTTCACCTGTCTGTGCATACTTTTTAATTACTTTAACAACATCTTCAACTTCATCTTTATTACAAACAATTTCAACTTTAATGATTTGATTATGCAAAAAAGGATGTTTTAAACTTGGAAATTTAGTTGTAGGATCTGCATAGTTTCCTACTCCTTCTCCTTCAAAAATACTAAAACAACAAAAGTTTTCTTTTTTAAGGTGCTCAGCTAATTTAGTGAGTTTTTCTGGTCTTATAAATGCTTTTACTTCTTTCATGACTTAAAATTTTAACAAGCTAGTTCTGCTTAATAAACAGAACTAGCTTTTGTTATTAATTACATAGACTTAAATGTTTCTTTAACATTACCACAAGTAGCCATGTCTTTCCCTAAATATGGGTTTACAATTTTACTTGAATTTGAAAACCAATATGAACCACCATTATTTGCCATAGGGCAAAAAGTTTTAAATATTTCACCTTTAACAATATTTCCTTTTAATAATGGTTCAAATGCTGTGGTTAAGTTAGAAAACAAAACACGCTGAGCTTTAATATCAGAATTTGAAGCTAATTTTGTAGCAACTTTTTTTGCTTCTTGAGCTTTCCCATATGAATTTAAAATTTCCACAAGCATTTTAGATGCCATTTGAACTTTTTTAGCATCTCCGGTCACCAAAGCTTTATTTATCATCGTATAATGCATATACGCTTTTGTCAAATTTTTATCATTTAATTTAACCATATTCTCTTTATGGTTCATCTTTTCTTTTTTCTCATGCTTCATGTTCATTTTACTATGATCATGCTGTGCATAAATAATACTTGACATACTCATTGCTAAAACAATGATTACTAATGATTTAATTTTTAAATTTTTCATGTGTTTTATTTTTTAATTATTATTTTTGTACTTCCACAAGTAGGCATTTTAGCGCCTAAATATGGATTCTTTATTTTTTTATCTAAACTTAACCAAAATGCTCCTTTGTTACTGTCAGCCATTGGGCAAAACTGCTCATAAACTTGTTGATTAACTCCAAATAGTTTCACAGCTTTTGATAAATGTGCTGATAAATGTTTAAAGTGACCTCTCTGTTTTTCTATATCTGAAATTTTAGTAATAGAGATGGCAGAACTTACGATCTCTTTTGAAATGGTCATCCAATGGTTATGAGCTTCCATATTCTTTAATAACTTCATATCAACTTTAGCCATTTCACTTCGTAGTTTCTCTGCATCTTTTTGTGCTGTGTTAGCATCATCTTTTGTAAATGCTTCTTTAAGCGCTATGTATCGATTGAAAACTTTTTCTAATTGAGCTTGAAAATTTTTGGAAACATCAATCCGATCATTCATGTTTGAATGATTTTTGTTGCTTTCCATTTTCATAGGAACCTTCTTTCCATTTTTCATATTCATTTTCGAATCTCCATTGGCTTTATCACCACCCATATTCATTCCAGGCATGTTTGCCATTCCACCAGTATTTCCTGAAGCTCCAGTTGGGTTCATCATACTCTTTTGTCCCAATAATTGTGCAGAAGCATCAACTCTAAATACTCCATTTGTAGATACTGTTTCACCAGCTTCTAATCCGCTTGATACGATATAAAAATTTCCCATATCTTGCCCTAAAACAATTTCTCTATATACAAATGAAATGGTTTTCTGATGAGGTACTTTTACATACACTACAGCACGTTTTCCTGTCCATAACACAGCTGCTTTAGGAATTATGATGGCATTCTCCATCCCTTTCATTTTTGCTTGAATAATACCATTGGCATACATTTCTGGTAACAATTTTTTATCAGCATTACTTACCTCAACTCTTACTTTAGCAACTCGTGTTTTTGCTGATACAAAAGGATCTACATACGTAATTTTTCCTTTAAATGCTTTACCAGGATTTGCTTGTATAGTAAATTCTACGGTATCTCCAATATGAATCCAAGGAATATCAGATTCGTATACTTCAAACATTACCCAAACCGAACTTAAATTTGCAATATCAAATAAATTACCTCCAGCTTTAACATAATCTCCTAGTTCTACATTTCTTTTCATAACATAGCCAGAATGATCTGATAGAATATCTATTTGTTCTTGTACTATTCCTCCTGCTTCAATAGCATCAATTTGCTTATCCGATAATTTCCAGAGTTTTAGTCTATTGCGTGAAGCTGTATAAAGTTGAGGGTAAACACTCTTAGAGTTTATCGCTTCAAACAATTCTTTTTGTGCAGAAATTAATTCTGGTGAATAAATACGTACTATTGGTTGCCCTTCTACTACTTTTTCTCCAGTAAAGTTTAAGTACATACGCTCTATTCGTCCAGGAATATGTGACACTTGAGAATATAAACGTCTTTCATCTGGCTTCACTCTTCCTAGCAAACGAATTTCTTTAATTGCTTTAGAACGCTCTACAATTGTGGTTTGAATGTTCGCTAATTGCATTGCTTCTTTGGTCATTACAATTTCGTCATCTGCAATATTTTCTGTAGTGTCACTTGAAGTTTCTAAAGGAATTAAGGTCATTCCACATATTGGGCATTTTCCTGGCTTTTCCATTCTAATTTGTGGATGCATTGAGCAGGTCCACAATTTAGATACTGGATCTTGAACAAGGTCATGTTCCGCTTCGTTATGTGTGCTTGTACTTTCAGGACTTCCTCCAGAAAACACATTACCTAATATAATTCCGAGAATTAGTATTCCGGCTGCTATAATATAATTTTTATATTTTTTCATTTTATGTTTTTTAATTTCCAATTAAATAATTTACAAATGCAGTCGCTGCATTTTTATCCATTAATGCTTTTTGATATGCCAATTCATATTTTAACAATTGACGTTCTATACGCAACACTTCTTCAAAGTCTTTAGAATCAGCAGAGTACGACACAATTAAGACATCTAATACCTTTTTTGCAATTCCAATTTGCTTCTTGTTTAACAAAATACGCCTGTCACTATCACTAAAGTTTTTATGCGTATTCTCATAAAGTGTAGAAAGACTATTTTTTTTGTCTTCTTTTTTCATTACCTCAGTTTCTTGCAAATACTGGGCTTCCTTTATAAGCGCTTTGTACTTATTTCTATATAAAGGAATTTTTATTCCTACAGAAGGAAACACAAAAGCATCTTTTCCATTGTCTGAAAATGAAGAACCCTTGTTTTCACTAATGATTGTATATCCCAAACCAATAGTAAATTTTGGAAGCCCTTCTTTTTTAGCGACTATCTCTTGATGTACAAAAGCACTCAATTTATGATCAATACTCTTTAGTTGATGATTTGAACTATAAATAGAGCCTAAAACAGCTTTCTTATCTAAAGGCATTTCATCTTGCCATAAAGTTACCGGAACACTAATTTTATTAGTAATTTCAGTATTCAATAAATTATTAAACTTTATTTGTAATACCTGTTTACTATCTTCAAGTAATGCTAACTGATTTCTTAAATCATTCAGTTCTAATTCTACCCGAAGTTCATCAACTATTGATGCTTTGCCAGCTTCAATTTTAACTAACGAGAGTCGCTTAAAAACTTTAAGAATTTGAATATTCTCTTTGGTAATCTCTATAGCCTTTTCAATAAAATAATAATTGTAATAAGCTGTTTTAACTTCAAAGAATAAATTTGATTTTGTATTTTCAAATATTTCATATTTAGCATTTGCCATTTCGGTAGCTACGTCTTCTTTAGCACTTAACAACCCAAACCAAGGGAAGCTTTGTGATAAATTAAACTTCCAGTTTTGTGAACCTACTCTAGTTTCAACGGGTTGAACAAAATAAGCAAAAGCAACACTTGGATCTGGTAAAGTACCTACTTGAGGTACTTTTTCCATAGCCGCCATATAATTACTGAATTTTGCTTTTAATCCAGGATTATTTTTAGCGGCAACTTCTAAATAAATTTTTAAGTGTTCTTGAGCAAAAGCATTAGATGCAAATACCATTAATACACTAAAAAATAAAATATATTTTATTATTTTTTTCATTTTAAATTGTTTTTTCTTTCATCGTTTTAAGCTGTTTCTTCAATCCATGTTCTTTCCACATACAATATAATACCGGAACTACAAACATGGTCATTACTTGCAGTAGCATACCACCAAATGACGGAATTGCCATAGGCACCATAACATCTGATCCTTTACCGGTTGCAGTCAATACTGGAATTAGTGCAATTACAGCTACAGCAGCAGTCATCATTGCAGGTCGAACACGCTTTGCCCCTGCATGTAACACAGAAGTTCTTATCTCTTTAACTGTTTTAGGTTTCTCTTCATCAAAAACTTGCATTAAATATGTTCCCATAATAACACCATCATCAGTTGCAATACCAAATAAAGCAATAAAACCTACCCAAACGGCGACACTTAAATTAATCGTGTGTAATTGAAATAAATCTCGCATATGAACACCAGAAAAACTAAAATTTAAAAACCATTCTTGACTATATAACCAAATCATGATAAAACCACCAGAAAAAGCCACAAAAATACCTGAAAACACCATAAGTGATGGTAAAATATGTTTAAACTGAAAATACAATATCAATAAGATTACTATTAATGATATAGGCACAACA